>JACLAC010023383.1_pt1 | contig 16373 bp, 11 predicted proteins | sample 8027881 | NCBI WGS metagenome assembly JACLAC01 (sample SAMN15725517, study PRJNA655200) | protist metagenome | isolation source: fluorescence activated cell sorting (FACS) single amplified genomes of... | place: Spain: Blaines Bay Microbial Observatory, Mediterranean Sea | collected 2016-01-19
TAAAGATTCTACAGCAATACAAAAAGCGTGTTCCTGTGTCATCATAGACACGTAATCAAGTCTATCAAAATAAGGCACAGATCTTAGGTATGTTCTCTTTTCTATTAATTTCTCAGTACCTCTATGTAAAAAACCTACATGTGGGTCTGCGCGTTCAACTAATTCACCACTTAATTGCACTACTAAACGTAGTACTCCATGAGCAGCTGGGTGTTGTGGACCAAAGTTTAACACAAAAGATTTTACTTTTCTTTCACTAAACGAATTTTGGGCAAAAGGTGGTTGTCAAAAATTAAATGTATTTGATCTCATATATTATAAACTTATACAATATATTTTCAATTGTATATTCTATATAAATTATATCTTGTTGTATTTATATCGTCAGGTGTATAATATGTAATAAAATTATAATCATAGATAATAAAGACGGACAAAGTAAAAAAATCAACCTCTAAAAATGGTTTTACATCAGTAAAGTCAAACCTTACGTTTTTTATCCAATTTGGTGTATAATGACTTTTTTGTTTTCTTTGTTTCATAATTTTATATTTTGACGCAGCGCTTTTTTTATAAATTAAATTTTTAAATTTTACGTTTCTAGCCCTAGTTACGTTTAAAGATCATCTTGAAAAAATATAGTACCAATTTGAAATTTCAACTTGAATAAAGTCATTTTTATAAATATAAATACTTTTATTTTGTAAAACTAAACCATTTAGGTAAACTAATTTGTTTTTAATAAATAAAGTAAAGGTTGATTTATCAGATATTAAGCCTGAGTAGGATAATATGTTTAAAACATTATTTTCATTTTCAGAAAAATAATTTTGGTGTATTTTACGGCTAAATTTCATAATATGCTTTGTTATTTGCTGCTGATACTTATATTTAAAATTTATTAATTCTGATAAAGCAAGCCTAAATTGACGCCACAGCCTCTGATAACCCGGATTAAATTTAATCCTAGGCACTCTGATTTCTATGTTATACTCTTTGTAATTAAACATATTTATATTATTTAGTGTTATATTAGATTTTTTATAAATTAGATCCTTAAAATTAACTGTGTTTTTATTAAAGTTACAGTTAAAATAATTATATGTTGTCATACTTGTATTAAATAAATTATAATTAAAAATATTAGTATTTTTATTTTCATAAAATAATTTATTAATTATAAATTTCTTACGAGAATTTAAAATTGACATTTTAAACTCATTATTTCTTAAAAAAGAGTAAAACTTCTTTTTGATTATATAAAGCGGAAGTTCTAAAAATTTATAGTGAAATGTAGAGGGTAAGAATAAGCCTTGTGTATAAAGTATAAAAGAGGCACCGTGAGAGGTTACTATTTTTCATCTATTAGTATAATTGCTTAAATTTATTCAATCAGATAAATAGCCTATTTTAGAGAGAGAAAATTTTGAAAAAATTTTCAAAAAGCCATAGCTTAACTTTTTAGGGAAATTAAATTTAAATAAATTTGTTTGGGCGCCTAAGTAGGTAAAGTTTAAGTAAGGAAAATACATACCAAGCATTGGCTTTAATAAGGTTTTTTTAAGTATCTTAAATTTCCTAAGTTTAGGAAAACTATAACGTAATTTAGTATTATAGCTCCTTATTTTTACCTCAAAGCTATGGTGTATCTTAAGGTTTTTTAAAAAAAAATACACTAAAGATTTTTTTTTTTTAAAAACACTTTTAGGTTGGCGCAGGAAAATTTTTTTCTTAAAAAATTTATAAAAAAATTTATTAAAGATATACTTATTATATTTTTTCTTACTAAATTTGATATTAGTGTTGATTTTTCTTATAAAAAAAAGCTTTTTTAGATTAAAACTTAACAAAAGTTGGTATAAATTAAACTTACTATTTAGTCTTTTATTTAAAAAGGGTTTTAAGTAAATTTTAGAAAATATTAGTTTATTTTTTTTATACTCGCAAACCTGTTGTTGTCGATGAAAATTTGTAGACATTATAGAAGTATTTAACAACTTTTTAAAAAAAAATAACTTAGGGTTAACATTAATCCTGGTAAACTTACTATTTATAAAGTAATTGTAATTTATAATATTAATTAGCACTCTTCTAGGAAAATCCCTTACGTAATCAGTTACAACTTTTTTACCTCTAGGTTTTCAACTACTTTTAGTGCTAAAAAATAATAAATTTTTATTAAAAATCTTATAAAATACACTTTTTTTTTTCAAAATATACATAGAAAAATTTAGTAAGTTAAAATTATTATAAACTATCATAACTAAATTTTGATTGAAAAAAAATTGATATGAAAAAAAATAATTTACATTAAGTTTTAGCGCTTGGTTATTTTTAAATTTATCATGAATGTAATCTTAGTACCAAATAGATTTTTTCATAACTATTTTTTTAGTTGTAGAACTCTTCAATCCATATTTCTTTTTCGTCATTCTATAGTTAACTTTTTCTATTACTTGGGTTTTTTTAGACTTTAATTTCATTTCTGTAATAAACCTACGTAAAGTTTTATTTACGTTATAAGATGTTCATGCATTAGATCATGTCCGCTGACCGCTAACTGGTTTTCCAATAGCGTGACAACGCCCTCTATAAGATTTAATTAAATATAGCCTGATTATATTATAACGTTCTAAATCGCCTATACTATTATTAACAGAATTAATTTGCGAAAAAAACCTGTTCAAAAGACCTGTGATTTCACGTTTATAACGTTTATTAAAACTTAATAACTGCGCGGTATTATTTTGTAAAGTACTGTTAAGTTCTATTCGCTTCAATAACTGTATTTGTACATGTCTTCCTAAGCCGGGGGTATTTATAAAAGTTTCTTGGAAATTTTTATTAAAATAAAATAATTTACCTCCAAAAAAAAGCCCCTTGGTTCAATATATTTGTAATATATGCTCAAACTTTATTTTTTTTTCTTTTTTTGTTTAGACTTGTAAAGTGCTAATTTTCTATTTCATGTTAATTCCCCAAATTTAAAACCTATTGACCATCTGTTAATATATTTCGTAGTAAAACTATTACCTCTGTTTATTAAAACTTCTTGATTTTTATAAACATTTGGTATAGCACTACCCCTAGAAAAAAATTTTTTTTCTGATGAAAAATGGATAGGGTTTAATTTAATTAGATAAATAGATCTAAATACATTAGAAGAAAGATAGTTTAACTTTCTGTTTTTTTTTTTCGGTGTTGAATTTCTATAGTAAAGATTTAAGTGGCTAAAATTTTTAGTTTCGATAAATTATATATGTTACTTACATTCTATAAATCTTATTGTATACATAATGTGTACTATATTATTAGACTAAGCTTAAAAAATTTAAAATTAGGGTTATTCATAAGTATGTTAATAGATACTATTTAAATTTAGTAGTTTTACCTCATGGAGTTCTGTGATATTTTATAGCTGTTGTACGCCCCCCATGGGGGTGATCAACAGGATTCATAGCTACACCCCTAACGATTGGCTTTTTACCTTTTTTTCTCCAAAATCCTGATTTAGAATTTTTTAATTTACCTTTAGTAATACTTATACCAGAACTACCCTGTGAACATAATGAAAAAATAGAAAATACTTTGTGTAAACCAGAAGATAATTTTATAAGGCTTAGTCCTGTCCTAGTATCTAATTTCACAATTTGCGACTTCGAACCTATACTTCTAGTATACTGTACACCAACTAAAGGTTTTAGTTCTATATTACTAATACTCATAGTTTTTTGTTGCTGTAAAATTAGTAGGGAAACGCTACTCAATTTTAGAAATGGTTTTAATAAAAGTAGTTCTTTAAATATATGAGGACTTATTTGACCTATTTTTTTAAAACTTGATAATATAAAAAAGGAGTCACTTAGTTTAGTAGGTACATAGGATACCTCACCTGCTGAATTAAATATAATAGAGTTTATTTTATTATAAAAACCTGTATAATTAATACCAGCTACAAAAAACAAAGCCCGACTTCTATAAAAATAATTTGTTACTGGTACTCTAATTTTAGACCTAGGCCCTTTGGATTTTACGACTATTTTACCTGTGGCTGATCTACCACAGTTTCACTTATAGTAAAAAATAAGGCGATTAAACTTGTACTGTAGGGGTAAAGTTAGCTTTAATTTTGAGATAAAATTTGACGCATTTGATGTCCTACCTAGTTTTCTTATAGCTATCATAGGTGAATTATTAATAAATGACATAAAATATAATTTTAAAATTTCAATAAAATAAGTAACGTTAATATCTTTCTAATAGAAACTAGGATTTGCAAGTTTAAACTTAATAGACTTATATTTGTAGGTTTACTTGTACTAATAGAAGTATAAAATAGTTTCTCTACTTGAGTAGTGGTTTGTGTAGGAGAGTTTATAAATTTTTTTAATGTAGTAGGTAAATTGTTAAGGAGTAAAATAGCTCTAGGTCCTACTGTTTGATTATAAAAAAATTTTATGAAAAATTTATTTAAAAGATTTTTTAGTGGTACTCGAGAAGTATTAAAAGGTATACTTAATAAACTATTTTTATTAATAAAATCTATGTTAGGTGCTACGTATAGCCTATTAAAAGTGTGAATCAGTTGATAATATCTAGTATGGCGCCTTAAGTTATTGAAGTATAGAGTTCAGTTGTTAACAATATAATAATAGAACAATAGGTTCGTTCGTTTTTTTTTGAAAAAGTACTTTTTTCGGTTAATTATATATCTTGAAAGACTTTTATTGTACTTTTTAAATTTTATATTTTTTTTAAAAATTTTAAAATTATATATATTTTTTATGTAAGTTAATTTATTACTAAAAACCATAAATTATATAAGTTAATTTATTAAATATGGGTATTACCATATCATTCACTAGAATTATTTAATTCTGATAAAGTAAATCCTATTTTACCCTGTAGTTGTATTAAGCCAAATAATAATGCTTCCGCTGTAGGTGGGCATCCAGGAACATAAGTATCAACAGGTAAAATACGATCACAGCCCCTAACAACAGAGTACGAATAATGGTAGTAACCCCCTCCATTTGCACAACTACCCATTGATAGAATTCACCTAGGCTCAAGCATTTGTTCGTATAGTCTTCTTAAACAAGGTGCCATCTTATTTGTTAAGGTACCGGCAACTATTATTAAATCTGATTGTCTTGGTGAAGCTCTAAAGATTATACCAAACCTATCCATGTCATAACGGCTAACTGCAGCATGCATCATTTCTACAGCACAACAAGCTAACCCAAAAGTAAGTGGTCATAAGGAGCCTGCTCTAGCTCAGTTTACTAAAGATAAAACTCGTGATGAAATTCATTCAACTTTCATAAAATATAAAACTTAAATTCGCCTTAATGATCTTCTTACAAATTTTGTAAAACCTGCAGGTCTACTAACTCCGTAAACTGACCGTCTTTTCACTTTACCTACAACAGGAGAAAAGTCGAATACCCCTCTTATGGCTGTATATCCGACACCAGGTAAGTCATTTGCTCTTCCACCTTCTACTAAGATTCTATTATATTTAGAACATAAATAACCCTTACCGGGTAGCCTAGCTGTAAGTCTTAAACCATTTAGAAGGTTTATTTTAGCAACATGTCTAATTGCAGAATTAGGTTTTTTAGGTGACATGGTTACTACTCTAGTAACTATACCTTTAGCTTGGGGACACATTTTTAAAATTGGAGAACGACCTCATGACGTACTTTTATATTTTTTACCAGGTTTTTTATATTTTAGCTTCCTTAATGAGGATTGTATACATGTTGCCAGAAAAACAATATTTAAACATATTTAAACAAGTACTAAATAACAAAAGCTTGTCATGAAATACCTAGTCAATACATTATAGAAGGTATTCCTAAAAATAATATAAATTCTCTAGATGACAAGTCAGCTGGTAATCTTAAAAAAAGTTTATTTGAAAACCCAAACATCATGTTCATCCATGACCTAAAAAAAAATGTAGGGCCTATTAAATATAAAAATAATAAAAGAAATATTGTAGCTAAGGGAAATAAATCTAGGAAAAATGAAAAAAAAAGAATCTCAGAAATGAAAAATATAGAACCAGGAAAGCCTAAAAAAATTAATATATTTAAGAGCGTAACTAGAAATAGTTTAGGGCATATATAGTTCAAACCACTTATTTCGGTTATTAGTCTTGTTTTAAACCTTCTTGCAATGGCGTCAACTAATAAAAACGAATTTGTAGAAATTAGAGCATGGCTTATTAACATACAAAAACTAGCTAACATAAGATTTGATTGGCCACTAATGATACATATTGTAAGTCAGTGCATCTCTACAACAGTAGAATAAGCCACAAGTTTTTTTAAATCTATTTGATAAAATAATTTAAAAACAGCATCAACAATACCTAATATCAAAAATGGGTAAACATATAAAAACGTAGGTTCTAGTTCTAAGACTAATAAGCATTTAAAAAGACCAAAAAATGCAAATTTGACTAAAACACCACTTAAAAATATTGAAAAATTTGTAGAAGCCTCAACGTGGGCTTTAGGTAGTCAACCATAAAATGGTCAAATTGGTAACTTTACACCAAAGCCTATTAAAAAGCAAGAAAATAAAAAATTTATTTCAAAAACAGAAATAGAGGTACTGTTAACAACAAAAAAATTTGATGTACCAACTATAAAAAACAAGTATAAGAAACCAAATATTAAAAATAAAGCGCCAAATTGTGTCCAAAAGAACATCAAATAAGCCGCCTCTACACAACGTCTTGTTTTTGCAAATTTATATAAAATAAAAAACGATGGGACTAATAACATTTCGTAAGCAAAAAAAAAAGTAATTAAGGAATCAGTAAAGAATAAAAAATATCCAGCGAATAAGATTACTTGGCAATAAAACATGAAACTTAATAATTCGTCTTTATTATATGTTAAACAAAAAATAATAGAAAGTGCTGTTATTAGCAAAAAAACATATATAAAGGGGTAAAGATAAACATCTAATAAGTTCAAGGATACCCCGTTTATACTTATAAGCTTACTATAACTGAAAACTAATCAGTAGTAATTGTATACGTTGTGGTAATTTAAGTTTACCACCTCTTGATAAAAGTCCAGTACGTAATTCAAAATTGTAAAAGTAAAAAATATAAAAAAAACAGTTTGTGATAGAAATATTTTGCTTAACCGTTGATATAGAAGTGACTGTACACTGGCGTTTAGTATACTTAGGCGTAAAAAAAAAAAAATAAAAGAAAAAACTAGTAAATTAAATAAAAAATAAAAAATATAACTAATCCAAAGAATGTAGTCCTAAACTTCTATGTTTATCAAAAAGCCTGAAATGAAACTGAGCCACTATTTAAAGCCGTAGTCACACAAACTCTGTCATAACGGTATAAAATTTTTGAGTTACTTTTTAATTTATTTTGCGTTTGCTTTAGATAATATAATAGTCTGCCATTTCTCAAGTTTTTAAACTCAATAAAAACATGACCAGTTCTTAAGGACGCATGCCATATACTTAACTTACCTTTACCTTTACCCATTCGTGATCCTATTACTTTTTTGGTTAATGGGAGGCTAGGAAAGGCATTCAACCAAACTTTTCTATTAGTATCGTCTCCTCGCTTGGCAGCTTTCTTTAAAAAAAGTTTAATACGAAAAATTTTTCTACTATTTATTCTTAGTGGCTGAGTTAGGATAATACCTCCTTGCCCGAAAAATAATAGTCTATTACTTAAGTTATAGTTAAACTTTCTTATTTTATGTCTAGATTTATATTTAAATTTCCTAGGCTGCAATACCAATAAAACTTTTAAAATTTAACGAAATTAAAACAATATTCAAAAAAAAAGTGGAAAAAGCTCATCAAGTAAAAAAACACCATTTATTAAAATTATAGCTTGTAAAACTAAAAAATAATTTAGAACTACAATGATTTTATCATTAACTAAAAATGGTTTAAAATGGTCATGGTAGTTGGTTGAATGTAAAAACCGAAGATTTTGCATGTAAAAGTATAAACCTACAATAAGTATTACGAATAGTAAAAAATAAAGTAAGTAGAAGCTATACTCTACCAAAAGATTTAGTAAAAAAAGTTTATTAAAAAACCTATAAAAGGAGGCACGCCAGCTAACGAAAATAAAAATATAGTTAAGAAAAATAAATAAAAACTGTCAAAACTAAATATATTAAATGAATACAGAGTTTTAAAGTTTGTGTTTAGTACTGATTTAACGATTCAAAAAATACCTAACATAGTTAGATTATATAAAAACATATATAAGTACAGGAGTACGGCAGCATTTAAAGCTAAATTAATTAATAACAAGAAAACATATTAATATACATATGACTAACATTTAATTTAGCTGCATGCTTGTTAACTTTATTTTTAATAGATTTTCAAGAAAAATTGTAGTTTTTATAATAACACTTAGAGCATTGCATATTTTTAGAAATTAAATTACCTTTTACTTTTATATAAGCATTTTTGCGACCTGTATTTTTTGGGCTTTTAACAACAGCCATGAAATATATATTTTGTTTTATAAGTAGAGTACAATGTCGGTTAAATGTGGGGCTGTCATAGATAAAATTACTAAAAGAGAGTTTAAAATACTACTTACTGCAAAAAAAGTTTTTAAAAAAAAAGATTCGCACAAGATTAAAAATAAATTTAGTAAACCCAGGGTTATAAAAACGAGAGTTATAGTAGTATAATAATAAAATAATTCGTGAAAATATATTAGGAAAAAGTTAATAAAAAATAAAAATAAAAAAAAATAAAAAAAAGTAATATAAAAAAATAACGTTGATAAAGAAATACCTTTAAAAAAAGTAGGCTTTCATAAAAATAAGGGAGCTATACCACATTTTAAAAAAATTGAAAAAATAATAATTAATCAAGTTATACCTATGACTAACAAGTCTTTTAAAGATGACACTAACGTTAAATAGAAAAATATATACTCTATTAAATACCAATCAAAAGTAACAAGGTTGTTGTAAAGTATTATGATAAATAAAAATAAATTTAAAGAAGAAATGAGAGAGACTCAAAAAAAGTATAATAAAGATTGTAAAAATAGGTAAGGTTTTGAATTATGGAAAAAAAATTTTAAGTCGAAATTTATATTTTTAAAAAAAAAACTTGATGAAAATGTAGAAGTAGTTATTAATAAAAATATTAAAGTTGACAAAACTTCAATGACAAAAATAACAGTAAATATTGAATTAGCCAGAAATAAGAATATTATTCAGTATAAAAAATTATATTTAGTTATTAAAAAATCATAAATTTCAGTAGACGAAAAATAAGATACTGTCAAAAATATATAGAATACTATCATAAAAAAAATTGATAATAGTATTATTAATTTAGACTGGAATGAACTAAATATTACATGACCAAATCAAGCTGTTATATCATTAGAGGACCAAATTATATTATTAAGTAAAACACACAGTAATGGTAGTGAAAAAAACAACGATGTTTCTAGGCCAGATATCATATAAAAGTTATTTTTAATCTGTGTTTTACTTAGTAAATTAGTTAATGATAAAGAAAGTGGTAACAGATATATTAAAAATGAAAAAAAGATAATTATGTATGTTAACGTAAAAAAAAAAGATAAACTTCATACGGAGGAAAAATTTAGAAAAAACATATAATACCTACACCTGGACTTGAACCAGGACCCTTTAAAGGACAAGGTTTTAAGCCTTGCATGTCTACCAATTTCATCATATAGGCTATTAATACAAATTAAAAATACATATGTAAATTGTAAATAATAAAAATAAGTATATAAATAGTAAATGTAAATAGAAAGAAGAATAAAATAATACAAGGTTATTTTTTAAAAAAGTTATTGAAATGTAAAAACCTAATTGTGCTAAGAATAAGTAACAAATAGCAAGTAATAAAAATTTTAGTAAAAAAGAACTCTTTTTAAAATTACAAAAAGTCATTTTTTATAAACTTCTATTAAAATAAAAAAACGAATAGTAATGCTTGTCAGACGCTAACGTTGACATTCGTATTTGCTTAAGAAAAAGTAAGTTAGTACTAATAAACGGAATAGTAGAGAGAACGTTTAGTAAATAAAAAGTTGAATTATTTATATTAGTAATTTTACAAGGAATAGAAAAAGAGAATGCTATGCTGATAGTGTAACTTTTTAAGGAAAACTGCTCTTGAGAGTATGTTTTATGGGCCATTGGGGATTTTAAAATAGTTGACTTAGTATTTTTAATAGGGTATATAAAAAACGACGGCACTTTAGTAATAAAATTTGCGCTAGCTAAATTTTTATTAGAGTTACGACTAAGATACTGAAGTCAAACTAGTACAAGATATGATTGCTTTACTAAAATTTTATTTAAAAGTTTTTTTGAGTTTAGGTGGTTGCCTAACACGCTGTTTAAAGATGAATAAAACGACAAACTAATACTTTTTATTGACGATGGTAGATACAGAGTTTTAAATTTTAAAATATATCGTAATTTTCTGGCATTTTGCTTCGAGGAATTAGAGTTAATTTTGTTGAAATTTTTATATTTTATTAAAATTGCATGAGATGACCCAGTTGTAATAACTCAAGCTAGCAGGAATCGAACCTACATTATTAGGATGAAAGCCTAATGTCCTAACCGTTAGACGATAGCTCGACAATATAATAAGTACTATACATTAGATTTGCATTGATATTGGATTTTGTATTATAGTGTCTTTTATAGGATTATAATACATTTCAGTCATACCAACTGATGGGAAAGATTTCTGAAAAGGCGCTGTGGAATCACCATACTGTAACATTAAATTACGTAAATCTTTTTTGCCACTAAAAGATATTCCGTGTAGTTCTGCAAGCTCACGCTCTAATCAGTTAGCTGCCGAAAATAACTCAGTTATAGATAATAAAGAAACACCCCTTTTACTAAGTTTAGAAACATTAAGCGCTGAATTAGTTGCGGCTTGTAAAAATATAAAAAACCTGTTTTGCGTATTTAATAAATGAAAATTGTAAACAACGAGTGTAGACATACCTTTATTTGAGTACTCGTTAGAATTTATTGAACTTGGTGAGATAACTTCGTAGGTTAGCATCTCGTTAAGTTGGGTAGAATAAAATAAAGAAGAAAACCTAAAATGAAAAACTAAAAAATATAATGATTTAGCGTCTATTAATATATTATCATTTTTTATATTTTGTGCTATATTATTTATAAAAGTAAAGTTATGAGAACCTAGTAGACATTTAATATATAATTTAAAGTTTAGATCCAAAATTGTTTTAGATTGGACTCGAACCAATGACCCCAAGGTTTTCAGCCTTGTGCTCTACCAACTGAGCTACTAAAACTTCAAGCTCCGTACCCTTACCCTAATTAATATAGATTATAATAACTGTATATCTTCTAAATTGAGGGTAGTTTTCTCTATCTATATAAGAGCTATAAAGTTTATATAAAAATTTAAAAATAGAGGAAGTGGCTGAGTGGTCGAAAGCGGCAGACTGTAAATCTGTTAGTTATTCTCGCGTTGGTTCGAACCCAACCTTTCTCATATAATGTATATAAAACTAAAATATAAGAAAAACAAATTTATAAATTTGGATAAATATTTAATTTTTATCAATAATAATATATGTATTGATTATAAATCTAAAATATATATTAATAATATAAAAAGTATTTTAAATAAAGTAAATTATAGTATAACTATATACAATATATATAATAATAACAACTATTTATATTATCTAAAAAATATATATTTTTTAGATTTAAATTTTAAAAAATTAAAATTTTTTCCTCAAGTTAAAGAAGTTAATGAGAAAAAAACAATATTAAATAATTCATTAGGTATAATATCTAAATATTTTTCGAATAAGAAAAATTATTTAAGAAGTAAGTCTTCATTTATTTTGTCAGCTTCTTATATAAGAAAAATGTTAATTTATACTAATATATTTTCCCTAAGGTTAAATATTAGTAGAATACCAATTTATATAAAAGATATCTTAAGAATTATTATGTCTAAGTCGAATACTTTATATAAACACCCTTTTAATAAAACCTTAGTAAATGAAAAAATATTAAAATCCGAAATTCAGTTCTGGTATATATCTTTTATAAATAACAAATCGCATACTAAAAAAAAATTAAGAAAGAAAGGACGATTAAAGCGTAAAATTTCAAAAAAAATATTATTGTTAAATAACATACTAGACTAAGTGGTCAATGTTTATATTATTTGTGGATTTTAAAAAATTAAATATTATGAGTTTGACTGTGGCTCGGAGTGAACGCGTGCGTAATGTCTTGACACATGCGAGTTGTATGGAAATTTAAAATAAATTTTAATAGCGTAATGGTGAGTAATACGTATAGTACGTTTAGTAAGATTGTTTCGATAACATAATAAAATATATATAGCAAGGAGAAAATTTTAATTAAATTTTTTTTTTAAAAAACTATTCGTAACTAAACAATAAAATTATTATTTAAATCATGTTGCATTTATATACAGGGAAATTCTGTTTTGGATAAAACAACTATAATAATATGTCTAGTTAAATTCTTAAGTAATAGTACGCTTACTTAAATGATTATAAATTTTGTTTTATAACACATAAAACACTAGTAAATAATTATGTAAATAAATTATATTTTATGAAAGCAGGTGCGCTTACTGACATACTTTACGTTAGAAAAGGTTTTTGTCAGAGTTTTAAAAAAGAGAACAAGCCGACTATTCTTAGCTGGGTTGAGAGATTGTCCAGTCACATGGGAGCTGAAAAACATCCCACCGTCGGCAGCAGTGGAGAATATTGGTCAATAAACGAAAGTTTGAACCAGCATTTCGCGTAAAATGATAAATTTTTTGATAAAATTACGAAGACTAAGAAAGTTGTAAAGTTTGTCCGCGAGTTAGTAAATTGTATAAACATGTTAGAATCCCGGGCTAAAAAGGTGCCAGCAGCTGCGGTAATACCTTGACGGGGGAGCGTTATTGGCCTTTACTGAGCGTAAAGTATGGCTAGACTGCCTAAGAAGTTATAGGGTAAATCCAAATAGTAATTAATTCACCTATAAAACCTTAGTGCTAGAGATTATAAGAAGTTAATAGTACCTATAATCTAGGGATAAAATATTATAAGATTATTAGAGATTTCCAAAGGCCTCGGCAATTAACTATTATAATCTGACGTTGAACCATTTAAGTATAAGTATCAAATAGGATTGGAGACCCTAGTAGTTTATACCGTGAATTCATGGACATCATACGTAAAATAATTGATTTTTTTGTGTATACGTTAACGCTTGAATGTCTCGCTTGGAGAGTAAGGCTGCAAAGGTTAAACTTAAACAGATTGGCGGGAGCTTGTTTGAACGGTGGAGCGTGTGGATTAATTCGATAATCCACGCCTAATCTTACCAACATATTGAGTTTTTTATGAAAAATCTAGTGTTTTTTTTCAAAATAAAACTAATTGGTACTGCATGGCTGTCGTCAGCTCGTGTTGTAGAATGTTATATTTATTTACACAACGAACGCAACCCTTAAAATAAATTTCAAATACTAAAATTATTTTTAAAGAAACAAACTGATACTAAACTGATTTATAATCAGTTTATAGTAGTGCTTTGCTTAAAAGATAAAGTATTTAATTTATAATACAAATGTATATAAACTAAAATTGGTTAACAAGATTTAATTATAAAATTGAATAACCGATTTTGGGGAAGTAAGGGAGAAGTCAAGTCATTATGGTCTATATATGTTGGGCTTCACACGCGCTACAAAGGTAAATACAAAAAGATGTAATAGGGTAACCTAAAACAAATCTTTAAAAATTACCAAAGTTCTAATTAGGAATTGAAACTCATTCCTATGAAGTTGGAATCGTTAGTAATCGTAAATCAGCATGTTACGGTGAATGATCTGTCAAGCTTTGCACACACCGCCCATCACGCTCGAAGAATTGTTCTGGCTGGACACTACCTAGGGTTATTTTAGAAGTTTATAATTTGTAACGTATGGTTTGTAACTTATAATTATAGAATAATTCTAATTTCCTAAATTATTTTAAATATTTAAGTAACACGTATATTACTTACAAAAAATTACTACTATTCTTCATAGTTAGGTGTACTCTATATATAGAATAATTTAACTTATGGGAGTTAAGGACAGGATGGTAATTTGAGCGAAGTTGAAACAAGGTAATGGTAGGGGAACCTGTTGTTGGATTACACATAAATTAAAATTTCAAAAAATAGTTAAAGTACTTATACATAATAAATTTTTCTTAAAAAAGTAAGAAACATGGCACTAAGAGGATGCCTTGATACTAAATATTTAACAGATTTAATATCTGATAGATTATTAAGAGTTTACTAAAAACGTAGATTAATAACATAAATTTTAATAAAATAGTGAAGAGAAACATCTTATTAACTATTTTTTATAAAATAACTGAATTTAAAGTAGTAGCGGTGAGCGAAATTTTAACTAGCCTGTAATAATACTAGGTATTATAATTTAATTACAAATTATAAATCCAAATTAATATCTTTAGAAATGTAACCATAGAGGGTTAAAGTCCTTTAAATTTTGCTTATGCCTAGTAAACTAATTCTAAAATTAAGGGGTATAGTTTAATGGTAGAACAACGGTCTTCAAAACCGTATGCGTGGGTTCGATTCCTGCTATCCTTGTACTATTGTCTTATTTAACAATTTTTATAAAAGTAATAAATTTAAATCTAATCAATTTTTTTATCAAAAATTAAAAATAATTTCTACTAAAGCTAATTTTAAAAAATTTAAAATTTTTCGTAAAAGTATAAATATCCCACGTGTGAAATATTCTACTAGTAATAATACTAATAAACATTTTTTTAATCTAGTTAACAACTATAAAACATTAGGTCTATTTTCTCAAAAAACTTTTTCAAATTTTTTCTTAGATAAATTTGAGAATATAAATTTACTAAATTACAACACAGCGTTACTTGTTTTAATTTCTAATAATTTTGACTTATTTTTTTATAATCAAACTAAATTTTTTCAAAATTTTAAGATAGTAAGGTCACCTTACTATATTAATCAATGTCAACCTCCTGTAAAGCATTCATTAGTCACAAATTTTTATAAATCTAATTCTTTAGGTTTTAGCTTAGCTTGTCGTGTTGGCAGTAGGTTAGACTATTTAAGTGCATGGGTTTTTACTTTACTTTATAAATATTGTTTACTGCGCCTTTACACAAACAAGTCGTTCGGTATATATACTGTCCCTAATCAATATTTTTTTTTTAATAAGGTTTTTTTCCCATCTAGAAGTAGTTTTAAGACTTTTAAAAGCTTAATTGTTTCCTCAAAAAATTTTATTAATAGAACGCATTCTATAGGCGCTACTAATAACACTAATAGTAATATTTTTTTAAAAAGTCATTACATCTTTTTCAAGAATTTAAATTTTCTTCTTACTAACTCTAAAATTAATTTCAGTAAAAAATATAAAAGTAATTACTTTTCTAATTTTTCCAGTTGTATTACATTAGTTTCTATCAGTCGTGTTAGAAATAAAAAAAAACTTTCTAAAATGCTTAAAACTAGTAAATTCATAACCAAAACTTTAATGAAAATAAAAAAAAGATCTTTATTAAATATAAGTAACTTGACCCCTAAGTTTTTTAAACTAAATAAAAAACGTATAGCTTTTATTAATAGTTTAAGGCCGGTTTTTAAACCAAAGCTTATCAGTTACAATAGTAGCTTTAAATTTTTAGATAAGAAAATCTCGATTACTAAACGAGGTAATATTACTACAAATAATTTATTTGTGAATTCTTACCCAGACTTTAATAAAATTAGTTTTTTATGAAAATTTAATAGTTTTTTTAATAAAAAAACAAGTTTTTTAACACTATTTTTCATAAATAATTTTTTTTTAAAATATGTTTATTTTAATTTAATAAGTTATAATTACAATCAGTTAAGGAGCATTTTTAATTTTTACAAAATTAAAAATTTTTCATGTTTAACTATAGATAATCTTTTACCATCTTTATATTTTAATTATAAAATCTCAAAAATTTTATATGTTTCAAGTACAAGTATGTTTTTAAAAGAAAATGTTATACCATGAGTATACAATAATTTAATAAAATTTATGGAGTTTTGTTCTGGTAAAAAAGTCCTAATACAGATTTACTCATTTGTAAATCAGTGAATGAACGCTAGCTATATTTTACTTTACAAAAGATGAGTATCAAGGTTGTCATCTTACGAAAGAAAACTAGGTCATAAATTTTTCTTAGAAGAAGCACTTCATATTATACACCTAAGTTTTATTTTTAAGGATGTAAAATTATT
>JACLAC010017183.1_pt1 | contig 16365 bp, 15 predicted proteins | sample 8027881 | NCBI WGS metagenome assembly JACLAC01 (sample SAMN15725517, study PRJNA655200) | protist metagenome | isolation source: fluorescence activated cell sorting (FACS) single amplified genomes of... | place: Spain: Blaines Bay Microbial Observatory, Mediterranean Sea | collected 2016-01-19
AGTGCTTGGCGTGTGGGATAAAATCCCCGTAGGCCTTCAGCGTGTCCGTCCCATAGCCCATCGTCGGCAGTTGCTTGATCTGCTGCCAAAGGAGCTTAGCGGTTTTGATCTTCCTTCTTCCACAGTCAAAGCCGAGGACCTTGCCAAAGATGGAGTCGACCGCTAGCCAGAGCCAACATTGGGATTTTTTTTAGCGATGAACGTGCAGAGTTCATTGATTTCGATGAAGGAGCAGGCTTCGGTCTGTGGTGGGCTTGCTGGGAGTGCTTGGGCAGCTTGTACCAACCAGCGAGAGACCGTCTTATGATGGATGTTGAGAACCCGGCCGATGGCTCGCATCCCCATCCCTTCGAGATAGAGTTGACAGGCCTGTTGCTTGAGGGTTGGATCTTTGCCTCGTCGTAGTGTCTGAAAGACCCGTCGGCGGGCTTGGCAACGGTAGCGTTGGACACCCCGGCTGGTGCCATAGTGAATAGAGTCAGGATGAGCGCAGTGAGGACATTGCATCGTTAGTTCTCCAAATCTCAGAGATTACTTCATTTGTATAAACGACGCACCTGCGCCAACTTCCATCATCGAGATTAAAGAGATGAAAAATGAGGAAAGAGACAATTGAAAACTTGGCGATGCTGCTCAATTTCTTGAGAAATTATGAAATTTTAAGCGAGGTGAGACCAACCAATTTCCGCTTAAATGGAAAAGGGTTCATTCATTTTCATGATGAATCAAATGGCCTCTGGGCTGATATTTTCCTTTCCAAGGGTCGACTAAGAATGCCGTCGAATACACCTTCCGAACAAGCAGAAGTGATTGGAACCATTGAACCGAGCTTAGAGTCCTTGGAGTCAGGTACACAGAAAAGAAAAATAAGTAAAAGTTGAACAAATCTAGGCAGATAAAACAGTCTTGGCATTGGTGATGAACAGCAGCCTGCGGGGGGCAAATTGCCAAATCGAACCTGAGAATCAACAATGAAAAGGCTCCTTATCATTTCAAGCGTGTCACTCTTACCTTTTAACAATTTTGCAGCCGACCAAGTCAACTTTTCAAAGGAAAGCCAATTAGAACAAAACTCCCACCAAATAGAGATGAAGGAGGTTCTGAAAGAAATTCAGGAGACCTGTCAGGACCAAAATTCGATCCTCAGATCAGCGCTCCGAATTTTGAGAACAGCCCTTCAAAAATCTTCCATTGATAGCGAATCACCCTCACACTCAAGGGATGTAGAATTATCCGCAAAAATCAGTTTGGATGGTTTGGATTTAGTTCAGTTATTTTCATTGAAAGGTTCTATGGTCCAGTCTGCGGATTCCCAAACTAATCCCAAATGGTGTGTTCACTAAAAATCAATTTATAGTTTTGGATCAGGATCTGCTGTATTTTCGCCACCTTCCTGAACCAGTAAGTGATGCATGACTGAAGCTGCCTGCCGGAAAGTAACTGCTTCCTGGTAGGCAGGATCTGCAAACCAAGCATCTACTTTTTCTTTGCTTGGGAACTCAAGAATTACGAGCCTTCCAGAATATTCCTCTCCTTCTAGGCGAGTAACTGGTTCACCTCTCGTTAAAAACTTACCACCATATTTTTTAACAACTGGAGGAGTACGATCTGTATATTTTCTGTAAGTTTCTGGATCATGAATTGTCATCATTGATAAGACGTAAGCAGGCATCTGAATGTCTCCTTGAAGGCATTTATAAATCGCAGTTAAATCGCAGAATCATAGAAGAAGCATTACTTTGCAAAGACATTTCTTTGTCTTGATTGAAAATATCCTAAAGTTGAGCATGGTACAGTTGAATTTGTAGTCGTCAGGCATTCGAAGTTTTCAAAAATCGGTTCATTGATTGAAGTTTGAGCTAATTTCTGATTTTAGAGAGTTCTTTTTTACTTAATTCTGAGGATTAAAATTGAAAAAGTTAGGCTGGGGGTTGGTTGGTGGTGGAGAAGGAAGCCAAATCGGCTTCGCCCATCGGGCTGGTTCTGTCATGGATGGGAAATTTCAATTCCTTGCTGGTGCTATGGATATTGATCCGCAGAGGGCTGTTGAATTTGGCATCGCCTGGGGACTTGATAAAAAAAGATGTTACGGTGACTGGCAGGAAATGTTGGATAAAGAGAAAAAAAGAGAAGACCGTATTCAACTAGTAACGGTTGCGACTCCGAATGCTACCCATCATCAGATATCGAAAGCATTCATGGAGGCTGGTTTCCATGTCCTTTGTGAAAAACCAATGACAATGACCGTTGAGGAGGCCAAAGATCTCGTAGAAGTATCCAAAAAGACTGGCCAGATTTGCGCTGTCAACTATGGATACACAGGTTATCCCATGGTACGCCAAATGCGATCCATGTTGGAAAATGGCGATTTGGGAGCGATTCGGGTTGTCGTTGCTGAGTTTGCAGGTGGATTTATGGCCGATGCTAAGGATGCAGAGAATCCCAGAGTTCGCTGGAGATTTGATCCTACCCAAGCCGGAATGGCGGCAGTCACGGTGGATTGCGGGATTCATGCACTCCATATGGCTTGCTTTGTGACAGGTCAAAAGGTCACATCTGTCTCCAGTGATTTCGGACATGGGATAAAAAGCCGACAGCTCGAAGATGACAATCTCTCAGCCTTTAGAATGAACAATGGAACCATTGGGCGTTTGTGGTCCAGTGGTCTGGCTATTGGCCGAACCCATGGCCTTACTCTTCAGGTTTTTGGAGAAGTAGGTGGACTTCGTTGGATTCAGGAGCAACCCAATCAATTGTTCTGGACTCCTCTCAATCAGCCTACGCAAATTTTGGAGCGTGGTGGGAATTATCTATCTGAAGCCGCTCAGCGAGCCAATCGCATCACCGTCGGCCACCCTGAAGGGATGGTAATGGCTTTTGCCAATCTTTACTGTGATTTAGGAGATACAATCAATGCAATGAATGAGGGAAATCGTCCGGACGAAATGGCCTGTTGGTATCCGAACGTTGAAGATGGTTGCCATTCAATCGAGATCGTCCAAGCGATGGTAGAATCAGCTAAAAGAGGAAGTGCTTGGGTGAATATTAAATAGTTTAAAGATTCGAAAAGTGAAAGGGCCATCTTGATTGGCCCTAAAGTGAGGATCAGAACTCAGACAACGTCGTCACCAGCCCCAGCCACAATCAATTTGCCCTCTTCTTCAAGTTTTTTGACCACTTTGATGATTTTCTGCTGAGCACCTTCCACATCCGCCACTTTGACAGGTTCCATATTTTCGAGATCATCGTTCAACATCTCCGCAGCCCTTGTAGACATTGAACTAAGAATCAACTCCTTCACTGCATCGCTAGCGGTTTTTAGAGCCATCGCAAGATCCGCCTTATCAACGTCCTTCAATACCGTCTGCATCTGCTTGCTATCAATCAAGGTCAAGTCTTCGAAGGTGAATATCAATTCTCGAATCTGTCTGCCAGATCTGGGTTCGACTCTTCAATTGTCGAGAGAATTCTTGTTTCGGAAGCTTTATCAATCGCATTAAGGATCTCGGCAACTGGAGCCACTCCACCCACTTTTGTAACCATACTGCCTGCCTGCTTAATCTCATCGGTCAAAACCTCATTAAGTTCGTTGACAACTCCAGGGGGGATACTGTCCAATGAAGCAATACGATAAACCACATCAGCCTGTAAATTTTCTGGAAGTGATCTCAAAACGGTTGCCGCCTGATCAATATCGGTCAGATAGGAGATAATCAATGCGATGGTCTGTGGATGTTCAGTACGAATATAGTTGGCAATCATTATCGGATCGATGTACCTGAGCGCATACAAGTCCATGTCATCAGTTTGGGAACTCGTAGCAGCATTGAGTTCCTTGGCTTTCTCAGGTCCAAGCGCTGCAGCAAGGACATTTTTGATGAAATCCGGTGAAGCCATCAAGTCTCCACCGCCATCACTAATTACAGACTGTCGATAGAACTTCTCAAGGACTTGGTCTAGTCTTTCAGAGGAAATGTCGTTAAAGCAAGTCATGTAGTAACCGACTTGCTGAATTTCTGCTTCTTCCAGATTTTTCATCACTTCTGCTGCTCCCTCTTCACCAAGTGCTAGGAGGAGGACTGCTGCTTTCTTTGGTCCTGTGAGTTTTCCTACTGCCATTCATCCATCTCTGTTTTGAGTAAATTTCATCAAGATTTTCAGAAATAATTACTATACTTGTTAGGATGCAAGGCCTAACTTGGATTTTTTTCTATTCATTACGCAATTTTGTGAGCTGACTGGGAGCGTGCAACAACCTTAACCAACCAAATTTCTGATTGAAGGATCTTCAATAAAAAGTAGGATTGGAGCTTGTAGAATTAAACTGAGAGTTGGGAGAAATTTGTGAAGACTAAGGGGAACTTGAAGATATTTGGCGTGCTGGTCGGGGTGACTGGATTTGAACCAGCGACCACACGCCCCCCAGACGTGTGCGCTACCAGGCTGCGCTACACCCCGACTTGAATTCCCAAACTATATCGTTTTTGATCAGTGTCAAGAAGAAGGTGAATGCTTCCTAGAATCGTTTTAGTAGAACCCCAAGGAGCACTCAACGTTGGTTCAATCGCTCGAGTGATGATGAATTTCGGCTTCAACGAGTTGTTTCTAGTCAATCCTCGTTGCGATCCTCAAAGTGAGGATGCTCTCAAAATGGCAACTCATGCCAAAGAGATTTTGCAAAATGCGAAGGTTGTTCAAAGCCTTGAAGTTGCTCTCCAAGATTGCTCGAGAGTCATTGCCACTACAGCTCAGCAGCGTCATCGAAATCGGCAGTTGGAGGGCCTACAATTGCCTTTCAAATGGATGATTCATTCTAACAAACCCAATGCACTAATTTTTGGTGCTGAAGACCGTGGTCTTAGCAACGAGGAACTGGAGTGGGCGCAAAGATGGGTTCGGATTCCGACTGGGGCATATCAAACATTAAATTTAGCCCAAAGCGTCGCAATTTGTTGTTACGAACTGTTCGGACTCCAAGAACAAATCCCTCAAAATCCCTCTGAGAAAGCAACGAGTTCAGAAGCAGAAATAAATCGAATCAATCAATTCCTAGAACGATGGGCGGACCAACTGCATCAGGTTGGCTTTCTTCTTCATCACACCAGAACAGAAAGAATGGCAAAGTTGCGCAACATTCTCTACCGTTCAGAGCTATCTCAAAACGATTTGGCATTGCTGGAGGGTATTGTTTCTCAGACTAATTGGGCCTTGCGTACCAATCCACTTAACACCTCCAAAACTTTACTAGATCAAGATGGACAAGATACTGATCGTTGATGATCAGGAAAATAATCGCTTAGTCATTGAAGATATTTTGCGGAAGCAGCCCTCAAGTATTCGAACTGCCTGTAGCGGCAAAGAAGCCCTAGAAACTGTGAAAGAGTGGGTGCCTGATGTGATGCTGATTGATCACATGATGCCGGAATTGAGTGGAATAGAAACAACACGACTCTTAAAAGAGCAAGCTCGCTTTGCTCATTTACCAATCTTAATTGTTACCGCAAAGAATGATCGGCAAACCCTCCGAGAAGCTTTTGATGCAGGGGCCGTTGACTATATTTTAAAACCCGTAGAAAAAACCACACTACTTGCCAGAATCAATTCGGCGATTCGAACAAAAAAAGCTTTTGATCAAGTTCAAAAACTTTCACAGAACTTACTACAACAAAAACAGGAATTGCAGGATTTCACTCATATGGTGAGCCATGATCTAAAATCTCCTGTTGTTGGTGCAGCCAGTCTTTTCAATCTATTTTTGCATCGTTTACAGGAAGATTATCCGGAAATTAGAAATGATCCCGGTATGCATGAATTGTTGGACAGAATTCCAGGTTCATTTACAAAGATGCTCACCTTTATTGATACTTTGTTGAATTATGCGATGGCTGGAAAAATAATTGGGGATATGCAAACTGTTTCTTTGGGAAAAATTCTTCAAACTGTAATTGAACAGTTTGAACAAGAACAACAACAGGGAATCGTTAAATTCAGGCTGCCATCAAAATGGCCCAAGGTACAATGTGATGTTCTAAAGATGAGCCAAGTTTGGCAGAATCTAATCGGCAATTCGATCAAATATCGAGGTAAACTCGATCAAGTTGAAATCAAGATTGGAACGAGGGTTTCAGGGAAATGGTGCGAGTGCTGGATCGAAGATAATGGCAATGGAGTTCCAAGCTTAGAAGGGGATAGAATCTTCAAACCCTTCATAAGATTAGATGATTCCAAGCAGGGAAGTGGAATTGGATTGGCAACTGTAGCGAGGATTCTTGAAGCTCATAAGGGTATCATTCGCTTAGATCCAAGATATCAAAATGGGGCACGTTTCTACATGCGTTGGCCCCATCATTCAATTACATAATAATTTTTGGCACTTAGATCAAAGCGAATCCTACATAAAGCATTACTTAATCTTCATCCTCTAAGGAACCCGATTCAGGTCCCTCATAAGTTTCTAATGTTACTTTCTTCCCTGATTTTTTGATTTTCACTTTCATCCCAACATCCCAACCCATGATCGCAAAAATTTCATTTGGAAGAGCCAACCTTCTACCCTGACCTCCCTGACCTGAGCTTCTGATTTCTGCGATGTGCTCCTTCATCCGAGTTCGTCTGCCCTTGGGGAAATTTGGCGGGGCTTCCTGCAGTCGCATCGCAACATCCATCAGATGATTTTTGTAGGTTTGCAAGCTTACCCCTGCTCCCAAAGCTGTAGCTCTAAAACTCTGGCCAGATTTAGCGGCACTTTTGGCAGCTTTCATGAAATCTCGATCTGGCATACTAATTCGTTTTCGCATTCTTAACTCCAATAAATTAAGTTAAACGTGAGAGAGAAATGATTTAAATCTATGATGCAAAATGCATGTATCTATTGATAGAGGTAATATTTTTGAACGTCAAATTAAATCTTTTTCAATAAGTAACTTTGAAAACATTTTCTTCAAACTAAGCTTTAGCTCAAAATGAAATAATATGATTGATGAATTTCTGAAACTCCTGAAAGAATCTCCAAAATTCGAAGTTTTTAATCCTTGGTGGGAAGTAGATTTTGACCACGATCAGCACAATGATTCTTACAAGGTTAGACAGCAGAATCTTCGTGATTATTTTTCGGAGAGATTAGGTCAGGTTCAATACATTATGCTAGCTGAAGCACTAGGCTATCAGGGTGGTCACTTCACGGGTATTCCGATGACATCAGAACGATTACTTCTTGGAGAGCTAGCTGATAAGCAATTATTCGCAAACCATGTATTTACTGGGAAACACCAGCGAACAAGTAAAGAAAGATTGAATCGAAAAGGATTCAATGAACCTACTGCTACAATCGTTTGGAGTGAACTTGTTCGTTTTAATTTGACTCACAAAACTATTCTTTGGAATTCGTTTCCATGGCACCCTTACAAGAAACAGAGCGGTTTTCTCTCTAACCGCACACCTAATCCAGCGGAGCGAAGAGTCGGGAGAGAAGTCCTCAATTATCTAATAGCGCAATTCACTAATGTCAGGCTCTTGGCGATTGGCAAACAGGCTCAACAACAGTTAGCAGAAATTGGCATATCTTCTATTGGACTTCGCCATCCAGCCCATGGAGGAGCAAGTCTATTTCGTAAACAACTACAGGATTTAATGGCAGGTGGGTCTAAGGAGGGATGATGTTTTGAAAACAGATAAACAGCAGTGGAAACAGGTGTCAGAAATTGATTGAAGAGATTTGAGGGCTAAAAGATTAATTTTCTTAGTGAGTTCTTTGGACCAGTAATTCAGGGATTTCTTTCAATGTCAAAACTTGATCCACTCCACCTTTGGCCAAGGCTACCTTAGGCATTCCGTAGACCACAGAACTACTTTCATCTTGAGCAACATTGTAAGCTCCCATTTCCTTCATTTCTAGCATCCCCTGAGCTCCGTCATCTCCCATACCCGTTAGGATCACACCCAAAGCATGGTGCCTTGCTTCCTGAGCTACAGAGCGAAATAATACATCAACAGATGGACGATGTCTGCAAACTAGGGGACCATCATTAAGTCGAATGCGATAGCCACGATTTGCGCTCTCCACAAGCATGTGTTGTTCACCGGGAGCCAAATAAACTTTTCCAGCTTCCACAACCTCTCCGTTGGTGGCCTCAACCACTGTTAGTTTAGAGTTTCGATCTAGTCTTTCTGCAAAACTCTTCGTGAATGAGCCGGGCATATGTTGTACTACGACAATCCCTGGCATTGATGCTGGCAACTTCGATAGGACAGCTAGTATAGCTTCAGTTCCACCAGTTGAAGCACCGATCGCAATAAGAGGATCTATGGCGTGTCGACCGAGATGTCGAGGAGGGTTTTTTGGAATGATGGCATCAGCGGTATATTTCTCAGGAGATTTTAGAAAGATATCCCCAGCCTTTTTCAATTTTGCCTGTGCAGCTGCTTTGACCGCATCCACGATTGAAATGGAGATCTCTTCCATTCCTTCACGAACAGTTGTCTGAGGTTTGCCAATAACTTCAACTGCTCCCAGCTCCAAAGCCTTCAAAGCGTTTGGCGCCCCTTTCTGGGTTAACGCGCTCACCATGACGACCGGCATGGGATGAGATTTCATTAGCCTTTCAAGATATTCCAACCCGTCCATCCCTGGCATCATAATGTCTAGTGTCAAGACATCAGGTTCTAATTTTCTAATTTGTCTTGTTGCAATCTGTGCATCTGGGGCTGTTCCTACCACTTCGATCATTGGATCAGCTGATAAAATATCTGTCATGACTCTTCGCACAAGTGCTGAGTCATCAATGATCAGTACTTTGATCTTGTTTCCTGATAGGCTCATTATTTAGGAGATTGGAGATTGAAAAGCATTAAATTTGGTAAGCTGAAAATCTTTCTTGTCAGCCAAATATTCGGAGTGACCCAAGAGTAGGTATCCGCCTGGCTCAAGATAGTTTCTTAAACGGTTTACAATTGTACTCTGCCAGAATGGCGTCATGTAAATCAATAGATTACGGCAGAAGATCACACTGAATTTTGTCTTTATGGGATAACTATCAGAAATCAAATTGATTTTACGAAATTGAATCATCTTTTTCAAAGGTTCAATGACACAATAATTTTGGCCAATTTTTTCAAAATAACTCAGCCTATTTTCCTTGGAGACATTTTGTAATGATTTTTCTGTGTACTCAGCAATTTGGCCAATTTCCAAGGCATTCTGATGAACATCAGAAGCCAAAATTCGAACATCCCAATCAGTTGGAGGAAGAAATCTCTGATGGAAGAGAATTGAAAGAGTATAGGCCTCCTCTCCAGTAGAGCAGCCGCAACTCCAAGCCCGCACTTTTGAATCCCTTTCTTTGGATTTACGATTTTTAATTTCAGGTAGCATCGTCTCTTCAAAGAATTTCATTTGCGAGGATTCCCTGAAAAATTCCGTCTTCTGAATTGTTAAAATTTGCTCAATCTCTACCCATTCCGGATGATTCGGATTTGTTTCTAGAAAGGAGAGGTAGTCAAGGATGCTCTTTTTGAAGGTAGCTTTAACCCGCTTCCCGATCATCAAGAAAAGTCGATCATGGCGTCGCTTATGGAAATCCATTCCCAGACGATTCTCTGCCAGCCTGGCTAGCAGATCAAATGCTTCCTGATGGGAGCTAGCAGTCTGAGTAGCCACAAGATCCAAATTTAAAGGAGTCGTCAGCATCTTTGTTGATCATTGGGATTTTTCAATTCACTCAAAATCTGGAAGTCCGTGATCAATGGACCTGCTTGGGCGAATACCCCCTGATGACTGATTATTCCTGGTGTTAGTCAGTAATTTTTGAGAAGAACCTGATCCCTCTTCTGGTTTGTATTCGATTTGCTCCAATTTGAAGACTTCTATGATCTTCATTAGCTCATTGGAATGATCAGACATTAATCGACTTGTAGTCGCTGACTCATCCACCAAGAGGGCATTTTGTTGAGTAATCCTGTCAAGTTCTGAAACTGCGATATTGACTTGTCGGATACCTTCAGCCTGTTCATTTGAAGCTGCTTTGATGTTTTCAATCAGATCGGTCACTTCAGAAACTGCTGTTTGAATCTCCTTCAAATTATCATTGGTTTGGTTATTTAGTTTTTCAAGATTCTGTCGAGAATTTTCCTTGAGGGCTTCCAGAGCCTGATCCGCTTTTTGAATCATTTCTTGAACGACAGTATTGACTTCTCCCATCAAGGAAGTTCCTTTGGCGACCTGCTCCAAGCTGTTCTTGATCAAGGTACTTATCTCCTCAGAGGCCTCTGCAGAGCGATGAGCCAAATTCCTAACTTCAGCTGCAACAACCGCAAACCCCTTCCCATGCTCTCCGGCACGCGCGGCTTCTACTGAAGCGTTTAAAGCCAATAGATTCGTTTGAAAAGCAATGTCGTTAATTACGGAGGTGATTCCGGAGATTTTTTCAGAACTTTCTCCAATCCCCTTCATTGCCAGAACCATCTGATCATTCATCTGCTCTGCTTTCACAAAGTATTCACCGTTCGACTCTCTCACTTTATCGATGTCGCTCTGATTGGAACTGATGGTTTGATCGAGTAAGGATTGGAGAAGTGATTTCCTTTCCTCAACAACGTCACGCATATTTTGTGAGATGTGATTGGCATGATTTGCACTCTCAGCATTTTGCTGAACGTTTGAAGTCATCTCTTCCATTGCAGAAGCAGTTTCTTCGAGGGAAGATGACTGCTCTTCTGTTCTGGTAGCAAGATCTTGACTCCCTTCCGCTAAGATTTGTGAAGAACTACTGATGTCTGCGGCTCGATCCTTAATTTTGGTAACAATTTCAAAGAGCCGAGTAGTGAACAAATCTATGGCATTTGCAATTTGGCCAATTTCATCCTTTCTTCTCAGATCAAGGGTCTTGGTAATCTCAAGTTCCTGAACCTGTGCAACCATTTGCTTCAACGGTTTTGCCAAGCTACTGCGTACATAGAACAATGTGATCAGCATTGCAACAATTGAAATCAAAATTGCGATAGCAATGATCAACATAATCAATTCGTTCGTATATTCATTGACCTCAGCTTCCTCAATCTCCGAAATGATTGCCCAATTAACGTCAGGGATATTTAGTGGACTGAATGCACTCAAAACCTGGTTACCCAGATAGTTGGTAACCAAAACAGTCCCTTTTTCACCTTGGATCGCCCGAATGGTTGCTTCCGATTTGGCATTTTGAATCAAAATACTACTTTGGAGGCTTCTGATTCGAGTGATCTTTTCGGCGGCGGTGTTTTGCTTCTGTAAAATTCCAAAATAACTATCGGGGTCCTCAATGAGTAAACGTGAATCATTCCGCATCGAGTAGTCATTAGAGACCATGTATGTTTCACCTGACCTGCCCAAACCAACAGAATTCCAACTTCCACTATTGGTCATAGTAGTATTGATTTGGTCAATTGGAATCTGAAACACCAAAACTCCAACTGGTTCATCACCATCGATAATTGGAACGGACAAGAAGCTGGCTGCGCTTTGATAAGAAGGGTAGTATTCATCAAAATCAACCATCTTCACCAAATCCGAATTTCGACTGCCCTGAACAGCGCGGAAGGCAGCTGCAAAATTTGACTGGGAATATGGTCCATCTAACAAAGAGGTTGCATAATCTAATTCTTTGAAAACACTATAAACAACTCTACCATTTTCTGGCTCCACTAAAAAAATATCGTAATATCCGAATTTCTCTAAAAAATTACGAAAGTAAGGATGGTAGTTCGCGTGAAATTCAGCGTACTCTCTACGCTCAACATGGGCTGATTTATCCATTAGATGTTTGCTACCCAACGGATTTGGGTTATCCGCAATAAATGCGTGCTGAAAAGCAATTGCCTCAGGACTTAAACGACTAAATACCTCATTAATTCTATCAGATTTTATTCCATTTCTTTTCTGAAATTCCTCTGAGAATTCTCCTGTGTAATAAGACCTCAATTCCTTTGATCTTTGTTGAAGAGTTATCTGAGGTTCGTATTGAAGCAACTCACTAGGATAACTTTTAAATGACTTTTCAAAACTCTTCATAGCTTCAATTACATATTTTGATTGCGCCATGGTTTGAATCTGCTTTCGATAGTTATTGAACTGATTTTCCAAAGCAGATTTTTGGACCTCTCTGATTGAGACCATTTGCTGCAAAGCTTTTGATTCCAAAGCATTTTGAAGAGTCGAAATACTGATATAACTAATCACGATGATCGAAGTAAGTGTGACAGCCAACACGAGAATGAGAAGTTTGGCTTGGAGAGAGTTCTTAGTCATAAATCCTCAATCAATTACTATTTTCGGTGTTGCCTATTAATGCCTGGATGCCTTTATCTTGGGCAAATAATGAATCCAAATTCAGTAAAATCAACATTTCTCCTCTCCATTCACAAAGCCCCTCCAAGAATTGCCTTTCTACAATCATTTCTGTTTCCGGTGGAGGTTGCAGATTTTCTGCTGGCAAATTGACAACATCCAAGACTTTATCAACTACCATTCCAATGAGTTTTTCTTCAACAAAAATTGTCATCAAAACTGTTCTCTCATTATATTCCAATTGGGGATATCCAAACCGTAATCTCAGGTCCATGACAGGAATAATTGAACCTCTCAAATTAATCACTCCCTTATAGTGTTCTGGCAAATTTGGAATGATAGAGATTCGATCATATGTAATGAATTCGCGCACTTTTTTAATATCTACCATGTAAGTTTCCTCTGCGATCTTGAAACTCACGTATTGCTGACCCTCATGATTTGAAAATTCATAGGAGTCTTCATATTTAGATTTCTCTTTTAACCCCATTGAGAAAATTCCTTCAATTTGTTTTAAAACTCTTTCTTAGTAAACTTGGCAAATCAAGAATCAGAGACACTCCCCCATCTCCTAAAATTGTCGCCCCAGCAATACCTGGAATTTGAAAGAAATTTTCTTCCATACTCTTAATTACTACCTGTTGTTGGTCTAAAATACGATCTACTAGGAGACCGCACCTCATCTTGTTATTCTCTACAATCACAACCAATTTTTCTTCGTTTGTTTTTTTTCGTTCACTTTCCAAATTGAAGGCTTTACCAAGGTTCAAAACAGGTAGATACTCACCGCGGATCTCAATCACTTCACCTTGTTTCTGCATCGTCCTGAATTGATCAGCAGTTGGTCGAATCGATTCCAGAACTGAAAGGAGCGGGATCGTAAAGATCTGATTCTGTACTTGGACTAGCATCCCCTCAATAATTGCCAACGTCAGCGGAAGTTTGATTTGAAAAGTTGAGCCCCTCCCAACTTCACTATTGATGAAAATTGAACCTCTCAATGATTCAATCTCCTGACGAACAACATCCATTCCCACTCCTCTGCCAGAGATGTCCGAGACGTTTTCAGCCGTAGAAAAACCAGCATGGAATAAGAGTCGAAAAATTTCCTGTTCGTCCAAGTCTGCTTTCTCATCAATGAGGCCTTTCTTTAGGGCTTTCTTAAGAATCACCTCTGAATTTATTCCTCCACCGTCATCTTGAACTTCAATAAAGACATGGCCTTCCCCATGAAAAGCTCGCAAATAAATCGTCCCTTCCTCCTCCTTGCCAGCTTCTAATCTTTTTTCAATCGACTCGATCCCATGATCCATTGCGTTACGGACAAGATGCTTCAGTGGACCACCAAGCTTTTCTGAAACATTTTTATCCAGTTCCGTCTCACCTCCAGAAATCAGCAATTTGATCTTTTTTCCTGAACTCACACAGTAATCCCGAACAATTCTCTGCAACGGCAAAAAAGCGCCTTTGATCGGCACCATGCGAATGTTCATCACCTGGTCTTGAAGCTCCCGGACGACGATATCTGAGTCATAGACGATCTGTTGATATAGATCACCCATTCTTCGATCTGCTAAGCGAAGCTCTTGTCCAAATTCTTTTAATCTTGCTTGGTTGATGACTGTCTCACCTACCAGATTCATCAATTTTTCCAGCTTCATGTTGGAAACATGAATTGATCCCCCTGACTCATTTTTCTTCTTTGGGGAGCTGGTTTTAGGTACTTTGGTTTCTGAATTCTGTGGAATGGACGGAGGCTTTGGCTCTTCTTTTTTTGAGGTTTTATGTGTTGAAGACTGCTGAATAGATGCCTGTTTGGGTTCTTCAGTGGTTGCTTCAAGAACTCCAGCGTTGATGTCTTGCTTGGTCTGCGTTTCTTCCGGTGGCCCTTGAATCAATTTTATCTCCACTCCTTCCTCATCCATGAAAAACATGAGGAGGGCCTCCAGATCTTCCATTGTTTTGGTTGTCGAAAGAACCAAACTCCAATGTAGGTGCAGTTTTGTAGGATCAAGAAATTCCAAATCAGGGATTGAGTGGCAATGAGGAGTTACGTAACACTCCCCTTGTTCATGAAAATCCTTCAGCAAAACAATGGGATCCCCACCATCTTCCAAAATATCCTCTGAGAATTTAAGCCGGATTAGGTACCTAGATCTGGTGTCCTTGGGGGTTGATGTGCTGACTGATTCTTGGAGAGCGGGTTCTGGTTGGGTGATTGATTCTGGTTTTGGTGTCTCCGCCTGGTTGTTAGAATCACCAGACAAAATACGGATTTGGGCCAAACTAGCTTCGGCAAGTGTATGATCGAAATCCCCCTCGCCTTCTAATTCAGAACAAAAACCTCTCAGGCAGTCAATTGAACTGAGGAGGGTACTGATTAGTTCCTCTGTGACATTGCGCGAGCCACCACGAACATCTGATAACAGAAACTCTACTTCGTGAGTGTATTTCTGTAACTCCTCAAAACCAATCATGCCAGCGCCACCCTTGATCGTGTGGAAACCACGAAACGCATTGTTTACCGCATCCTGATTCGAAGGATCACCTTCCAGGGTTAGTAGGCTTTCTTCAATCTGATCCTGCATGTCAGTAGCTTCTTCAAGAAATAGCTTTACCGCTTCAGGATCAAACTTGCTCAAATCCATCTTTACTATTTGCTGAAGTAGCGGTGTACCCCATCCCAATCTTCAGTTGGGGGCGTTTCTTGATAGCTATGCGCTCTCATTAAGTGCATTTCAATTGATGCATCCTCTGGTAAAAGCTCTTCGCACTCTTTGAATCCCTCAATCGCTAATTCCCAATTTTGATTCAGGTAAGGTGTCATGGCTTCCTCAAAAACACTCGCCGCCTTGAGCTTGTTTTCGTAATTTTTATCTGAATATTGATTGAAGACTTCAAAGATACGAACAGGTTCAGACTTACCCTTGACCGTTATGCGATCTAGAAGGCGCCAGTTAAATTCTTCAAGATGACTGATCAGGTTTTTTGAGTCTTCCGACACCAACATCGGAAGACGATAATTTTTGGTTAAACCCTCAAGACGTGCTGCCAAGTTGACTGCATCACCCAAAACGGTTGAATCCATTCTGGTATCTGATCCAAGAGTACCAATCACTACCGGCCCACTGTGAACCCCGATACCAATATTTGTTGGTGGATAGTTCTGCTTTGCCCTTAATTTATTGAAGCGAACCAAGCTCGCCTGCATCTCAATGCCTGAACGAACGGCATCTCGAGCTTCAATCGCATCGGGCTTCCCCGGTTGATCAAATAGCGCCATGATGGCGTCACCAATAAACTTGTCTACAAAGCCATGATTCAAATGGATGGGTTCTGACATAAACTGGAGAAAAGTATTGAGGAACTGCATAAGTTCCGCCGGCTCCATTGATTCTGAAATATCTGTGAATGACCGAATGTCAGAAAACAGTATTGTGATGACGTCACTCTCTGCATGACCAAGAGTGATGTTTTCGATACCAGTCTTGGCGATGCGATCAAGGAATTCGCGGGGAACAAATTTCTCAAAAATCCTTGTTAATTCAGCAACAGCTGAGATCTCTGCGAGCTCAACTTTTGTCTTTTTTAATTCTTCAAATTGAAGTTTCTGTTCTTTAAGAGATTGATCCAACTCACTGTTGAGTCTCAGTGTTTCCTTTTCTGCCATCCTGACACGGAGCAGAGATTTAACACGGGCCTGTAATTCCGATGGGTTAAATGGCTTCCCCAAATAATCATCCGCCTGTAATTCTGTCAGTCCTCTCACCAGTTCTTCGATTTCTCCATGAGTTGTCAGAAACAACACCGGGATATGACCCCACTGAGGATCAGCTTTGAAGATCCGAATAAACTCATCCCCATTCATCCTTGGCATGTTGCGATCAAGCAACACCAAATCCGGTAGCTTTTCCTTAGTGGATGCTGCCACAACATCCAGCGCCTCCTTCCCATCCGCTGCTTCAGAGATGTCGTAGTCATGATCTGGCTCAGCCTCCAAAATTTTACGGACCTGAAAGCGTATGGTTTTGGAGTCATCGACCATC
>JACLAC010010679.1_pt1 | contig 16363 bp, 10 predicted proteins | sample 8027881 | NCBI WGS metagenome assembly JACLAC01 (sample SAMN15725517, study PRJNA655200) | protist metagenome | isolation source: fluorescence activated cell sorting (FACS) single amplified genomes of... | place: Spain: Blaines Bay Microbial Observatory, Mediterranean Sea | collected 2016-01-19
TTAGTTCTAGCACTTTACTTACTTTAGAAAGGAATCCAACAGCGTGTGTAATGCTATTATATACACATACCCTATAAGTGGCGCAGGGCATAGTGTATTATATTGTATTAGCGACAATGACACTGCTGAAATCATAGAATAATATATGCTCAAGCGTGTAAAATATGAAATGTATGTAATTGGCCGGGTGTAAGATTCCTCGTCAATCACAGACACAGAGACAAAGGATGGAGATAAAATAATAAGAAGCAAAGAGAGCATAGTCATCTATCATATTCACACCAGAGCATAGTCGTCTATCATATTCACACCACCGACCACAACAACAACAAAATTAAAGAAATCCCATACTGTATGTACATATAAAGTGTTAATACAGCAGCTGTAATAATCCTGTACTGTTATATATACTCAAGCGCAGTGTGGTCTCGACCTGCTGAGTGTATATGACAAACAACAACTCTTCTTCTTGAGCGTCACAATTTAAATCCATGGGGACATTATTCTCCAAGGATCTCAAATAGTAGCACAGTCTGTAGTGTTCGGGGTCTAGATCTCCGAAAAAATCTTTGGAGATGTGTGACTCAGCAGAGAAACAACTTTTTCCATTCTTCATGGTATTTGATGGTAATAATATTAATTGTGATGCGTTTTATTTTTATCGTGTATCTTTTTTACTGAGGAGGAGGTTGTGTTGCCAGCTCGCTAAGCTGGTAGATTATCATCGTTGATAATAATAACAACAGTAATCCATTACATCATCAGGTCTATTAGCAGTTGAGTTGCGTGATGAAACAATGCTCAGACAGTGTAATTAGTTAGTTTGCATTTGAGAAGTGAAAAGGATACAAAACTGATAAGGCAAACCAAAAAATCTATCATCACTCAACGACAGTGGTTAGATATTATGTCATTTCAACACTGTAATTACAGTACAAAGTCTATTATTATTATATATATTATGAGTTTTTCAAGTCTCTCTTAATATTTAGTAGCTTTTTGTTGTGTTTTTTTTTGATGAATATAAACATTATTATTATTATACACAACAACAAACATGATGAAGTAGTGTAGTAGGAATATAACAACAACAAATCATCAATCCTCTTTTACCAACAACTCCGCAAACGCACGCCCTACCCCTTAGCAGATCGCATAAGCAGAAGAGTGCACACAACGCAAAGCACATTAAAATTACAGAAAGAAAGAAACATGTCAGCATCACAAGATAGTATTATCGATTCAGTGTTCAAAAAATTCGATCGCAATAACGATGGTTCCATATCGCAAAAAGAGTTGCAAAGCGCCTTGAAGGACGTCGGGGTGTCTTTGAACGCGGCGCAAGTGGACAAACTTATGGATACCATCGACAGAAACCACGACGGTCAAATTTCACCTGACGAATTCAAAAAGTTTGTTAAATCGCACCACGTCATCCTCGGTACTTATGAAGATAATGGAGAAGCGTCTTTTCTATCGATCGGGGTAATGATGGGTGGAGACGTTATGGACCAGGAGGAGTTTGATCGACTTATAAATGTAGTCGAACACAAGGCGTACGGTCGAGACATACTAGACAACCTTCATATTGACCACCATTTGCCAGAAGAGCAGCATCACAACGACAAAAAAGATATAAAAAAAAATGGCGAGAAAAAGACAATGGGAGAAGTCTTGAAAGCAGCCGGTATGCGGGCATTGGGCGGGGGTATTCCAGGTGCAGCAGCGATGTTTTTGCAAGTTGGTAGCTTAATGTGGATGCGAACCACAATGAACTACCAATATCGATATGGTGCTTCCACAGGCGAGGCCCTGAGAGCACTTTATAAAGAGGGCGGAATTGGGCGTTTCTATAAAGGTGTTGGCCCTGCACTATTCCAAGGCCCTCTGTCTCGTTTTGGGGATACAGCTGCAAATGCAGGGATGCTAGCCCTGTTGGCCGCAAACGACAACACAAAAAACTGGCCAGTTATCGCGAAAACTATGTGCGCGTCCGGAGCTGCTGCTCTCTGGCGCATCAATCTCATGCCGATTGACACGCTCAAGACCACCATGCAGGTCGAGGGTAAAAATGGGTTAGCTCTATTAAAAAACAAAGTTGCAAAAGGTGGCCCTCGCGTATTATACCAAGGTGCACTGGGATCTTTTGGCGCGACTTACGTTGGTCACTTTCCATGGTTTGCGACTTACAACTTCATGGACGAGCTGCTTCCAAAATACGATGATACGTACAAAAAATTTGGAAGAAATGCTTTGTGCGGTTTCACAGCATCAGCTGTGAGTGACACGTGCTCCAACTCCATTCGTGTATTAAAGACGACTAAACAAACATATGCAACAGAAATCTCCTACACGGATGCTGCAAAAGAAATTTTGCAAAAAGAGGGACCAATGGGATTGTTTGGGAGGGGATTGCAAACGCGCATAATGGCGAACGGTGTTCAAGGGATGCTATTCAGTATCCTTTGGAAAAGTCTGCAAGAGCAGTGGCAAAAACGAGTAGGTTAGATGATGCAATCATACAACCAGGTGGTAACAGAACGGCAAAAAAAAATAGTAAGTTAATAATAAGGTAACCTTGTGGTAGTATATGGTTTTTTTGTTTGTGGTTATTATATAGTATTTTTTTTTATTACTTCTTATTACGTTATTTATTATTTATATTATTATCCTTATAATTTTATACCGTGTATTATTACTATTATAATATATGATGATGATGAATGAAGTAGGGTATATGTTGTGTACGATTGTCTCCGGGGTGGTATTATTATTATAAAATTTTTTTTTTTAATTTTTTTTATATTACACAATAACAATACATAATTATTTTTTTTAAGGTTGTTACCGGTGTAGTAATTATAATATATTTTATTTATATTCATCATCAAATCGTCGTGTTGGGAAAGTCCGAAGAAAACGAATGCCTGTCACTGTTTAAGCTATCATCATGTTTCTCAAGTTTTTGTATGTCTGAGATGATTAAGGATGAGTTTTTTTCAAACTTACCCACGGACTTGTTTGGGCGCCTAGAAACAGATGGTTTTGCCATCGTTGACGACGCAATAGACGGCACGCTTCTAAAAAGCGTTGTCCACGACTCGGCAAAGTTGGAAAAAAATATGAAAGTTGGCGAAATATCCACAGGATTAAATACAGATGATGGTAGACGAAAAGCGAGAGGAGATAAAATATTGTTCTTGCCCAAAGTTCACGTTGGCACAGGGAGCTCAACCCTGACTTTAAAAAATGATGTCGAAACCGTACCACTTAGTATCGGAAGACTACAACAGAAGTTTGAACACCTTCGTAGGCATGTGAACCAATATTTACAATGTATTCAACAGTGCAACACTGATTCTAGCTCCTTTATGCTTGCTATGTACCCTGGAGACGGAACAGGTTACGTCAAACACAAAGATAGTACAGGTAATAAACCAGGGCGTAAGATAACTGCGATTTGTTATCTGAATAATGGATACTTGGATGAGCATGGTGGTCATCTTCAAATTTGGCCAAGAGATAAAACTAACCTAAAGAAGGCAACGCTGCAGCAAGATGGAGTAGAATTCAACAATGGCATAATTAAAGTGGCGCCAATTGGCGGCCGCTTGGTCATATTCCATAGTAACTTGTGGCATGAGGTGATGCCGGCTTATCACCACCGAATAGCATTAACTGCCTGGTTTGTAAATGGAGAACATTTAAAACAGGAGATCATTTCTGAAGAACGAGAGAAACAAGTCGCGAATCTGTTAAAGCGTGTTGCGCTAAGAAAATTACTTTCTGGTAACAAGTTGACAGGACAAAAATCAACGGTACTGCGTAGTGCCGAAAACGTGGAGAATATTATAATAAAGAATAGAGAGCAACTTCAACTTACATATCTAGATACTAAGGGCACAGCCGAAAGCATTCGAATGGTTTTGCGACATGGTAAAATTCCATTTGTGGACAAACGCGTTTCATATGAAGAAATTCAAAACATGAGGGCTCGTGGAAAACTCCCAACGGGTCAAGTCCCGATGCTTGAAATTCGTCGTAGCATAAGTGATAAAAACACCATGAACGATGAATGCATATGCATAACCCAATCGCGTGCTATACTGAGATATTGTGGCAAAATTACCAAGATGTACCCATTAGATGACTTTTTAGCTGCTGCAAAATGCGATATGGTTCTCGATGCTCTGGATGATATTAAGTCAAAACTCTGCCCAAAATGGTATGGCCATGTACTCGGTCGATCACCAAAAGATGGGTCGTTGCTAATTCCTTTAACCAAAGACCAAAATGATAAAGTGGTGAAAGCGTTGAACACAGACGTTTTGCCTCTACAATTTGCTCGACTAGAAAATATACTCTCCGAAAGTACAGGTCCGTTTTTTTGTGGCGATAATATGCAGATATGCGATGTAGAAGCGTCCGTAGTTATTACGGGTATAATGGATGGTACTTACGTAGGCAAGGATATAAGTCCTTTAGTTTTAAGAGATTGCACCAAACTAATGAGATTGGCAAAGAGTGTCATCATGTTGATGTGCTGATTGATAAACTACTCATCGTGGATTTAAACGTATGCCACCTAAATTATCACCTCTCGCACAAACGATGGCATTTTTATGATAGTACTTACCACTTTATTTTGCCCTCTTGACTTCGACATCAACTACAGAACAGATATATTTAAAACTTAAAAAAACAATGACCTTAAAGTCTGGTTAAAATATTCGTATACAATAAAATTTTAAAACATGTTTGCGAACGTAGTTGCCTTTTTTTTAGTATGTACGTATATGGTTTGCTAACCAGCCGTTAACAATGAAAATGCCACGGTTAATGCGATTCTGCTGAGGCATTTTTTACTTTGACACTGTTTTCATAGAGTCCACTGAGAAATCTCATAAGCGATACGCATTGAATTACAATATTAAATATCTCCATCAAAGTCCACCCACTGGTATAATTCCTCGCAAATCATTTGAAGTGATGGGTAAAATAAATTCCTCATCCCGTTTGTTTTTCTCGTTTTGGTCGACCGCTACTGTTTTGGCATTTGTGTCTTTTGATAGGCCATCCTTACGATCCATGATGAAGTGACTCGCTGAATTCTCCATAATTGTATCCATTTTTTTATCCTTAAAGCTCTGCTCTAATTTCTCGTCTATTGTTGCAATTTTATTCATATTCACATTATAACCAATTTTCTTCCTTGGCTTTTGAGGTTTACGCTTAGATGACAATTCGAGCACATCGAATTTCCCTTTATTGTTAATGCCGATTTCAACACTAGTATTTGTTGTTGTGGCTGCATCCATCAAGAAATGCTCGTACATTGTCAAAACCTGGTTGGTACGTTGTTGAATCACACCCAAAAAGGCCATCATGGTAGATTCTGTCATATTCACTTTGCATAACTGCTCTGCTGCTGGTATGTTCGCGATGCATTGTATTTCATCAAATGTGTATTGGAGACAATCTTGTAATCGTGATAAAATGTTTGAAGTAGCATCAATCTTTTCTGATGTTGTATGAATATTTTTCTTCGCAATTGCGGAACGTTTTTCTAGTTCTTGCATTCGTATGTCACGCATCTCTGATCTTTTTTTGCTTGCACCTTTCAACTTATCTATTTCTTCCTTATTTTCACGTACATGCGTTTCCAAAAATTCGGCTTCTGAAGTCAATGAATTGATGTGCTGCATCAGCACGAATATGTTTTTCTCTCTGGTGGAAAATGTATTTATCAATTCGCTCATACTACTTATATTCAATTGGCTTTTTATTTCTGCCACACGCTTTTCAAATCTAAGAGCACGTGCTTTAGCCTGCTCAAAATTTTGCTTTTCCTGGACTTTTGTCGCTGTCTCCGTACGAGCCTCCTCTAACGCCATTTCTTCCTTCAAATCTCGTTCGTCAATTCTTTGGGTAACTTCGCCACGGTCCCAATACCATTCGAGCTCATTATTTTTTTCAACCTGGATTTCCTGGGTCTTCTTCCTTTCCGCAATAATAATTTCATTTAATTGTCCCCAATCAGACTCAAACCGATTCTCTGTTTCTGCAATTTGATTCTTTAATGTTTTCATATGCTCCTCTGTAGCCAATCGAGTGACCAGCACATTGTTCACATCTTTCATCAGCCTCTTCAGCTTGTTCTTGGCTGCTTCAAGCTTCCTTTCGAGCATTATGGTATTTTCTGCGAGACCACGCCTTTCAATTCTGTAATCATTTATTAATTTTTTTTGCGTTTCTTGGAACTGTTCCTCTGCGCCCTTTTTCTGGAGCATACAATTGAGATTATTTTCCAACTGGTTTACTATGCGATTGATTACACGCCTCGATTCACGCTTAGCATTTTGCAAACTAGTCTCTGTGGCTGCATTGTACTTTCTTTTATGAGTTTCATCCAATATTTTGACTTGTTTCTCCAGATCTGCTATTTTCACCTTTTCTTTCTCAGTCTTTTGCACATATGTATCTACTAGATCTTGCAAGAATTTTATTCGACTAACTATCTCCCTGGTCCGAAAATCGTTATCTGTGTAATCATATTTTTTCGACCCTTTTCCATTTTCGGGGTTCGCCTTTTGTCGCTTTCTTCCCTTGAATTTTGAATTTGTAGGCCGGGCAACCATGCTCAAGCGCTATGTATTTAGCAATGCAATCTCTCGTTCAACCGGTACGAAATGTCGTCAGTGCCTTCGATCGTCCGTAGATAGATCGTAGAGGACAATGCCCGGTCGAGGACGTCAGTCCTAACGGTGCAAGACGAGGACATGGCAATACAACATCATACTACTACTCCTACATCATACAATATAACAAAAAACAGTATGGGTGGAACCATAAATAATGATCATCACGTTTTGTCTATAAAGAAAGAAAGAAGAAGAATAAGGAATGTTGTACTAAAAGTCGCTGGATTAGGAACCAAACTTTGCATAGCATGGCGATAGTACAGGGACGATGTAACTGCCGCCATGTTTCGCACTTCATAGGCGTTGTCATCATGATTCATATCTACAGAGTGCCATATTGTTACTAATAACCACCTTAACCTCTTTACAGCAAGCAAAGGACAAAAAATATTATTATGATGATTAGATTGATGATGTCAAAAATGTTAGTGTAGTAATAAATAGCAATCTTTATCAAATCAAATAAAAACAACTCTTCTTAATGAAATTTTTTTATCAATTAGCCCTAATATTAATAATTGTCAATATTATACCACCCCTTTTTTTATAAGTCTCATAAGAAGGGCAATATTCATTCTTCAAATGGAAGCTTCGCATATTTTGTCTTTAATTTCTTATCTTCAAAATTATCCCGCAAACTTACCATTCCTTCTTGCAACGCTGGTGGTATAGATGTTCCGCCATAATTACTTCGGTGTGACCAAGCCACATGTTCTGGCTCTCCAGCAGTATAAATTCTTCCTGGTCCAGTTGGATCTTTCGTCGAATTCCGAAAGCCTGACAAAATTTTGCCACAAATGTCGCGAAAGCTTTCAAGATCCGTGAAAGACTCAATGTCAATAGCAATAAAGAAGTGACCCAGAAGACTGGGACGACGAGCTTTGTTGCCATTTTGATCGAGGTAAGAGTCTGCAAGCTGCTCACCCCAGCCATTTGACTGCAACGCTGCACATAAAATTTCTACCACAGCTGCATATCCGTAACCCTTATACCCTGCCATGGAATGGCCTGCTCCTCCAAGCGGAGTAAAGGCGGCGGTCCTGGCTATAAATGCCTGTAGGATCTCTTTCGAGTCAGTAAGCTCCTCTCCAGTATTGCTAATAACGCATCCTTTTGGTGTCGTCTTTCCTTCTCGTGCATATTTCTCGATTTTACCCCTCTGGTTCACCGATGTTGCGCAATCGAGAACAAAAGGAAAGTCATCTGTCGATGGCATACCGAAGACTATCGGATTTGTTCCCATCATTGGCTCTACACCGTAAGTTGGAGCTATCGATGGACGCGCATTTGTTCCACTGATCCCAATGCAGCCAGCCTTTTCTGCCATCAGTGGATAATATCCTGCAAATCCATAATGAGTTGAATTACGGACACACACCATACCAATGCCATGCTGCTTCGCTTTCTTGATGGCAAGTTGCATGCACTTTGGGCCTATGCATAGCCCGATTCCCCCACCCCCATCTACAACTGCAGTCGTCTTTGTTTGTTTCAAAATTTTTAAAGTTGACTTCGGTTTTAGAATTCCGGCATCCATACGCTCACAGTAGATTGCTTTTAAGCGTCCAATGCCATGAGAATCGATACCCCTTTTGTCAGATGCAATCAAAACGTCTGAGCAAATGTCCGCATCGGATGGCTCGACGCCGTAAGACACAAACGTATCCTTCATGAAGTCCTGGAGAAAATCAAAGTCCACAGTTACTGACCCATCTACAGGCTTTCCATAAACAGCCTTTTTTACCGCATCTTTTTCGAGAATGGGATCATCCGATGGAATTACTTCTGGCTTTACTTGTACTGCTTTGGGCGAGTAGCGAAATTCCACAAGGTCCTTGTTCAGTTGTTCTTCAGTGACGAAGGAGGGGTCAGATTGACTTTTCTCTTTCAGTAAAATGTACACTGCCACGCCGGCGGCAGCGCCAATAGCTGCACAAGCCAGACTATGCACTATGTTAGTTGGCTCTGTCATGGAATGATGTAGAGGCAACTGGTAACGAAGTTAAAATTAAGTGCACTTGACGCATACGACATTCAAAAACGTAGGTTAGGTGGCTGCATCGGTCGGTGTCGGGTTGAAAATGCGGAGGGCGGTGTTAATAGCAGAGGAGAAAAGAAAAATAAGTGGTGGTAAAAAAAAGATAACCACGACGACTAGCACTAGCTAGCACTACTAATAAAAAACAATCGTGATGATAATGACGAGCCAATTAATATATAAAATATTATAAATAAATAAATTATTGTAAATATTATTATTATTATTCCGCGAAGAAGGAATTTAAATTGAGCAGCAGGTTAATAAGGAAAAAGGTAATAAGGAAAGGTGGGAGGCTAAGGTGGGACAGAAACTGCATAAATAGGTTAAATTGTCACAAAAGACTACGAAACCAAGTACTGTCTGAGGCTCTCGAAGGCTACGCTACGCTACATCAGTTTGCCTTTTAGCTCAACATGAAGAGAGGTACTCAGTAGACCACGCTGCGCTTGAGTATATATGGTGTGCTATATAAAAGACAGGGTAAGGTTCGTATTCTATCTACTACTGAGATCAAAGAATTTATCCTTAAGCTTAGCTAGCGTGATCTCCTGAGAAAGGGTAAGGAATTCAGTAATGTAGGCTACTAAGAAGAGTACACACGGGAATGAAGATGATTCCCCAAATTCTGGCAGACCGACTTTACTACAATCTAGAAACGAAAGCATTGATTCATTGTATGGTAAAAAGAGGAGCGAGATAAAAATTGGTAAGGATGCACCTGAGAGTGTAGAGGTCACAAGCAATGGCGAAGAGGCGGATGAGAACTCGGAAAATTTCGACTGGCTAGATAGCCAAATCTAACCTGCGTACTAAAAAAAATATACCTTGTCCATTTGCTTTCCAGAATAGCATGAGGATAATAGAGTGTTATACTATTAATTTAGTACAATTATTGTAGTCTAATTATTGTTGCTTTTTTCCCGCCATGTTTCAATAATAGATACTAGCAACACTTTCAACACTTTCAACACTAAAAAATGCTACTAGCATAATTTCAATACAGTAATACTATTATAGTACTAGTGCTAGTTCTTCTGATGGTTTGTTTACTGCTTTTTTTGTTGATGTGATGATAGATAGACTAACTAATAATGATAACATTAGCACCATTAATAGTCTAATTATTATTAGACGACTATAATAATTGAAATACAATAAAATAATAATGATGATAAAAAATCTTACTACTACACTATATAATAATACTCTTCCTCTTCTTTATTATTATTATACTTCTTCTTCTCGCATCACTGCTGCGCATCTTCACCTGCGCGGCGACACGACGTAGATTTGCCGTTGTCACTTGCTCGTTAAAGCGGATAGCCATACACAGATAGGTAACGAGGCGTCACTGTAAACACGCAGGAGACCCACGTTTTGCCGTGACCATGACATCCGTTTCTACACCAAAAAGAGACTCGGAGTTCGCGTCTATCTGTCGGAAGGACTTTTCAAAATTCAGCAACTCTGAGTTGCTTAGTCACTTTAAGCAACTATATGTAACTTTACAGCGCGCTAAGGGAACAGGTGCTTTGCCGGAAATACAACCAATGCTAGGGGCTCTCACAAGCTGTTCTATATTAGAAAATCCGATGAAAGAGATTCGTGTGAAAGCTGCATGCATATTGTGTGAAGTGTTCCGACACTGTTTGCCAACGCATCCTTTCACCAGCGAGCAGGTATGTCGAATTTTTCAGCTTTTCATACAAGAACTTAAAGAACTGGAGAACACCGGTGATGATATGTTTAGCCAACGAGTTTTAATGCTTCAGAGCTTGTCTCAAAATAGTACCTGTGTGACCCTTATTGATGCACTTGTCCAGGTAAGCGACAATAGCACCGCCATTGGGAATAATCATAGCTATATCGGCCGGGGGGACGAAGAGGATATGTTGCTAGACTTATTTTCTACCGCACTCAGCACTGTAAATTCTCAAACTGACAAATCGGTATTTGAATTGATTGGAGACATTTTGGTTACATGTATATTTGAGATGGAAGATAGAGGCGTGCCAGAAACTATTTTAGAAGTCTTATTGAAACCACTGGTCCCTGAATTGCGCAATGAAAACCTGTCGCCAGACAACAGCATCGAGGGTAATGTGATAAGTATAAATCGTCCGCCACCATCCTATAAGCTTGTGAAGGAGTTGATATTATTTTGTGGTAGAAACTTCATCGATTCGATATGCAATTTTATTAATGATATGCTAAGCGAACGCAAAGACTATTCCAACAGCGAGATTAAGAACTACCTATACCCTATTATTTATGAACTCCATCTTCTAGGTTCTACGAAGGAGCAACCCGAGGATTACGTTTTCAAAATCATGGGCAACCTAAAGTCGCATTTACGCATCGATGACGAAGCGAAACGTTTACAATGCGTAGCACTGCTTGGCAAAATGTTCAGCGAATCAATAAAATTATCCAAGACACATTCTGAAGTATTCAAACTTTTTGCACAGAGGTTTTTAGATAAATCTACAAAAGTTCGCATTGAAATGATAAAATGTTCCATGCAAATTCAGCAAAACGTACCGCACTTGCGAAGCGAACTACTTGCTAGAATAAGCGAAAAACTCGAAGATCAATCGCCTGCTGTGAGAATCGTTGCCGTCGACTCAATGTGTACAATTGCTATCAACAATGTCGAGCGTTTACCCGTTACTGTATTTCGAAAATTAATAACGCGTAAAGATGATAAGAAATTCGATATCGCAAATAGTGCTATTATTGGCTTATCTCGTATTTTTGAGAGGTACATTAGCTCTCAATGGCCCGATGATTGGGATCCTACATTGGGCACATCGTCGTTATTCATTGCTTTTCCGGTCGAGACCAGAGAGCGATTATCAAATATTCCTGGTGCTATAATATCGTGTTTTGGTAAAGGTGACAGCAAAAATATACAGCACATCGCGTATCGTATGTTTAACGAGAAGATATTGCCCAAGCGAGCTTCGCAGAGAGTTCGGGCACAAATTTTTGTTAGTTGCTTTAGGTCCCTGGACGACCAACAAATAAGCTGCTTGAAGAATGGCCTGAAGAGGGTCGTCAAGTTTCGCGCATTGATTGCTAGATGCATGGCGAGCCGCAAAAAGTTGAAGGCGCTTAACGCTAAAGCGTTCACAGAGATGAGTATCTCTCCAAGTGCATCAATACCCGGTAATCACGAGTTCGAGACTGCAAAAAGGCGTGTCACTGCTGCCATGGAGCAACATTTCAACATATTATCACAGTATCTTCCAGACGAAAAAAGTGGGAAAATATTCTATCAAAAAATATTTAGCAGTAAAGATGAAAAAATATTTAAAATTCTGAGCAGCATATGTGATCCTACGAAAGTGGATGGTTGTGATTTCTCAAAATCCAGTGACAAATTGAAGCAATACCTTGCTAAGAGTTTAGTTGGACAGCTGAAAGGAACGAAGGGTGGAAGTGTCGTTGTGAAAAAAATGAGCAAGTATTTCTACGATTTTTTTCGTATGCTAACGACAAAGTTCGTTCTTCATAGTGATACCTCAATAGGCGAGATATCGAATATTGCAAGGCTTTGTTACGATGACAACGATATTGGAAAGGCAACAAACGTTTTGCAATTGATTTCCTTGTTGTCTATTGATACTGAGCAGCCAAAGTTAATGTCCTTCTGCGTTTCGAACATGGCACTAATGATGTCATCCAAGAATGTTTACATTGCTGAGACTAGCTTGAGAACAATTTCGAAATTAATACACACTATCGATGTAGATATTCTTTCAAAATGCATGACCAGCAACGCTCAAAAATGCCTACTCAGTTACTGTTCGAATGCTGGGGGTACAAAGCATGCAAAATACGCTATTAGAATTCTTGCTGTAGTTCAAAAACCGACGGTTGGTCACAGTTCAAATGGAAATAATGAAAACGATGAAAATAGAAAAGCAAGACTTAAGTTCTGGGAGACAATTATAAAAGATCTAACATCAAATGAAAAGCTATCCGTTAGGAATATGTATCTGGATGCCGTCCTCATGTCTCTGGCTACATGCTTAGATGTTCTGCCTGCTAATGCCTTCAAGCAAAAGTTATTTGAGAAAGTAAATGTATTTATTGATAATCATTGTACTCCCAGGCCAGGGCAGCAAAAACGATCTATACAGCCTACACTTCAAAGCTCTGCTCAAGTTGGTGCGATTAAATGGCTATGCAACAAATTGATGAATTCACCGCATAGAAGAGGAGATATTAATCCGATAAAGTTAAAAGACGAGGCTAAGTCAACTATAAACACATTTAGGCGCTTCATCCGTGACAGCACGGATGACGATGTGCGCTTAGCCGCTGGCTTTGCTCTACTCAAGGTAGCGTGCGATACATACATGGAACAGTTTATAGACGTGCGATCATGGTCGATTTTGGGGCTATTGGCAAGAGATAGGGACGAAGATATAAGTGACCAATTTAGTAAACGTTTAGTGAAACTTCTTACCCAGCGAAAGTTAAAAAAACTTTGCAAATGGGGATCGCTGTTAGTTTTGCGTTGTCTCGCGACGGATAAAGGTATCCGTGATGATGGACAAGAACAGCTCAACGCTCTACTCGCGTGTTCCAAGAGGTTCTATAGTCTAGAAAAGAAGAAAGCGGACATCATTAATGATTCAAATAAACGAATGCGTGTGCAACAAAGTTTACAGGATTTGTAAGTAATCAAACAACTTCGCTCAGCCATGCCTAATTTACTAACGCATACACCAATATTCAAATACAGGTATCGCTACGAAAGTCTTGCGTCCTACGCTATTTACTTGCTAGGAAACCACACGCATGGTTTTGACGATAATACTCATACCATAAAACGTCGCGCAGTAATGTTCATCATTAAATCGTTTCGCCAAAATGGTATGGAAAACTTTGAAAACCTTCTCAAACTCCTGAGTGTCATTGATCAATCAAATGCAATTTATGGCAAATCTATGCACTCAAGGATAGTTGCTGAGCTTCTGAGTTTTGAGTTGGAAAAAAGGCACAAACCAAACAAAGCAAATTTTTTTGGGAGTGGAGAGCCCCGACTACCAGCACAGCTATATATGCAAGTGTCTCAAAAATTAGAGCCCATATTAGACAAGTCTTTCTTCGAAAGTGTTAAAGGTGGAAAAATTAAATCCTCCAAGGTGAAGTCCCCTGGAACAAAGAGGCGAAAGTCTCGTTCTCCTACAAGTGCAGTGCGTAAAAGGAAGCAAAAGTCTGGCAAAACAAAATCGACCTCACGTAATAACGATTCTTTTGGGAGCCAAAGTAACTACGTGAATAGTCACGACTCTTCTATCAATAGTGCCGCAGCTCGGTCTCCATTATTTCAACTTGAAAAGCCTTGAGAACACTCTTTTTGTTTCACCGATGTAAACAATGCGCGTGATGTGTTGTTTAGAACACACATTTTTTAGGGCTCCTTATTCGATAATATATGAATTGCATCTTTCAAATTTCAAATTCAAGTACTACAAACCTGAGTATGTGCAAAGTGTCTGTGCCATTATAAATGTATAAATATTAATCCTTTTATATATATGTGTGTATATATATATTTTTAGAGAAGTTTATACGAAGTACTCGTAGTTCATACAACACAACTCAACAAACTTTCCTCAAAAATTATATCATTCAATTTCACTTCAATCTGTATTTAACTTCCCTCTTTTTTATACAAAAGAAAGAGAACATTGCTCTCTCAAATTTAAAAGACATCTTTTGCTCATAATTTGATATACTGGTGCCTGAAATATATACGATACCAAGATACCGGTTTCTACGTACACAGTCTTCGAACTCGTGCATATCATAGGGACATATTTTATCCAAATATAATTTGAGAGTTTCCACCAGGTGTGATTTTCTTAATTCCGCCCTTTCTTCGGCCAGATATACTTTCACTAAAATCATTGTCTTTCGCTTTCGCTGCAGAATCATTTTTGTCGTCCCAGTAATAGGGTTTATTACTCTCCAAAGATTTATTCTGCCTCTTTCGAACAACCACCGCCTCCGCTTTCGACAACCCAGAATTATCCATATTCGACGATACAGATATGCGTTTCAGCCCACGAGGAGGCTCAATATCATCTTCCGCAACATGCCCATCTTTAAAATGAGTATCGCTTCCTACCGGGAGGCGTTTCAAGCCTCTATTCTTTACTTCACCCTCTTCATTCGATGCCACTCCAATAGCGTTACCCAAAAAATGATCTTTTGCACTAAATTTTTTCAACCCCATTTTGTAGTTCAATTCTCCTGGGTCGACACCACTTCCAGACAACGTATCCTTGTTAACACTAATTTGCTTCCGACTAGCCCGTAACATTTCACTGCCTTCAGTAGGCGTCATACCGTCCAGTTGCGACACATTATGCGAGACGTGAACTTTTCTCCCGGATGGTGAAACGTCATCAATGGACATTGCAGCTGCACCCTTCATATGAGACCCGACATGTCTATTTTTAAGCTCGTTTGAGAAAGTTTTCTTTCCTCCTCGTGGCAGTGGTGTTGTTGAGCAATTATCTTTGTCAGCGCTTATTGAGAATGTACTGCCGTATATTTCACCATGCTTATCCGTCATTAACTTTCTTCCCGTCGACCTTCCAGGGGATGAGGTATTTGTGCTTTCATAACTGGATGGCGCGGTGTCCAAATGAAAGGTTCCACTGAGCTTCCATGTCCTGCGCAAGAAAAGCTCAAAATCGGAGTCTTTGTCAATAAAGAAACTTTGGTTAACTACATAAAGTTCCCACTCATCTTCCGTGACGCATCCGTCACTTTTAGGATTGTTGTGAAACGTATGGAAAAATTCCTGTGCAACAGTATTAACATTTTTCATACCAGACTTGACTAGTGGATGGTTATATGGCGAGAATTTACTCAGGATTGAAGCCAATGAGGCGCTCCCCTTATCTTTTCTCTTATCCAGTCTATCAAAGGAAAGGAACGTTGCTGTGGACATATTTTGCCTTGCCGAGTTGAAGTTACCCACAATTTTGAATAGTACATCCCTTACAATCAGACGATCGCTTTTCTCACCTTCTTCGAAAAGGAAATCAGCAAGATTCAATAGCATATTTGATGGAACATCCGTGCTGATAGACAAAAAGTCGGTGCGAGATATATCTTGGCCGCGGAGACCGTCGCTGTTTGCGTTATCGTCTTCACTGGTGGTTCTGCTGGATTTCGATACTAGGGAAGTTTGAAATTTACACATGCCCTGTGGACCTAAACCTTTTAAAAATTGACGAGCGGCAATAACTTCTTCAGGAGTCTTCTGAATGACTTTGTCCTCTTCCTCAACATCGACATCATTAACTTCCTCAACGTTAGTGTTGCCGCTGTTCTGAGCACTATCTGAAGGGCTGTTAATTTGGGCCAGTAAAGCTGAGATTTTCTCCGGCGTATCGGCCGTTGCAATTTTTTGAATCAAGCCAACTCTTAGCTTTTCGAAATCAGCAAGAGACGACATGGCAGTTTGTTTGGTGCAGTCCGAAAAAAAATGGCGAAAGTTCAGAAAGTGGTGGTAGACTCATACACGATGTGAAATTTCAGTTGCAAGCGTGTGTACAATAAATGTGAAATGCATATGCTGAGGAGATGCCAA
>JACLAC010010826.1_pt1 | contig 16360 bp, 17 predicted proteins | sample 8027881 | NCBI WGS metagenome assembly JACLAC01 (sample SAMN15725517, study PRJNA655200) | protist metagenome | isolation source: fluorescence activated cell sorting (FACS) single amplified genomes of... | place: Spain: Blaines Bay Microbial Observatory, Mediterranean Sea | collected 2016-01-19
ATATGCCTCCAGCTCCAGTGACCGTCTTGCCCGCTTCGTTCATTCCGCCCTATAGAGGAAGGGCGGCATGACGCCGCTCGAAACCGAAGCCAATCCTAACATTCGGGTTGGACCACTTCGATGGGGCAGGCCAGAGCGCTTTACCTCCGTTCCCATCACTACTCCTACAACTCCAGCTGTCGCTTCCCCGAGTGGTCCACTGCTGACAAAAGCCGTAGAGATCTACCTCGATGGTAAAGCCACCAACCGACCCAAGACATTCATTCAGGCAGTCAACCGTGCTTTAGCCAATCTGATCGACGAGGTGGGTGATCTACCGATTTCTTCCTATGCTCGTGTCCAGATAAATGCGCTGCGTGACAGGCTACAGTCGTCTGGTCTTGCAACAGCAAGCATCCGCCGCCAGCTGTCCACTCTGTCTGCGCTGGTTAACTACGTCAACAAAGACCTGGGACTTGAACCGAACCCTGCTTTCTCAGGCGTGATCATCCATGAAGTTGAAGTCGACGGTGACACCCACAAGCGTCCAAGCGTCCCTACAGAGGTTATTTCAGCGGTCCAGCAGCGATGCTTGGAAATGGATGATGAAGCCCGATGGGCGGTAGCACTGGTGAGTGATACTGGTCTCAGGCTTAGTGAGGCGTTGGGTCTGATCAAGGAGGACGTCATCCTCGATGGACCTGTCCCTCATGTAGTGGTGCGTAGCTACCCCTGGAGGCGTCTAAAGACATCTGCAAGTGCTCGGAAGGTCCCACTCGTCGGAGCCGCTCTTTGGGCAGCTGAACGAGCCACCGCCTCATCACAATCAACCTTTTTCTTTCCTCGCTACTGCTCGCTTGAGGGATGCAAAGGCAACAGCGCCAGTGGTGCCTTGAATAAGTGGCTGAAGCCGATGATGCCAAAGGGCTGTGTCGTCCACTCCTTCAGGCACTCGTTTAGAGACAGGCTTAGGGCTGTGCAGTGTCCAAAGGATATCAACGACAGGTTGGGAGGCTGGTCAGTTGCAGGGGTTGGTGAAAGCTACGGTGAGGGATACCCGTTGCAGGTGTTGGCAGACTGGATGTCTTTGCTGATCACAGTCACCCCATCTGAAGGCCCGTATAGCACACCACCATAACGTCGGGCTCCTCAATGGATTTGTATCAAGCTGGTGTCGTTACTGCGGATAGAGCGGTCATCTTCCAACCGTCCTCGGCTCGCTGAAAAACGTAAAAGCCAGAGGCCTCCTCAATCAAGGAGCCATCAGCTCTTACCCGCCGCATGTTTCTAAGTAAAACGTGAGCCTTGTCTCCATGCAGAGCTACTACTTCTACCTCTGCTGCTTCACTTCTATCCCAGTCAACTGGGAGGAGCTTCATAATTGGAAGCTCGTCAACCTGAACCCCACCGTTGTCAGTAAAGACAGTGAAGGGATAGCGGATGCATTGTTCGATAATGATTTCGTCACGAGCATTTACAGCGTCCAGATACTTCTGCACACAAGACACAATCGCAAATCGGTCTTCTTGGTTCACAGGTTTACTCTTCCCACGGCAATCATCAAGAATACCGTTATATATCAGTGGTTTAACCGCGAGATGTCGTGAGGAGATGGTGCCGAAGGCCACGAGCGATGCTCCTCAAGAGACCCAGCGCCAACCCGATATCTAGCGCTGTCAGTAACTTAGCGACCCTCCACGTACCCATCAAGTGCCCCTGTTGGTCTACCCTCTGGTCTACCCTTGAGAGATCAGGTGATCCTGGCGGTATTCATGGGGGGTACTGGGGGAGAAACGGATGGTGCCTGTTGGTATAAGGCGCTCAGAAATGTGAGGTGTTCTGGAAAGTGGCGCTAGGAGGGTTCTAGGTAGCGTCAGGAGGGCCGTGTGGAGGTCTTGGAGCGGCTGGGTGATAGTTTTTCAAGGGAGGGCTTTGGGGTTGCCTGAGGGGCTACGTGGGGAAGGGACGGATCACAAATAATCGTTTGTTATTGCTGCTTAGGTAATCTTACCTTCTAGTTCCAAGGCCACTGAGAAGAGGAAGATGCAATGAGTTCGCAAGAAACCCTGGTCAAATACTATGAGGCTCTTTCGATAGGAAACTTAGACACCGTTGCTGACTGTATGGATATACCTTCCAAGTTCATCTCGCTCTACGGCGTGGCCGTGTGGTTCTTTCGTCCACGTCGGATCTTTAGAGGCTTCGGATAACAAAAAAAGGGCTTCAGACGGTTTGCCTGAAGCCCTTGTTCATTGGGGAATTGTTGTCCGCACTATTGTTGCGTGACTGCTACGCCGTCAGCGTCAATGCCGTCAGCAATGCTAGAGTTCGAAACGTTAGCAAAACCTGAGTTTTCACCCTCATTGACCAACTCAAGACCCGTATCGTCGCCATTGGCCTGCCCCATCGAAGTGGTCCAACCCGAATGTTAGGATTGGCTTCGGTTTCGAGCGGCGTCATGCTGATCGGGTTGATTGTTTTGTCGAGGTGGCGGTGTGGAGCTAGCGCGCGGACTTACGGTTTGGGACACACTTGAGCCTTTCATCACGACAAAACTCGGAGGACGACGTTATTTCGCACTATCCGGACACGCCGGACGCCCAAAGAAGAGGCCAGCAACAGCCGGTTCCAGTAACCGTTTCGTTGGGGTCCTGAAGACCTGCGCAACTTCGCGGATCGGGCCTCTGCTGCCACCATCTGGACCTGCGAAGCCTCAGCAGTGCAGCGCACGGGATTGGCGGCGTGGGACACGCGGCGGTTTTGGTCAGGAGGCGGTAACGACCTTATAGATTAGGGCATTGAGTTCGGGATACAGCGGGTAGCTGTCTGAAGGAAACAGCTGGGTGGCAAAAACGACGCTGATGTCGAGCCCGGGGTTGACCCACGCTTGCAAAGACGCTGCGCCCGACCAGCCATATTCCCCGACAGAAACATCGCTAACCCTTTCGTGATCCGCCCCGACCACGTAGACGCCCAGACCTTTGCTGTCGCTCAACGGGTAGAAGCCATTATCTGTCACTTCCATCTGAGCGAAAGAACGGCCCAGCTGATCTGTTTGCAGCATTGTGACGGCGTCATCGGATAGGATGCAGTCGCCGCTTGGTGTGGTGCCGTTGCGGCGGAGCATGTCCATGAAAGCGGTAAAGTCACCGACTGTGCTGACCAGCCCACCGCCGCCATCAAAGAACCGGTCTTCGTCACGCTGCATCCAGCTTGAACCGCGCTGCTTTTCGAGCCTGCGAAGTTTCTTTTCGGGGCTGAATTCATAGAGACAAACGAAGCGGTCACTTTTGCTGTGAGGTACTTCAAAGCCGATGTCTTCAAGCCCCAGAGGCGCGAAAATCCGGCTGTGGAGGGAGTCTGCGAACGACGTGTTGCGACAGACCTCGACAACCCGCCCCAGCAGACCAAAAGCGGTGCTGTAATGATACCGCGTACCGGGCTGAAACAGCAGAGGCTGCTGAGCCAGCACCTGGGAGAAGTTTTCAAGCGTATCGGGATAAAACAGCACCAGTCCAGCCTTTCGGTAGAAGGGTGCAACGGCGTCTTCGTTGTGGGCGTACGTCAACCCCGAGGAGTGGGTGAGCAGTTGGCGGATTGTAATCGGCCCGCTGCGCGGCACGGTTTGGCCGAGCGTTGCGTCAAAGGCGGTGGTTTCATCAAACTCTGGCAGGATTTCCGCCACGTCCTGATCCAGCTCAAGTAAGCCATCATCGACCAACTGCAGTATGGCAACCGCAGTCACAATCTTGGACAGCGAGAAGACCCGGACCAGCTTGTCGCGCTGGTAAACCTCACCCGATTTGATGTCTGCAAAGCCGTAAGCGTATTCGAACAGGGTGTCGGCGCCGCGCGTGATTTTCACGTGGCCAAAGGGCAAACGGCCAGAGTCGACGTAGTCGTTCAGCCACATCCTGATCGCGTCAAAGTCCTGTTTAGTCATGTGGCTAACTGTCGTTCCCATATTGATTAACCGCCCGTCAAAGCCAAGCGTTAAGGTGAGTCCGGAAAAGGATACTCAGCCGGTGGACAACCGACAAGATCAAGCAATGACGCTGCCAATTTTGCGCCCACTGGCTGTCGTTGGCGGGAAGGCTTCGTGCCGGCAAAGGCAGTATAAGGCCCTGAGAATTCACGCGAAGTGAGGATGATCCCGATAATGAATCGCTACGACGCTTTAATGACCCGCCTGCAGGCGGGAGAGACCGTGATGATTGACGGTGGAACGGGAACTGAATGCGAGCGCCGGGGTATCCCGCAGCTCGAAAATGCGTGGAACGGTGGCGGTGCGCTCAGCCATCCGGACGTGGTCCGTGTGATCCATAAGGACTATCTCGAACACGGCGCGGAACTGATCATTTCCAACACCTTCGCAACCTCGCTTCACGCCCTCGAAGCGGCGGGTGAAACCGATCGGTTTGATGATTATAACCGGGTTGCTGTAGAGCTGGCGATCGAGGCTCGCGACGCCTGCACCCGACCTGCGGCCCTGGTCGCGGGTGGCATTTCCTATTGGAGTTGGACAGGCGATCATCCGCCCTTGTCCGAAATCGAGGCGAGCGTTGGACAGCAAGCGGCGGTGATGCGGGACGCAGGCGCGGATTTGCTGATGCTCGAAATGATGATTGATATTGACCGCATGCTCACCACTCTTGCCGCCGCGCAAACCTCCGGCTTGCCGGTGTGGGTCGGGATCAGTTGCGCGCCTAACAGCGAAGGAGTGATGGCGCTGTGGAACGGTGAGCCGCTGGTTGACGCCTTGGCGGCTTTAGCCGGAACGGGCGTGCCGCTGCTGTCCATCATGCATACAGATGTAAAGTACGTGGAGGCTTGTCTGGACATCCTGCAATACCACTGGGACGGCATGACGGGCGTCTATGCGCATTCAGGCACGTCGGTCGACGGCAAGTGGGTCTTCCACGATACCATCTCGCCGCAGGACTACACCGCCTATTGCCAGAGCTGGATGAAACGGGACATGCAGGTCATCGGTGGGTGCTGCGGCATTCGGCCTGACCATATGAAGCACCTCGCCGGTGCGCTGCATCAGCACGGATAAATTACGCCAGTAGCCGGTTGTCAGCAGGCGGTTGTTGCTCCTAAATCCTCACCATAGAAAGCCCTCAACTCAGGGACTGTAACGAGGAGCCTTGGCGGCGTGATTGACTTCTATTCAGACACCAAAACCCGGCCCAGCCGTGCGATGCGCGAAGCGATGCTGGATGCGCCTGTGGGCGACGAGTAGACGGGTGAAGACCCTACGACCCTGGCCTTGGAGGAACAGGTGGCCGATCTGCTGGGTAAAAAAGTGGCGGTGTTTTTGCCGTCTGGAACCATGTGCAACGAAATCGCTTTGCGTGTCTGGCGCGCGAACTTATCGTTCTGGACACGGTTGAACCCCCCGTCACGCCAAAACGTCGGGGGGTCATTATTTCGGCTACGGATAGCGACACAGCCGGGGTTACGGCCAATGCTTGCGTTTCATGGGCGCGATGAACGCGTCGGATCGTCAAAACGTAAAACCCACCCGTCACGCGGCAGCCCCGCTCCGACCCCCTCGACACAGCGCCCAGCCCGTCATGTCGGTCGCTTTGGTCGGGGCGGGGCTAGCGCGCAAACTTATCGTTGCGGACGAAACGTGGCTTGCGCGTGAATACACGGCCTCGCTGAATACAGTTATCGATCGACTTCGCCGCCATGCCAACGCTTTTGCCTTGGCTCAGTCGCACCTCGACTTCTCTAAGTTTTGCAATGATTTCTTCTGGCTTGTTTCGTTTCGCCATCACTCAGCTCCTTCTTTAAGGAGCCAATCCTAACTCAAAACATGGACCACTTTTTCGGGGGCAGTCCATAGGGATGGCTGAGCGAGCCAAGCCAAAAGAGATCATTGCGAAATTGAGAGAAGTGGAGGTTCGGCATGACGCCGCTCGAAACCGAAGCCAATCCCTAACATTTGGCTTGGACCACTTCGATGAGGCAGGCCACAGAGACCAGTTTAATCTTCAATAAATTTGGACATGTAAAGCCAGTTGATCTTCAGATCGTCCGGAATGCCGACTTCCGGGTATTCGTCACAGAATTCAAAGCCAAACTTCTTGGACTGCCGCCGAAAAATGGTCCATCCTTTGAGTTAGGATTGGTTCCTTAGAGGAGGAGCTGAGTGATGGCTAAGCGACTTAAAGACATGGAGAATGCTTGTCTGAGGAAGGCCATCTCCGACCTCATGTTTGCGGCGAATTGCAGCCGATGACCGCGTACAAAACCCTAACCTCTGGCGCCCTGACCGCGTGCGTATGCGTCTTCGTAGCGAATGATGTCATCCTCGCCGAGGTAACTACCAGTTTGGACCTCAATCAAAGTCAAAAGCAATTTACCGGGGTTTTCCATGCGATGCACGGCGCCCAATGGGATGTAGACGGACTGGTTCTCGGAGACCAGCTGAACGTCTTCACCGATGGTCACTTTGGCCGTGCCTTCGACCACGATCCAGTGCTCGGCTCGGTGGTGGTGGCTTTGCAGGGACAGCGCTTCGCCGGGGTGGACGACAATGCGCTTTACCTGAAACCGCTGGCCGACCACTAGGCGCTCGTACCACCCCCAGGGGCGGTAATCGCGGGGCAAGGTCTCTGCCTGTGCCACGCCCTGAGCCTTCAGCGTGGCAACCACCTGCTTGACCTCTTGGGCGCGGTCTTTGTGGGCAACCAGAACCGCGTCGGGCATGGCAACTGCGACGATATCGGTAAGCCCAAGACCGACCAGCTTTTGGTCCTCGCTGGTCGCATGCAGCAACGTGTCTTGGCACTCAAGCGCTATCGCCGGGCCCGTAGTGACGGTTCCGCTGTCATCGGTCTCTGCGTCCCGCCACACGGCCTGCCAGTCGCCCAGATCGGACCAAGCACCACCATAGGGAACCACTGACAGGTTTGGCGCCTTCTCCATCACCGCATAGTCGATCGAGATGTCGGGCAAGGTGTTCCAGGGCTCGGGGGCGAGACGGGTAAAGGACAGGTCCTTCTCTGCGCCCTCGAAGGCAGCGCGGCAGGCGCTCAGGACTTCTGGCGCATAGGCCGCGAAGGCCTCAAGGATCGCGGTGGTTGAGAACAGGAAAATACCGGCGTTCCAGAGGTGCATACCGCCGGCAAGCAGTGCCTCGGCTGAGGCCAGATCAGGCTTTTCAACGAAGCCTTTGAGCGGCTGGGGCTCTGGCGCAAAATCAGACGTGGGGATCGAGAGCTCGAGCCAACCATAGCCGGTCTCCGGTCTGTCCGGGCGAATACCGAAGGTCACCAACTGACCGGCTTGGGCCGTCGGTGCAGCCGCCTGAACCGCGGCTTGGAACCGCTCAACCTCGGGGATGACATGATCCGAGGGCGCCAACAGCATGAGCGCGCCGGACTCCCGGGCATCCAGCGCCAGCGCTGCTGCACAGATCGCGGCAGCCGTGTTCTTGGCAGCAGGCTCAATCAGGATGTCAGCAGGAAGGGTTTCGAGCGCAGCCAATTGTTCGATCGCGATGAACCGGAAGTCAGCTGCCGTTACGAGCGTCGGCGCAGCAAATCCCGGCCCCGTTAGCCGCCGAGCTGAGGCCTGATAGAGGCTTTCCTTGCTTGCGAGTTCGACAAACTGCTTGGGATAGGACTTTCGCGACAGCGGCCACAGCCGCGTGCCGGACCCGCCACACAAGAGTACCGGGTGAATAATTGGCGTCATATAGCGTCTCTAATCACGTAGTTTATCAATGCTTGCCAAAAACCATTGGTAGGTTTGGGCTAAACCCTCATCCAAACCGATTTGCGCGGACCAACCCATTTGGGTTAGCCGCGAAACATCCATTAGCTTTCTTGGTGTGCCGTCTGGTTTGCTGGGGTCGGTCATGATGCGGCCCTTGTAGCCAGTGATCACAGCTATCTTCTGGGCCAGTTCAAGAATTGAGATGTCAGCACCACAGCCGACGTTGATATGGCTCAACATTGGCTGGGTGTTTGCTGCATACTCTGCCTCCGGCAAATCGAGCACAAACAGCGAGGCGTCGGCCATGTCATCGACGTGCAGGAACTCTCTGCGCGGTGTCCCCGTTCCCCAAATCTCAACCTCCTCAACCCCTGACACCACCGCTTCGTGAAACCGACGGATTAGCGCGGGAAGGACGTGGCTGTTCTCGGTGTGAAAGTTGTCACCAGGGCCGTAGAGATTAGTTGGCATAACCGAGCGATAGTCGGTTCCATACTGACGGTTATAGCTTTCACAAAGCTTGATCCCAGCGATCTTGGCGATGGCATAAGGCTCGTTTGTCGGCTCTAGCTCGCCAGTCAGGAGCGCGTCTTCGCGCATCGGCTGTGGCACATCACGGGGGTAGATGCACGATGACCCAAGCTGTAGCAGCCGCGTGACGCCAGCGGTAAAGGCCCCATGGATCACGTTCGCCTCGATCATCAGGTTTTGATAGATGAAATCAGCGGGATAGCTGTTGTTTGCCAAAATCCCTCCCACCTTAGCGGCGGCCAGGATCACCACGTCAGGGCGCTCAGCCTGCATGAATGCCTGTACGGCACTCTGGTCAGTCAGATCCAGTTCTGCACGTGTCCGCGTGATGAGGCTGATTTCGCCTCGCGCCTGTAATTGACGCTGGATGGCACCCCCAACCATACCGCGGTGACCCGCGAGATAGATCTTGCTCAACGATTTATTCCTTAATTGTCAGGAGTGCCCCAAGATGTTGTTCAAGTAGCAGACCAATAAGATTTGGACCAATAGTTGGACCCTCTCTTAATTCATGCCCATTGATGGAAGGTCATCAACTTCTGAATAAAAAAACTTTAGAAGATTACCGCATAATTTTTGTAACCCAATTCCATGTATCTGACTTGAGAGTCCGCCCGCGAACAATGGTTAATTTATTGCGTTAGGGCTTGGCTCTTTCGGGAAAGGGCAAAATTATAGCGAAGAAAGCCTAGTTAGGAGTAAAGCCTAGTCAGAAGTGATGGGTACCTAAATTATCATGAGCGTTGTGGCATTTGATCAGATAGTCCGAGATGCCACCGCTTAAGGCGGTCATTTGCCATTGCATTCTTTATCAGTCGGCGTGAGCCGTGCGACCAGCGTATCGAACATGAAAACAGGCGCCGAAATAAACGTACGCCGCCAAAGCCGCCTCGGTTCTTGAATCAACCTAGGAAGCCATTCCAAACCGAATCTTTGGAAAAATATGTGAGACCGTTTGACCTTTCCTGTGTAAAAATCAAATACGGCTCCTATTGGACCCGCAAATTTGACAGGTAACCGATGACGGTTGTCTGCAATCCACTTTTCCTGCTTGGGGGCGGTCATGCCTACCCAAAGAACATCAGCTTTTGATTCTGCTATGGTGTTAACTATATACTCATTTTCTTGTCCGGTTAGCTCTGCTCCAAACGTGGGAGACAACAGACCTGCAACGTAGATATTGGGATATTGTTCGGACACGCGCTGTTGAACCAAACCTAGGTTGCCTGTTGTGCTCCCGAGAAAGAATACACTGCCTCCCCTGCGGTTCAGTTCGGCCATCACTACCTCAAACATATCAAAACCCGTTATGCGCTCTCGAATATTTTGTCCGAGAAGCCGCCCGGCAATTATGAAACCTATTCCATCGGGAAGGAGCAAATGCGCACTTTGAAGAGCATTGCGGAATACTACATCCCGGCGCGCAAGCGCATATGAATGCGGGTTAATGCATGCAAACCACAAACATTGCCGGCGTGTGTCATCCAAACTTTTGAAAATACTAGATGAACAGCTCGCTAGCGACGTGGCTTCGACCCTGTAGCCTAAAATGTCTGCTTTGTTTGTCATCCAATTCTGCCTTTGGCTCTGCCAATTGCTATCTGGTATATCTCTACCAACGTCTCAATATTCTTCTGTTCCGCATAGTTTTCGTAGAAAGCTTGCTTAGAAGCCAGCGCCATAGAAGACAAACGAGCTGTATTTGACCAACGTTTGCTTACCTCTGAAAGCAAGCTGTTGGGATCGCCTGAACGGAAAATAATCCCATCGGCTTTAAGGGCAATTTCTGGCAACGCCCCAATGCCGGAAACGGCAACTGGAGTACCCAGTGCAAATGCCTCTCGCAGCACCATTGGAAACCCCTCAAACCAGCGAGAAGGTAAGATTAGAAGACGTGCCTGTCCTATCTCGTTTTCTGCCAATGCAGGATCAACGTGACCACAAAGAACAATATTTTTTGCTTCTTTAGTTTGTTCTTCTAATCGACCGCGCAATTCGCCGTCTCCAAGGATACGCAATTCAGGCGCACCAGCACCCCAGTTTAACCAGGCTTTAACAAGGTCTTCTAAACCTTTTTCAGCACTAAGCCGACCGACATACACGACCCGTGCTGGTCGCTGCTCGAATGGCACTTCGCGTGGGTTTCCAGGAAAGAAATTAGGTTTGATGTATATATTCTTATTGTCGATCCCTGCTTTTCCCATGAGTTTTCGCTGGAACTCAGTCAAGGCAATGAAGGCTTCCACATCCCGATTCCATGTCCCTCGCCAATGGTGAAGCGCAACACTGGTGGCTAGCGGCAAAGTTGCTATTTGACTGGAGCGATAGCATCCATGGCGTATGGATGGCAGAACACTGCGGCGATCAATGCATTCGGTGCAGGGGGCCCCTTGGCGCATTGGAACCGCGGCAGGACAAACCAAACGATAATTGTGAAGAGTTAGCACACGGGCGCATCCACGCGCTGCTGCAAAAATTGAAGGCGAAATCATCGGAAAAGTGTTGTGGGCGTGCACAACGTCAGGCCTAAACTGCGTAATTTGGTTCTTTATAGCGCGCGCGCTCACTGGGTTCCATGACGTTGCAAGGGCGCCTTGGATCATTCCCAATCTTCCCCGCGACCGCAGGACGTCACTATGGCGTTCAAAGGTTTCGACTTGGTGACCATTTTGCTTGAGGAGATCACATTCCAATTCAAATACACGGTTTTCACCTGACGGTGCACCAGACCCGTAATGGTTGTGGACCATAAGAACTCTGAGACTTTCATTCATTTTAAAATGCCATTGTAGATGCGATTAACCTGAAGGGCTTTACTGTCCCAAGAGAATTCTAAACTTCTTTGCAACGCTCCCTCCGCAAGTGAATAGCGAAGGCTCTCATCAAGGGCTATTTGCTGGATCGACGATGCCAACCCCTCCACCGCAGCCTTGGCAGTTGGTGCTGGGATCTTAATGCCAGATCTCTCGTCTAACATGTCCCTCATTCCCGAAATATCAAATGAAATTGTTGGAATGCCGGCCGCCATTGCCTCTGCAATCACTGATGGTGTACCTTCTCGGAGACTTGTCAAAAGATGCAAGTGTGATGCCATCATTATTTGCACTGTAGTATCTTGGGACTGTCTTCCCAAAAAACTCACTCGCTCAGCTAGGCCAAGTCTTTGAGTTAGACGCTGTAATTTAGCGCGGTTAGGACCGTCACCGAGTACCTGAAGTTGCCAGTTTGTGTCTTTGGGTAACATGGCGAGGGCTTCGAGGCCTAGGTGAAGCGCCTTGCGGTCGATTAAAAGGCCAGCCCAGACAATGGAGAGGGGCTCACTCGCATGACGCCGTGTTGGTGGACGGCTGTTTTGTTTGGGTGGGCCAACTGCAAAACAGACTTCGCTATTCACATCATAAAATTGCTTCAGGAAGTTCTGATTTTCCGAATTCACCGCCAAGATTGCTCTAGCTTTATTCGCGGCAATTCTAGGTCTAGACTTAAGTCTCATATCAAAAGCATTAACCAGATTGTAAGTTAAGTAAAAAATGCAACTTATGAAACCAGATTTAAGCAAGAATGGGGCTGGAAAGAAGCCCATACCGCCTATGGGCCCCCAGACCAGCGGAAGCCCTAACTTCCATAGAAAACCGGGCTCTCTGAATCCAATCATATTGAGCTGATGGACAATATCAAATTGGCTTGTTTTTGTAAGTTGGACAGCGGCACGAAAAGCGTCTTTCTGCCATTTTTTGTAAGTCCAATAATAACTTGGTGGCCATAGGCGTTCAAGGAAGTGAATTCTCTTCCTCGGCACAAACACAAATTTTAAGTTTTTATGCTCCTCTCTGTTCTTATCTAAGTATTCTTCAATAACGGCTCGAAATTCAGTCTCCTCTGTAATAACGGTAACATTATGATACTTGGCTAATGCGGTTGCGAAGCCCCAACCAACTCCTGGCTCCGAGCCATGAAGTGGGCTGCAAGCGTATGCAGACAAAATTACATTTATCTTTGACATTCATCAGGTGACCTTTAATGACATCGTTAGGTTACGGCTATTCGCAAAGAGAGTAGTAAAACTATTAACGTCGGAGCATATAGAGACGGGTTGTCAAACATCCCAAGCACAATAAAGGTCGTCACGATTGCTATCTGATTTTTGACAGTTTTAAAAAGTACTATTAACCCTGCGCCCCCCAAAATCAGCGATAAACCTAAGACGCCCCCGATCGCCATGATAGAGATCAGGTCGTTATGAGGGAGTATCCAAGCATTTGCGCGAACTAACGAAGAATCGAGCAGGTTAAATTCGGGAAGACGACCGAAGCCAAAAAGGATCTCATACCAAGATCCACTAGCGAAATAATTCTCAAAAATCGCTGCCCAGACTATGAATCGTTCCTCGTGCTCGAAAAATCCCCTTAGCTCAAATTGCCAACTTTCCAGGCCAAACCAAATTGTCAGCAATAAAAAGACCACTGCGGCAACGATCACAACCAGAGTGCGCAAAATGCCAGACAATCCCAATGCTAATGTAATTGCAAAGCATGCGACTAGAGCTGCCAACGAAGCACGTGAACCAGCTAGTAAACAGACAAATACAGTAGGCGTAAATAAAGCAATGCTTCCCGCATTTATGCCGGTTCTCACTAATATGAGCGCCACTATAAGAACCAACACCATCGAATCCACCGCACGAATCTGGGCAATGAGACCGGCTGTTGTGCTAATCCCGGCACAGAAAAAGCCTACAAAGTAAAGCCATTTCGCGGGTATTTTAACTGGCATATTACTATTGGAGAAAATTAAGTATAAGCCCACAAGACAATAGAGCATGAAAACAATAAACGAAAAGTAAGTACCGTAAAATACGTACCGTATCCCAACATAAACAAATCCAGCCGCAACTACCCAAACAAGTGGAGAAAAAACAATACGCCGTTTGATCAATAAAGCACAGATAAACGCAAAAAATATAAGCACTATCACATTTACTGGAATTGGCTGCAATCTTTCAATTAAAGAATAATTCGCACATATTATGAGCAAAGCTAAATAAAACAAACCTCTGCCGCATAAAGAAATCACCATGCTTAATCAACCTTTAAATAAAAGTAAAATATACTAATCGCCAAACACTAGTTCCTGAGCGTTTTGCATTGATTTATAAACAACTTTTGTTTGTTCATCAATGTAAGCGACACATTCAGTTGATACCTGTTTTTTTGTAAATTCTTTGGGGCCAATGAAATTCATTTTTCCAGCCTTCACCTTCATGCGACCGCCATAGCTCCAGCTCTTTTCTTGCTCCATCATTGTGCGCAAATTTGATGCCTTTATCGCCCTGTCATAAGCGCTGTTCGGTACTTTGATACCGTGCAAGTGGAACAGATGCTTCAAGACACGAATGGGTTCCTCAAGAAGTGTTGAATAATTTACCGGGATAAATCTGATTTGGTAATCGCTATTCATCCATGACTCAAGATGGCCTCTCCAGCGCGGAACTCCCCTGTGAGAGCGCACAAAGTTATCAAAATTTGTACCAGCATGTAGAGCGTCAAATTGCCCTAAGTAATTATAATATGAAATTAAGGTATCGAGAGGGTTTCTATAAAGGTATATAACGTTTCGGTAAAATAAATTACCCTCGGAGTGCGATTTAATGAACCTTAAGTTTGTGTATGCGAGAGGTCGAGGGCCACCGATTTTGGACGTGTGTACGTCTATGACGAAATTAGGCAGAGAAAAAAAACCAATGTCCTCATCATGAAGGGCATTAGCAAGCATTTGCGAGAAAAAAGTGACACCCGATTTTGGATATTCTACTATGTAAATGTCACTAGTTCTTGGGTGGTCTACGACATAACCTTCACCACTGTAACGACCAAGTTTGCTTGCCAATTTATATAAGACTGACATCAAATAAACTCCTCATTTTTAGCTAGTTTCCACCCTCGCTCATAGGGCCATGACTTGGGTGACAGGATGTGTGCTTCTCCAACTACCCCAGCCCACCATGAAAAAGTGCTGTTTGGACTCAAGATGGTCGAAAATCGTGTTAGGTCTTCAAATCTCAATGTTGAGTTAATTGGTATGGCACAATTTAGCTGCTCTAATATAGCTACAGAAAATGGCACATCGTCTGTGCAGACTAATGCATTTGTAAAATCTATTTGATCTCTGGCAGTAGAAAGGAACCGTCCCAAATAATTTTCATAATGAGGAATTACTTTTCGATAATCGCCTCCTCTTATATGGATTAAGGGGCCTTCGTATTGGTTGGTTCCTGGGCTGCACTTTAGATATATTGATCTCACTAACTCTATATAATTTTTCGACAATTCAATGTCTTGCCAATATGCATTATAACCAAAAGTATAAATGTGGAAATTGCTTAATAATTTTGCTATTTTGGAACGGATCAGTCTGGGCTGGAATGTTACATGGGCACCTATCGCATCCAAGAGCTGTGATACTTCCAGATTTCGGGGACTGTCATATTTTTTTAAAAGATAGCTGTTCACGCTTACATTGACTCCCGCAGAAATTAGATCGTGGACCTTTGCTGCCTGAAAAAGCTGGTTCCCGAGACCTCCTTTCATAAAAAACTCTTTTGCCATTGTTAACTTCGCAACTTCTGTAGGGTTAAAGATGTTTGAATTTTGATTACTAGTCGACTTGTGATCATTGATAATGCAAGTGACAGGCTTCCAGGTACGATGCCAGGAATGTCGATTATCAAGTAAGAAATAATTCCAATTACAAGGCCGGTTAAATGAGCGTAGATAATGATTCGTTCAAGGCGCAATATAACTGCGAAAATAATTACCGGGCCCATTGCAAGATTTATGAAGTGAGCTGAAATTAGAACTAGGATTGAGTAAAGAATTTGATAATCTGGGAGTATGTACATTATTTTTATTAATGGATAAGATATGTAGACAGCAAGAGCGGTTAATGGAGCCACCCAAATAACAGTTTGGACGTGCCTTTTGGCTATTTCTCCTAATTTTTGTCTTAGTTCAGTCGCGGAAGCCGTGTTATGTACGGTAGCTTCGACTTTATATCTCCACATGCCGTCTGTAGCAATTGATGCGAGTGCAGACAAACCAGCGAATTGTGCGGCGATGCCAAGGAGCCCTACGTTCGCTATCCCGTCTCTTAGGGAAATTAAAGGGAGTAGCGTAAGAGCATCAAGGTTTGTTACTACTAGCGAAATCGTGAGAATTGGCAGCCTCCTATATTGAATAGATTTTTGAAGTGACTTTCGGGGGCTATAGGCGTCCGTGGTTTCATTATCGTGTTTTTGTTGTATTATTTTGACGTGTTTTATATTGTTTTTTAAGTATAAAAAACCAGCTGTTGCCATTCCGAATCCTGAAATTGATAATGCAATATCTGCTCTGGCGTCTGTCAATTCTGTAGCTGTGATGCCCAATACGAATATCGCGATTATTGTTATAATAGGTCGGAATATCCATTCTGGATATTCAGAAAACATGTATCGCCCCAACGCCCTATTTGTTGCTGAATATATCTTTACCAGGGCAAAACTTGTTGCTCCTAAAAATAGACTTATCCAGTAAATAAAGTTTAAATCGTCAAATCCACGAAGATAAATGCTGGTGGCCCCGAAGCAAGCTGCGATCCCGAGGAAAATTTGAAGTAAGACTATGGACTTATATAAATTAATTGCGTGTGAGTTATCGTTCGAAATCACCCGGTGTAATTCGACTGACAGCGCATATGAAAGCATACCCCCAAACAGCAGGATTTGTGAGTTTAGTAGAACGTACCTGCCTAGTATGTCCATTCCCACGTATCGTGCAATTAAAAGTTGTATTGCGAAAACTAGAAAAATGTTTAGGGATCGTGAGATCAAGAGCGCCAGGGTCTTAATTAGGGTGCCTCCCATTGGGTAGCGTCGAAAGAGGGAAAGATATTTGATCTTTTAAAGAAGAGATCTGTGCATAGATATAGCTTGCGGTGTGCACTTTTCGGTGACCTGCGCTATTGAAGTGGTCCAATTCGGTTGTTAGGGCTGGCTTCGGTTTCAAGCGGCGTCATGCCGCCCTTCCTCTATAGGGCGGAATGAACGAAGCGGGCAAGACGGTCACTGGAGCTGGAGGCATAT
>JACLAC010023833.1_pt1 | contig 16355 bp, 13 predicted proteins | sample 8027881 | NCBI WGS metagenome assembly JACLAC01 (sample SAMN15725517, study PRJNA655200) | protist metagenome | isolation source: fluorescence activated cell sorting (FACS) single amplified genomes of... | place: Spain: Blaines Bay Microbial Observatory, Mediterranean Sea | collected 2016-01-19
GTTGTTGTTCACAACAGGATCTTTCACTTCGACTTAACCTCACCGTTTTCGAATGAATCCGACGTCCAGCCCGTTTTAACGAGTGCGCATGGAAGGATGTAAACCTACTCATGCTTGTAGAGTATTAGTTTGCAGAGGTGCATTAAGAGCTTTACTAATACGAAATACGAAGCGTCGTAGTACGCGTAGGATAGAATATTATTCTTGCGATTGAGTATTGAGCACATATTACTTAACATGAGAAGTGTAAAATTATTATAAAAAACTTATTTTCGTAGATTTTAAACATCATATATTAATATTTTTAACGCTCTTCGTAATATTTTACGCTCTTCGTAATATTTAAAAAAAAAATAATATATTATGCGTAAATTAAATTATTATATGTATGCGCACATGTTTTAATTTTCTGTCTTTTACTCATACGCTTCGTATACATTTCTCTTGACAATTGCATCAATTCCTAACACTTTCAAAAAGAATTACAGTGACTGGAGCCATTGTTATCGTGTTGTTATCGTCATATCTTTGAAACATGTTGGTACAGGATTTGTATCACCCATAGCAATTGCATTTCCCACATTTTTACACACATAATATTGCTCTTCACCTTTCTTTGGATTGTTAAATTTTACATTATCAAATACAAGATTTTCCATTGGTGTAGTTAAATTACCAAAAATAACACCTGGATGCATTTGAGGATTGTTTACCGTAATATTTCGTAATGTTATATTGATATATCTTCCACTTGCACTGTAGCATGGTGCGACTTTTTCTGGTAACTTGGGCCAGCAAATTGAACATGGATGCGCGGCACATAAATTATCACTATCACTTTGTTGAGCTGGACCTATCCATATAGGCCATTGCTCTGGATTATCAATGACAATATTTTCATACAATATATCTTCAACAATACCCCCATGGTTTAAATCTCGAAATTTCATATAAATACCTTTATACGTATTATGCATATAGATGTCTCGAAATGTGATATTTCTATTGGTGGATGAACCAATACTACCAATAGTTAAGCCAACCCCGCTCGCATTTATTCTTTCAAATAACATATTCGTTGATCCATCTTTTGCACATACACAATCATCTTGATTCCAAACGGTACAATCATGTATCCAAACATAATCTCCAGCAACATCAAAACCATCCGTATTAAATGCACTTAAATCGATAATATCATGACCATCATGATCAGTTCTTCTTGCACTGATATCAACGTTTCGTACTTCTAAATATTCAACTCCATGTGCCCAGAAGGTCCAGTATGGGCTATTTTTTAAAATTATATTTTCAACTAAGTTATGTTGACCATTTTCCATATTAAATAAACGTGGTCTATTTTCACCAAGTTCTAAATATCCTATACCGGGTATACCCCACCATCCAGCTCCTTGACCATCAATTAAGCCTTTTCCAGAAGATGTAAAAACCATATTATTACAATTGTAAAAATGTAGACATTCCAATACTTGAGCTTTTTTCCCATTTCCAGTACGTGGCCACTTTTTTTGGTCTTTAGAAAATATTATTGTACCATCAAATGAAATTGTTACTTTATTCAAATCATGCGCTACAATACCTCCCATCATATAAAAAGTAACGTTTGGAAAAAACAACGTATCATTTTCTTTTAACATGGTTGCTAATGTTTCATTAAATAATTCTCCATTTTTAATAGCAGTATCTTCTGACATATCTTCCGGGATTCCACCCAATGCAGTAAAATTATATTTTGTTGCATTTGTGACATGCTTGGTAATAGTAATAATAATACCTACAATAAAATATAATATCAATAATGTTATATGTTTCATTTTTATTTTAAATTTTTTTTTAAAGATTTCTCTTTACAAAGCTGCACTGCATATGTCTACATACATACATATATATATATATATATAGTACTATTATGTATAAAAAATTAGAAAATCTTAATTTTTTACACTCACTTGACTTGCAACAGTTTCCTTTTTTCAAAGGAAGTCGTTTACACGTGTGCTTACTTTCTACTTACATATATAATTTCAGATATTTATTATATTTTTATAGATCGATCGAGAAGATACAGTATATAAACTCTAGTCGTCTATTATCATCTATTATATATCCTCCTATAATACGATAGAAACAGGATATATAGTATATACGCTTCGCTTGCAATCCATGCTAAGTTTATATGCTCAGGTACCCGGAGTAGATATACAGGTATACTTATGGCTATACTTGGTACTATGAAAAAGGAACCACATAATTTACCTTATATTATAATAGAAGTTGACAGTTATTATTATTATATTTTCTTTTTTGATTTTGAAAATAGAAATACCTATGGTATTTTCAAAATAAGAAATACGATATTACATACATACATACATAAAATATTATATAAGCAACAATATATATATATATTCTATATTGAGAAGAATTAATAATATATAACGAAACGAAACGTATATAATTATGGACGCATCAAGGATAGCAAGGAAATATAATAAAAAAGGTTCAGCAGTTGGTGATTTAATGAACCCAGTACGTGGTATACGAGATGTACAACGTAGAAGAGGTATTGAGCCTAGAAACCATGCACGGGAAAATATAAGAATTTTGCGTGAGAAACAGCAAGAGAACAGAGAACGAAGGCAACAAAAAGCAGATGCGAAGCCAAGAAAATTCAAAATGAAACGTTTTCAAGATGTGAAACCACGTGTAGCACAAAATGATTCAAAGAAAGCATCGGAAATTGCAAAAGAAACAGCTCGTATGAGAACGGAACGTAAAGAACAGAAAGCAAAACTAGCAGAAAAAAACAAACGTATTCGCGAGCAAAGAATTGCAAAAGCACGTGAAAACACTCGTCATTCTCCAGTCAAAAGTAGTAACAACCGAGAAACACGAAAACCAGCTGTTCCAAAACGTGGTGAAGTTGTTACTATGCCAGCAAGACAAGAAAAAAATTTTATAGCAGAAAATCGACGTGAAGCTGTTACCTCATCTCCACCAAAGAAAAAAGATAATGAAGATGCAAATGCTGGCATACAAAAAAGTGGTGATAACTATGGTAAAGTACCATTGTATTTACAGGAGCGTAAAGCTGAAATGGCAGAGGAAGCAGCAAGAAAAAGACGTGCAGAGGAAAATAAAAAAGCACCTGCAGGTATGAGTTTAATGCCAGAGGAGGAAAGACTTGATACATTAAAAATATTAAAAGACAATTTAGCAGCTACAAAAGATCATTTACAACGTATGCCGTTGTTAGTGGAAACACCAAGTGCTATCAGAAAAAAAGCAAATTTGGAACGTAAAATTCAAGAGATAGAAGATGCTATCAATATATTTAGTAGGCCAAAAGTATTTATTAAAGATTAGAGATTTTTTTTACATACACACACATATATAATATATACTCTCGTATATGTGGAGTGAAATAACGAAGAATGTGACATTTTGTAAAGAACGTATCATACGTATATATATTATACGTCGTATAATATATGAGATACAGTGCGGTTTTCAATTAAATATTTTATAAAGTTATCATTATCATTTATAGCAGAGAAGAAAAATAATTTTTGAAATAAAATATGATTTGTAATCGTGTGTGTGTATTATAAAAAAATATGTATACGAGACCGTATATTTAAATATTAAAATTGTTTCGCGTACAAAAAGGTAAAAATATTATAAATTACGAGTAGACCATATAATATATATAAACTATATATTATATACACAGTTTAAAAATTTTTATGCAGATATGTGTGCAATTCTTTATGAAATGTACGTGCACGTATTCTGTTTCTCCAACATTGTTCTTATGATACGAGTATTTATTTCTTAAATCTATTATGATTGAAAATGTAAGATATGTGAACATGAAAAATATCATACGCTAAATTACACAAAGTATATATATATATATAAATATACAACGTAAATTTATATTATATCACTATATAACCGATCAGAATCAAAAAGACGACAGCGACATTCAATACCAATATTATATTATGAAAAGCTTTTAAAGTACGTAATTTATTCTTTATGTCTATTGATATATTTTGTTGTATATATTTAACAATTGGATTATTATTATTATTTATTGCATTGTTATTATTTTCTAATCGTATCAAACTCAATCCATTCAACAACAAGGTAACACATAGTATTACTTTCGACAAAAACATAATACAATATCTCTATCTATCTAACTATGTATGTATATATATCTTTACATACATACAATGTTGAAATATATATATAGTCTGATGTATATATATATTATATAACACTATTATATTTTAGAACAGTTTTAGTTGTTTGGTCTCCCAGGTCTCCCTCTGGTTTGTTTTTTTGGCTTTGATCCTCTATAACATCTAGATAGAGCTACTAGGCAACGCATAGACTAGCTAGACACTACTTGGTACAGCATAATATAAATATCTGGTATCAACTAAATAAATGACCTTAAAATACTATTATATGTAAATAGCACTTAGCACTATAATAATAGCACATCTCAGATAGTTTTTGTGTCGCTAGCTCAGCTACATGTATAAAATGTATGTGCTGCTGATGTGATGACGCACATTTTTTTTGATGATTATTATTTTGCAACGTTTTTTCAAATATATATAATCCGATTGAATAATAATTATATATTCTATTAAATCAATACGAATTGTTAATATATAGAAAGACAAGTAGATTCAATATCTATTTAAACAGTAGAGAACATTATATACTCTTTTATATATATTTGAATAAATAACGAGAGATATAATATATATATACACACATGTCATCTAAGGATACAGGATCAGATGATGAATATAATTTCTCAGATGGCGAACATATTATAACAATTGAGCATTTTACAGTAGTAGTAGATTGATTCTTTATATATTAATATTGGCCCCAGTCACTGTATTCTTTTGAGAGTAGGAATTGTCATGAGTAGGAATAAAAAATTAAAAATACGCGTACATATTTACATATCTGTATATTTATATATATAATAATATACATCAGATATGTAGTATAATATAACAATATGTATTATGTATATATATTATTTTCTCCTTTTTACAGGTCTATCCTAGTGCTAGATACATGGTAGCTTAATTTTGTTGTGCTAGCTTAAAACAGCAAAGTCTATTTATAGCATTATTATCAAATTTCGGTGATGATATGTACCGAGCTACAGGATAAACTGTCATTAACTTTAGCAAGTACATATCATTATAAACATCATATATATATAGGAGAGTCTACTACGATAGTAGAATACTGAATGATGCGAATAAAATAACAGCCGATGAGGAGACAATTTATAATCGATCGATATCTAATTTTATGAGGATCGAAACCATTGTATGTTTTAAAAAGTAGTATGCGGAAATATGAAAAACCGAGAAAAACTATAATCGGATAATCGGTCATGGAGATGATTTAGAAGGTTTGCATATTTTAAGAATTAATACGAAGAATTAACATGTAATAGGCTTGAAATTCTTACTCAACAGGAATTCACGAACCCCAGCGAAGGAAGATAACATTTTGATATACTAAATGCGAATTAAGTACAAATAGATTATTAGGGAAAGTATTTGTACTACGCCATATTATAATTATGACATTATATCCTATGTGTGAACTAATGTTCAATGTTCATCTTTGAAATTCCTATGAGGTCGTGAGCTCACCAAATGGATATAAATTAATAAAAGAGGGGAAATGTGTCGCAGACGAAGGAAGTACAGATGACTGTTGTGATTCGTGTCAATACGAATACAATTTGTAGGAGTTGATGAAATAGCATCAAAATACTATAGGAATATTATTATTAAAAGATCGATATGACATATACATATCGATAATCATATAAAAAATAAAAAATAGAAAGAAGAACGAATATGATACGAGAGAGAGAGAGAGTATTGGAGGAATAAGAGTTTTAGATATATCAAAAGACAGGATATATTATTCAATTGATTTAAAAGTGTAGATTGATTTCTCTTATAAAAGGTTATAATAAATATACGATTAAAAGGTAGTGTGTTTATTAATTAAATAGTATTAGTATTTAGTAATCTATTTAATAAAAGTTATATAAAAAGACCGAGTTTTACGTAAATATATTATAGTAAATATTACGTAATCAGCTATTATTATCATTTTTATTTTGATACATTTGCTCCATCTTCTTTTTCATATCAATTAATTCTGGTAATAATTTTGAATGAAATATGGCAACATTTAAATTTCCACAACGTAAAATTGGACGAGGAATTTTCATTATAATTGCATCATTTGATATTACTTGAAAAGTTGGTAATAAAATTTCTTCAACTTGTTTATCCTTATCATTTTCATCATCAAAAGTGTAATTTCTCCAATCAATTTCTTCTTCTTCTTTCTTTTCCTCTTGTGGTAAATAACGCAATAAATTTTTTGTTTCTGGTTTACTGATATAATCTCCTTGATTAAATGTAATAATTTGATCCACGCTACAATCATTGTGATTCATGTATTTTTCTTCTCTTTTATTGTAGTATTTATAATTGATTAATTTAAATGATCCTGATAAGATTAATAGTAAATCATCATTATCAGTCGTTGTATTTTCGTCTGTCATATCAATATTATGTATAATTTTATCACCTTTATTAAGTTTTAAAAATGTACAACGTTTCGCTATATTGTTATACATAATATCTTTTTGAAATGTAGTCATACTGCAATCACATATTTCATTGATAGCTGGTAATGTACCATTGATTATTAATGGCAATAAATCTTGATTTGGTTTATAGTATTTATCATTAATTTTATTATTATTATTAATATTATTATTAAATAATGTTTCAATAAATATTTTCAATTCATTTAATCCCATATCTCTTTCTTATTTTTAAATTAACATATATATATATATATATATATTCATACGACAAAAAATGCAGATGTAAAAGTGAGAATAATGTTGTTTTTTGATCCTCTCTCTTCTTATTTATATATAAACATTATATATAGTACTATATTAATATATACTTGTATATTAATACTTCGTTTTCTCATTCGCAACATTCCGTTCAACGTTCAACAACGTTTTTACAGGTATTTTTTCTCACACATCGCTTTTTGCTTTTTGCTGTTATATTTCAGTTAAGAATATTATATGCTGGTATGCTGGTGCAAAACCTTCTGATGTGGCAATTATAAAGGAATGTATACTTGATAGTATATGCTAAAGAATTATAAAAAACAAACCATGGAATAAAAAAATAAAAAACAATAATATTAGAATACAATAACTGAGGCAACAATATCTATCTCACACAATACATGAAATACATAAATGGAATAAATATATTACAAATATATATTCCTCTCTCGGTCGGGTTTGTAATAACTTCTTTCCTCATAAGACCACTACATTTTCGATTCTTTAGTTTCCAATCGAGTAGTACCAATCAATCGTAATTTTTCTTTTCCAATTTGTTGATATAACGTATAATTAGTGGCATTCCCTATACATGCAGCATTTGCTTCATCTGTATCTAAATGTATATACATTGCATCGCCAGTACCTCTAACAAAACGTAATGCTGGATAACCATATTCCAATAATGTTGGTTTTAAATAAGAAATTATTCTTCCAACAAATCCAGAACCAGGAACACCATCTGGATCGTTTCCAACTCGAACTAACACATCATGAAAAATTGTTGTATTTTTTGGTGATTTTATACCAACTGTTAATAAATCACCTGACACAACGCCTAATCGTTCTGCAATTGGATCTTCATATATATGTAAATGTCGCCATGCACGGACAATACCAGATTTCAATTCGACTTGGTTGTTTGTTAAATTACCATCATCATCCTCAGCTATTAATATGCATTTTGCACCTGAATTGACATTATCACCTGAGATACGTGCAGGTGCTTCAACGCCAAGATTTAAACAATCTGTATATGCAAGTTCAATTTGAGTACGTTTACGTACTGGACCTAACACTCTTAAATGTCTTATCTCATCTCCAGTTTCAACATTTCGAATAGTCACTGTTTCTTTTGCTGCAAATCCAGTATATTTTGCAATGAATTCAGGAATATATGCAACTGCTTTTTTTAAACGAAGTTTTTTCCCTGGAAACAATATTGATAAATCTTCTGGTGATAGATGTAAATGTCTATTACTGGTATCAATTGTCAACTCCGCATCTTTTACATTAATATCTGATGATGGATTTTGAAAATGAATATTTTCAACAATATTAGTTTCATTTGCAATTGGATATAATTGTTTATTTGGCCTAGGCTGTTGTTCAATATCCCATACATTTTTTCTTCCATCATCGATTATCGTATCAACATGCATTATTGGAGTAAAATTCATTAATAAATTATTATGTTGAACATCACTTTGTATATATAAATCATATGATAAAGCATCTTTATACATAGAACTATTGACTTCATCTGTATCCATATATACATGTATGGTTGTATCACCGTCATCATCATTACGTTGTTGAGGAAGCACAACAATATCGCAATAAGTTGTGGTATTTCGTGGAGATGAAATTTTAAAAGCAACTAATTGTTTCTGTTTCAAATTTTTCTTTTTAGCAATATTTAATTCCATTGTAATATGGCGTTGTAAGCGAAAGGTAGAATTTTTAAGTTCCATGGTTTCCTTTGTCTCTTCATTTAATAAAATACATGAAATAGGTGTTGAAAACGATGTAGTTATATATTGTGGTGGCAGCATCAAAGGAGCAGACGTTAGTTTTAAACTTCTTAATATGGTATTTGTTAAACACGCATATGATGTTTTTGAACTTTCTCCCAGTTCTACTACATGAACATTTGTTACTTTTAATTTATTATTTATTATTGTAATTGTACGTGGTGAAGATAATCCAATAAATTCTTTTCCTGTCAATCCAACATGGGATTGGATTGGATGGACTTGCATTATTAATTCTGATCTTATTGTATCACTGGTGGTAGTCTTTTAATATATGAAATAAACAAACGGTGGAAAGCTACACGGGCATACATATTACATATATCTTTATAATTTTTCAACTCATTTAAAAAAGAAAGAAGGTGCAAACCAGCAACAAAGAAGATTCGACGAGAGTGCCAGAGTGGAAAAGAAGAAAGTGTGAGAGTGTCGTATACTGGTATACAAGTAAAGTTTTTGTACAATATATCAGAGAGAATCTCTGAATATAATCTTCGATTCAAAGCCACGTCATATTAAGGTATTAATATTACATTGTATTTTACCCCTGTAGCTATAATATAAATAGATAACCTGGTATCTGTAATCTGTAGCACTTTTAAGAAATATGTCAAAACGTATTTTTATATATATATTATTATATACTACGAATATTAGATACACTTTTTTTAATCATCTGTCTGGGTCAAACATGCTACACCAGCTTTAATCCATCGTTTTTGTTCATGCTTATCCATCATCGGCAATTTAATACTAGTAACATAATTTGTACTATGACCAGTTGTTGATAACGGTTCATCAAAGCGTATGCCATGTTTTTTGTATGATTTACGATAAAATCAGTAATTCCTTTTGTATCAAGGGAAAGCACACCAAATATTTCAGTATTATACGCTATGGTATTGATTTCATCAGCTAAAGTAAAGTTTTTTTTAATTTCCTCTTGATATTCCTCCAATGTTCTGGTTTTTGTTTCATACTCTGGCTCATAATCTTCATCAGATACATCCTTAGGTCGAGGCAATTCCACTTTGTATGTTTCCCAATCATCCCAATATTTATCTGGGTGTTCAATTGTTAATAATGCAAAATCTGCAAATTTTTTTGCTAGTTCCTTCGCACCAGCTAGCTGTTCAGACAAAATATTCAAAACCTTCGCCTTCGCTTTACTTGTTATTGATAATAAGTTGTTTTCTATAACAGAATCACCTATAATGCATCGATCTGGAAATTGAAGCATTACCAACATTTCTTGCGTCATGATAGATTTCACTGCTAAGACAGCATCTTCAGCATTTTGAATTGCTTTGATGAAACCTTCTTCAATTTCTGGAATAGATGGTTTAAATATCACCGCACCTGTATTTTCCTCTACTGCTAAGTGTACCTTTAATAAAGGTCCATCGGAGATATCGTTGCCAGAGACATAAGATACCCAATTATTGCATGAGAACATATGCAATTGTCTTAAATGCTCTGCCATACGCAATTCAATACTAAGCAACAATACTTTTAGGCGACTTTCATTAAAAACATCCATTGGCGCAACATATAAGTCTATATCTTTAATTGTTGCAAAATCATCAATTATTTTTGACATAACTGTACGACGCCATTCCTCTGTTAAATACCTTGTAAACTCTTTTGCATATTCACTTTGTATCGACATCATTTGGTTCAATTCACCAGGTAATGTTACATGAGTGTCTCTTGCTGCATATTTGTTCAAAATAAGACTTTGATCTTTCAGCTTATCGTTCCACGCTTCGTTCATCCAATTGTAAAGCCTAAACATGGCCGGTTCCATCATTTGGTATCGAGAAATAATACGTCTTAAATTTCTTTTAAACTTATGTTTTGGCAGTTGAACTTTTCCAAATTGAGGCGCTGTCCCAATTGATGGTATACTTGGTAATCGCATACTATCGTATTCTCGTATCAATGCCTCATCATGCAATTCTCTCATACGGTGATATAAAGAAATGAAGCCCAAATGCCATTAGAAATATTTGATAACGATGATTATATCGATAAAAGACCAGAAGAATTATTTACTGAATGCAAAGAAGGTAAATCTCCATATTTTTTCAGTGGAAAATGGTCTTGGAGGAAAGTTGATATATTAGGATATGATCCAGAAATCAAACGTTTTCATATCAAGTTTAAAGGTGTCAATCCAATTGAAAAACATATTAAACGTCTCGATTTAATGTTTGATTGTGAAGACAGGTCAAAATTTTTGCAGCGTGTCACAGCAGCACGTGCATACCGTGAACGATTTAAAGAAGCGTTGCGTTTAAGACATTACTTAGAAAATGTATATGCATGTGATTTAGCTCCAATTGGTGAAAAATGGGTCGAAGGAATACAAAAAAAAGCATTGCAAGGTATTAATAATAAAAAATCACCTTTACTACAAAACTTAAACAACGTTTTTATTCGAAGATATGACATAGCAATCAGAAAAGGATAATCGCAAGAAATTTGGAACCACTTCACCCCATGGTAATACTGGATCATCGACTTTTTCACCAATTTTTAAACTACTAAGAGATTGTTGATTCGCAGCTGAATCACTATTCAATTCATCTAAATTTTTACCTGGCATAATCGTACCCAATGGACTCGATGCAATAATCTTAGGCCTTGAATTTAAATACGGCGTTGATTGATTTCGGGATAACAATGTGTCGCTAGATAAAGACCCAGTCAAAGTTGGCAGAGAATTGGAATCACTTAAAATTGGTATTTTCCCATGTTTCTTAGCTTTCCTAGCTTTGTCTGGAAATTTACGTATTGGTTCACGTTTAAATTTTTGTTTTCGAGTAAATGTTTCCACCATATCCAGCTCTTGCGCATGTTTACTTTTCCATGCATATGGTACATTATTTGAATCAATCTTTGATTTACTTTCTTCCATTTTTGATGACACTTCAGATGAATCAAATACCATTAAATTTGATCGTTTATTAGCCCATTTGTTGTTGTTCTTCTTCTTGTTGTTATTATCTTCCTTCGATTTCTTTTTTTTCTTTGCAAATGCAGATGGTATTCTTATATTTACTTGTGATGACATGTTTTGTTTCTCTCAATGAATTATATTTAAAAAGTACAATTTGTCATGGATGAGAAGGTAGTAAATATAAATTGTGTTTTGTTGTAATGTGTGTACAATAATGTAGTATAATGTTTCTTGTAAATACATCTTCGAACTAATATAAATATATATATGATATGATATTAGTTTTTATTCAATATTATGTAATGGATGTAATTTGAACACGTGTAGAATAGCAGGTACACATCACCATAAAAATGCATCAAAAAACAACGGTAACGATATAGTACCTTTTACAGTAGTACAAATTTAAAACTATTAACCTAATATTAGAAATATAATCCGGCCGGATATAGTAGCTCTACTTTTAAATAAAATGAGAATATGAGAATAAGATCATAGCTATAATAGCTTCACTGTATTGTACTGTACCCGTAGTCGTAGTATAGCGGTATCCTATATGATATATATAGCTACCTAAATAGGTTTGATATCTGATTTCTCATATACTTATCTTCCTTCTTTTTTGTCCTGTGTACATTTGCAATTTGCACAATGAATATTAATCAAACCCCATGGTTGCAACATGGATAATTTGATTATTAAAACCGTTATCCCATTTGAATCTGGCGGGCCATTCCATAATATTATTGGTGGTGTAAAGGATGGACTAATCAACTTAGCTTGAAGCAAAAAGCCACCAGTTTCGTTGCTTCTTATTTTATCATTTCTTTTATAATCACCACTACATATATCATCGTTTTTAAGAAACACTGCTACCTTTTCACCATCATGAATACTATTTCCTGTTCCCCAATTTATCAAATGTATTGCCCAAAATGAATCATAATCTCCATCTGTACTATTTCCACGAACAACTACATCGACAAACGTTAAATTAGACCATGCCCCATTATTATTTGTATCAAAAAGCATTTTCATGAATTTCTTTTTCCAACTGTTACCAATTACTTCTGTCCCATTGATAATATCTAATGGTGTAAATAATAAAGCACAATCACCAGCAACGCCATTAACAGACGCGGAAAAAAAAGCAACACACATAACATTATTATGACATTGCCAAGCGCAAGATCCTTGATTTGAATATGTACTTATATATCCAGCAGAAGGTGGGTGATCACTAGGCAAACGATATCTAATACCGTCCCCACCAGCATGAATAGAGCCAGTATGTACTAGACTAAAACCATTTGTCGAATTCTTTTGAAAAGGAGTGATATCCATTTCATCAAATAATAATGCATTTTCACGAACAAACAAAAATAAATCAGAAAAATTTCCCGCATCTCCAAAATATCGTGCGGCATGAGGTGTTGGTAAATATATATCCCAAGGAATGAGCATATTGGCACCAAGAGCATAACTTTCTGCAATAGAACGCCGTATCAGGTGCATAAAACTTTCAGATCCATCAAGTGTTAAATTTTTACTTTTTGGCATTGTCATAACTTGATGTTTTCCTTTTGGTACGCTTTCAATAAATATTTCTCTTAATCCTCCAGGATTTGCATTTGTTGATGGCAGTTCACCCATACCCATGTCGCAATGCTTATAAATGTCATTCCATATACCGCCATTATTACATGACAAAGGGACCTCTGGAGGTAAAATATCATTGCTCAATTTTGACAAATACTTTGATGTAACATTTCGTTGGTATTGTTTAAATAATTGACGAAGTATCGTTTGCTTTGATGATGAACTTTCAGTATTATTTATATTATTAGTAGTAATTGGTTGCTTGTTATTTAATAATAACGTCTTCTCTTCTTCTTTTTTTTGTAACAGGTATAGACGATAGTTAAAGGAAGAGGTAATATTAAACATTGTACGCTCTGTCACATTTAAATCATTTATCAATGCCGTTGTAAAACCTTTCATACAGACAGAACAGTAACAACCACTTTCAGTTGGGTTACCTATGAATCGCACCGTATAAAAGAGCGACGTGTTAGAGGGGATATACATATCTTGTTTAGGTTTACGGGAAGAATGGAATAGAATTTACTATACATACCACCAGACCAATCAACAGCTTCAGCATTGCTAGTTGGATCATCATGTTGTATGACGTTACTGCCTAAAGAAACTAATAACTTTGCTCGAGTAAATGCTAAATTTTTATACGCTGGATTATTAACACACCCATATGCATGGCGAGATGTCCAATTTCTCATCCATGGTGCAACTAATGTCTCGCCATTGATATTTAATATACGCCCAGTCTTGAATGTTTTCCCATTTGCATCAGGTATTTGTGGATTCATAGCTAAACTAACAATTGAAAGATTATGCAAATTGGAATGTGCCTCTGAAACAAATGTTGAATTCAATGTATATACCCAGTCAAGTCGTGTTGCATGAAATAATCGGGCTGCATCCCATGTACTATATTCACCAGAACCAGACCCAACACCAGTTGGAAATGGCGGTTGGAGATGTGGTGATCGTGATGTTAAAAGGACATCACTGCGACGTGGGAATGAGTTCAAGTTGTTTAATTGATGATGGTGATGATTTGGGTCGGAACATGCATTAGTTGAAATGAAGCAAAACAATAATAATAATAATACCATTAAAAATGCAACAACCATACCTGGGATATAATAATACTGAAACCGTTTGAAAACAATATTTATTCCAATATGATGTATATGGCATATTATATCTAAGTAATATGGCAACAATCATATATCATGTCTTTTTTGTTGTTTTTTGATATTTGTTTCTATGTTTTCAGGGTGGTTATGTGGTTTATGGTGGTGGTTTTCACTTTTCACTGTCATGTTGTTTTCAGTGATGATATGTGATGCCCTAGCTTAACCTTAATAATTATAATTAAGTTGCATGCCAGCATTAGCATGCTATTAATAAAAGCTCTTTTCTGAGCCTATTTAAGGTGCTTAAAAGTTGAAGATTCTATTATATTAAACAATTTTGAAAAAAAAAGAAGACGACTTAGACTATTTATTATGTACATAGCAACAACTGCACAACTGCTATTATTTTATTGAAATTGAATATATATTTATTAGTTTTAAATATAAATAACGGCTACGCCTTCAAAATAACAAACACACACACAAATGTGAAAAGGGAAGATATGTATAACAAGTAAAAAGCAATTAAAAGACACTTAAAATAAATAAATAAACAAATAAACAAACAACAACTATAACAAAAAAACATATTTGCAAAAATATGGAATATACAACATTTGCAATATTTACATTATATTTTTTTACAATTTATTATTGCTTTGGACCCGATAAAATTATACAAGTAGATCCTATGACATGGTGGATATCGTTAAGTGCAACAACTGCTTTGATATTTTTATACTCAGTGTATGGAAAAATTTGCCAAGAATCTAAACTACGAAGGTATGCACGAATAGTTTGTTTTTGTTACATGCATAGAGCTATCTTTATGCATTGCACAGTTGAACGCGACTGTTTTTGGGATTTTCCACTATGTTCTCCCTTATGGGGTCGCTTGGTCGCTTGTACTGGTGAGTTAACTTTTGTTTATATGGCAAGTAGGCAATTAATAGCCAATACAAAAATTTCAAATCTTGTTGTATTTTTGATATCAATTGCGCAAACAATTAGTTTTATCGGTGTTATGAAAAAACATTATTATTGGTTCTTTATTGAAAATAGTATATGGACTATATGCGCATTTGGAATGGCAATTCATATGCTTATGTATAATAAGAAAAAAAAATTCAATGCAGTAACATATATATTATTGGCATTTGTTATTTATAATGTAACAGAAGATTTACCAATGTATTTAAAACGTGATGCGGAGAAAACACATTTAAATAATTACAATATTGGTGTAATTGAAGGTGCAATTGATGCAATTACATGTGATGTAGTTTCTCAATCTAGTAAAATATGGGATCCACAAATGTTATGGCAAACGTTGAATTATACAACTGTACCAATGGCATGTATTAGTTTTATGGTTGTTGAAAATATTGATGTAGGTGATGATGGTAATAATAAGAAAAAGGATGCATAAAAAGAAATATAACATATACAAATACACCTCCTCTGATTATCAAAATGACGCACCACACACCTTTTTTTTTAGAAAAACACAGAGAGCGAAGTGCTAGTACGATATATATTACGACCGTATATATATTATAATATAAAAAAATCTCTTATATTTATAATTTGATATATAAATATATTTAATATTTTAAAATGAGAATTAATGGAGGCATTAGTATTTTATTTTTATTACCGAGTCTATGGATTAATACTAAAATATACGGTGTGTGGTAATAATATTTTAATTTCTTTTTTACGACTATACAAAAGTAAAAGATTTTTATATTTTAAATATACGACCGTATATATTTTTAATAAAATAATCAACTTCTCCTTTTTCAATTTTCAAATTATATACTGTGTATACCTCGTATACTATGTGTTGTAAGAGAAAATTTTTATATATTATGCATACATTTTCATCCGTAAAA
>JACLAC010020054.1_pt1 | contig 16348 bp, 6 predicted proteins | sample 8027881 | NCBI WGS metagenome assembly JACLAC01 (sample SAMN15725517, study PRJNA655200) | protist metagenome | isolation source: fluorescence activated cell sorting (FACS) single amplified genomes of... | place: Spain: Blaines Bay Microbial Observatory, Mediterranean Sea | collected 2016-01-19
TGTGTTGATACTGCTGAACCCGTTACCGCACCTTTTTTGTTTGGTGCCATATTAGCAGCAATGGACATTGTAAAGGCACCAGAAATACTGCAAGTACCACCAGAATTAGCAAGTGTTACAAATAAATGCGTTGTTGTTGTCGTTTGTGCCGTAGCCGCGCAATTTGGCGCACCACTTATAACTGTGACCGGCAAATTGTTTTGTGCCGGCAAAGTAAAAATACCACTATCGTCGGCAAACATAACAAGCATCGTGATTACATTTCCAGCTACATAAGTCTTGCCACTACTTGGGGTAAAACCAAAGGTTACTTTAGTTGGCGTTTTACCAGTGTAAACATTATCGGCCGTAAAATGGCTGGCTGTCATCGCTGTTGCATTGGTAAAGCTGCACAAGTACGCGCAAATTGTTAGAACAATTAATAGTTTCATTGTTTTCTTTGTTGAGGTTTACTTCGGTGTTACTGTATTTTCTGTGTTGCGATTTATTTTGGTTTAAATTTGAGAACGTGCCAAAGCCAAAGATTGAGCTAGTTGCCTAAAGCATAGCTCAAGCACAGAGGGGCAGCTTTGCACCAAGTAGACAGACAAGCAGTGCCACTCATGCAATCGCTCAGCTACGTTAAGCGAACAGACAGGACAGACTGCCAGAATGGTGACAAAATTGTATTCCGGGACGGTGGCATCAAGCCTAAGAATTGATTAAGATAGAAATGAAAATATTTATTAGATTTACATAGCCACAGAAGGGAGGACATCATCAAACATTATGAGCCCCTAGAGTTTTCATAGCACCTGTGAGCAAGACTCGAAGTACAGTAATCAGGTAATCTAATGTGTTCTTCCTGCTGTGTTTTGCCTCTATCGATGCCGTCGTTTTCTTCCCAGTTTTGTAGTTGTAGTATATGTAGGTATTGTTAGGGTTTTTCCTATGCATATAATAATTTGACAGTGAAAAAGACTGTAATTGGTGTTGTGGACGTTTCACGAGCGTGACTGGAATATTTTTCTTTATATTGCAACTTGCAACTTGCAAGCAGTTAATATATTCTTATCGGTGATTCCAGCATCCGCCTCTCCACAGTTGTCATAGAGAAATTCTTCACAAGAATACCAATTCTTCTACAAGTACAAACTGCGGTTTCCTTCCGTACAGATCGTCATATCGTTTATCCCCCGAGGCCCCTCAAGTATCCCATCCTATGTGCCTGTTTAAAATGAGCAAATCCAGTGCCCGCAGAGCGCCACGAAAAGTCTCGGGACCACTGTAGCAGGGCCGTATTTCGTGTTGGAGGTAGAGGTGCTCATCGTTTTTTCTTAGGAGAAAAGCGAGGAGTTTGTGCAGTAAGTAGGAGAAAAGCGAGGAGTTTGTGCAGTAAGTAGACTCTGGTTTTTGCTGGGCGATTAGAGGCACAGCGGCCGTTTACCTATCAAGACAGCCTATTCTATTTTTTTAAGGGACCTCCCGAAACTGATGCTATTCCCTGTATTATGGCAGTGCCTTAATGCTGCTTGCAGTTTCCCAAAAGCCCAATCGTCTGCCTCCTCTGCTCCGGTCACAGTTTTTCGGCTGTACCGGTACCTGTACCAGATACAATGGAACCGATAGAAGTCTTTCTTGTATTTGGTATACTGGTATTATAATTAATACAATCAACAACAATTAATTAAATAATATCAAATTGTTTTATTATTAATAGACGACTGACTATCACATCACACGTCGTCATTTTTTGTTGTTGTGTTTGTTGCATTTTATTATATTAATTAGTAATAAGTCAAAATGAGAGTTTGATCAAGCCGTCAAATTTTCATAAGGCCCGTTTGTGTCCATAGGAACCAGAGGGAACTTGAAAACGGTTCGACCGAGTTGAACTTCTTGCGGAGATTAAAAAGCAAGCGCACAACCCCCTGAACGGCACGTTTCTGTTTTCCGTGCGTGTTTACTGCCAAAGGCTTCTGTTTGAAGAACGAGGGTCTTCAAGGTCAGGGAAAGATGGAGGATGAGTACGCCGCGAGGAAAGCTATTGTTCGCGAATTAAACACTGCAAAGAAAGGGAGGCTTCGCGAAGACAACTTGTATTTATGCGCTGCCATTTCCGTGGTACTTTGCGCTACGATATTTGGTGTAATTGCCAACGGGAGAGAGACTGCGACCGATCCGCACGGCGCCGGTCGCCCCGACTTTATGGGTCCTAGAATTTTGGTATCGGATAAGGAAAGTTTGAGCAGCAAAGCGAAAACGTACCAAGAAAAATACGGCAGCTGGAAAGACGAAGGTTTCTATAGCCATTGGGCACAGCAAGTCGGCGAGTCGTACACGTCGTACAAGAAAGGGGGGGATTTGTTCACTGAAACGGAGAAGGTGGAAATTCAGCACGCTTACTGTGACACTGGAAAGCCTGTCTCAAGGGTTCATCACACCAGCAATGTTATCCCTGTGGCGGAGAACACGAGCTACCTTTTTGACGGCGTTCCGCTTAAGTCACACTTGCTACTTTTTGGCGGCCAGGCCGGCAAGATCAAGAGCGACGCATGGGTTTTTGTTAACGGTGTGATCGATGGAGTGGAGTGGAACGAGGGAGAAAACGCCTCAAAAATTACATACAACCCCTTGAATGGTGACTCGTGCAACGAGTGCCCGAGTAGAAAATCGTGCACAGGAAAGTCTGGCGTAAAGATGCCAAACGGTTTAGAAGGAAATTTGCAGTGCAATGCATGCAATAAATGGCGCAGAATAAAATTAGGAGTCCTTAGCCGGGCAGCCCTGGACTGTAACCTGTACGAAACATGGTGCCCCACGTTGGATGCAAGCGCGCATTGGAAGGCAGTGCGCGCCCGTCCAGAACTATCTCGGTCGCAGCACGCTGCGGGGTACGTTTACAACAATGTCGATTCAAATGCCATAGGGACTGTGTTCGTTTACGGCGGGGTTTCGATTAACGACGGGCTGACTGGTTCACTTTGGTACTTATCAAAAATTCCCATGCCCGTTTCTGGCGAGGTACAGCCAGACTCACTTTATGCCCAAGGGATGCATGCATCATGGCATTGCGCAAAGGTATTCGGAGATGGGGAGAACACCACCTCTTATTCTACCAGCATTTATCGCAAGGAACAGACCGCGTGCTCTTCCGCCATGCCAGAAAGTATAACACAGACGAACGGAACGATAGACAGCGGCATTCCAAACCCCCAGCACCGTTGCTCGTGGGTTATAACGCCGTCTACGGGTACTGAAATTATTACATTTCATTTCAACCGTCTTGATCTGAGCGTCGACGAGCTGAAACGATGTAGCAATTACGTTCATCTCCAGCAAGTTTCCCTGTCCAGCGACGGTGAAACGAAAACGTTAGTTCGTATGTGTGAGCTTTCGCAGGTGGAAAATAACTTCTTCAGCACTAGTCCAAACAGCAAATTGGTCATTACGCTGGTATATGACCATATTTGTCCCTCCCATAGCGGCATGAGCGGGGATTACAGCATTATTGAGCCATCCGTTTCCCCGGAGCTGCTGAAATGTTCACCGACTTGCCCGGATATACTGCCGTGCCTCAACGTGTGCCACGACAACGGGGTATGTCGGAACGGAAAGTGCCACTGCCACCGTGGGTTTTACGGGAGCAATTGCGAGTACAAATGCACCCGGCATGATAAGTGCACCGATCCTATGCAGGATATGACAATTCAGATGTTCCCCGGAAAGATGAGTGGGCACACGATGCTCCCAACGTATCGGAAGACTGTCTCAAAAGTAGTGAAATTGGTTGATTCAGGAGGGGCCCACCCCACAGGGACTTGCCAAGTAACCGTGGCACCGCTGCCTTCCAGCGCCAATGCTTCCGAAGAACTCGGAGCACAATACGGTTTCGTTTCGCACAACACCAGCTCAAATCGTTACACATTCACGGACGGCAATTCTACTCGGCATGTTACCCACACAGAGTCCTGGGGAACCACGGAGGGCCTTACTCGTTTAGTCGTTTTCGGTGGGTGGACAGGGCGCCAGGCGTCTAACGAGCTGTGGACATTGGACGTGCAGGACCAGCTTTTAGACGACTGGACGACAGAAGGCGACTGTCCACTTCCCCACGAGCTTAGAAACTGCTCCAACGTAAGTCTCAGTGTGTGCATTGGCAATGGGCGCCAAAGCAGTTCACGACACCCCAAGTTCCCGATACTTCCCCGGTGGAACAAGTGGACGAAACGCAATATTGTCGGCCCCAAAGGACGGTATGGACATTCGGCAATTTTGACTGGGCGGTACCGTAGTAGCGCTTCGACGCTAGTATCCGAAAGTGCCCTTGGTGACCGGATGGTCCTCTTTGGCGGGATTACGGGGGTTGGCGTGGTACTAAATGATTTGTGGGAACTGAACATACCCCAAGGGCACGGCCAGACTTTTTCATGGACAGAAGTTTCTGTCGACACAATAAGTGTTACTAAATTCGTCTGCCGGGAGAAGTCCATTGTTCGAATGACATTAGCTTCCGCAGTCCCGTTCAAAAAAGGAGCCTACATTTACGTAAAGTCCTCTTCCAAGAAAGTTCTTCGCGGAGACTGGGTAATTTCCGAGGTGGTGGATTCAGTTACGGTAGAGTTTAACGTTTCTCAAAAACGGAAGTTTGAATCTTCCAGTTACGGGGCTGTGCGTGGAGCGCAGCTGGTGGTGGGAGAAACGTTTCTTGGCGGGGAAGTAATTTCCAAACCGTTCCCACAGGCAAGAGCTTACCATGCATCCGCAATGTACAAAAATATTTCGACATCAAAATCAAACATGGTCATGTACGGCGGATTCAACGGAAAAGAGACAATGAATGACGTTTGGGTACTTAACGTTAACGAAGCGGACGAGTCAAAATATGTGTGGCACGAAATTTTGCACGGGGAGAGTGGTCGGGGTTCGTGGGTTGCTGGGATAGGCCTGGAAGCTGTTTGGGTCGCAGGTGTGCGAATGATGGAGTACAAAGCGAAAGAGATGCCGCGTAGGTATGGCCATTCACTGGACTTAGTGACTAGTGCCATCGACCATAAAGGCGGCTATAGCGAAGTATTTTTGAATTTCGGAGGGTCAAGGGACGGGGCTATCTCCTCGAGTGACAACGAGGACCCTTTCGGGACCCCATACGGCGGAAAATACACCAGTGCGTTTTATTTGTGCCCCGATGTAGACCTTGCGTGCGCCCATTCAACATTCGTAGGGGCCGCCCGGGGCGGGCTAGGCCAGTGCAAACTGGAAGTGCTGACAGCCTTAGTCTTGGGGTTTGCATTTGTTTTGAATATAAACGTGCTGTAACTAAAATGGAGTGTAAAGTTTTAGTATACAATGTACTTATATTCGTAATTCTTACGAGTGCTTCTTACGAATTACTCGTGTATAAGAAACGTGTTTTGTTCGTGTTTTGCCAGAAGTACACGACATGGCGACGATACCGTTTCTCCCCAGAAACCAGATGGTCTACTTGAAAGGATCGTTCCAGGTCGTTTCACTGGTCGTCATATTGTACCAATATTTTTTACCAGATTCTTTATCTGTACTTTCCATCCACTCTTTTGCTGCCGCCTCCTGTCGAGCTTTCTTGTCCGCCGCAGCCTTCTCTTTTCTTTCCTGATCCTCGGCTAGTTTAGTTTTCATTCTATTCTTCTCGTTTTCAATTTTCTCCCACCTGCGATCCATGGTTACATATTTTGCTTCAACCCACACCTCGGCCTTCTCTTCAATCTTGTACCAGGAGCCTCCTTTCTGCTCATGTTGCTTTTCAAATATTTCAATGCTGTCTCCAAATTTGATCTTTTTCAATTTGTTCGCGTCTTTTGAACAACCGTCGTAGGCATGGATGGTTTTCCCTTTTTTCCCTTTGTCCCATTCTACGATGCCGTGCTGCCTTTTTGTCGCCTGCTGCTTCATGGCTACCCGATCGAGTTTCTCTCCCGTTTGCAATTCATGGTGCCACGCTATCAGGTCAGTTCGCCCAGGAGCTTTTTGCTTCCTCAGGAGGGTGAACTTGTCCCAGTACGCTTCCCCCAGAATTTTCTTCCGAAGGTTCTGTTGCAAGTGGAATGCAGGCTGAAGCAACGACGCCATTTTCTTTTCAAAATCTCGAAATTCTTCCCAGGTTACGACTCCGTCGCGGTCCTTGTCCATTTTTCGCATTATATCGTCATAATACGACTCTTTGCGGCGCTTCCCGGATACCATTTTCAAGAGCTGTTTCACCTCTTGAAAATCTATCTGGCCAGAATGGTCATCGTCAAATAAATCAAAGGCAAATTTTACCAGACCCGAGTGGGGACTTGTGCAGTAGTTCATAAGACCGACGGTAAACTCCGCGAAAGAAAGTTTATGGTCCCCCCCTACTTCCATAACCATAAAGGCACGCTCGGCAAAACGCGACCATTCGAGGTGGAAATGATCAAAGAATTCATCAATGTTTATTTCACCACTATGATCAGCATCGCACTTGTCAAACTTCTTGTACAGCGGCCAGAGCATTTCTTTGTCCATAGACAAGCGGCCCATAAATTTTCGGAGAGGCACAGTCGCCTCTTCGAAACGGTCCCTCATTCCGGAGTTGCAGCACCCCATTTCTACTTCAATCGGAAATAGTATGTGAAACTTCAGTAACTAAACAACAAATATTTTGCGGCTTTTTTGCTTTATATAGATGTTCAGTGCATTCAAAAAACAAATCTTAGAACGTATTGATTCACGTACCCAATACCCTTTCGATACAATGGCAAGAACAAGTTCCTGAATGACGATGGAATCCAGAACAAGGACGGCCAACAAAAGCAGCAGCTAGCAGCAGCACACCAGAAGAGAACGCCATCGTGCATTTTGGTCAACGAATAGGTTGGTTCATCAGAAACAATGGTGTAAGAGTGTAATAAGAGTGTGTGATGTGATGCTGTGTCTTCCCCAGAAGCCTCTTGTCTGTGTCCCTGAACTGCTAACAATAGCCATTTCGAGAATTAAGGCGTGTCTCGTCGGAATATTAATAAATATTTGTCACTCGATATAGGGTAACACAAGACATAATGAGCGACAAAATATTATTCCCATAATATTTTAAATCCTTACTTAATTGATGTGAAGATCAAAAAGTATGTGTGAGTTATTCGTTTTGTTCATTTCGAATTGGTTTAAGTATAATGTTAATTTAAGTTAAAGTTAAATAATTTAAAAGACGAACACAAAGGAATAATATCGATCGTAATATAAATGACTATATAACTACGAGGAGATATAAAACAATTTAAGTATTAAATAATAAATAAATAAATACTTGATTGTTTCCCCGATAATCATCAAAAGAACAAATTATTATTTTCCTTATTACATTATATATGTGTTTCCTATATAATCTACAACAATAATAACAAAAGATTAACCACAGGTACTCGAAGAGAAACGTATTATACCAGCAGCAGCAGACCAGCATCTTCATATTTTATTATTAATTATTATTATTATTATTATTTTTTAACCAAGTTGGTAGTAGTATATATTATTATATTTTATAAAATAGTTAGCGGATACATCCTATGTATGAAAAGTGGGGTTACGTAACGTTCTTCACTATGTATAGCATTCATTGAGGAATAACAGTGTAAAAGTTGCTGCATCATTTGTTCATTTTGTTAAAAAGTTTCAACTTTCTTCAATTCTTCAGCGAAAAAAGTATGCCAGGTTATTTTTTGCCCAGGGTAACCACACCGCGAGAAGATGCCAGGGACTCGAATGGCGGCAACCCTTACGAGTGCTTCGTAAGCGCCAACGTAGCTGGGACTCGGCAGGCAGCAAAAAATATGACGTCAAAAGGCTATATTTTGTCAGCCGGGGGTGGCTACACTTCTCTAGTACCAGGATCAGCATTTGTACAGACACCAATAAAGGTGAAAAAGGGCCATCGCCGCCTCACCCAGTCGACCAAAGGTTTTCGTGCGCAGAAGGGCCCGCCGAAGACGTTGGGGAGAATTTTGAAACGTTTGGCCAAAAAGAAAGATACCATAGCCACGTTTTGGATGGATCACACCGTGAACAAATGGAAGCACACATTTATGCTCCTAGTGCTGAGGGCCTGGAGATTTGTAGCAACCCAAAAGCACCGCGAGGAAGAGAAGGTTCTCACGATAATAAACCATGTGCGGGGAAATGGTGTGCGACACTGGTTTAGTCTGTGGGTAAGGTTTATGCAAGGTTCGCAGCGGACAAGCTTGAAAGAAAAACGGAAAAAAATGTCCCTCGACCTGATGAAAAACCTCCGCGATCTAGAAATGAAACAAGCGGATGCAATGCATATTAACACAACACTAGAGAAAGACTTGGAATTCGCAGAGAAGGAAGTGCAGATTTTAAAAGGCAAGCTTCTTGTTTCACAGAAACACGAACGGCAACTGGAAGTAGAGCACAAGCTGGATTCGCAAAAGATCGAGTCAATGGAAAAGGTGTTCCAAAACGAGGAGACGTCCACTCCCATGCTCGTCCAGCGGTGCAAAGCCTCTGTAAAGATTTTTGATGTAAATATTGGCCCCGTGTGCGTAAAACAGGTAGAAGAAGCGAGCAAAATTTTGACTTATTTAGTCCAGAGGAACAACTCACCAAACCCTTGGCTAGACATCGTTCGCCTTGTCCCATTTGTTGAAGTAGAGACCGGAGCGGACCAAAAATCATTCACAGGTTCCGGCGGAGACCTTTCTATAAAAGACGAGCAGGGCCTGGAAAGCCTGTTCCAGAGCATTTCACCCAGGACGTTTGCCACAGCGTGGATAAACTTTCATTTTTCTCGCCTTCAGAATCGTTTCATGGACGATAGCGCCAGCGCTAGAATTGTCCGTAAAATTCCGGACGACCTTATGGACGGGATAGTGTGGTCGGCCGTGCTCGACTCTGTCGTGGATCCAGCCCTCGGGGAGAAGACAAAATACAAACGAAACGTGTGGCAGAAAACACGGGAGCGTGAACGTGTTCGTGAGCTTCTCTCTAATTTTAAGAAATTGGGGATATTTTCTGCCTCGAAACTGCGGACGGCCGTGCTGTTCAAAAAAGGTTCCCCGGGAGAGCACTTTGCAATTGTCGAGGAAGTCATGCGAAAGTTTCCGGCGCTGCATATGGACGCAAGCGAGGCAGTGGAGGCCTTGGCGCTTTGCAAGGTAGTCCAGAAACGAATTTCCGATTTGCTGTTTATACGCCGACAGATTTCCAACGCTGTCACGAATGCCTCCAAAATAGACATTTCAACGGAAGCAGGCAAGAAAAAGGTCGAGAACATGTTCGACGAGTTGGATGGACGCGCATCTTCATTTGAACGGAACATGCATATAGTTGTCGAGCAGGTAGGGGAAATATGTTCCAAAAGCACGCACATGCTGGCCGCGTGGCCCCACGCGTTGAATCTGTGGAGCGAAGGCGTGTTGAGCACCTCAATATACAGCTGCCGTGTTCTACTGATCGAGCAAGGGCGGGAGGTCGAGGGCAACGGCCTGGCAATGGAGGGGACCAGGAGCACAACAGACAGTGGAATGGAGGACAGCAGTACATTTTCAGACAATCCCAACGGGGCGCACCTCCGCCGGTTCTCCAAAATCCCCAAGTCTCGACTGCAGAACATCACCACTTCGATATGCCTGACGAGAGAAGACTACAAAGAAATCGAAGCAATGCTTCGGTTACAGTCGCCGAATTTTGCAAAATTGTTCATCTATTACAGTGCATATTTGAACAACAGTGGACCGGCGCAGAACCAAACCGGGCCCGAATCGGCAAAAGACCCACTCGACTCTGCAGTGTCTTTAATGCAATTCTGGTGGATGCTAGTGGACGCCGGCATGGTGCGAAGACTGCCCGCAGACGTGCTGTTGGGTTGTTTTAGCAGGGCAAAACAAATGCTAGGCGACGAAGCTGTGTCGTTCGGGAATTCGAACGCGCTGAGCAGGACTGAATTTGCAGAGGCCGTGGTCCGCCTGAGCTGGGCACTATTCCCAGGCAACTATTTGTCGGATTCGGTGCCCACCCTTTTGGACGAGATTCTGTCCAACGAATCCATGTTCCCTGCAGTTCCTTCGTACAGCCGGCTTCGGGAATTTTCGTTGAGCCCAACATTTCTGAAGATATTAGAAGGTCATGAAAGCTCCCTGTTTGACCAGTTCACGGACTACGCGAACCAAACGACTGAACGCCATGGCTGCTTGATGACGGCGAACGCTTTGGTCGATTACATGAAAGAGAAGAATGCAATAAACGTGCGCGTCACGGAGCGGTTTGTCCGGCTGGGGTTTGCTCGAACCACGGCGCACCTACCTCACTCTGGATTTACGAGACACCCTGACAGTGAGATGGGAGTGCTGTCAATTACCTACATTCAGTTTGTTCACCTTTTCATAACTTTCTTTTTAGCAGACGAAGGTGACCCTTATTCTCCTTTGACCGAAGCATTCGACCAATGGTTGAAACTCAGACTTATTGGCGTGGACGACGATAGTGCCGCCGCTTCCGACGATGACGAGGAGTAGAAGGGACACAGCATAACAATTTATTCAATACAAATTATTGTACTTATAACAAATACCTATCGAAACAGATTGTAAAAAAAAAGTACCGTTTATACAAATGTTCATCCTCAGTTTAGTTCTCTCCTACTATTCACCTGTTAACATGAAAAGGGATGAAACAGTTATCCTCCAAAAATACCCTGATAGCCAACGTACTCATCGATAATTAAGGAATGACATGAATATATATGTAGACTATCATGATATGTTACATAAGTTTATAATATCAATTACAATATTTAGTATTGATTCAATAGTACAATTCCTTAACAAAGAAGTGATTTGCGAAAACAAAAAAAAACAAAAAATTAATAAAAAAAGAAGAAGAAGAAGAGAAAATGGAAGAAATGGAAGTTTGACCGTCGTTGTTCTTCTTGCTCTCTGTGTGTTATTTTATAATTAAAAACATAATAATAAATATCTCATTCATTCATTCATCATCGATCGGCCGCCGGGCGGGTAATGCCGCTCGCTATTTTATTTTTTTATAATAAAATTATATATTATGATGATAATAAAAATGTTTTATTACATTATTTTTTTAAAAAAGTAGTGTGTTGCATCTTGCAAAATTGTGGAGTTTAAAGATTGTTTGGGTAAACTGCCACTTGCGTGTAAACACGACGAAAACAAACGGAGCGTGAAATAGTCAGAAGATAGTTTAGACACCAATTGGTTGTTATTTGGAGGAGCATCGTTGTTGTGTCACTCTCTATTTGTTGGAAGGATATAAGGAAAGGGGGAAAAACAGTCGTTCGGGTTAGGAATAATAAAATATTATGGGGAGACCAAGCACGAGCACTTCATCTACCCGAAGTGGTCGAAGGGAAGAGTTGGGTACTACCGCCACTGTGTTGGGTGCAACTGGCACGAACATGACTTCGCGGTCTAAGTCAGGTAAGAATATTTTTGGAAATCGTCCGTCGACAGTGGCCCATGTCCCTGTTGGGTACGACATATACGGGCAGCAAGTCCCGTACGGCAAAGGGACCGGGCTGAAGCGGCCGTCGGGGTCCATCAAAACGCTGAACGGGAAGGTGAAAGAACCAAAGGACTGGCGAAGGGAGCCAAAACATCGCTCAAAGTCCCACCTGATGAGAACTAGGAAGCACACGCGTTCGCTAGAGACCATGAAGGACTTGACCCGAACGGAAACGGCGTTGAACAAAACGCTGTACGACCGCAAGCATATCAGCTCGTACAGCAAGGTGATGGCGGGCAGTAGCGCCTTGCCGGTGACGTCCCCAACACGATCGGCGCTGTTCTCGAAGCGGCACAACGATCACATCAAAAGCATGAAGACGAAGGCAAGGCAGTTCGATAGGATGCAGAGGGAGGACCCGAACAATAAGGCAGTCATGGAAAGCATGAAAACGTTCAAGAAATCATGGTTCACCGGGCGCCCGAGCATAGATGCGATAGAGGGCCCGATTGCGAAAGGGGTCTTTCATCCGCCCCAGCTGAATGACCCTGGGTTGGCGTGGGTGAACAGTCCAAAATTTAACACAGGGGCAAAACTGCGCAAAGATTTTCAACGGAAAGAGAAAGAGACAGGAGTGCAGCGAATGAAAGAGAGCTGGGCCATTATGGAAAACAGCCTAAAAAAAGCGGTAGCGAAAGATGCAGAGCGTCGGCGGCAAATGGGGTTGCACTCCCCGAAGACGAAAAACAAACAGGCCCTGCTCCGGAACCGCAAGCGGGAGATGTCAAAAAAAATCCGTGCGATGCAAGAGTTGAACATGACGCTGAAGAAGGAACAGATCAATTCTATTCTAGACGAGCCGCAAGTATCGGTGGGGTGGTGGAAAAAAGGGAAGGAGCACACGTACAAGGCGCGGGGCAAACCCATGCTGGTCAAGGCAAGGGAAGACAAGCTGCGGAACACGCTGGTAGAAAATGGACCGTTCAAGAGACGGGAAACGTCCATGCACACCATAAACAAAAAGAAAAAGGGCCTCAGCTCCACCAGCACGAAACCGAACGAGATAGACCGATTCAAAGAAGGCCACAAGCAGCACGTGATGAGCCGCTCGAAGCCCCCGCCAAAGGCTTTGAAGCGCTGGAGCGACGTTGCGATAGAGTTCAAGGAAGTCCAGAAGAAGCGCGAGCGCAAGGCGTTGGCAAAGTTGAACGGCGAAGAATGCGGCGACGACAGCGAAGACGAGTACTACAACCCGCTGGACGACGCGCCAATGTACAGTAGTTTCAGCAAAACGTTGCAATTTGTAGAGCCCGTCTACGGAATAATTCACCGAAAAGACGAGAAAGAGGACTGGCCCAGCATTGTTCTGAGGCCAATGTCCCGGTCCGCGTCCGGTCGAAAGTTAACGTGCATGGACAAGATGCAACGCATGCGGCGCTTTCGAAACGAACAAGCGCAGATACGACGGAACGAGGAGGCAGAAGCCCAGGCAAGGATCGACTTAAGCATGAAGCGGTCCTCGTCCTTTAGCAGCGGATACTCAAGGGGCGGGCTAGGGCAAGTCTCGCGCCCACAAAGCGCTCTTGACATGGGCATGTCCGGGACGGAGGCGCCCACAACCAGCCTTCAGGTCATGTCGCGCTCAAGCACCCCCGGGGTCGGCGGGCCAAAACAGTCGCGTAGCATGGGTACGCTAGAAATCAAGAGGCGGCCTCAATCCGTACCGGCCATGGGCCTGAGGAAGGTAGAATCGGCAATCGAACCTTACAGTGGCAATCAGTCCACGGACAATGCAACTGCTCCAAAAATGGTACGACCGGGCACTGCGCCGGTCCTACGCACTTTGGGGGACAGCCTTGAGGTGAGGACTAGGGGGCTGCTGTAGAAAGACCGCAGTGACCAGGCCCAAGGACATATTTCATTTTTATCCATAAAGAGAGTAAAATATCATAATCTCAAATTGCATGGCACTTCTATACGGTAATGTAAAGTTAAAACGTTTGCGCTAGGTGTTGCAAATTAATTTATGTGTGTTTGAAAAAAAACCCGCACCAGTTTAGTCCATGTCCCCGCCGTCGAACGCCTCGTCCCCGTCCTCTTCTTCGTCCTCTTCGTCGTACTCTGCTAATATGTCATCAACACATGTCGTGAGGCTTTTCAAAAGTGCGGTGATGGATTCGACATCCCCCGCTGCGCCGACTTGCGCAGTCGTTTCTGCGACTTTTTTATCGACTATTTCAGTGTCTTCTTCTTCGATGTCTTGCAAGTAGTCGGACTCTTGGACCTTGTAAATGAAATCGTTCAAGTCGGCGACGGCCCGGGCGCGCGCGTCTTCCTTCGCGGCGGCGTCGGAGGCGCAGCTCGCAACGTGGGCCGCGACGTCGCCCTTAGAAAGGGTTTCGACCGCACCGACAAAGGTGATATTCACCTCTTTCTCCCCGACAAGAAGGGTAAAGTTTTGCCCGCTCTTGTCCACCGACAAGGTGAACGTTCGCGACCCCTTGGCCTCCCCGACGTCGGCCATCCCGAGCAAGAAGTTCCCGGCAGCGCTGGGCCGCTCGCCTGTGTAGAACTTCAGGGTGGAGGCGCTCCCGTGCTCCAGGGTGATCGTCCGGGACGCCGGCACAGCGTTGCCGCGGCTGAATACCGGGACAATCAGGCCGTTCTTCTGCTCGACACCGACGGTCAATGCCAGGGACATGACGGTCGGGTTGGTCTCTCCCCCGACCACTTTCTGGATCTCCTCGACGTTGTTCTCCGCCATCATGCAGAGGAGCGTGGCCTGCCTTGCGGCGCCCAGGGCCACGGCCTCGGACGGGTTCACCGTGCCGGAGGTCTCCTTCTCTAACTCTGGCTTGTTGAAGACTTGCGCAAGCATTGACTTGACACGCGGCATTTGGCTCGACCCACCGGCCAAAAGGACGTTCTTGACGTCGCTGATGGCCAGGCCAGCGTCTTTGAGGGTGGCGCCGATCCCTTCCAGCATCTTGGTGAACAGGTCCGAGCATTCGCTCTCGAAGCTGGCTTGGTTGACCAGTTTGCGGAAATCCACGCCATCCGCGAGGGCGTCGACTTCCACGACCGCCCGGGTCGAGACGGAGAGGGTGTGCTTCGCGTGCTCGCACGCAGCCTGCAGCTTCAGCATGGCCCTGCCGTTGTCCTTCAGGTCTTTCCCGTGCTTGTCCATAAAGTCGCGGACGCACAGGGCTACGATCCGCTCGCTCATGGCGTTTCCGCCGACGCCGGCGATCTCCTTGAAGTGCTTCACGGAGAAGAAGCCGTTGGACGCGGAGAGGACGGAGACCCGGGTGGCCTCGAACCCGATGTCAACGATCAAGTAGTTGCCCGCTTCAGTTGTCTCTTCGTCCAGCCCGTAGGCCAGGGCAACCGCGGAACTTTCCGAGATGAACTGGAGGACGTTCAGGCCCGACTGCTTGGCGGTCTCTGCCATGGCCTTGAGCCGCGCCTCGCTGCACCCGTGCGGGACCGCGACGACGGCGTTCTTCATGTCTACCCCTTCCCCTTCCGAGGCAACGCTGACGACTTGGTTCAAAAGGATCGATGCAATCTTTTCTGGCGCAACCACGACCTTCTTTCCAAGGTTAGTGACCAACGACACCGTTCCCCCTTCGACACCCAGGGACTTCTTGACGTGGGCGACAGTGTACTTTGCGCGGCGCTCCATTTGCTGGCGGGCAGTGTTCCCGACGACGTAGCCACCTTCGTCGTCGACGGCGACGTAGGACGCGATCGAAAAGTCTCCCATGGGGTCGACAATCACCTTGGCGTCCAGGTCCGACAGGGATTCGCCGTTGCACGCGGCAACTTTGCACGCGGACGTCCCAAAGTCAATCCCACACTTGCCAATTTTTGTGGCTGCGGCGGAAGCAATAGAAGCCATGGTTTGAATTGGTTTGGTGCGTGTGTTTGTTATTGTATACTTAAACTATATCTCTGTACCGTCCTTCGTCTTTCTTTTTTAATTGTGATGAAAATGCAATTGGATTTCTTATACACTGGCACATATATAAACCTACATAATCATAGTCTCTCTCCATTCCTTTCCTTCCCATCATTTCCATTTCTCCTTTTGTTCGTCTATTCATATATTGCTTCTTCTTTTTTTTCTTCTTCTTTCGCTCTTCTTTCTTCTTCTTCTTCTTCGCGCGCCGCGCCGCGGGGGTGGTGGTGATAATCCATCTGAAATTAAGGCAATATATACATAATTATTATAAATGCTGTGTTTATATAAAATAGGAATATTTTATCACTTTTTTAGTTCTATTTAGTTATAATTAATATTAAGAAATGATTTCATCTAAATCTGTACATTTAGAAATGGATTATCATTACAAAGGGTCTCTTATCATTATTCTTATAAAACATATATCCTTAATGTTTAGATGACTTCTTTTGATTCTTAAACTCAACCCTCCTCCTCCTGTTGTTCTTCTTCTGTTGTTTTCTTCTCTTTGATTTAAGTATAAATAAATTATACTTTTTTAGATTTCGTCGTTCTATTATTTATTATTATTAATTATAAAAAAATAATTGTAAAATAAAATACCAATTTAAAACGTATGTGAGCCACAATTCACAACATTCCATTTTAAATAGTTTTAAATAAAAAATAATAAATAAAAAAAAAGGAATTTATTATATTAGTTTTCGATTTCGATTTCGATTTAGACTATAGAAACGAGGTTTAGAATAATATAGGAGCCACTAGTATAATTACAGCATGATTTTTAATGCTGTGTCTATTCATATAATCACACACAAGAAAACAATTATTATTGATAGGTTTATGTACTTAATATATTACAATATTCTGGCGATGGGAGTGTAGAGTTCTGCTGTGGCATACCGAGTG
>JACLAC010025622.1_pt1 | contig 16345 bp, 2 predicted proteins | sample 8027881 | NCBI WGS metagenome assembly JACLAC01 (sample SAMN15725517, study PRJNA655200) | protist metagenome | isolation source: fluorescence activated cell sorting (FACS) single amplified genomes of... | place: Spain: Blaines Bay Microbial Observatory, Mediterranean Sea | collected 2016-01-19
CATAAATGATACATAGAATATTTAATGTATGTCATACAAAAGAACATGTATCCCATTAAAAATTCTCTCTTTACATTTTGTTTTATACTCGTATGATATGATATATATACATTATATTACGAGTCGTAATATATACAACTTCGTATAACTTTCAAACACACTCACACAAATTTTAACTTGGATTTTTACTGATATAATCGGAAGGAAATTTATCAAGCACATTACTTCTCTTGCCCATACCTAATTCACGATCTCCATTTGCACCATAATTTTTAAATCTCGGACCATTTAATTCACCAGATGCTCTTTTTTGAGCTTTAGTCATGGCCATTTGGTTCAACGTATGTTTCCCTGCGATTTGTTTATTTGTTTCTTTAATATTAACTCGTTTTCCTTTCTTCTTCCTTTCCCTTGGCGCGGTAATGGTTCTATTAGCTAAAACTTCAGCTTCGAATTGTCGCTTATATCTACGACCATCTGGAGACAATGTCATTTCCCTTGCCTCTTCGACAAGTTGTTTACCAGTCTTATCAGTTGGCATGAAAGATGATTTGATAGCATTTGTTTCCAGACCCATTTTTTTCATCAATGCACTGAATGCACCTGGTAGTACAGCACCTGCAGTTTTAGCTGCTGCCATAAAACCTGAACCAAACGTAGCTTTAATAGCATGTTCAGCTTTTGCTAATTTTCGTTTAATTTGATTCTCAGTCAATTGATGTCCGTAGTCTAAGGTACCGTCATCTGGAGCACCTTTTTTATGAAGACGTAAATTGTTACGCAATTCTTTTAAACGCCCTACCCACACAACTAGGAAAAATTCCATGAATTCATTGTAGCGGATGGTACGATCAAAGTTTGCATCCATCATATTAATTAAATGATACATTTGTCGTTTCGTCAAACCATAGCCACCTAATGTTTTCATTAAAGAGGCAAACTCAGCCACAGAAATTTCCCCAGAAGCGTTTCTATCAAAACTTTCAAATGCTTCACGTAAGTTTATATGCGATTCCTCCAAGGTGCGCAATACACCATATAACGCATCCAAAATTTGTCTCCAATCCTCATCACCTTTTTTCGCTCCCATTCCATGGTAACCCTCTTCGCGTGATAAATTACGATTATGACGTCGACGACGACCTCCCTTACGCGATGCCTCACCAGCTTTATCGTTCCGAAGCAAATCAGATAATTTACCTTTTGATCTAAATGCAGCAACAAACTCATCTTGTTGCAGCGTGCCATCATGGTTTGTACTAAGAGTACGGAAAAATGCATCAAATTGTTGCCAGTTCATGTCTAATTTTAATAAAACTTTAATGGCACCTTGTAATTTCAAGCGATTTAATTTGTCATGGAAGCCCGTCCATGAACCACTTTTACCGTGTTGAACCGTTTCATTATTTTGCAAGTTCGAAAACGCAGTGAAAACATCAGCAAGTAGCCGGTCCTCTTCTTCCGCCATTGGTTTCATATCTGGCAAACCTTGCTTAGAACGTAATTTTTTAATTTTCAAACGACGATTCTTCATATCTTCCTCAAATTGTTCTTTTGGCATATTCTTTTTCCTATGGCTTTCTAGATTTCTACCATACTCAAGCACAGCTTGGCGCACAACTGCAAGAACCTCTTCCGTAGTTGCAAGATTTGGAATTTTCGTTCTTCGTTTACGTGGCTTAGGTCTTGTTCCACCCTCACCATCGTCTTCCATCTCCTTGTCATCGATTGTCATCCACCAAGGCGTTTTATTTTTAAACCAAAATTCCGGTGGCAATTGGCGAGTTTCCCTCGCAGCTTCTGTTTGCGCATAGATGGAATCTCCAGTTTTTAATTTAAGATTCAATTTTTTAATTTCAGGCTCTTCAACAGCTTCGTAAAATGATAATTGATTTTCCTTTGCAAACTTCATAATAAACGCATATGGATCTGCTTTTGCAGATTTGCCTGCACCTGGTGCATCATCTCCAAATGCCTCTTCAGCGGCAACGGTCCAACCATGTTGCTTTGCCATTTCAGCATCTTTCTTCCACACGTTTGTCATGGCACGACGAAATTGTGCTTCTTCTGGTGGCTCATCTTCATCGTCAATGATCTCCCGACCAAATGGATCGTCTTCTTGAAATTGATCTGCCCAGTCATTATCAAAGTCCCACATGTTAACTTCTGTTACTAAATCAACATTAGCTGGATTATCATATTGAAATGGCCACACAGCATCTGCTTCTTTATCTTCTGCATTTTCTTTCCGTACCTGTGCTTCTACCTTGTTTGTAAATTTCTTCAATTTTAAGCGCATTAATTCAGGCGCAGCAGCAATTCCAGCACCACCACTTTTACCAATCTGAATTACTGAACGTCCTCCTCTCTTTTTAGCAGTAGTGCTAACAGTACCGCCACTGCGAGAATAGTCATTCGGTGGCAATCCAGCCATTTCTCTTAATCGCATGATATGTACAAAAATCTTAGCTCTGTGCAATTTTTTATCCACATTTAATTCTTCATCTTTCATATCATTTTCAGTTAAAGACAAGAGTAATAAGCCATCAACAGATGCTTCACTAAATCTCGATGCATACTGTGGTAATTCCAATTTTGTGCGGATCCATTTTTCAACATGATATGGTTTCCAGTGCATAACTTGTTTCTCAGGCAAATCAACATACTTAATTTTGTTGCGTTCTAATTTCCGTTTCTTTTTGTCCTCTGCCAATCGCTTTGCCTCCGCTTTTCTTTCCTTTTCTTCATCCGCTTTTTCACGGGCAAGACGTGCTTCTTCTCTATACTTTTGCATTTTCAATTCTAACTCCAATTCTTTGTTTCTTGATTCTTGCAATTTGAGATCAGCTGCCCTTTTCTTTTCCAATTCTTGTTCATGTAATTTTGCTAATCTCTCTGCTTCCTCTTTTTCCTTCTTTTTCTTTTCTGCTTTAATCTTTTTCCATTCAGTTCTTTTTTTTCTAGCTATCTCATCAGCTTTTATCTGCTTTTGGTTATCAAATTTCTCCATCATATTTGATAAAGCATTCATTTTCTGTACTTCCCTTGCAAGTTTTCCATCTCCAGATGGCTTGCTTTTATTTTTATTTTCAATTTCTTCGCGTTGTGCTATAATGTTTCTGTCAGTAAATTGTACCCATTCCTGGAATGTAATAGTATCATCCCCGCCAACTCCTTCAATCATATCGACAACATTATCAGCGTTATATTCTTTTGGCGCAGGTTGTTTATTCTTATCGTCCTTGGCAAGATTATTTTGTACTTTTGTATAAGCTTTCCAAGCTTTTTGCAAAAATTCTGAAATTTCTTTATTACTTTCCGCAGAATCCATTATGACAGTTTTTAATTCTTCCTTAGTAATAGTGTCACTATGATCTTTATCAATTTTGTAAAATAATTCTTTAAGCTTCATTATTTTTGTTGCATCTTCTTTTCGTTGTTTTGTTTCCTCAGACTCAGGTACATTTTCGCCTTGTTGAGCCTTTTCATTATTTTCTACAATCGCTTTCTCTTCTTTCGCTGTAGTTTTTGCTATTGCAGCTTTGCCATCAATGTAAAAAATGATTTCAGCATCAATCTTACCATTAGTAGGAGAACCCTTTTCGTTTGTTAAAGTTTTCCCTTCTAAAATTATTTTACCACCAACGTTATGTCTCAATATATCGTAGAATGGAACAAGATACTCCCCAACAAATTTGTTTGGTACGTTTGTAACTTTTATCTTGAGATAATCCGGTTGTTTTTGTTTCCCATTTGTGTATCTTAAAGTCATTTGTGGATTTGTCCATTCAGGATTTCCTTTCTCAGCATCTTTTCCATTGCTTGGAGCAGATGGTTGCATGTCTGTTTTCCTAGATGTAACTTCTTTTCCATCTATTACTGGTATCATTTGTATACGAGGTTTCTTTTCTTTGAATGGTCCTAATGGCAAATTGTAAGCTTTTGACACGCCAACTTTTATTTTACCAGCAACAAACGGTATATAAGTCAACCTGACCTTCGCACTTCCTAATGTTATCGTTTCATTGTCTTTAACGATATTTAATGGCACATCGTATTCAACTGGTGGTTTAGGTGGAAAATTATCTTCGTTCTTTCCTGGTTCTAATGGATCTAAAATTTCCCATGGAATCGTTCCCATGGCAAATATTTTTTTCTTACCGAACACTCCTTTTTTCGGTACATAAAGTTGAAATGTTACATTGGTTTCTTCCAACTTGGCACTAGTGTTTCCAATATTGGCCTCGTATGGCAAGACAAACTGGAAATTCTTAGGATTTTTCTGCTTTGTACCACTTGCAGTTTTATCTTTCGACGTATCATACTTCCATGTATTTGTCTTTTCATCTTTCGTCTCTTCATCTTTCGTCTCTTCATCTAACGTAAATTTAAACGATTCCTCTGTCTTTCTAAATTTTTTTGCCGGGTTAATGCACAATCGTACCTTGAATTTGCTATTTTGAATGAAATGGTCTGGATCTTTAAAACCTTGGAAATTTAATACATCTACATGTAATCTACCATCTGCTTCTCCATCATCATCATCATCTTCCCCAAAGTCTTCTTCAACTGTTGTATCACCTAGACCCCGATTTTGGCCATCGTCTCTTCCAGTAACACCTTCAAATTCCTCTCTGCGTAAATCTAAAAGCAACTTGCCTGCATCCTTTCCATTTTTTTGTAACATCAATTCTTCTTGCACAACACGATACTCCACAAGCTCCTTGCGGAACGGATCTGGTACAGAATCTTTCGGTTTTTCCGATTCCATCGGTTCCATAATATCAGGCGTTAACGTGATTTCTTTTTCTCCAATCAATGTGTTACTTTTGCCATTATTATCAAAAACACTAATTTTAAGCTTTGTTTTACCATCACCGTCTGATATATCAACAGGAAAGTATGAATCCCATGTTGGTGTTTTACCCTCATCTACTGCAATATCGCTATCTACCTTAGTATCTTGATCGACCACTTCCACCCGGACAAACGGATCCATTTTGTAATCACCTCCAAGAGCAGAAAATGCACTAGTAACATCTAATAGTCCCATAGCTTTTTTAACATGAATCCAAAGAGGCTTATCCCCACCAAGTTTAAATTGCATACCACTCGTTGCGCCCTCAGGCAACCATTGCATAACCAGTTGTACTTCACCTGCTAGTTCAGATTTGTTCCCATATTTAATTGGAAACCAATCCTCCCACATATGTCCACCAAATATTTGAAATGGCATTACTGGGATCGTGATTTTACCTATTAAATCATCATTCGAATGTTTATCGTAATCAAAGACTTGCAATTCCAACATTAAAGAACTTACACTGCCCGGTGTCATTTGACGATTATCAACACTGAACAGCATAGTCTCATTTAATCTAGCATTTGAACCGCCATTTGTTTTAGACCTTGTCTTGTCTTTTACACCTTCCATTCCCAACCCTGCTCCATATAGACGCGCTTGTACATACGGATCATTCCCATCGCCCGTCAGTTTCCCGATAACACCACCTACATCTTTTAAATTTCGTAATTTGACAACCATGACACTAACGCTACCCCATGTATTAAAATTACGTATTCCTTTAATCGCCTGTTTAAAATATTTTGTATCAGTTCTGTCTAATTCACGCTTGTGATCATCAAATCTTATAGCTATTTTAACATCAATACCTTTTTTTATTTCCATCCAAAATTCTGCCGGTTGACCTGGTGCTTGGATAAACGGAGCAAGGTCTACTTCACAGGTTCCTTCAGATCCACCTTTTTTTCTCCTCAACTCAACTTTCATTACTGGTAACTTAAGATCCTCACGCTTCCAGGAAATGTCAATTTTTTGCCTATGATTGAATACAGCCTGGTCACCACTTGCAACGTATTCATCCACTTGGGTGTCAAACTGACCACCTGGTAGCTTCCTAAAATTAATCGCGCCATCAGCTGCAACGACTTTACATCTTACGAAGTAATCAACACCTCTGCTTTTTTTCGTTTTTGTTCCCCTTGCAGCAACAATTGTAACATCAAGCATACCTTTACCAGATATGAAACCTTTTGGTGCATTATTAGATAGTATTACCTTGTCAGCTTCTTTATCTTCCGGCTCGCTTTGTTCGTATGTAAGTGACATACGGACGTTTGAAGTATTTCGTTGCCCTTCATACATTAATGGAAACCATCCTTCTATCCTTTTACTATCAGTCTTTTTTTTGCAATAACTTCCAAATTCACCAAGAGGAATATCAAATGAACCAATGACCTCGATTTTTTTCTTTGAATTTTTGTACATACCACGAACGTGTAACATGTCCAATTCAATATCATGCGAAATTAAAACACCAGGAGGCTCATCCCAAGCAGGGGATGCACCACCATCTTGATGTTCATAGGTTGTATGTGTTGCTCCGTCCGGCTCATCACTTTGATTGTGATCAGAAGTATATCCCCCCCGCGTAAGACGAAGTTGCATGTATGGATCTGCTGTAACCTTTAATGGTTTCGCAGTATATGTTACAGGCTCATCTTTTGTAGCTTTTTTTTTTATAGTCATTTGTAACTCACGGCCTGATTTAACGTGGAAGTCAATGGTACCTGGAATAGGGTTGCGCGAGTTCTTTTTAATCATTTCTTCGGTGATTACATAAGATTTTTTATCACCAGTAAAGTCTTTAACAAACTGAAGCAATACTTCCAGTTTCCCTCTATTACCCATGCAATCTTCATCCATCAATGTCAATTTTCTACTGTATACTGCACCTTCATTTTTAAGCATGGCATATAAAGGAATATCAACACGTCCTATTAAAGTATCTTTCTTCTTTTTATCATCAATATCTACAATTTTTATACGAAGATATGGTGATGATGCATACCCTGTAGCATCTTTCAAATATTGTGATGTGTATTTAAGACCAATAATTTCAGTTTTTTCAAATTCATGCGATTCCCCCGCACTATCAGCTGGATTCGTCTCACCTTCTTCAACGGGCTGATCTTCCCCGGTACCAAAAAATGCTCTATCAAATAGCTCACATACTACTTTTATATCATTTTTACCATCCGAATCAACATTAGTAAGACTCAAAGCTTGAATAGGCTTACAAAATACCATACCTTCTAAAGCTAGGAGTTTTTCATTTGGAGGATCAAGGAGATCAATTGGACGACCTACGGCACCAGCTTTAGGTGGAATATATCCATTTGTAAAGTTTCCATCACCTTCTTCTTCAAACCATATTTCAGCTGTTACAAATGAATTTTTTAAAGCACTTTTCATTATTCCCTTGCCATATCGACTCAAAGGATATTTTGCAGTAACAGGAATGATCAAATCTTCACCCTTTTTTAAGCCATCAAAACCATCATTGAATAATTTAGTGCCAATGGAGACAGTGGAATATGCCATAATATCATGCCCGTAGGTACCTTTGGACTCATCAAAGTTACTTACTTGAAGATCAAGCGAAGCAATCGTAGCATCCTCAATCAGAAAATCCCATTGACCTGGAGTTTTATCTTTCCAATGCCATACAGGATTTGGCATCCCATCCATGTGTGGATAGTCGAATCTTTTTAATTCATCATCCGGTAAAAGCAATGCAGTTGGAAATGGATCAGACTTAGAGAAAATTTCATTACCTTTAAGATTTGTGGCATTGTGAACTCGGACTTTCAATGTTCCTGGTTTACAACATGGGTTTAATACACTGGTTTCATCATCAAAAAAAGCTTTTAAAGCATCCTCATCGTTAGCTTCTTTTTTTTCTTCCTCATCTTCCGTATCGTCCTCTTGATATATCCATGCCAATTCAATACGACATTTCACTATGGAAACTTTGGCTTTTTTCTCAGTACTTGATGTTAATGGTATCCATTTTTTTACAATTTTATTTCCACATTCTTTCGAAACACAAAAAGCTGAGTATAATACGTCAGCTGGCAAAGTAGTACTCGCAACGACTTTGTTTTTATCTTCAGTTACTAAATCAATTCGAAACTTTGGCGAAGTTTTATCCTTTCCTGGTATGCTGTATTGCATGTCTCTAGCAAATTTTCGCTTGAAATCAAACATTCCAGATGTTTTAATATTTTTTAATACTGTCGTTACGCCAGTAGTTTCTATACTAGGATCTTGCTCTTTCGCTTTGCTTAAATCTGTGATCATGACTTTAAAACTCGCAGTTGTAATTTTCTTTTTTGCTACAATGTCACTGCAAGAGACAGAGCCAGCATAAAACGAAAATTTACCTTTTTTAATAGGCGCAGCTTTAACTATGTCTAATGGTTTAGGATCAGGAACAAATTGAGTTGCAAGTCTAACTTGTCCGCCTATTTTTTTCTCTGCAAGGGCATTATTCATTTCTTTACCTTTATATATATCAAAAAATTTACCCCCTGGGTTCTTAAACAATTCTATCAATGGTATTTTGGCAACCCCAATTAACGTCGACGAGAGTAAATTTGCATCCCACACAGCGACAAGTGCACTTAATTTATTAATATCAATATTTTTCATTGTCTTTCCCCAAGGTAATTCTAACCATTCGTGCCAGAAAGCAGTTTTACCAGCCCCGTCTTTAACACTGGTTTTATCCCATTTATCTTTATTTGTTTTGTCTTTTTTATAGTTTGTATCTTCTTCATCAATAATGCGAATTTCAACATAAGGATCTTGTTTACCCTGCATAACACCTTCCACATTAACAAGTTTCTTTGCATCCATTACCAAAATTTGGCATTTTCCAGTCCTTTCCTTTAAGCATTGTATGAGCCTATTGGTTGGATTTACTTTTTTGCCAGCATCATCTTTGCCCGCTTTTGAATTTTTTTTCACAGCATTTTCTATAAGTTTTGTTGCGGGTATGAAATTAATTTTATACCACAACGTTGTTTTCCGTTTATTTTTGTCATCCGTATTTTTCAAACTTTTATAGAAATGTGAATGACTTTGTTTTAATAGCTTCAAACCTTTTACACCTGCTTTTAAATAATCATCTAAACTCTCTGCAAATACACCTAATGCATCATCAGAAATCAAATCTTTGTCTTTCATTTCCATTTTCAATTTTAAATTTCCAGCACGTTCTTTTCCTTTGCCATGGTTATAATCTTGGTGAGAGGAACAAAACATTGGAAATCTAAATGTTTCATTTATTTCAACGGTAGCACCTGCGTCTTTGTAAACCATTGTTTTATTTTTCTCTAATTTTAATGTTGTTTTATTTAAATTTTTGTTCGTCGGAAGCAATTGTAAATTGATATATGGATCGGATGAGCCAAACCAATCTTGATCTGCTACGTTTCTTGATTCTATCAATTCAACTTCCAATATTCCTGTTGTTGATGGCGGTTCTCCATCAGCAAACGCTTCCGACGGTAGGATTGTTTCCTCCTCTTTTAAGGGTTGCTCACTAGTTTGTTGAAAATCGATAGCAACCTTCATTGAAATTTTTTTACCGTCTTGTTTCGATTTTTTACTTTTGGTTCCTGCAGATAAGAGCACCTCAATGGTAGTCATCTCTTCTACTTGTTTCTTCCTCTCACCGTCCTTATCAACTTTTGGTTGATACTTTGTAGTCAATCTTTCTTTATATTTTTTCACATCCATAATTTGTTTTTTAGTAATAGTACCATAATATTTAAGTTGGTATTTCTTAAACCCCATAAAACCGACTTTATCAGCGATTTCAAGTCTAAATCCGATATTATCAATTGTATTATTGTATGCTTCCTCACCAAGGGCTCCAGGGAAAGAAAAATGCTTTTTCTGGCTTCCTTTTTTATTTTTTTTCTTTGGGTATGCCGGCTCTTGTAGCCCACGGCGTCCCGCCCATAGAGGAATTATACCAAGTTTAAAATTTGAATCATCCGTTACCTCTTTTACCCCTTCCTTCACTCCACCGACAACACGAATTGCGAAGACACCTGGGCATAACATTTTTGGTTCAACTTCTTCTTCCTTTGTCTCATCACCATCGTGCGCCCCTACTTTTGTTTCCGTTTTAGCTCCTTCTTCTTCTTCTTCGACATCTGATTCTTCTATGATGCCCGCTTTTGGTACAAAACGCATTTCTAAGTTCAACGTGCCACTGCTCGAACCATCTTTATGAACTAATTCAGTTCGCATACGTCTATATCGACCTGTTTTTGCAAGTTTTTTATCAGTTAAGAAACGTTCAATACTCACAGTTGATTTGCCAACTAAAGGATCAAATGCTAAACTTTTGTCGTCGTGAACGAAAATTGTAATTTCTGAAAGCGATTGCCCACCAGCAATATGTTGCTCCGTCACTTCAAATGAAAGCAAATTATTTTGTGATTCTTGCCATCTTGGTTCCGTATGCATATTAGTAGCAGGTTTCGTGCATTTTGCTTGTGTTTTCCAAGGTGCTCTGATCTTTACATATGGATCCATTTCCTTGTCTGTCCAAGAGCTAGTGTCACGCAAAGCTTCAGCACTGACACATTTTATCTCTAAAAAGCCAGGCATAGTTACAGGTATATCGTCATCATTCAACGGTAATGGTTTCGACGCTTTTTTTTCTTCATTTTTTTCAGCTTCTGCTTTTCTTTCCTCCACTGAATTTACCATACCTTTTGTCAATACATGAGCAAATTCTTTTAAAACAATCTTTTTATCACCATCAGTATCGAAGAAAATCAATAAATCATCGTAATCATGTGGCCATTCAATATGATTTCTTTTTTCCCATTCAACTTGAATTTCCTCTTTTTTGGCTTGATCATTTTCGTTCATAGAATCTGATACAAATTCACGTACCTTCGTTTTGAAATTTTTCATTTCATCCGGTTTATCGATAGCACGTTCAAATATATCTTTATCTTTATCCTCCTCATCATCTTCAACGATACCTTTGAAAAATTTCATAACTTTCCCATTTTCAGCATTTTTTGCATTATGAAGATCATCACCAAGTTTTTCACGCAATGCAGAAAGTAAAATTTGCGTACCAGAGCCATTTGTTAATTTTCCAGTAGCAGTTGAAATGATATTACTAATGCTAACCTTTTTCTTTTTGCCATTTGGATTATGGGTCGAATCTTTCAAATCAAATCTTTCTAGTAACTTTTTAAACCTTGGATCATTTTTTTCAAATCCAATGCTCCATTGTTGTGGTTCCGTTCCATCCTCTGTCTCTTGACCATCATTATAAGCAGTCAAAGCAACTTCTAATTCTTGTGTTGTCATGGTACCATCACTATCTTTGTCGTATTGACCAAGCCATTCTTGTAAATTAGTTTCATTTTTACTTAGTTCCTCTTGGATAAAATGTAAAATATCATCAGGACTTAGTTCTGCATGTTTTTTCGCATCTTCTTTATTTTTCTTTTTCCTACCAGTTTTTCTTGGACTGAGACTACCTGATCGTGGACTACCTTTACTTCTGGATGTTTGCCCACCTTTGGAACCTTTGCTTTTATTGCCACTCGCAGCTTTATATTTCACTTGAAATGTGATTGTACCAAGTTGTTGTTTTGCTAATTCAGCATCTGTTTTAAAGTATTTTTTGTACCTTTTATTTTTTTTTAACGACTTGTATTTTGTTGTAATCTTAAGATTTTCTGTAAACGTTAAAGGTGGGGAATCTTTTGTCATTTTGTATCGGAAAACTTTGTTCGGTATTGTCCATTCGCAACTACCAATAAACGCTGGTTTAGTCAACTTGTTTGCATCATTAACGGTAATCGATAATTTAACATCTTCGTCATCTTTAATATTACCTTTTACAAATTGAAATGTTAATGTTGCTTTGCCATTTAACTTTTCCAAAAAGTTTGGGTTTCTACCAGCCCCATTCAAATCTTTCGTCTTGGAAGATGCTTTGCTACTATTGGGTTCCGCCCAGGACGGGCGAATTTCAACGTATGGATCGATATCATCATGTGACATAGATCCAAAGTATCCTGAATATTTTTGATCACAATCAAATAAATCTTGACATTTCACAACGGTGACAATAAGTTCACCGTTTTCACGTGTGAAATCATCCATATCCTCCTCATCCATATTCTCAGCCATATTGTTTTTCAAATGATTCTTTTTTTTGTTTTTTGAATAAACTCGTGTTATAGCTGCTCCTGTTTTTATTTGTGTATATCTATTTTACGTTGTTAGATATCTATATAAATATAATTTCTTTCTATATTATATATGTATATAGACACAGACACAATTTATTATGTATATATATATATATATATATGAACTTTGATACCTGTCGACGAACGATAATACAAGCAGCAATCTGGCAATCTATATGAATGACGGTTAGATAAATATAAAATAACGGCTGACCTTTCCAGCTTTCTGTGACTTCCCAACTTACGAGCCTGGAATTTATCAGATTTTTAATGCTCTATCTATGCTATTTAATGCTGTGTCCATACTAAATTTCAGGTAGGTAAAGATTAATTAACTTTACACACTAGTCTTTTTTCCTATCAAAATGTTGTTAAGTAGGGTTTTCTGGATTTGAATAAAATCCAGAAACAGCGCTCGTTGATACGAATATACCCAGGCAGAGCACACGTCGTGTGAGTAACCTTTCTAAGGGAAAAAAAGAAGGAAAGGAAAAAGAAGGGTGAACAGGGAAGAGAATTATCAAAATAACATATAAATAGCGTTAACTTTGGTTTGTTAAAATATTGCAGTAGTGAATTTTTTTAGCTAATTTTCCATAAATACTTAAAAATACTTTTCAGTAGTATTTGCGGGTATTTGCATACTACCACCTGGTGGTCAGGTGATCAGGTGATTTAGATTAACAAGGAATCGACCTTATTTTCCCGATATAAAAAATTCTAAATTCATTTTTGTTGAAGAAGAAAGGCAACAAAGGAGCTGGAAAGTGTATATACGTGTTGTTGCAAAGATTAAAATTATATTAAAATATAAATCCAAAGCAAAAAGATATGTGCATTAAGCAATATTATATTACTATTCATAAACACTGAAACAATAATTTTTCCATTTGTACAATATAATTTAACAATTGAAAATTTAAAAGAATATAATTTACTGGTTTTGGTGATAGAATAAGTGAATTATATTATTTTTTTTGTATTATTTTTTTTTTATATATAATAATTATGGAATTTATCGTCCAAGAAGGACAAGAAGACGTGGAAGAATATGTGCAAAATATTTTATTAAATAAATTTAATATTGAAATGGATACAGCATGTGTTTTATCATCATATATTAGTGGTATTGTCGAAGATGCATATAACGATCCATTAGAAGCACAAGATTCGATCCAAACGTTATTAAATGATTCAATTGATGATAAAAATATGAAGCAACATGTAAATCAATTTGCTAAAGCTTTAGTCCAACACCATGTAAATTTGAAAGAAGTAGAATTAAAAAATGCAAATAATTTAAAACAACAACAAAATAATAAAAAACAATATGAAAGAATAACAGATGATGATAGAAAAAACATTAATAACAATGTAAACAATATTATATCACAAAGATCCTCTTCTAATAAATTTGGAAATGATATGATTGATTTAAACGACAACAACAGCAGTAATAATAATAATAATAATCGTAAAAATCGACGTAATAAAAAACGTGCAGAGAAAAAAAAGAAAAAACAACAACGACAAGAGGGCAATGTGGATGCCACAAAAAATCCCCAACAATCAATATTACAAGAAGGAAATAAATTCACGTTAGAAAAATATGACAAATTAAAAGCGGATGGGGATGATCTTGATGATTGGGGTACACAATGGGTGGAAACGAGAGAAACAAATGGAATTTGGGGTGGAAGAGGACGTGGTGGCCGAGGAATCCAATTGAGAAATATTAATGATGAAGTAAATGATGTCATACTGGAAGGTGTTACGTTGGCATATGATGGAGAAGAATTATTAACACGTACACGATTACAAATTGTAAAAGGGAAAATATATGGTTTAATTGGTAGAAATGGATGTGGAAAGTCAACTTTATTGAAAAAAATTAGCCGCGGTGAAGTTCCAGGTTGGCCAAATAGTGTTAGCGTAGAATATGTTGAGCAAGAAATTGATATTTCTAGTGATAAATCCGCAATTGAATTAGTTGTAGAAGCATCTAAAAAATCATTAATCAGGAAATATGGTAGTGTGGAAAATTTAATGTTTGAACGTAAAAAAATCGAAGAACATATATCAGAAGAAAATGAAGAGGATGATGATGATGCTGATACTTTAAATTTAATGATGGAACGATTGTGTGAAATAGAAGAAGCTTTGGCAGTTTTAGGTGTAAACGATGATGATGACGACGAAACGCAGAACAACAACGATAACAACAATAGTAATAGTAGTACAAGTAGGGTAAATATGGAAGCAATTGCAAATGCTAAAAAATTATTGTTACAATTTAATTTTTCCAAGGAACAACTTGAATTACCTTTAAAAAAACTTTCTGGAGGATTTCGTATGCGTATTGCCATAGCACGTGCAATTATTTGCAAACCTGATATTATATTATTTGACGAACCAACTAATCATATGGATTTACATGGTGTCATCTGGTTAGAAAGGTTTATGAATAATTGTGTAAAACGAGGTCCAACTACAAAAAAGAAGAAGAAGAATAGTAAGAACAATTCATCTTCTTCTTCTTTTTCTTTCTCCTCCTCGTCTGGAATTTTAAATTATCCAAACTTTAAATCGATTATTATTGTATCACATGATGAAAAGTTTTTAGATAATGTCATTACAGATGTTATACTTTTTTACCAAAAGCGTTTACAATATTTTGTTGGAACATATACCGCATATAAAAAAATGTGTGATGAAACAGATCTAAGAAAACGAAGATTGTTGGAAAAGAAATCAGATGCAGAGAAAAAAGCCAAAGAATTGGCGGCAAAGCAAGCACAATTAGTTGCAAAGTCAAAAAAAGGAAGAAAAGGCCATAGTTTTGATCCAAATAAACAGCGACAAGCAGCAGAAAAATTGAGAAAAGCGGAACGTGCCGGTTTCTATCGGGAAGATGGTAAACGGTATCATACAATGTCATTAAAAGATATGAACACAAGTTTTTTACCAAAATCAATTTCTGTAAATGATTTAAGAAAAGATAAACATTTAAGATTTAAATTTCCATCAGTAAATGCTCAAGAATTGAGATTAGCATCTCCTGAATCTGTTTTGATTAATTTAGATAAAATAAATTTCAAATATGGTGGTAACAACAACAACAACAACAACAATAATATGTACAAGACGAATGGCGAAAAAGAATATTTATTACAAAACGTAACCGTGCAGGTCAATTTAAAGAGTAGAATAGCAATTGTAGGACCCAATGGCGCTGGGAAAACAACTTTAATTAAATTGATATGTGGTAAATTAACAGGTAGTAATAAAATTGATATGAATTCCAATGCAAGAATAGCATTAGTTTCACAACATCATATAGATATGTTAAAAAACCATCTCAATATGTCCTCCACTCAATATTTACAACAAGAATTTCGTGATGTAAAGGCAACGGAAGCAAGATCACATTTAGGTAGTTTTGGCCTTGCTGGACACTTAGCATTGCAACCAGTTCGGTTATTAAGCGGTGGACAAAAAGCAAGACTTGCATTAGCAGTGGTAATGTGGAAAAAGCCACATATATTAATATTAGATGAACCGACAAATCATTTAGATATGGATAGTTTGCGTGCATTAGCTATTGGATTGAACGATTTTCAAGGTGCAGTTTTATTAGTTAGTCATAATCAAAGCTTCTTATCAAGTATATCGCATGAACTTTGGAGTTTAGATGGAGGTAAAGTGAAAGTAAAAGTTGGAATTGAAAGAAATAAAGAAAGTTTCAATGATTTATTAAATGAATATATTGAAAACGTCATGTTTTAAATAAAAATGGAGACACATGGAGTCGTAAATTATGCGTAAATTAAATTTTACTTTCGTATATATATATATTTTTATAAATTATATTTTAATTTACGCAAAATACGGTGCTAGATGATATGTAGTGATTAAAACCGCAGCTTTTTGCCACAACCGTGGACTTGAAGATTTTTCCCCGACTAGTTACCGGTTATTGTATATAACATAACAGGATCTTTCTTATCGACAGCCTCACTGTTATCCATAATGCATATTATCAATCTGGAGTGTATTCATCACCAGATGTAAAATTAAAATATATAATATACGTATGATATATAAAAAATTCTCTTATCATACTTAAAATTTTAAAGATTTTATTTACTCATAAATATATATATATTAATTAATGCATAATTTATTTTAATATATATTTAAATAAACATGTTGGAAGGATAGAAACCTACTTGTGCTTGTAGAG
>JACLAC010024785.1_pt1 | contig 16340 bp, 7 predicted proteins | sample 8027881 | NCBI WGS metagenome assembly JACLAC01 (sample SAMN15725517, study PRJNA655200) | protist metagenome | isolation source: fluorescence activated cell sorting (FACS) single amplified genomes of... | place: Spain: Blaines Bay Microbial Observatory, Mediterranean Sea | collected 2016-01-19
CCCGAGCATCTAGTGGAGGACAATACTGCTTTAACAAACAAGACGGTTCAGGAAGTCGTAGAGTATTGGGAAAATCGTGTTCGGGACCACGAACAGCACTTCGCAAACGCTGTGAAGGTAATGAAAATATACGACGAGAAACTGTTCAACGTACACACTCGTGTCACCAAGTGCACCAATGAGTTGATAACATTGGAGAACAATTTTGTAGACCTTGGAAACCACATCGATTCCATGGAGTCCGTTCAGGACCAAGTAGAAAAGAACTTGGATGAACTAGAGCGGGATGTCCAACAAAAGATTAGTGACGTCGACAAGACGAGGGAATGGACGACCGCGGACGTTCAACGAGAGAAAAATTATCAGCTCGCGGAAGAGGTCGACCGTGAGGTTGTTAATATGATGAAAGAGATACAGTCAATAACTCAACAATTGGATATTATGGAAGACAGCACCGAGGTACAAGGGGACGATTTTACTAAAATTGTGAGGGTGGTGGACTATCAGTTGAGAGCAATGAACGACCTGAAGGCCCAGGTAGAATCGCTGCAGGTCATGCGGCGGCAAGCGTCCGAATTGCTGGATTTGCAACACCAACAGTTGGCGGAGCAGACAGTCCAGAGACACCAACGGGCAGGCAATTTTTCGAATGGGGGCTTTAATGTGATGTGAAAACTCTATGCCTGACCTATGAAGCAATTTAAATATCCGGTTATATCTTAAGATCAACGAACTGCATGGAAAGCTATACATTAGAAGACAGTAAACACGATCTTACATCTATCTAAATATAATAATAATCTACTATTATTAAGGATTAAGGATACGATTTGTTTTTATATTATATTATTATTCCTGTACATTTTATTATATTTGTTGTTTACAAAAGAACATAGGAAAAATCAATATACTATATTCAATAGTCTAATACAAGTACTATTTTCTTTTTACAAAATATAATAATAATAGAAATACCGTAGCACAACCGTATATATTAATAGCATCTAGCATCTAGCACATCCAGCAGCAAAAGAACTACGTACGAGGACTACTGTATAATGTATATTACATTATATTTATATTAAATTATATTATTGTGAAAAAAAAAGAAATATTACAATACTGGTACTACAGTATGAAATCATCATATTAATATTATTAGGTCTACCCCTTAAAAATCACAAAGAAATTTCTTTTCTCTTCTTCTTTCTTCCCCCTTCTTTCTTCTTTTTTCAGTCTTGAAGTGCTGTGGTGGTAGACCACCACCACCACCCACACCCAAAAAACAAACCCGACTATTTTTGTTGAATTTTGATAAAAATCTGTGCAAGAAAACAATTGACTTTAAGTAAGAATTAAGTGTAAGTATTAAATATTCAGGCCCGGAAATAAAAAAAGAAAATCAGAGTTACGAAATAGTGCACAAGGCAGCATTTATTTAGCAAAATGGGAATCTACGGCTTCCAAACGTTGTTGCACAGCAGTGTTTTACCATTTGTGAAAGAAGAAGTCCTTCCGACGGGGAGCAACATTTTAATCGATGGTAATGGGTGGGTCTTTCACTTGTTAAATCACAGCTCCGCAGAACCAGTTCGGAGGGACCTAGGAGGTGACTACGACGAACTTTCAAAAAGGGTCAAAGCTGAAATAGACATATTTTTTAAGCATGGGATGGAACCCGTTGTATACTGGGATGGACCGAGGCGAAAGTTAAAGGCCGAAACCGATGGGAAAAGACACGAAGGACGAGACGTTGAGGAAGAGAACTTGCGAGGACTCTGCATCGATGGGGCAGAATGCGCACAGAGCAAGTATCCCAAGCCAATTTTGGCGTCTAAACAAGTTCGATACACGCTAAAGATGTTACAGGTAGAACAGGTTTTCTGCTCGGAGGAAGCAGACCAAGAAATTGCGCTGGCCTGCGCTATAGAGAGCAGCCCAGGCTCGGTTGTTTATGGGAAAGATTCCGATTTTCTACTCTTTCGAGATTGTAGGTATGTGGAATTCGGCAGCTTTTCAGTTGAAGGTAAAAGTTTAAATGCCATTGTCCTTTCCAGATGTAGAATAGCTCAAATTTTGGGCTGCGAGGAGGAGGCGTTGGTGGAGCTCGCCATTTATAAGGGAAATGACTTTACAAAACATTTTGGAAAAGATTCATTCTTGCTAGACCGAGACGAGGATAGCGAAGTGTTTGTAGGACTTAATCGGAATGATAATTTTACCCTCTTGGAAATTTTTGGGGAGAACAAGCTTGTTGGCAGCCCTGAGTATTCACCAGAAATTGACGTTGCCATCGAGTTTTCAAGAAAATTGTACAATTTAGATTCACTCGAGGATTTTCCCTATGATGACGACGGTGGCGGCAACAAAGAACGAGCCCGAGAAATTAATCAGGAGCTCATGCAGTGTTCTAGCGAAGCGTACCGCGAGTGCGTGGACTCTGTGGGTGGAGACTTATGGTGGCCATTCATCATCCCGTTCGCGGTAGTAAAATATTTGCTACGCAGTAGGCACTATAACCTCACTGAAGGCCAAAAGTTGGCGGTTCGACATGCTTTACCACACCACAAGAGTATGCACATTCCAGATTCCGAAAGCTGCGGCAAGAAATTGAAATGGGGAGATGTGTTGGTCGCAAATGACTACCAACGCCTCTGCGAAAAGGTAGCTTCAATGCAGCTGCAGCTTGCAGGTACGAAACCGGAAGTTTTAGGCGAACCCAAGACATGGTTCAATGGTGTACGTTTTCATACGTTGGCCCAATCGGTCCCGGAAACGGTTGAAACAAAAGAACACCCAAAAGACAAAAAGCTTGAGAAGTTTCCTATTGATGGACACCGGGATGAAATATGTGCACATGTTCGCAACAATCGTATAACTATAATTCACGGGGAGACAGGATGTGGAAAAAGTAGCAGGGTTCCTCAAATGCTGGTGGAAGACTTGGGGCCGAAGAACGTGAGGATGTACATCTCACAACCTCGCCGAATAGCGGCGACGTCCTTAAAAAAAAGGGTTGGCAAAGAACTTACGAAAATATACGCTGGCAAAGATGTCGGGGAAGATTTCGTTGGGCTACGCATGGGACACGGGGTGAGGGACGAGAGCCCGGGCACAAGAATATGGTTTTGCACTGCGGGGTATCTAGTGCGCATTGCGGCACACCACCCCGAGACATTTCACAACCACTCGCATTTGATAATCGACGAAATACACGAACGTTCCGTAGATACGGATTTGCTCTGCTATTTAGTTCGGGGAATTTTGGAGAAGTGCCCGCAGCTTCGAGTCATTTTGATGAGTGCAACGTTGGCGGCAGATACATATTGTGCATATTTCAACTTAAATTCCAAGCCACTGTTTGTTGGGCAACGCAGGTGCAAACTCACAGAATTCTTCCTGGAAGACGTTGCGCAAGACAAAGACAAATTACTGATGCTCAGCAAGGGGCAGGTGAGGAAGGCCAAAGAGATTATTGTTTCCATGGATAATGGTCGGTGTACCCCGTCCAGTCGTTTGACAGAGAAGCAATGTGCACTTGCGTTCGGTATGGCCAGGGCATTGGGTACCCCTGGAAAATCTGTTCTAATTTTTGTTGAAGGGATCATGGCTATTCAGACGATCATGTTATTCTTTGATAACTTGGAAGGGCGGTCTCGAAAACAATATAACGTGATCCCCATCCATTCAGATATACCATTCGAAGAGCAGATGAAAGCATTTGAAAAGGATCCCACCAAGGTCAAAATTGTCGTTGCCACCAATGCAGCATCGTCGTCAATCACACTCACAGACTGCGACAACGTCATCTGCATGGGGACGGAGAAACGTGTTGAGTACAACATACGCAGACATCAAGTATGCCTCGTTTCGGCATGGATTTCGAAAGCAAATGCCGTTCAGAGAGCGGGACGAACGGCAAGAGTGCGCCCGGGCAATGTGTGGCGTCTGTATACGAAAAGTATATTTGGAGCTTTGGAGTCATTCGACCCCCCGGAGATTTTACAGACCCCGTTGGACCATGTCATCCTAAGACTTCGAGCCATGCTAAATTCTCCCGTTATCCCTGTCTTAGAGAATGTCATCACACCACCGGCAAGAGAGCAGTTTAAGCCTGCCTTTGACTCTTTGCATAGCATGCAGTTTTTCGACGCCCCCGGCGATGATGGCGCGATTACAGCACAAGGAAAAATCGCCGTGGAGTTAGGGATTGACCTTCAACTTTCCAAACTTGTAATATACGGTATTATGCTTGGGGTGTCTCGGGAAGCAGCTTGCATTGCAGCTGCCTTGTCAATGGACAAACTCCCATTTCGCGTCGCAACAAGTTTTTTTCATGAGGGAGAAGAACTGAACCAAATCATTGCCACCACATTGCTAAGCCAGAACGAGTTTGACGACGGACATTACTCAATTCCTATAATGATGCTCCGACTTTTGATCTGGGGACGCGAAAAGCATCGGACAAACAGCGAGCTCGCTTATTTCGGTATTGTTAGGTCTAGGTTCAGCACCTACATGAAAACAGCTCAACACATCGAAAATCGTGTGATCAAATATGATGAGTCTGCACCGGACCTTCTCCGCGACCCATCCGAAAATAGATACGTCGCTAACGCTCTCCGAACATGGACGAAAGGAAGTTAGGCCTGGAAGGGAAGGTATTTCTATTGAGGTCGAGCGGACGATGAGGATGCCAGAAAAGAGATTTCGTCAGTAGCTTAATGTAACTGTAGCCTTTATCTTTGACACAAAGAGAAGAGCAGAATGACAATGAGAATCATTATTATATAAGATATACTTTACATCTACTATTTACATGTATCTAATTGATTTCTTTAACGCATTCAATTAATTAATCAATTTTTATTATTATTATTTTTTTATAATAATAATAATAATAAATTCATCATTCTCAGTCTCCTCCGTCCTCCGTCTGGTCTCTCTCTCTCTGTCTTCGGTGGTATTTGAAATTCAAAATAAAACCCTGTCTTTAACCCTATAACTCTACTGTACCATACGATCCTCGTAATACGAGGAGGTACGAGGAGCAGAAGTGAATATTTAATATAATAGTCGTCTAATAGGGAATAGGGATATACGTAGAAGAAGAAGAACGGAAGGAAAAAAAAAAGAGGAGGAGGAGGAGGAAGGAGTGTGGCATTCTTCTTTCTTCTTCTTTTCTTTTCTCTTCTTTTATTCTCTTCTTCTCTTTTGTTGCTTCTTCTTCTTCAACAACAACAACAAAACATTATCACAGTGGATGATATTAATACTATATATTATGAAAAAATAAAATAATAATAATTATATAGAATAAAAATATTATTATTATACCGGTAGTAGAGTACTACCGGTAAACACCACCGAGGAGTAGGAAGTAATATTAATTATTATTATTATTATATATTATTTAATAATATTTTGTTGTTGTTGTTTTTTTTGTTGTTTGTATGATTGTCTATTGAATTTAAATAGTAGGATGATGTATATATTCCCCATTTTTACAATCTATTCTTGAATAGGAATCAGAATTATTCACTGACAGTTTCATTCTCTATAAGTGCGTGGACCAATACGCATCGTCACGCAAAACACTCACCGTGCGAGCATTTTTACGACGTACTGCGTGACCGGCATGTTGACACACTTAGTATCCTCCTCTCGTTTTTCCACCAAAGCTGCAACTTCAAAATCGTTCGACGTTGCAGTTGTTGGAGCCGGGGCAATTGGTTGCTCTATTGCTTCGTTTTTGTTGGAACTTGACAGTTCATTGTCTGTGGCCATTATTGAGAGGGACCCTTCCTACAAAATTGCATCTTCCGTTCTGAGCGTGGGGAGTATTAGGCAACAGTTCAGTGTTCCGGTAAATGTTGAGATATCCCAGTTTGGTGTGGATTTCATCAAGAATTTATCCAGTGACCGCAACGGGGATGTCCAGTTTGACCAGGGTGGGTACCTGTTTTTGGCGGGGAAATCTGGCGAGGACCAGCTACGTGAGAACGTAGCTTTGCAGAACCGGCTTGGCTCCGAGGTGAACCACCTTGGGGGCGGCGAAGAGTTGAAGAGGTGCTACCCATGGTTGAACACAGACGACATCGTTGAAAGCTCACTTGGTGCAAGTGGCACGGAAGGGTGGTTTGACCCTTACCTGCTGACCCATGCCTTAAAGAAAAAAGCAATTGCAAAGGGGGCCACGGTCATAAATGGAAATGTGGTTTCCATTGCAAAGGATGCCAAGGCAATTGGCATTGCTGATGTTGAGGGAACTAGGCAAGTCGAAACCCTGCGCTGCGGTTCGGTAGTGTGCGCTGCTGGGTGCTGGTCGCAGAACATTCTGGCGTCTGTGAGCGGCGTTTCGGCCGCAGCAGCTCGCGAGTGGTTGCCAGTTTATCCTAGAAAACGGAACGTGTTTGTTATTCACTGCCCCGATCCTTTGTTGGTCGATCCACCAGTACCACTAGTTGTAGATACATCCGGGGCGTATTTTCGTAGGGAAGGTCGGCCAGAAAACGGTATTTTTCTCGCTGGGGGGATGGAAGGAGTTGCAAGCGAAGACTTGGACTGTGATGGTACTGCGGAGGAACTGGCGAACCCTGACCACGAGTTTTTTATGGATCACATATGGCCAGCGTTGGCGTTTCGTGCACCGGCGTTTGAAAACTCTAAAGTAAAGAGCAGCTGGTCTGGTTTTTACGATTACAACGTTTTTGACCAGAACGCATTACTTGGACAGGTTCTGCCTTCCGTAGATAATTTCCTGGTAGCGACAGGGTTCTCTGGGCATGGAATCCAGCAGTCCCCCGCCGTGGGGCGAGGGATTGCCGAAAAGGTTTTGTACGGGGAGTACAGAAGCCTTGATTTAGAGGTTTTGGGAGCCTCTAGGGTACAAGAAGGAAGGGAAGTGAAAGAGAAGAATATTGTTTGAGGGGAATAGTTTTATCTATTTTGTTAGAAAGTGAAACAATGCACGCATTATGTAAAGTAAAACTCCCCCAACCATACCCCATACTGTTGTCGACATATTCCTGATTCATTTACACAGCTTTTGTGATCGCCAGTTGTTGTTGTTCCTTGGTTGTAGTTCCGTTATCCACGATTCTCTTCTGAAAAATTACAATACGTACAAATCGTACTTATATATTATATAAACCAATTATTTATACTAAATTGATTATTAGTATACATATACACAGCACCACTAACTACGACACGAACCGTGATAGTAGTAGAAGAACCAGCACATTTTTTTCTCATTATTATTCATCACTCACCGCAACAATAATAATCATCAACGACGACGACACACAACCGTGATAATATGATGATGGAGGATGATATTTTATTATATTATTATTGTTGATGATGAAGAAAGAAAGAAATGAATTATCACAAAATGACATGGAAGCAAATGTACATGGTGTATATGAAAATGAACAGAAGGGTGACAAATGGTCTATTCTTTACGAATGAGATGGTAAGAAAATTTTAAACGATTTTGCACCTAGTGAATTGAACAGTTGTGGCAGCAATTAGCACTTCGCACGAACTCGCCCTGTAAAAATGAGAGAGTACCACTCTTTGAGGGTCAACTTAACACCGGCGCAGGTTGACCAGCTAGAAACGAATCATAAAAATGTAAAAAAACACTTGTCCACCATGCGGAACGAATTGAGCGAGACTAGCCTCGCGTTGAATACAATGGTTAACGATGACGAGGAACTTCCAGATCCACTGATAGAAGGGACTGCAACGCGCTATATAGACGGGTGTCTGAAAACACTGAAGGAAGATAAATCACTTAAACAAGTGAAGCACCCGTGGACGAAAACAGAAATAGACGTGGCGACTCGCCGCCGCCAACAACTGAGGGCTCACCTAGCGCACAATAAAGGGCCATCCCTGGAAGAAAAGTTAGACGCACTGAAAAATGTAGGAAACAAGGTTACCGATCTGAAAGGGGTTCACACCAATATAAGAAAGACCAGCTCGCTGTTGTACAGCGCTTTGGCCGAAGCCCCAAAAACAAAGAAGTGGTACACCCCGATAACCAGGCGCCCCAGCACTGTGCCACCTCCCTCTAGGCCAATGCAGGCGCTGAAAAAACTCCAGCACGCCATCGTAGAGGACTTTGATGCCTACAAAAGATTACCACCGCGAGAACTAGGGCCAGGGTCGTATGGCGTCGGGTTGGCTCCGGCCATCTTGGTCAAAGAGCCGGAAAAACCATCTTACTGTTTCATCACTTCTAGCGCCCGGTCCCCGTCGGAACTACAAAGCTCGCATTTAGATGGAATGCGGCCCAGGTTTACTTCAAAACAGTTGCCAAGTTCTAGTACGGCCAACAATGCCGCTAACGAACAGAAACAGCGCGATATGTGGCTTCACGGGCATGGTGTCCCGCGAACTTATGTGGACAGGCAGAAAAAAATTAACAGAATCGTGGAGATGCACTCCCCCGTTAGGTTGGAAAGGATGAGGCTGCCATTGAAACGAAGCATGTCAATAGTCGACAGGATGCACCGTGGGAAACATGCTTACACGCGTAGAAAGAAGAAATCATCAAGGAATAAGTTGAAGAAGGCATCGTCGTTAGGAAGCTTATCGATTACAGGGACTAGTGCAGGACGTTCGCTGTGGGCAGATGATGGGGATTATTGGGCACAAGCAACTGCCTCGGGGGCCAATAGCGGCAGAGCGTCCACGACCACTTTCAACGCTCTGCAGCATGCTCGGAGCAGCCCTAGTCTACTGAATAAGCCGATTCGCGCGCGACAGATACGGGGCAATACCGCTCCAAATTTGATGGGAAGGGCGTATATTGGTGGGCGAAGTGGTTTTGCTTAATTATTCACGTAATCACATTGAAGCGTTTGAACACGAGTGTGTGTAATAAAGCGCGTGCCATTGCAGGTTTTATTCCCCACAGAACAGTGTTGTTTTGGCATACAACTTCGTTAAACTTGTTTTTAAATATCATATCATATGAAAAAAACAAATTATATAGTATGATATGTTATAATAAGAAAAATTTGGCTGTTATTTTTTATAGTAATTAAAATTAAAGAAAAAAAGAAGGTGTCACTTCAAGAACAATGTCTCCTCCTATTACGGATCCTCCCCAAGTTCTGGTCGAGATTCCAATTGATTGGTCTTAAAAGTACACAGCGGCATAAATGTTTTAAAGGGGCTCGTTGTCTGTGGTACTGCTCTATGAAATAATGATCGGTATTGAGTTTGATCGTTTCGGGTTCGTATACACATACAGATGTAAGTGTACCTTCTGAAGATCTAACTCGGTGAAGATCGATTTTCCACTTCAGGGCGTATTCGTTTATAATATTTTACTAAAACAAGAAAATTGGCGCTGGTATTACTCTTGTTACTCTGTGTACTGCAAAACACATTAGTTCGTAAAAAATATTTCAGTCTTACTCATATCCTATATCCTTCCTTTTATTTTCTCATCAGGCTCATCGTTCGTTCTAGACTATACTTTGCTTCGCATTTGGGGAAGCTACTCAGGTCGAAGTATTGTGGGCCGGCTTCAATCAGCCAATCTGCGTAGACAACGGTACAGCCCCGGATGAAGTTAGACGTCGTCAGAACGAACTCATTGTACATTACCCATTCTGGCTTTCTATCTAAAACTGTCGATGGGTGAAGTTGTACCACCTGGTTGTCTTTCACAGTCAGGTAATGGCCTGATTTTTCTAAATGGGCTACTTGCATAAAGAAACCTCCACACAATGATTTTCTGATGTTGTTGTAGTAGTCCTTTGAGGTCATGTTTCCACTCACCAATTGCAATTTGTTTCGCTTCATGTACCCTTCCAACTGCCTTCTTACATTGTCTGCGTTCTTCAAAGCTCTCGTTTGCAAAAAGTTGTCATAACACCACTGCCCGTTTTTCCCGTTCGCCTCGTACGCTTGGTAAGCATTGAGAAGGGTAATGTGATCGCCGGTGACATGGGAAAATTGCGCTTTCGCGCTGTCTGCCTCTTTTGCGTTTTCTTTTGGCCGCATGAAAATTTGCGGAACAGATAGGCATGCGACGATGGACAAAATCTCGTTGGAACACCCGTACGTTGGACTCACTATCAGAGCACGACTTAACTGGGGGTCCAACGGAAACCCTGCCATTATGTTTCCAAGAGGCGTCATGTCCCCTTCGTCATCAAGTGCACCCAAATAGTTCAAGAGCTCTAGCGCACGCATCATTGTCTCCGGCGCTGGAGGGTCCATAAAATCAAAATGCACCAAGTCGTCGACACCTAATTTCTTCAACGTAAGGACGACGTTTCCCAAGTTTGACCGAAGAATTTCTGGGTACGTCTGCTCTTGAAGTTCTTTCCCAAACGATACTTCCGTGTATAGACGGAACGCTTTCCCTGGCCTTGTGCGCCCAGCACGTCCCGATCGCTGCTTTGCACTGGCGCGGGAGATAGGAGATACCAGCAGAGACTCCACACGGATTCGCGGGTTATACACTTTCTGCTTCGAGAACCCGGGGTCGACAACGTACACGATACCATCGATCGTCAACGATGTCTCCGCAATATTGGTAGAAAATATTACTTTTCGTCCCGGCGCGCCACCTGGCTTGCGGGGAGGTGGCGCGTCCTTGAACACCCGCCTCTGTTGTGCTGGCGGCAGGGAGGAGTACAACGGCAGCGCCTCCAATGGACCAATGTCATCTTGCTCGGCAAACTTGCCGTTCTCGTACATTATTGCTTCCACAGCTTGCTCAATCTCAGCCTGGCCTGTTAAGAACACTAGTATGTCCCCCTCCGGTTCCAAGACATGGATTTGGATAACTGTTCGTATTGCGGCGTCAAGGTAGTCCCTGGTCGGTTCCGGCGTGTAAAATATGTCGACTGGGTGCATGCGCCCTGGGACTTTTAAGAGAGGCGCCCTACTAACAATTTCGCCAGAGGATGCATCCCGCTCGGAGAAATAGTCTTGGAATTTACCAGCATCGAGTGTTGCACTCATGACGATGCATTTGAGCGAAGATCGTCGTTTTAGGATGTCCTTCAAAAGTCCTAACAAAATATCGGTTGCCAACGTGCGCTCGTGAGCTTCGTCCAACACAATACAACTATAGTTTTTCATCATGGGGTCCGTCATCGCTTCACGCAGCAGCATACCATCGGTCATGTACTTCAACACCGTCGACGGGCTGGTGACGTCCTCGAAACGAATAGTGTAACCGACTTCTTCCCCTAATTTGACGTCGCACTCATCTGCTACGCGTTGTGCAACACTCATTGCCGCAACACGGCGTGGTTGGGTACATGCTACCTGAAGGGTCTGCCCATCTTGAATGTGGTGGCCCATTAGGCATAGAAACTGTGGGATTTGCGTCGTTTTTCCACTACCTGTCTGCCCTTCTAGCACAACAACCTGGTTGCTCGCCAACGTTTCGTTCAGCACGTCGAGGAAGCCATAGACTGGAAGCCCCCGGCGCTGCTTTAAAATTTTGTGATACTTTGGGGTGAACGGTTTCCCATTGAGCAGATTTGTTTCTGCAGCAAAGATGCGGCCTATGTCGGACTCCATTTTGGCTTTCTTCTTCTCACTTGTTTTACGCCTGGAAGTGTTGCTTTCGTCGCTGGAGGAGTCAATGTCAAGGTTTCGTTTTCTAGTGCTAGACATTCTTCCTTTAAATGCTTATGCTCAGTTACCTATGATTCTAAACTGTGTTATTTCAAAGTTTTTCTGGGCAATGAAAAGTAACAAATGTAGTGTATCGTATATGTTTTCAAATCGTTTTATTATAAACCATCGTCCATCTATTGCAATTTCTTCAATCCATTCCTTGTTCCCCATCATCAAGAAGTGTTATAAATATTGTGTTTTACAACAAAAAAAGAATGGACGGCCGGCCGCCATCGATCATCAATCTTCTTCTTTTCTCGCGATGATCATAGGATCTCCTCATCATCCATCATAAATTTATTTACTACCACAGAGCATTGTGGAAATTTATTGTTGAACTTAATGTAAAATGATTCCGATGATATGATGATGGTGATGACACAATAATATAATAATAAAATATAATAAATTAGCGAAGAAGAAATAAAAAAGAGAAAAGTGGTGATGAATTATATACTATTTATGTATAACACCAATAATAGAACGAAGGACAACATTAATGCTGAGTAAGGTACTGGTATATTGAAATTGTGGACAAGATGGTATGTTTACAATTGTATATTGTTTAGCTAATAGTAATAATAAAAGAACTGTATAGGAATATTTAGTATAATATGACGAGGCGAAAAGATTTTGATTTTGTTATTATTATTACTGTACTATTGAGACTACTATTTTTTCAAAAGATTCATTCAGATTTTATACCTACTACACTACGTAGAATACAATCTTTTTGTTACCTGTGGTACCTGTTCTTTTTTTTCTTCCTACTACTTTCTTCCCTCTTCTTCTTTTGTGGTTGTTGTTGTTGTTGTTGTTGTTGTTGGGTTTCTTCTTTTCTTCTTTGTACCTTGGTATGTCATCTGTCATCTGTCATCCTCCGTCATATCATAAATAAAATATGCACACGGATTTTATGACTTTTACATAAGATTGAATTAAGATAGTCTCTTTAACCAAGGGGAAAGCTTTTCCGGTTCTTTTTTTTGAACGCAGCGGAGTTGCCCACGGTCGCCCAACGTATCATTTGTATAGTATCACATATAGTGCCGGTATGGAAGCCCTGCGGTCAAAGTTGCACGCAGACGCAGAGCTGCGCACAAACAAATACCTTCCACGCATTTCAGAGCAGCTGAAGAACACTTATTCTTCGTCCGTGTTGGAATCATCTAGTTTTACAAAAGAGGAACCTGAAAAGTATGTCGGGAAAGTGAGAGATCGCTACACATTTTCGAACGCTGTTGTCCTTGTTGTCTCTGATCGACTGAGCGCGTTTGATCGTCAGTTAACAGAGATCCCCTTTAAGGGTGCTGTGCTGAACCAAGTATCGGGTTGGTGGTTTGAGAAAACCAAGCACATTGTCAACAACCACGTCATCGCTTCTTCCGTCCATTCAAACGTTACCTTAGCAAGAAAATGCAAGCCATTTCCAATCGAGTTTGTCATGCGTGGCTATATTACCGGGAGCACAGGGACAAGCATGTGGACGAACTACAAGAATGGTGTGAGAAACTACTGCGGCCACCGGCTCCCTGAAGGGCTGGTGAAAGATCAGAAGCTGGCGAACAATCTACTGACCCCGACGACTAAGGAAGAGCACGATGCGCTGATTTCGGCAGAAAACATCGTAAAAGATGGGTGGATGAACCAGGAAGACTGGGACTTTTGTGCAAAGAAAGCGAAAGAAATATTTGCCTTTGGCCAGGAAGTAGCAAAGGAGCATGGCCTGATATTGGTCGACACAAAGTACGAGTTCGGACGCGATGAACAAACGGGGGAAATTTTACTAATCGATGAAATGCACACTCCAGATAGTAGCCGTTACTGGATCGAAAGTTCGTATGAAAAGTGCATGAGTGAAGGTACCCCTCCTCAAAACATAGACAAAGAGTTCGTACGGAAATGGTTTGCCGCGCACTGCGACCCCTACAACGACAGCGAACTGCCCGAGGCCCCCTCGGACCTCCTTTGTGAATTATCCCGTCGCTACATCATGCTCTACGAGCTGATCACCGGGAACCTTTTTCAATTTACCGATCACGATGCAAGCATTGGAGACGCCATTAAGACGAGCGGGAAGTGGGTAGAGTAAAACATGTGGTTTGTTGCAGGCATAAGCATAAATTAATATTCTCTTTATAAGAACCGTGTAACGTTTTGTTTTAAACTGAGGCCAATAATTCTTTGATAAATTGTATTATATATACTGTATCGTTAGTTTTTTTTTAAATAAATATTATAATAATGTGGTGGATGAAGGACGACGACGTACGACGGATGACGGATAATAAAAAATAAAAAAAATTATAGATGATACAGGTACCGTTTAAGCATTTTTCAACCGACTGTTTAAATGCTGTATCCATATTATTAAGTATACAGTATCATCAGAGCATACAGTATAATGTTAGGGAGGAGAATTCCTTATTTTCACGATATTCGTTCTCTCTTCTTTTATTAAATCATCTTCTTGACAAAAAATCACTTCTTCGTTTCTAAAAAACAAAAAATAAAAGTGAAAGAATAATAGCATTTACACAGCATAAAAATAAAAAATGAAAGGGGCTTCTTTCACTCCTGAGGATGGAACTGGAGTGGAGGAGAGTTAAAAGGGTAAAATATTATATTTTAACATATACACAGCACCATTAAAATATTATAAAAAGTGAAAAAGAAGAAGTGCGAAAATTACTATAAAAAATTAAAACTTTAAGACTTTAATCAAAATTAATATTACACAACATAGACTATAATTATGGAAAAAAAGTTCTGTTCTTCTTAAAGTTTAAATTGTTCTTGTCTTTTTTTTGTTATGAGCAGAGAAGAAAGAACGAATATCGTGAAAATAAGGAATATCAGTTTTCGTAGAAGATTTTGCTGTTGCAACTTGCAACTATCTGTAAAAAAAATGTTGTCGTCAAGATTTTTGTGAGTCAAATTTGACAGCCCTTTGCACACACAAGAAAATCTCTTCTTCAGCAGATGATTTTAAATATTATTTTTATTTTATTAGTACTCTGTAGTGGTGTTTGTTAGTATTTTAAGAAGTACAAAATCATTTAGGTTTTTATTGTAAAAAATAGTAGTATGTTCAAGTATAAGAACAATAGGCTATTTGTTATAATTAGTATATAGCATTCCGTCAAGATTTTTGCGAGTCAAATCTCATCTCTCCTACAAGAACATCTCAAAAAATGTACAGTCCTGTTCACATTTTACGGGTTTGGAAACTAAAAATTCAAAAAGATCTCTCTGTAGACTGTAGACACGTTAGGCTCTCTCAACCCAGACAGGTTAACTTAAGCCTCTCTTAAAACTTAATGTTCGTAGTTATAGCATTCTCTTGGGAACGTCGGCAGCTTCTTTTGATGCCGCCAAGAATGGACAATTTTTCCAATCGAGCTCGCAGGGTTTTCAATGTGTATGTCCGTCATGGACATCATCGCCAATTGTATAAAAAACCTTTGCTTGTCAATGTGCTCAAATTGTCTGTCCAATGCAGGATTTTGTCCATCAGTGAACAAAATAATATACGCGTTTGCAGGGAGTGCTGTCGAGAAGCGGTCTTTCACGGATTTTTCCGTGTACGTGCATGAAAACGAGTAGTAATGTTTCGTTGTCATCGCTAGACCGCCTTCTTTACAACCGGTACAAAACTGCGGACATCGTTCGAAGCGCTTCATGCATCTCGTTTCCCCACTTTCGATAAACCACCGCCGGTGCACACTTACTAACTTCGCCCCTCTCGCCATTATTCTATATTCAGCGATCTTCTTTTTTGCCGCGGCGGTATAAACATCTTTCAGGCGTAGGATCGGTGTGTATTCCGTAAACGGGAATTTGTAAAAGCTCTTCTTGTACGTCATTTTATATGTACACTTTGACGGCCATCGCTCTACAAGCTGTAAAAACTGCACATCCGGTTCCCCAAATATAAGTCTATACCTGCTTCCAAAGGGTTTATGAACTAAAACAATAACACCTTTCCCCACCGTTTTCGCATATTTCAGTGCATGCGATAGGGCCAGCACGAAGTTTGAATTTCCAGGATTAGCTTCATTTTGATACCCGTATGGCTTACCGATTAAGCATAGGTAGGACGTTTGGCCGGGGATGGTGACAATATCTCCGTCTTTGCTCGCAATAGCTTTTTTGACTTTCTCGAATGCTGTCCCGTTCTCCAGTGGCTTACCTGATTCATTCCCCCGGGGTTCCGATCGTGTAGGGTACATGTAGCCACGATCTACCGCACGGGTTAATTTCGGCGTCGAATAATTTACCACAGAAATGCCGTCTTTTAAGGACAAATATATGCAGATCAAAACTACTATTGCAATGCATATAATCGACCGCCCTGGCCGAGGGCTGCCCGTGGCTTGTTCCCCACCACCACCATCGTCTTGGGAATCGTCATTATTCTTTCTGACCGTCGGAACTGGGTACTGCTCTATTTTTTTGGCTGGCATTGCCAACGTCAGAAACAAACAAACAGTACCTGCCTATTTTCCCACCATTCTAAATAGATCACTCTTCTACTTCGTTGAAATTTTTGCTCGCTTTTTTTGAAATTTCACGCACTTAAATCAGCCGGAAATTCAAAGCATTGTGAATAATTAGATGACTTGAAGAAGAGGACAACTCAGATCTGACAACAAACATCATCAGCAACAAATCAAAAG
>JACLAC010020055.1_pt1 | contig 16332 bp, 11 predicted proteins | sample 8027881 | NCBI WGS metagenome assembly JACLAC01 (sample SAMN15725517, study PRJNA655200) | protist metagenome | isolation source: fluorescence activated cell sorting (FACS) single amplified genomes of... | place: Spain: Blaines Bay Microbial Observatory, Mediterranean Sea | collected 2016-01-19
TTTGAAAAATAAAATAATAAATAATAAAGAAACGAACGACAGTATATTTTATTTAAAAAATTGCAGGTGATGCTTGTTCCAGACTAGGAAAATAAAAGAATTGAAAACGAACCGATTCGGAGTTGGAGGGTTTGGAAACTGTAAGCAAGCATACCACAACGCATTTTCTTGCAGCCAACATGAATCTCTCCTTGCGCGCGGGAAACGGGCTTCGGGTTAGTGTCCGGTTGAAAAAAGCGATTGTAGGGAGTGGTAGAGAGTACTCGATACTCTCTCATAATGAGCAGTCTGGGCGTTTGATCCTAGACAACGAAGACGTGTTTTTAGTGATGCGGCCTGTGGGCGCTTTTGAAATGAATGAGTATTTTGTAGCGTGTAAGAAAACTGGGGAAGCGGCCCTCATCGACTCTGGCGAGTCGTCCTCAAATTATTTCTCGGCCCTAGCTGCGCAGCACTCGTATTCGATTAAGCACTTGATACAAACCCATGCGCACATTGACCACGTTACTGGACTTGTAGCAACAAAAGAAGAGTACCCAGATGCCCCTGTATATCTTCACCCGAGCGAACTTCCTGTGTACGAACAGATCGAACAGCAAGTCAGAATGTTTGGTGTCCCTTGTGATGCCCCTCTACCGCCGGTGGATGTTTTTGTGGAAGAGGGAACAGGAATAAATGTTGGAGGCATTGATCTAGACATTATGCTTACGCCTGGCCATAGCCCTGGCAGCATTGTGCTTTTTCACAACCATGCCGAAAATCCATTTGCGTTTGTTGGAGATTTGATTTTTGAAGGCAGCGTTGGTCGAACCGATTTGCCCGGGTGTAACCATGCAGATATGCAAGAGAGCGTGAAGAGAGTTTGCGATTGGCTTCCAGAGAACTCTATTCTTCTACCAGGCCACATGGGAGTGACAACGATGGGAAAGGAAAAGAAGTCGAACATGTACGTAAGGGATTGGGCGAACGTTTGATGCATTAAATACATAGTACGAGTTCTAAAACGTTCAATCTTTGCTAGCGGCTAGATAATTGCTTTTTAAGTTTGGGTACAAATTATTTTGTCGCGGGTTTTAGTAAATTTAAGTTAAATTTATTTGATGTGGATTCGTATCGTAATCGATTGTGTAAAAAATATGTCGCAGAAATAAAATTGAAAAAAACAAAATGTTTTAGTATTTAAATAAGTATGCTTTAAGACTCTCACCATGAAATTAAAATTGAGATATTTTATCTCTCTTCTTTTTATATTTTTATTAAGTACAAATACCGTCCCCTGTTGCAGGCGCATTTGTTCTGCGCGAACGGAGCGTTCTTTCCCTCAATCACTTTCTGCGATCGCGTTGCCTTGGTTCATGCCACAAACCAAGCCCGTCGTTTCGTCTCGAATTGTGTACCCTTGGGCCATTTGAATAAAGCCTTTGTTCCACCCCGGCATTTGTTTGAAATCGTCCACAACCCGGTCTGTTCCAAAATATGGGTGCTCGACGACTTTGTTCTCTTTCAAGTGGTGCCCTAACGTCACACAGTCTATCCCGTTGATGTTCAATGAATGACCCTGGTCCAATATGGCGTTGTAGATGAATGGGGTTTTGTGAAGCTTCAACTCTCCCAAGTCGTTCGGGAACTGCCACTCTCCGCTCAGATGGACGGGGTGCCATGCGGTCAATTTCACGCCTGTCTTAAGTTCTACCATTTCGCAGTGCCCATCGGCCATGGTAGTGCGAATAATGCAGACTACCTTGGCGTCCAAACCGTTGCGACAAGATACCTCATCTCCCTTTTCAAGCTCCTTCACGGGCTTAAACGTCCCATTTGCGAGCAAAACCTTTCCTTCTCCATCGAAACACCCAGCGTAGCGGTTGTTCAAACTGCTCATCGACGCCATGGACCGGCAGTTTCTGATGCTGTTTGGGTTTCTGCTGGGCTTTGGGGGCGGTAATTTGTTAAACAAATCGTCTGCCTTGTCTCGAAGCGACTGAAACAATTTTCCACCGTAGAACTGAACCCCGGGATCCTTGAAATTCAAGCATTGTTGCAACATATGAGCGCGTGTCAACGAGAGCAAAAAGTGCATGCCCCACTTTCGGTAGAACTTAGGCTGCAACCCCATGAGCATTTGGCCGTTAAAATCTTCCAGAAGTGCAGCTCCGTACTTGTCCGTCGATGCAGCTGCGGTCGATTCCAAAAACTTTCCAAACTTCACCAATCGATCGTGCGCAAGACTGAGTTTGTCGCTCGCGCCTGCGCCTGTTGCCGATTTCAAATGAATCACTTTTCGGGCAAGCGCAAACAGTTTTAAACGGGAAAATTCTCTAGCGATGCTGGCTTCAGCGCTGGAACCGCAAACGGGATTTGACGCGGTCGCGCAAACGCGCTTCGTGGAGTTCACTGGCGAGTACTCCATAGTAACAGAACGAAGTGCTTTCTTCTCATGGCCGTTGCCCGCCGTCTTCTGTGGCACCTTGGCCTTCAGTCGAACTAAAATGCTCCGGGTGTTGTCTGCGGACAAATCTCCGATTCGCATTTGTGCCCCCCAGGACGTTTTCTGGATCTGGTTGTCCATTCCAACGGCGCCCAAGAGTTCGTACGCGTCTGTGTCTACTTCAAATTTTAGCGTCGCATTCCGTGCACCGGTGGACAGCACGTTCGCAATGGAGTTCACAAATATTGTCCCCACAAACCCACTGTCTGGTATGAATGCGTACAGTCCGTTCATTTCAGCCGCAATGCTGTCCAACAGCTTGGAGTCAAGATTGTAACCAAACCCGTACGTGCTCACCGTTGCGTTGAAGTTTGGATTCGATTCAACGTACCGCTGGAGCATTGGGATGTGACCTCGTGGGGGGGCAATGTTGGGCTGCCCGTCGGTGAGTAGCATCACGTGGGACAATCTGGACTGTTCTGCTGCTTTTCGCGTCCGTACAACTTCCATGCCTTTGAAGAGGCCGTCCCACAGGTTTGTGCTCGCGGTGGGAGACATATTTTTCAAAGCCAGCATTGCTTTCGTTTTCCCAACTTTGTCCATCTTCAGCAGAGGGCAGACGACGTGGGCTTCGGTGGAGTATTTCACGAGCGACAACCTGTCGTTGGGCCCCAACACTTCCATCACAGTTCTGACGGCATGCTTCGTAACATCCAAAATAGTCAGTGCCGTCTGCTCTTCGACGCCCTTGCCGTTCTTGATCGTCACGCCAGAGCCCATCGAGCCCGAAACATCTATGACGCACACAATGTCGGCGGGTGGGCGCTGGCAGTCCTTTGGTGGGCGTACTTGCGCAAGGACGAGGAGGTCCTTGGACTCTGGCTCTTCGGTGTTCAACGATGACTGGGCCTCAGTCACTTCCACCGTGTAGTTTTTAGTGGGTTCGTATGTGTACTCAGCGTTTTGTTTTTCTTCCTCCTTTGCGGCCGCCCGGGTTTGTTGCGCCTCCGCCTCTTTTTTCCACGCCTCGATTACCGAGCGTAATGTCCGGTTTGGCTTCAAGTCGCCCAACTCCATCTTGCTGCGAGTAATCGGTGAAGCTTTATTAATTTTCAGCCACTCTTCGATGGCCTTCCGTTCATAAGTATTCCCTTCTATGTCTATGACCGGGTCGGTCATAAGAGTGTGAGTAATGGGACAGCAGTACAAGTCTGGAGGGTTCGGGTACACAAATACGAACTCCGACCCTTGGGCAGACCCTGCGGCGGCGCTGCCGGACCCACCATTGTTTGAACTTGAACTGAACATATTCCGTAAGAACGTAGCCATAGATGAAATTTTATTTTGTTGTTTAAAATCGTTTGCAATTTGCTGTTTGTATAGTTTATTGTTTTATTTGATTTGGTTTATAAATTCTATTTCATTTTTTATAAATGTATATACAAATTACACAGACAGTAATATATGTTAAGTTGGAAGCCCCCCACCCACAATGAGACTCGTTGTTGTTGTTATTCTTCTTATTATATTATTATCTTCTTCTTCTTTTTCTTCTTCTTCTTCTTTTTTTCTTCTCAAAAAAATAATAATAATAATACATTTTTTTTTCCTTCCTTTTTCTTTTGTTTGTGTTATAGCTGCTGCTGTATCCATCTTATACCTCGTTCAGCACCTCCTCCTAAAATAAAAAAATTAAAATAATAATTTCGTCTCACTATTTACCTGTATTTTTATCATTTTTTATTTCAGGTGCGGGTCCATCTTTTTTTAATTAATTTTTTTTCTTCGATACCTAATTAGATTCAACAATACAAATGTTATACTTTTATTTGTTTGGTATTTCCTATGAATTGAAGTGTCTTTCTTCTCTTTTTTTTTTTAAATGGAGGAGTGAGTGTTAGAATATTAGGGTTTTATAATATAGAACCCTACTATAATATTAAGAATACGATGAAATGGTACTAAATTATCACAATTACCAATATAAATAGAATTGTTGTAAATTAGCATATAAATATCATATCGACGCTCTTTTTCCTTCCTACTAAATTCCTAAATATATAGAAATAGCACCGGATTTCGAAATCATCTTCTTGATTTCGATTTCACGAGGAAAACAAAAGAAAACAAAGAAAGAAAAGAAGAAGAATTTTTAAAAAGAAAAAAAACAATGGAATTATATATGATAGGTACTATATTTATATACTAATATTCAATACAAGTATAAATACGAAAAGAGAGGCCTCACTCGTTCGTGCGTATATGGTATTGGCATTATGGTATTGTACATAAGGGGAGCTTAGCTAGGCGATCTTCTCCCTCTTCTCTTTCTTCTTCTTCTTCTTCTTTTATAATATTTTATAAATATTTATAGAAGGAGGAGGGAGGGTATTGTAACATTATGAAATGACTGGTTAAGAAGTGGACTGTATGCTATGAGAGTGTTAAATGGAAAATGAAGATAACATCAACACAGTATAGATGGGCTTTTCTGAACCACCCAAGAAAGAAAAGAAAGAAAAGAAAAGAAAGAAGTAAAGAAGTAAAGAAGTAAAGAAGTAAAGAAAGAAAGAAAGAAAGAAAGAAGGTCAGCGTCGTTCCTCTCATCTTCTATTGTTGTTATTGTTATTTTTACTATTGTTATTATACTTATTTTATTGAACAATATGATAATACAATGGAGAAGAAGAAAAGATGAAGTAGTCGTAGTAGTAGTACCAAGGTAGAAGAGAGAAGAAAGAAAGAAAGAAAGAAAATTGGGATTAATGTGATGTCAGACGCGAGTATGTGACGAGACTCATACTGTTCAAGAATTGTAACGAAAGTAGTGAAAGAGGTAAACGATTGAATAAACTTACCTAAGGTTAAAATTGGATTAATACGCATTTACTGACGTCTAGTCCCCTGAGTTAAAAAAAGAAAAATGAAAGAAATCGCCGCATACATGATGCTTCGCCTTTCCGGCAACGAAGCCCCAACCGCTGATGACGTTACCAAACTTCTCGCAGCCCAAGACATCGAAGCTGACGCTGATGCCCTTGCGAAGTTCTTCGAAGGCCTTGCCGACAAGAACATCGATGAATTGATCGAAGCCGGCAAAGACAAGCTCTCCAAATTCGGAGGAGGCGGCGGCGGCGGCGGCGGTGGTGCCGGCGGTGCAGCAGCAGCTGAAGAAGAAGAAGAGGAGGAAGAAGAAGAGGAAGAACTTGACTTGGGTGGTGGAGGCGGTCTCTTCGGTGATGACGATGGAGGAGGTGACTACTAATTTCTGTAGCGTTTCTCGGTGGTGTTTCACTCCCAATGGCGACTCGCAGGAAGCTGGGTGCGCCAAAGTCTCGCCGTTTTCCCAAACGCCTACCTTCTTGTACGTTCCCAGGACAAGACCCCGAACCCATTTTCATGGTGCAAGTTGGGGTTTGGAACCGGAGTGTGTACGAAGAAGAAGTGCGCCAGGTGCACAGTTGCATTCGTGCGATCTGTGCCAGGCGTGCGTGGGTATAAAGTAAATAAGAGAAGTACTTAGTATTCTGTGAGAAAAAATCATCTGCAATTTACCAATTACCCGGTAAAATTTATTGTACTCGTGTGTATCTCTAGAGGTAAATCTACAAAATCCCAGAGATTTCAACTCGCTTATGTCCTTCTACACTAGTACGCAAAGGAATTTCAGATGGTGAATGGTTTTAATATTAGAATACACTATAAGTACATGAATACCAAATTATTCCTTTCAATTCTGTACAATGAATAGAGTAAATATTATTAATAATAAAAGCCTATCAAACTATTTACATATATATTAAATGGATATTATTATACAAGTATAGTTTTCTATATATACTTAACTACATAATCGCTTATTCTTTTTTTCCATTATAATATTCGATCGACGAGGTTGGTTTCTTTTAGATCAATATCACGCACAGGAAGAGGGAGAAGAGGAGGGCGTCCGGAGAACCGGAGAACCGGAGAAGGAGAGAAGAAAGAGAGACGAAGAGAGAAGCCATGTATAATTAAGGATATATGTTTATAGAGATAACTATGTAAGACCATTTGGAATAGATAAAGCCATTGTAGATATAAGTATTTAGATGATTTATTATAAATGATATTTAAGAATAACGAAATAGAATTAAACAAAAGTGATAAAATATACCTCTTATATATATACACAGCATAGATAATTATTATAAGATATATATCCTTAATTGTATCTGGATTATTCCATCCAACTGACTCTAACTGTTTGTTTGTTCGAGGAGATTCGAAACGATTTCTTGTTGAGATTATTATTATTATTACACTATATATACTACTAAATTTTACAAAAATATGTATTGTTGTAACTTTGAAATGGATAAGATAAAACGATTTATATCGTGTTTGGTTTAAGAGACGAACAACTGATTCTTTGTTTACTTTTTTACAAATTGACAAGAAAACAAACGATACGATACGAAAAAACGAATCCACGCCCGGGTTTGCAAATGAGTAAGAACAACAACGCGGCGATTCCCGTGGCTATGCCCATAGCCTCCGGCCCAGACTATTCGGCCATGGAGAAGGCCGACAAACATAACTATGCTACGAACACTGGCGCTAACAAGTACTCCCAGTTGGAAGAGAACGATGGGTACGGTTGGGGCCAATCGTCCACCTACCTTGTGGATGCCGAAAAATCCCTGCGCATGGGGTTCGTTCGAAAGGTGTACTCTATTTTGATGGTTCAACTCCTCTTCACTGCGGGTGTGTCGTTCTTGTTCATCAAGAGCACTGCCGTGAAGCAGTTCGTGCTTTCAAACGAATGGGCCATGTGGACCGCGTACGGTTCGATGCTGTTCCTGGTGATTGTCCTGTCGTGTTGTGGCAGTTTTAGAAGGAAACACCCGCACGGGATGATCTGCCTCGCGCTCTTTACGATTAGCAACGCGTACTTTGTGGGCGTGATTTCGCTGTTGTACGCTGAAACCCTTGGAACCGACACGCTCTTGGAAGCCGTGCTGATGACGGCGATCATTACCGGTGCATTGACGGCATTTGCATTTCAAACAAAGTACGACTTTACATGGTCCAACGGGATGTTCTTGTCCTTCTTCATGATCTGGATCGTCTTCTTGATGTTCATGCCCCTCTTTCCCTTGACACCAATTACCCGAACGTTGTACGCGAGCATCGGGGCCGGATTCATGTGCTTCTTCATTGTGCACGATACACAGGTAATGCTAGGCGGCAAGCACAAGTATTCCATTAGCGTCGACGAGCACGTCTTTGCTGCGCTAAACTTGTACTTGGACATTATCAACCTTTTCTTGTACATTTTGCGGATTCTCGGCGGGCGGCGCTGAACGGCCACCCACGAGGTATTCCAAATGGCACCAGATCGAAAAGATACCATGACCGGACATGGGTTACAAACTGTGGTGGTGCGAGGTTAAAATTTCTGGAAACCGGAAACCCCCTGGGGTACCTAATAGTAACTCTTGGCAATCGTTTATAAATTAAAAATTAATATTGAATTCCTCGTTTGTTATAACCAAATAGTGTTCGTACAGCGCATGCTCCTGCCTCACTCCTTGGTTTCTTTCGCGAGCTTTGCCGCGCCCCGTCTCCTCTGCTGAAACCCTTTCCTCGTGTACCGCCCCGCCGTGGCCGCCTCCTTGCCGCTGCCATTTTTCGAGTTAAGAAACGACCAGTAATTGCCTGCTTTCGCGTTGGTCTCTTTCTTCTTCAAGTCGTCGAACCAGTTCGGGTTGTTGCTGGTTCGTTTGTTGTTGTTCTTATCCTCCTCCCGGGCGCCCACGGGGGCCGTCGACGGTCGGCCCGAGGCCGGCTTCGCGGCGGGGCCCCGCTTCGTCGGGCGGCCGCTTTGAGGCCTCCCTTTGCCCTTGTCGGTTTCCTCTCGAAACCAGTTTTCGGGCCCCTCGATCTTCCTCCTCCGCTCCACCATCACGCGGCGGTCCTCGAACGTCTCCAGCTCCTCCATGGTCCCTTGGACTTCGCGGAGCATCGCACTGACGAGCGACCGGTCTTCCATGCTCGGCACGACCCCTTCCATGCTGACGTCCCCCCACTGGGAGTGCATGTGGCTCTGGCTGCCCGGGGCCCACGCCGGGGCGGTGAGCGGCCGGGCGCCCGCCGTCGCCCGGATGCTGGCGACGCTGCCACTCCCCTGCTGGCCGACCGCGTTCCCCGTGCTCGGGCGCTGGGGCATGATGCCGTCCGGCGAGTGGCGTATGGCGGGCTTCTTCTCGCGCGGCGGTGTGGACTGGCGCTGCTTCCTCGACATTCCCGGGGACGTCCGTGCCCGGCGCGAGCTCCCCTTCGCGGCACCGCCGCCCGCGGACCCCCTGGCCCCTTTGCGCTGCTGCGTCTGCCTCTGGCCGTCCCCGTTCGGGACGGAGAATATAGACGACCCGTTCCCCCCGGACTTGGACATGGCCGCGGTCATCTGCCGCTTCAGGTTCTTCTTTGCGCGGTTCCGGACCAGCTCCCCGACCGTGCGGTCCACGACCAGCAGGCCCTTGAAATCGATGCCGTCGTAGGGCCCCGCTTCTGCGTAGGCATCCTTCGCCGTCTTGGGCCGCGCCAGCTCCTCGATGCGCGCGCTGACTTTCCCGATCTTCGTGTGCTTCGGGACTTTGGAATGGAACTTTTGCCGCTGCTGAAAGTGTTCCCGGATCGCCCGGGCCTTCTCAAATTTTGCTATTTCCTTCATCTCCTCCTCCGCCCGCTCCTCCTCGTACTTTTGCCGGATCAGGTCTGCCGCCCGCCTGTCGGCGTCGATTATTTTGTCATTCAGCACAAAGTGCAATCGGTCGGGCACGGTGTGGATCAGGTCGGTCCACATGGCCCCGTTCCGACGGTAGTACTTTTGGTCCTTGATCGCGTTCCCGTCGATCGTTACCCGCGGGTCCAGCTCTACGGTTCCGCTGCTCTCGATGGAGACCTCCTCGTCTATGCTGCCCTGCCTGCCGCGGACCGGGGCGGTGCCCGGGCGGCTGTGCATGCTCCGCCGGCTCCCCCCTCGCGCCGGGGAGGGGCCGACTTGGCCCGTTTCGACCAGGTGGTTGTGCTCCCGTTGCTTTTGGAAACGGATCTGTTGCTTGATTTTCTCGTCCGTGGTGTGCTTCATCCGCATGGACTCGAACCTGTGCTCCTCCTGCATTTTCTTCTGCACGTACTGCTCGTGCTTCTCGTCCAGATCGGGCCGCCGCCCGATCCAGTGCTGCAGCTCCGGCGGACAGTGTACGCTTGGGTCCGTCCATATGGCGCCCCCCCCACGGTACGCGTTCTTTCGCCAATATTTCCAGTCCTTTACCTTTACGTCTCGCTCCTTGTAAAAGCTTCGGGCATGGTCCGCCGTGACCGGCCTCGACGATCCCCCGCGCTTCGCGCTACGGCGCCCCCCCGCTGATTTTGACTGCCGCCGCGGGCCAGGCTGTTTCTTTTCCTCCTCCCAATAGGCACGCACGTTTTCAACCAACTGTTTCGGGTCCATGGTCGTACAAAGGTGGCTGGCTGAAGACTGAAGAACAACAACACTAAAACTTTTTAATCAGAAGTAGAAGAAAAGAAAGGAACAATGCTGCATCCGATTCCTTTCCAATATTTCTTTTAAAACAAACGCTTTTACTCTCTGTATATAATTTAAAAACACACACATGATAATTAGATTAGACAAGGTGTTTATTTTATTACTTCGATCTCACAACTAACAACAAACAACAACAAACAACGAACATTTTTTTTTTATTATTATTATTTTTTTTCTATTTTTATTATTATTTATACATGGACACAGGGAGATATAATTAATTCTTCATTCTACTTCTTATTTTATTATTATTATTAAAAAAACTACTACTTCTTACTATATTTAATGTACTACCAAATAATAGGTAACTAGTCTAACTAGACGTTACAGAAGAATGGAATTTAATTTAATAATTTAATATAGGTATTATAATATACAACAGGTATACAACAGCTCACTTTAGAGAAAAAATAAAATAAAGAAAGAAGAAGAAGAAAGAAGAAGAAGAAGAAGAAGAAGGAGGTACTGTAATAATAAAGAAGATTTTCATTTTTTTTGACCGAGAGAGGAGAGAGGAGGAGAGAGAAGAAGAAGATGTATTTTTTATTTTTTAAATATACACTGAGTACCACCCACGTAGACGACTAATAATTAATTTTATTAATTTCATTTTTCACCATCTCCGCAAGTAGGAAGGAACAATTGTTTATATATACATTGACTTTCGTTTTCAATTTAATTTATATTAAATGTAAAGGATTGGAATATTCAGCCCCAAAGTGATTGTGTGTGTAGTCGGCAAAATTAGACGACATAGCCCTGCGTTTTTCTGTTTATTAGAAGGCGAAAGGTTTGAAATATGGGGGTCGATGGGTTTCACAAGTATCTGACAGACACCGGGCTGAAGAAGGAAGTAAAGCCTGGAATGAAGGTGGGGGTAATTGCAGTGGATCTTGCGGACATACTGCACGTTGCAGCGAGGCGCGCTAATTGTTTCTACCAAGTGCTTAAGCAAACCATCTCAGCGCTGAAGTTGAAGTTGAAACAGTTTCGTTTGCAGGGGCCCAAGATGTTGTGCATATTCATGGACGGGCCGGCCCCGTTGGCAAAGCTTTCCACTCAAATTAAACGGCGGCGTACCCAGCAAGCGCGGGGGTCCAGAAAGCGCGCCGAGGATCGCGCGAAGAGCGACAAGAAAGGCTATACAAGGGTAGACGGCTTATGGCTATCACCGGGAACCAGACTCACGGACATGTTAGAGGCAGGAATTCGCAAAGCGTTTCCGAACGCCTACGTCAGCGGCTGCCGACAGCCGGGCGAGGGCGAGATCAAAGCGGTCGAGTACCTGTCGAAACGGGCGTCACAGTTGAAAGGTCAAACGATCATTTTCCTCGGTGGGGATGCAGACCTTGTGCTGATAGCCTCCGCTGCAAAGTCCCTACAAAACGTACATGTGGTCCACTCAAAGCAGGGGGGGAAGAGGGGGGCTCTGGTCTCCGTCGATGTTTCGAATTTTTGGAAACACTGCGCCAAACATTCGGCCGATCAGATCTCCAGAGAGGACATTTCCGTTTTGGCCATGATGACCGGGAACGATTACTTACCGAAGCTCAGTGGTGCGGCCGTGGGCAAGCTGCTTTCGTGCTACAAGAAGCAGATGAACTTTAAGGGGGGAGGCTCGCACATGTACGTATAGTATTCATTCATCATTATAATATTCATTCATTCATTCTTTATTCCGGGTTTCGGGTTTCAGGGCGGCCAGAGTCCAGAGTGATATCGATTTTTTTAAAAGTATTTAACAATTCGGCAAGGTATGGAATTTAAGCAGTGTTGGTATTGGATAACGAGTAAGTTTTTTTCTTTCCTCTAATCATTTTGTGAAAGGTGTTTCAAGCTGTTCTCACCCGCGCTGCCGTGGTTGTAAAAAGTAGCTTGGGTATAGCCAAGTATAATTAGCAACCGCGTATTTTGTTCTCATGTTTGGGCCTTACACCCCTACACTTTTAGCGGTGCTGACCAAAAGCGGCATGCTAAACTTAAACACCCGTGGGGTTCAACGGGTTCGTGGCAAGACTGCGGTCGTTACAGGGGCCGCCTCGGGGATTGGCGAAGCGATTGCCAGGGCGTGTGTGGAACGCGGGTGTACGAGGCTGTTGCTAGCAGACATATCCTGGTCACATAACACGTACCTGGCAAACGAGCTAGAAAAGAAGGGGTGTAATGTATTGCAAATGGAAGTGGACGTTGGAGAAAAGGCTAAGATTCAGGAAATGCACGATGCCTGCATTGAGAATTTTGGGGCGCCCCACCTGCTGTTCAACAATGCAGGGACGGGGATGCCCGGGCTGCTCAGCGCAACGGACGAATCGCTGGAGCGATCGTTTGACATTAATTTTTGGTCCGTAGCGCACGCAACCCGCATTTTTGTCCCAACAATGGAGGCGGCCCATGGACACTTGAAAGAACCGTGTCACATCATGAACACGGCCTCCTTGGCCGGGATCAGCGAAGGCTGTGGCCTCTACGGGATCACAAAACACGCAGTCGTTGCGCTTACCGAATCCGTCGCTAGCGAACTGGCGTGGAGAAAAAGCAACGTGGAGGTGTCCACCCTCTGCCCAAGCTACGTAAAAACTAACGTCGTCCGGACGACCCAGAATTCGAAGCTAAACGCCCAAGCAGACGGCGATGAGGGGCGTTCACTCGGCAAAGACGAGATGGAACAAGTACAAGAGCAGCTCTCGTTACTTCCCAAACTTATCGAAAACGGGCAAACCCCAGATGAAGTCGCCGAGGCAGCGTTCGATGGCATTGCCGGGGGGAAACGTTACGTGTTTCCCAACCTTCCCCATGCCCTTGCGGCACTGTCCGATAGAAACGAACAGTTCCGTGCTGGAGGTTACACTGCAGGGTTTGAACGTCAAATGGAAACTATCATCAGCGATGAGTTGGAAAAGTAAGTGGTAGCAGGGGACGGTGTTAAAAAGGAAGGTATTTGTTGCTGTGTAAAATTCTTACGAATTTGTTTTTTTAAATGATACCATCCGACCTGAACAACCCCGAAACAAAGACTCTACTTACATGTTGTATAATATTATTATATAATAAATATTATTTTTTTTTTATAAATATTAATACTAATAAAAAATGAATGATGAAAAAAAAACAAAAGAAAGAAGAAGAGGAAGAACAAAATTTGTTGTTGTTGTTGTTGTTTGCTGCTGATCGCTCTATTATTATAACTAATATTATTATACTACTAATAATAATAAACAAAAAAAAATAAGAAGAAAGAAGAATAACGGTTTCAAGTTGTGAACGCGACTCTCGTTCATGTCTAACTAACAAATCCGTGACAAAACCGAGAGGGTAAGAATGCCATTTTATTTAACGGTCCATAAGTGTACGTCGAAAATATTATGGATACGGTTCGCTGGGGGATAATAGGGGCTGGCGCTGTTTGCGAAGTGAAAAGTGGTCCGCCCCTTTACAAATGTGATCGGAGTGAATTAGTAGCTGTTATGCGACGGACGGAGTCGAAAGCTGCCGATTTTGCCAAACGGCATGACGTAAAAAGGTTCTACTCCAAAGTAGATGAACTGATTAACGATGAGGAGGTAAACGCCATATACATCGCAACGCCTCCAGGGACCCACCTTGATCTTGCCCTGGAGTGTTTGAAGAGCAGAAAACCGTGCTACATTGAAAAACCACTGGCTCGAAACGCCAGCGAAACGGAACAGATAGTGAACGCGTTTCGGGACGCAAAAGTTCCCTTGTTCTCTGCCTATTACCGCCGAGGCCAAGAGCATTTCCGGTTGCTGAAGAAAATGATAGCGGATGGAAAGATAGGAACGGTCGTTCACGTTAGTTATGAAATGCTTCGACCGTACGTACCCAATATTGAAGATCGGTGGCGTTTGAAAAGTGAAAGTTCGGGTGGAGGGCTTATCATGGACGTAGGAGTGCACACGCTAGATATTCTCGATTATTTGGTCGGTCCCATTACAGGGGCAAAAGGCCACGCGACAAATATTACGGGCAAGTACAAGGTCGAGGATACGGTCTCAATGAGCTTTAGAATTGGTGATACGGCGCTGGGAACAGCAGCTTGGACCTTTGCCGGGTCCTCGTACAAGGACAAAATAGTGATCAGGGGGGAACGTGGTACCCTTGAGTTTTCTACGTTCACGGAGGAGCCGATACGGTTGCTAACCCCGGGTCCGGAGGACTTTAATGTCCAGAACGTAACAGAGATTCCTTTCGAGCTTCCCACGCACGCCCAACAGCCCTTAATCCAAACCATAGTTGATGACCTGGTCAGCCAGGGGGCCAAGCCAGCCCCCAGCACAGGAGACAATGCCCTTCGAGTAGCCAGGGTTGTCGATGCGGTGCTGGAATCGTACTATGGCGGCCGCGGCGATTCGTTCTGGGATCGGGAAGCTTCCTGGCCTGGGGCACCGAAGGAGCTTCAAAATATTTAAAAACCTTGTTAGCTAATGTACGTATGTTTAAGAAAAATGTTATATGCGTCTCTATACTCTACGACTAAAGACGATGGTGCGCTTCACCGTCCTCATGTTCATCTTCGGAAGATTCTACTTTAACACGCGATGATGGACAACAGTGGATGTGCGCAGCTCCTGGACACTTTCCACGCACTGTCTGAACGGTGCAAATATTTTCTTGGGTGTCAATACATACTCCTTTGTGGTGTTTGCAGTGAGGTCCCTCTGCTGCCTTCCCGTGGCCTTCCCCATGCTTCTCCTCGTGGCCTTCGCCGTGGTGGCCACCACCTTCGTGGTGCCCTAGCGCATTGGTGACCGGTCCGTGGGCGAACTTTTCGCCCGCATGTGCGCCGTGGTGCAATGCGTGCAACACGTTCGAGTGTCCGGAATGCTCCGCGTGCGCCATGGCCGCTTTCAACCGCTTGTCCGCAACTGCCTTTGGCTTGCTCTTGAAGGTTTTCTGGGTCACTCGGACGGCTTTCCCGGACTTTGACAACCTCACCTTGTTCATTAAAATGCGCATATCGACCCGGATGGTGGGCAAAACTTTGATATTCCCCACTGCCCCTGGCTTTGCAAGCTTTTTGATCATGCTCCCGGCCCCGCTCAGCATGACCAGCTCGGCGAATGCACCCAATATGCCAAAACTGCTCTTTACTAATTTTTTGTTGCAGTCATGACCGCACTTGCCGTCGATTTTCTTTTGCACGTTCTTCACGATGTATTTGGAGGCCTTGAGGACGTACGACCCGGTGTAGTACAACCCCAACAGCATGCCCCCTACCTTGATGAGGATAGGAAAAAAGGTTGTGCCCATGATGGCCAACTGCAGGCCAAAAAATACCAGAATAATCCCAAACAGAAGTGTCAACTGCCGAGTCCCCGTGCATTTCCAAACAAACGTCATTGCGGAGGAGAGCATGTGCTTCAACCGTTTCAAAAGCGTAACGAAGGAGTCCAAGACTTCCTTCCGGTCCGTCTTGGACCAGATCTTCGTGTGGATGCTCTTCACGTGGTCCCAAAATTCGCTCAACGACTCCAAAAGGTCGTCGGCGCTCTCGGAGACGTAGGAGTGGTCGTGGCACTTCGGGTCCTCGAACCCTTCGTGGATGTGGTGGATCATCCCGCTGAAGAAGCCGTCTACGAAGCCATAGGCCGCGTACTTGAAGAAGTCCTTCATGCGGAAGGCTTCGTCGATAACTTTCCGGTTTTTCAAGACGTCGCCGAGGTCCACGTCGGAATCGGATACACACTCGCACTCGTTGACCCCACTCTTGTCGCAGACGCACTTTCCCGCGCACGGCTTCGCTTTCGAGCTGACGCAGTCCGACTCTTCTGAGCAGCTATCGAACCAGCTCACCTTCGCCGACCGCTCGCACTCCCCTTTCTGGTGGTGGGACCGTGCGCCCAAGTGAGAGAACGCCTTTTCCAAGAACGACGATATTTCGCCGCGGTGGTACTGCAGCTGCGCGGCGGAGAGGACCTCGCCCTCCCCCGGGGCGGCGGGGAGTTTGTCCAGGTCACCCAGGACTGGGGAGTTTTCAAACGCGTAGCCCTCCCGAATGCTTTCGTGCGCTATGCGCACCTCGTGCGTCGCCGCCTCCGCTTCGGACATCCCACCCTTGCTGTCGACCTCCAATAGCATGGACTCCAGCGCGGACTCGTCCAAATGTTCGAGCATCTCGTTGACGCTCTCCATCGCGAACAACATATCCCCCGTGCCCCGCATGTTCTTCGCGGTCCGTATGTTGGACGCCACCGTGATCGTCTCGTGGGACACCAACAAGAGGAGGAAGAGCACCCCTGCCCTAGACACTCTCTTGGAGTTCTTCATTGTTTTCCGTTCTTTAAAGGTATATATA
>JACLAC010011366.1_pt1 | contig 16326 bp, 8 predicted proteins | sample 8027881 | NCBI WGS metagenome assembly JACLAC01 (sample SAMN15725517, study PRJNA655200) | protist metagenome | isolation source: fluorescence activated cell sorting (FACS) single amplified genomes of... | place: Spain: Blaines Bay Microbial Observatory, Mediterranean Sea | collected 2016-01-19
ACGTCGTTGAAACGGTGTACGAGAAGACACTAAATGAATGCATTGATGGATTGAATCGTGACATTTGAAACATTCGTGAATTCGATTCGATATGATTTGATTTGATTTGATGCGGTTCGGTTCGGTTCCATTCGAAAATGACAAATGAGATAGTTGTACGGTCGACGAGACCATACAATTGATTAACAAGACGCCAAACGCGACTGGACTAGCCGTACAATACAAAGTCAGTACCTATGGCGTGAAAGACCTCTCGCACTGCTTTCTCGGGGTCGGTGGAGTCTTCTTGCCACTCGTCCACAAAGGCGACGTAGCCGCGATCCTTTGCAGCGGCAAGCTGTGCTTCCGCCCACTTGCCCGTGCGAATGAGCTCCTGATCGTGTGTAGGAAGCACATTGATGTCTGTTTCGTGTATAGTTTCATGTAGAGTTTATTATTGGGTCAGTCAGTCAGTCAGTCAGTCAGCTGTCCATTCATTCGCGAACTCATGATTTATATTCCATAATATTCAGTCAGTCACCTGTGTAGCCCTTCCAGGAGCCGTCATCGGGTGGCAGCGACTCGCGCGCCAGCGACAGGAGATGCTCGTCACCGAGCCACTCTTCGCCGAGGAGATAGTGCCTTTCCAGGCGATCGAATAGCCGCGGCAGCCGCCGCAGGTACACCATGACCAGTGCCGTCGCCCAACGCCACCCGACGATGCCTTCCGGGGCTTCGGGTATGTGTCCGCCGAGCGCTGCGAACAGCCGGTCGCTGGGCTGCCATTGCCCTCTGCACTGGCCGTGCATCAGCTGCAGGTCCAGGATGGTCTGCACGTGCATATTCGCACCGCCCGATTATTCGTGTACAGTATGATGGAGTTTTGTTTTGTTAGTTTAATGAATGCAGCAGAGGTACTGCAAGGTGCTGTATCGTACCTGCACGTTCTCCGGCAGCTTCTCTTTAATGACTGTCGTTAACCGCGCTTGCCGTTGTCTCTCGTGTGCCAAGTGCTGATGCCACCGCGTTGATTTGTGCGTCACGTTTATGCGAGCGGGCGAGTGGGTGAGTGAGTGAGTGAGTGAGTGAGTGAGTGAGTATGTAGAATAGAATGCAATTCTATGTTACCTCTCCTGCCAACCGGAGATAGCGTTCGTTGTCGCTACGATCTGGAATAAACAATGAGAAGTAGCAGCAGCAGTTGTGTGCGTATCATAAGGTTAGTGTGATTCGTACAAGTCGAAACAGCAGCAGCAGCAGCAGCAACAACAACAGCTATTGTGGTAGAAGTTTGATGTTTAATCGTGCGGCACCTTTTTTCTTCTTGATTCTCTTGCCCTCCTCGTCGAGCTTGATGTCCATCGCACCATTGTCCGTATATGTCTCCGTCCCATTCGTACTGATCTTTCCATCCCGCCTGGCCATGCGCGATGGCAGCGACTTGGTGAGAGCCTTGTGGAACTGGTCGAAGAGGCGCTCGGCGCGCTGCTCCGCCGCGGACTTGAACTTCCAATCTTTGCTCATCCTATTCCTATCCTTGTTTTTTTATCCTAAAAACCGACCAATCAAATCAATTCCCATCCAATGCTATCATATCACCTCATATGTATTATATCATATCATACCATATCATATTGAAACCGTATCGCATGATACAGCCAGTCCGGGGCGAACCAACCAACCAACCATGTAACCATGTAACCATGCATGTAACCACCAAGTCAACCCGTTGCTGGCGTTGCCCGTTGTGAAGCCTGCCTGATGCCTGATGGCCTGATGATATGATGGCGTTATGGCGTTATGGCGTTATGTCGATCGATCTCGATCTCTCACTTTTCTGATGTCTGATGCTTTGACCCGATTTTGGCCGCTGGTCGATCGAGTGACGGATGCTGCAGGTACATTTACGCCGTACAAAGTTAAGTTCGTTGATTTACAGTATGCGTTTTCCCAACGAGTACGGTACTCAAAGTACTAGTACAGTACTATACAGTATAGTACACTACACATCCGTATTCAGTATGAGTACAGATGCCTCAGTACAAATGTACAGTACTCGTAGCCGACAGGCCGACAGGTATACTGGCCAGTAGGGCCTCTACCTGTATCGCCATACACTGCAACACTTTTGGTACGGCCCAGTAAGGATCATGAAAAATCGATGTTCTCCATTTCTCACAATGGCGATTTGCGTGATGAGATATTTGTTTTTATTACATATGGCGTTCCTCATAGACTATGTATTACATTATACCGTAAATAGTTTTATTATTTGTAAAAACATCGGTGTGATAGTGATACGGTCAGTCAAGATGCCATAAAATCGTGCACAGAGGGATTGCGCATTGCGCCCCAAGTCCGGATACCCTCAACGTCGCTCAAAAAATTGCCGTTGAAGCCAGAAGGCAGAATTATAGTATGTATGGTATATTTTTGGTACCAATATAGTTACCATTTCTTCCATTATAACTTCTGGTACACATATAATTATTACCTATTACGGTCTTTCTTCCACTTCCACGACGACGAGCTCATAAAGCTCATATGAAATCGCGTAGACTAATAATAACATCATTTATATGAGGAGGATACTGTATATTGATTGGTATAAATACACTTGAATCGTACAATTTACTCCAAACACTAGACTCCCTATACTTGTACTAGTACTCGTACTGTTTGGTACTCGTACGGTAGTTCGTACTCAGTACAGTACGTACGGTACGGGTACAGTACTTTCTGTACTAGTATTTAGTCTAATACAATTTCTAAATTAATGCGGTTCGTTCGTTCGTAAGTTAATAAGTTCGTTCGAAATAAAATAAATGGCAATGGTGTAAATGGAAATGGAAATTGATGGCAAAATTGATGGAAACGGCAACACGGCAAGACGGCAAGACGGCAAGACGACTTGACATGGCTGATTGATGTGATGGCGTGATGGCGCCAATCCCATACCGCCCGACACCGACACCGCCGCCGCCGCCGCCCTGCAGGCCTGGCGCATCGATCGCATGCCGTCCGGGCCTTTAAGGGGTGGTAGAGAGTAGATTAGAGTAGAGAGAGAGAGAGACTGTGCGTGCAGTACCTGTAGCACTTTTATACAGTACTTGTGGGTGCCACCACCATCACCATCACCATGTCCATGTCCATGTCCATGTCCATGTCGGCCAAGGTGAGTCAGTCAGTCCAGAGGGCGAGGAGACGATCTCATTCCTCTTTCAACCCGCTCGCTAACGAACGCGCTCGCTGGCTCTCACGATATATCTAATTCACACATACATACACATACATACACATACATACTTCACGTCACTATCAAAGGTGAGTCCGGAGGAGCTTGGCGAAGATCCTCTAGAAGAAGATGAGAAGAAGGCGACGGGGGAAGAGATGAAGATGATTCAGTTGCACATGCTGATACACCCGGGCATAGAGGAGCTCGTGCAGGCGTGGGAAGCCGCAGAGGCCGAATTAGTGCGAGAGCATCAAGCCCATCACAGCGGCAGCAACAGTATCAGTGAAAGCGACGAGTCAACTGCGACAATGTCGCGAGTATGGAAGAGGTGCCCCACCACTACTTGGAATGGTCATGCAACAGATAGGTCCGCAGCAGCGATGTCCTCGCCTATTGTGCGGCTTCGCGAGCGGTGTAATGCATTGCCGATGGCACAGGCCTGTCTCTCGTGGATGCAGAAGCAACAAACTTTTGATGGTCGACAGGCTGAGGGTAAAGACGACCAGCGGCAGCAACAGATTAATCCCCATGGCCTCGCGTGGATGCCTGAGCGGAGACGGGTGTGGTGTCGCGCAGCGGCTTCCTACATCGGCTGGCGTCTGCTCGACTCGGGCCTAAGCGTCGATCAAGGCCCGACTGTGTATGCGGCGTTTTTAAGTGATGACGAGGGTTGGATGGAAAATTACATGGTTGGTGACGAAAATGACAGACCGCTGCCTAAGCCGCAGCCGCCGCTCCACTCAGAGAAGATAGAGAGAGAAAGAGAGAGATTGCTCACCAGCTGCCGCGATTCAGAAAATGTCATTCGCAAAGATGTGCCGCGCACGTTTCCGGGAGAGGCGATGTTTGCTGTGCCAGTTAATGATGCGAATGATGGAAATACAGGCGATGCATCCGCGCCAGTAGTGGCAAACGGCCGGAGTTCACTGACGCGTGTTCTCATCGCGCTATCTCGTTGTTTGTACATCCGTGTCCCGAAGAGTGTTGATTTCGAAGAAAGAGAGGGGAATGATAACAATATAAGCAATGACAATTTGGATGGAGAAGAAGAAAGGCTTGAACTTGTAGGGTATTGCCAAGGAATCAACTACATTGCCGGGTTTCTACTACTAATAGGGCTGAGCGAGTACGAAACATGGAGTGTGTGCGTATGGCTAGGCGAGGAGCATGGGTACGCAAATGCCTGGGCAAGCGGGCTGCACCGAGTGCACGACTATGTCGCAGGTCTCACCACAACCTTACCTGTGGTGAACCCGGCCGTGTCTGCTCACCTGTTGCGACTGGACGTCGCTCCCACCATGATGTTCATGGCCTTTTTGTGCAACTGGACCATTACACTTTTTACAGGAAGCCCGCTTCCGCACAATGCTATCTGTATCATGTACGTACATCATGCTCTATGCCTAATCATCCATTTGATGGATCTCAGCCCATTCACTCACTTACTCATCCATTAAATTTATACTGAACTCTTACCGTACTGTAATTTGACACACACATTCACTGTATTAGATGGGATGAGATTCTGCTGGGTGATAGTAATAACGCTGGGCTATACCGACGCCACAGGGGGATGGCGTTGCTGCAGGGGATTCTCGCCGTCTTGGATGTCATACGGGAGGACATCGTGGCGGTGAAGAGCTTTGACATGATCATGGCGCGCTTCTCCAACGTCAATCAGTCCCTCATCATTGCAAATGCAAATCAAAAACATCCTTCACGGAAGCAGCGAGGTGTGACTCATTGTCTCTTTGCATCTCGATTTCTCGCTCGCTCTCTGCCTATCTGTCTGACTATCTTTCTGGCTGTCTCGCTTGCTAGTTAACTCTAACTTATTTAACCTCCCACTTCCACCTTGTTGCTTATAATTATGGCATGTCATGAAAAGGGCTACACAAATTTCTTTGTTGCTTGAAGATCCGGAGGACAAAAAGAAGAAGAATGACACAGCAGGATTCAAATTTCCTGATGGGACTAGATGCAGGTGATCTGCGTCGCGCGCTTGAACGAATCAAGCCGCTCTCGGGGACAGCCTTGGCCACGTGGCTGTGAATCTTCAAGGGTATACACAGTCACGCTTCACTGTTGCTACTTCCAGAACGACAACTTATGAAATAACAGCTAGCACGCCGCTCAAGCCACTTAATAACACCGCCGGTGTATACTGTACATATGTCCGTACTTGCCCATGATCGGTATATATTCACCTTAATAAATGTAAGATATCAACCACTAAATTAATTAAACCACAAAGTCATATTATCATTGATTTTCTTTCGATGTTCTTTGCAATTCCAACGTGACTGCGCGAAAAGTAGGTCTCTCTGAGGTATCGCTTGACCAACATGACCCAATCAAGTTGGTAATACGGGGAGGAGCGCCGGGTGGGATCTCTGGCCGCCATCCTTCCACAATAGAGGTCGAGACCTGTAAGTACCCTCGAACGATCTTTCCCCCTGATTCCAGGTCCTCAACCGTGGTAAAATGGGGCTGAATGTCACCGCGTTCGCAGGCACAGCTGTAGAGCATGACCCCAAATGAGTAGATATCTGCCTTCCCATCATAGAATTCATTTTTCAACACTTCCGGTGCACAAAACAAGGGCGTTCCGACGGAGGTCATGGTGTAATCCAGTATCTCCGTGCTCTCGCCAAAGTCAGCAATCCACGGTTTTACGCCGGAAGCTATCTTTTTCAGGAGCACGTTCTCATTTTTAAGGTCACGATGTATAATGTTAGAGCAGTGCACGTATTCCATTCCCCGAGACACCCCCATCATCACTGGAATTTTGTCCTGATACCAGTCCAGCGGGGGGTTGTGCTCCGTCGCCAGGTATGATTTTATGGTCCCTCCGTTGGCAAAACCCATCGCCAGAAGGAGAAATTTGTCGCTAGCAATATATCCACGAAACGGTACAATGTTCGGATGGCTCACTTTACATAAAAACTCAGCCTCTTGGAGAAAGCTTTGAAGCGAGCTTTCCGTTATGCCCCCGTGTTTTATTTGCTTCACGGCTACTTTCTGGTCGTCCACATGGGCTTCCCGGACGACACCAAAAGCTCCGTGCCCAATCTCCTTCCCGATAACTATAGAGCTCTCTTCGATTTCCCAACTCTGCAACAACTGCACCGTGTCATCCTTGGGATCAAATGCGGAGGCGATGAGCTGTTGCTCCTCTTCCGTAAAGCATGCAATATTCGTCGCCTTTTGTGCTGCATCAAGATCGGCGACTAGTGCATTTAACTTAACACTTGCTTGGCGAAGTTGGATGTTAGCAGTGGATATTCGGCTTTCTTGGATTTTCATATGTACACGCGCGCGTTTCATTTGCGAAAACACTTGCACAAGCTTTAAGATAATGACAGCCAACACCAAGGAGCCTGCCGCAATTATCACCTCTTGCACGCTTGACAGTCCCAATGCATCAAGAAACGATGCCGACGATGCCGCGGGTAGTACACTTGTTTTATTGATCAAAGTTTGGTTTGGTAACGAGACTACTCGTGATGCGTTTTGACACAGAGGAATGTAATGTGGCAATGTGGTGATGCACTCACACACATCCGATGGTGTGTTGCATCTTCCTGCAGATGGAGATGTGATTAGCCCAATTAAAACAGCCACAGTTCCAATCATAACCATTGTTGTATAGAGCCCAATGAGCGTCCCTTTCGTCAGGTAATTAAAAAAGTCGAGCACAGGCACGCCTTTGGCAACTTCCATGCTAACAGCAAACCAATCCACGACCAGTTCCGCACATAACTCAAACACCATATTGAACACCATGGCGCTTTGTACACTGCTGGTATATCCTGCCGTGAAGTATCCAAGGGATGCAAAAGCGTATTTGTGCCGTGCGAAAAGGATGATCATAAATCGAGATATGAAAATGGCAAAGATTTCCAAAATCATGGCATTTGATATACTGGCCATCCACCCTCTATCAAGCAGCTTTTTCTCATCTTCGTCTTTGTCGTCCACTTTTGCTGAGATCCATTTTCGAACCATTTTGTCACGAATATCGAGTGTTGAGCGGAAAAAACATTCTTGTATACTTGTGGCTATAATTACGAACGTTATCGTTTTTTGATCTCTAATTGTTCCGATCATGATACGCCGCGACAGAATAGAGATAGTTTCGATCCAAACAGATGGAATGTGCATCCTAATATATTCACTTGTTGGTACTTTGTTCTCGTAACGAAGAATTGGCGCATTTGTGGTCTTCGACCACCGTGAGTACGCAAGCATAATTTCTGTTAAGATTGGGTGGATCGCCAAGATTATAATGACTTGCAGCAAGGAATTAGAGCTGTATGTAGTTCAGAGAAAATCAGGATGGGGAGGATCTGTGTGAGTTGACAAAAATTAGATAATATAATAAATGTTTCAAGAGAAAGTAAAAGATACCTCATAAACCACGGTATTAGAAAAAGAGGGAACCCGATTCCAATGCTGTTCATAACCAAGAAATAGAGGAAAAAATCGATAAAGCGCGATAAAGCAGAGGAGCGATCATCGCTACTGTCGCTGTTTTCGTTATCGTTCATCTCCATCGAAGGGTGGTTCGCATTACCACTCAGCACAATTGACAAGGTTGACCGTCGCCTTATAATTGTCGGTGCTGTCTTACGACATTCAAGAGCTCTCTTCTTCAATTTTCTATCAAGCCAGGCTGATCTTCCAGAGATGTCCATCACGGCAAAAGAAAAGACGAATAGGAAGGACCAGATGTATTCCATATAATAGTAATGAAAATGTCCACTGAGACCAGTGAAACCCAAACACATAGATACAGACCAAATAACCGCCACAAACCCGCGCTTCAGGGGGATTGCGACAGCAGCTTCCCACCCGCTGGTTGGAAAGTCTTCACTGCTTGCAACATTGCAAAAAGTTGCAAGCCAGTATATTATGGAAAATGGTAGCATGATCCCCAAAACCACGGTGTATTCATTTAAAACGGGTATGTAAACCCGCACGATACCTGCACTCGCCGACTGATTTATCGTCCATGGCAGCAGGGAGACCAACACCAGGACCACGAGAACAGAAATCACAAGAGAGAAAGTAAAACCGAGCAGTGTGTAAAAATATTTCATTTGTCGATTGAATGGTGTACTCTCGTTTTGTTCTTTTGTTTGCTTTTCACGATGTGCTCGGATGTTTCTTTCCATCGTGTCCTGGGTCTAGTGCAATCTTCACCTGGATGTCCGTTGATCATGCATATACGATACTTGGTTCCTATCTTGCTTGGTTGCCTTTGTGTCTCGTTCTTGTGGCCTCGTGCGAGCCTGATGCCCCTCCCCTACCCCCCACTTCTGGTTCCGAGTCGTTATTTTGCGCGTATTTTGGGACACATTATAGTCAAATAATATATGATTAAAAGTACATAAATATTAGTGTAAATAATGGGTAATATTATGTATATGATTCGTAACTATTTGAGATATTATATTATTTTAGTTACAAAATATACATTAAAAATTATATAGAAGAAAATTACAATTTACAAACTCACTCCATCAAGTTTCTGGGGTGTAAATTTGCATTCGAGGTAAGTAATATCTTTATATACCTCGTAGCAACGCAAAGCTTTGAAGGAATGTGTACGCCGTACAGGTACACATCATAGTAAGCATAATATTGCCAATACCAACAACGACATAATGACGGCGCAATGGTGACGTTCGCCTTGTCGTAGAGTCTGACAGAAACAAGTGCAGTAAGTATAATAATATTACTGTAAACCTTCCGTCGTGAGAAAAGAACTTCCCTTTGTATAAAAGTGAGTATATTGCGTTTTGTTTTGTGTGTGCGTTTTGTTTTGATGTGCTGTGTTGATAATGAAAATAATAATTCAAAATTTAGGACAAAGAGACTGAAAATCTCGTCTGACTATAATAGATCAGCGTCATTTCTTTGATGCCCGGATTGCTTCTAATGCCGACCCGCTTGCTTTTACTGCCTTCGCTCGTGCCAATTGGGTTCGCACAGACTCTCTTGAATTTGGCGTATCGGGTGTCCTTCCCTGTTCAATGTCCACCACATCTTCGACCTCAACCTGCTTGTCCTGACCATCGGCTCCTGGTTGCACAAGTTCTAATGCTGTATCACGCACCATATCTTTCATTCTCTCTTTAACAGGATCTTGCACAAGTTCTAATGCTGTATCACGCACCATATTCATTCCCTCAGTAACATGATCTTGGCTGCTATCTTCTTCGCCTTCCTCTTCCTCTTCCTCTTCCTCTTCCTCTTCCTTGGGGAATTTTGGATTTTCCCAATCAATGTGAAAAGTGGGTCCACAGCAACAAGAGCATTGACCACATGTTAGAGGTAACATACACAGCATATTGATTAGCAGCATAGGGGTCCAGAGGATGAGCTGAAAGTAACCTTTCTGGCCTTCGTGATTGTAGCAACACGGTATATGGTCGTCAGAAAGAGAGACTTTGCCACACGTCATTTTTCTACCATATGGAAAATCATCCAACAACTTTTCGCATGGATTGTCAAACCGACAGCCGCAAAATCGGATCCCACACTTTGGGCCCATGCAGGAAAGTTTAAAACAACCCCATACCATCGAAAATAATCGAAGGCAAAGGGCTATTTGTAGACATATAGCAATGAATATACAGGAAACGCAAGGAAACTTAAAATCCAGGGAGAGGTTCAAGCTGAATCCGAAAAAAAAAGATGGCAAGTCAGGCAAGTCAAGGGTAAAGTACATCTTGAGATACATGACCCAAATCGGAATCCCAATAAAATTTGCCGCGCAGAAAAGAGCCAAAATAAGCCTTTTCAGATAAAGTGCATCTTTTATCTCGTCGCCGTTTGCGAATGGCAACGATGGAGCCACAAGCTCGAGCTGCCGCACAAAATAATAGAAAACCATCATGCAGAGACAGAAAAAGCACGGTGTCCAGAGTAACGAGACCAACTGTGCCAATGCCAGGCCTCCAATGCCGTCTGCCAAGAGATTGCCGATGACTTTGGTGTTAGCTGGGATAAAAACCCCATACGTCGCAACTACTGGGGTTGGTGTAGCTGCACCCACCGTATGAGTCAATGCTGCAATAGGTGCTCCTGACTTTAAAAAGGACCCTTGAATCTGGTTCATTGGCATGACAAGAAACACATACATGAACGTTTTAAATGCCCCCACGCCCCCCCACATCAAAACATCAACCCTCTTTGCATTAATCTTCTTGTCTAGATATTTATTTCCGGTTTTAGTTGCCTGGGGCCTGTGGGCTTTTTCTATCTCAGCGTCCATGATGGCTTTTCCGCTACATTCCTTGTACAGGAGTTCGGCGGAATCGGCAATGAAAAGGAGAAACACCAAGAGAGCGAGAAACAGCCACACCTGCCCCAGCATATGGGAATGTTTACTTCTGAAGTCCGGGTGGTACCTGTATAGTGAATAAATATATAGCAAAGAAATATTAGTGCATGAGTGTCAATGGGGGTTACAGAACGCGGAATGCAGAAAGCGCGTATATACCTGGAGTTCAAGTAGCAGCAGGAGTCTGTAGAGTTGTAATAGGATTTATTCGTCCAGTCAGAGGGCATGACCACTTTATAAAGGGTAGTCTCATTTGCTTTAGTTTTCAAAGGACATTTGCTCGTACTTGTTCCCTCTGGTGTGAATGTAAAAAACGGACTGAAGCAAGGAACCTTTCCCGCAAATATATTTGGGAGCATGGGCAAGTACGGACATATGTACAGTATACACCGGCGGTGTTATTAAGTGGCTTGAGCGGCGTGCTAGCTGTTATTTCATAAGTTGTCGTTCTGGAAGTAGCAACAGTGAAGCGTGACTGTGTATACCCTTGAAGATTCACAGCCACGTGGCCAAGGCTGTCCCCGAGAGCGGCTTGATTCGTTCAAGCGCGCGACGCAGATCACCTGCATCTAGTCCCATCAGGAAATTTGAATCCTGCTGTGTCATTCTTCTTCTTTTTGTCCTCCGGATCTTCAAGCAACAAAGAAATTTGTGTAGCCCTTTTCATGACATGCCATAATTATAAGCAACAAGGTGGAAGTGGGAGGTTAAATAAGTTAGAGTTAACTAGCAAGCGAGACAGCCAGAAAGATAGTCAGACAGATAGGCAGAGAGCGAGCGAGAAATCGAGATGCAAAGAGACAATGAGTCACACCTCGCTGCTTCCGTGAAGGATGTTTTTGATTTGCATTTGCAATGATGAGGGACTGATTGACGTTGGAGAAGCGCGCCATGATCATGTCAAAGCTCTTCACCGCCACGATGTCCTCCCGTATGACATCCAAGACGGCGAGAATCCCCTGCAGCAACGCCATCCCCCTGTGGCGTCGGTATAGCCCAGCGTTATTACTATCACCCAGCAGAATCTCATCCCATCTAATACAGTGAATGTGTGTGTCAAATTACAGTACGGTAAGAGTTCAGTATAAATTTAATGGATGAGTAAGTGAGTGAATGGGCTGAGATCCATCAAATGGATGATTAGGCATAGAGCATGATGTACGTACATGATACAGATAGCATTGTGCGGAAGCGGGCTTCCTGTAAAAAGTGTAATGGTCCAGTTGCACAAAAAGGCCATGAACATCATGGTGGGAGCGACGTCCAGTCGCAACAGGTGAGCAGACACGGCCGGGTTCACCACAGGTAAGGTTGTGGTGAGACCTGCGACATAGTCGTGCACTCGGTGCAGCCCGCTTGCCCAGGCATTTGCGTACCCATGCTCCTCGCCTAGCCATACGCACACACTCCATGTTTCGTACTCGCTCAGCCCTATTAGTAGTAGAAACCCGGCAATGTAGTTGATTCCTTGGCAATACCCTACAAGTTCAAGCCTTTCTTCTTCTCCATCCAAATTGTCATTGCTTATATTGTTATCATTCCCCTCTCTTTCTTCGAAATCAACACTCTTCGGGACACGGATGTACAAACAACGAGATAGCGCGATGAGAACACGCGTCAGTGAACTCCGGCCGTTTGCCACTACTGGCGCGGATGCATCGCCTGTATTTCCATCATTCGCATCATTAACTGGCACAGCAAACATCGCCTCTCCCGGAAACGTGCGCGGCACATCTTTGCGAATGACATTTTCTGAATCGCGGCAGCTGGTGAGCAATCTCTCTCTTTCTCTCTCTATCTTCTCTGAGTGGAGCGGCGGCTGCGGCTTAGGCAGCGGTCTGTCATTTTCGTCACCAACCATGTAATTTTCCATCCAACCCTCGTCATCACTTAAAAACGCCGCATACACAGTCGGGCCTTGATCGACGCTTAGGCCCGAGTCGAGCAGACGCCAGCCGATGTAGGAAGCCGCTGCGCGACACCACACCCGTCTCCGCTCAGGCATCCACGCGAGGCCATGGGGATTAATCTGTTGCTGCCGCTGGTCGTCTTTACCCTCAGCCTGTCGACCATCAAAAGTTTGTTGCTTCTGCATCCACGAGAGACAGGCCTGTGCCATCGGCAATGCATTACACCGCTCGCGAAGCCGCACAATAGGCGAGGACATCGCTGCTGCGGACCTATCTGTTGCATGACCATTCCAAGTAGTGGTGGGGCACCTCTTCCATACTCGCGACATTGTCGCAGTTGACTCGTCGCTTTCACTGATACTGTTGCTGCCGCTGTGATGGGCTTGATGCTCTCGCACTAATTCGGCCTCTGCGGCTTCCCACGCCTGCACGAGCTCCTCTATGCCCGGGTGTATCAGCATGTGCAACTGAATCATCTTCATCTCTTCCCCCGTCGCCTTCTTCTCATCTTCTTCTAGAGGATCTTCGCCAAGCTCCTCCGGACTCACCTTTGATAGTGACGTGAAGTATGTATGTGTATGTATGTGTATGTATGTGTGAATTAGATATATCGTGAGAGCCAGCGAGCGCGTTCGTTAGCGAGCGGGTTGAAAGAGGAATGAGATCGTCTCCTCGCCCTCTGGACTGACTGACTCACCTTGGCCGACATGGACATGGACATGGACATGGACATGGTGATGGTGATGGTGGTGGCACCCACAAGTACTGTATAAAAGTGCTACAGGTACTGCACGCACAGTCTCTCTCTCTCTCTACTCTAATCTACTCTCTACCACCCCTTAAAGGCCCGGACGGCATGCGATCGATGCGCCAGGCCTGCAGGGCGGCGGCGGCGGCGGTGTCGGTGTCGGGCGGTATGGGATTGGCGCCATCACGCCATCACATCAATCAGCCATGTCAAGTCGTCTTGCCGTCTTGCCGTCTTGCCGTGTTGCCGTTTCCATCAATTTTGCCATCAATTTCCATTTCCATTTACACCATTGCCATTTATTTTATTTCGAACGAACTTATTAACTTACGAACGAACGAACCGCATTAATTTAGAAATTGTATTAGACTAAATACTAGTACAGAAAGTACTGTACCCGTACCGTACGTACTGTACTGAGTACGAACTACCGTACGAGTACCAAACAGTACGAGTACTAGTACAAGTATAGGGAGTCTAGTGTTTGGAGTAAATTGTACGATTCAAGTGTATTTATACCAATCAATATACAGTATCCTCCTCATATAAATGATGTTATTATTAGTCTACGCGATTTCATATGAGCTTTATGAGCTCGTCGTCGTGGAAGTGGAAGAAAGACCGTAATAGGTAATAATTATATGTGTACCAGAAGTTATAATGGAAGAAATGGTAACTATATTGGTACCAAAAATATACCATACATACTATAATTCTGCCTTCTGGCTTCAACGGCAATTTTTTGAGCGACGTTGAGGGTATCCGGACTTGGGGCGCAATGCGCAATCCCTCTGTGCACGATTTTATGGCATCTTGACTGACCGTATCACTATCACACCGATGTTTTTACAAATAATAAAACTATTTACGGTATAATGTAATACATAGTCTATGAGGAACGCCATATGTAATAAAAACAAATATCTCATCACGCAAATCGCCATTGTGAGAAATGGAGAACATCGATTTTTCATGATCCTTACTGGGCCGTACCAAAAGTGTTGCAGTGTATGGCGATACAGGTAGAGGCCCTACTGGCCAGTATACCTGTCGGCCTGTCGGCTACGAGTACTGTACATTTGTACTGAGGCATCTGTACTCATACTGAATACGGATGTGTAGTGTACTATACTGTATAGTACTGTACTAGTACTTTGAGTACCGTACTCGTTGGGAAAACGCATACTGTAAATCAACGAACTTAACTTTGTACGGCGTAAATGTACCTGCAGCATCCGTCACTCGATCGACCAGCGGCCAAAATCGGGTCAAAGCATCAGACATCAGAAAAGTGAGAGATCGAGATCGATCGACATAACGCCATAACGCCATAACGCCATCATATCATCAGGCCATCAGGCATCAGGCAGGCTTCACAACGGGCAACGCCAGCAACGGGTTGACTTGGTGGTTACATGCATGGTTACATGGTTACATGGTTGGTTGGTTGGTTCGCCCCGGACTGGCTGTATCATGCGATACGGTTTCAATATGATATGGTATGATATGATATAATACATATGAGGTGATATGATAGCATTGGATGGGAATTGATTTGATTGGTCGGTTTTTAGGATAAAAAAACAAGGATAGGAATAGGATGAGCAAAGATTGGAAGTTCAAGTCCGCGGCGGAGCAGCGCGCCGAGCGCCTCTTCGACCAGTTCCACAAGGCTCTCACCAAGTCGCTGCCATCGCGCATGGCCAGGCGGGATGGAAAGATCAGTACGAATGGGACGGAGACATATACGGACAATGGTGCGATGGACATCAAGCTCGACGAGGAGGGCAAGAGAATCAAGAAGAAAAAAGGTGCCGCACGATTAAACATCAAACTTCTACCACAATAGCTGTTGTTGTTGCTGCTGCTGCTGCTGCTGTTTCGACTTGTACGAATCACACTAACCTTATGATACGCACACAACTGCTGCTGCTACTTCTCATTGTTTATTCCAGATCGTAGCGACAACGAACGCTATCTCCGGTTGGCAGGAGAGGTAACATAGAATTGCATTCTATTCTACATACTCACTCACTCACTCACTCACTCACTCACTCACCCACTCGCCCGCTCGCATAAACGTGACGCACAAATCAACGCGGTGGCATCAGCACTTGGCACACGAGAGACAACGGCAAGCGCGGTTAACGACAGTCATTAAAGAGAAGCTGCCGGAGAACGTGCAGGTACGATACAGCACCTTGCAGTACCTCTGCTGCATTCATTAAACTAACAAAACAAAACTCCATCATACTGTACACGAATAATCGGGCGGTGCGAATATGCACGTGCAGACCATCCTGGACCTGCAGCTGATGCACGGCCAGTGCAGAGGGCAATGGCAGCCCAGCGACCGGCTGTTCGCAGCGCTCGGCGGACACATACCCGAAGCCCCGGAAGGCATCGTCGGGTGGCGTTGGGCGACGGCACTGGTCATGGTGTACCTGCGGCGGCTGCCGCGGCTATTCGATCGCCTGGAAAGGCACTATCTCCTCGGCGAAGAGTGGCTCGGTGACGAGCATCTCCTGTCGCTGGCGCGCGAGTCGCTGCCACCCGATGACGGCTCCTGGAAGGGCTACACAGGTGACTGACTGAATATTATGGAATATAAATCATGAGTTCGCGAATGAATGGACAGCTGACTGACTGACTGACTGACTGACCCAATAATAAACTCTACATGAAACTATACACGAAACAGACATCAATGTGCTTCCTACACACGATCAGGAGCTCATTCGCACGGGCAAGTGGGCGGAAGCACAGCTTGCCGCTGCAAAGGATCGCGGCTACGTCGCCTTTGTGGACGAGTGGCAAGAAGACTCCACCGACCCCGAGAAAGCAGTGCGAGAGGTCTTTCACGCCATAGGTACTGACTTTGTATTGTACGGCTAGTCCAGTCGCGTTTGGCGTCTTGTTAATCAATTGTATGGTCTCGTCGACCGTACAACTATCTCATTTGTCATTTTCGAATGGAACCGAACCGAACCGCATCAAATCAAATCAAATCATATCGAATCGAATTCACGAATGTTTCAAATGTCACGATTCAATCCATCAATGCATTCATTTAGTGTCTTCTCGTACACCGTTTCAACGACGT
>JACLAC010012903.1_pt1 | contig 16319 bp, 14 predicted proteins | sample 8027881 | NCBI WGS metagenome assembly JACLAC01 (sample SAMN15725517, study PRJNA655200) | protist metagenome | isolation source: fluorescence activated cell sorting (FACS) single amplified genomes of... | place: Spain: Blaines Bay Microbial Observatory, Mediterranean Sea | collected 2016-01-19
GCATATAAGTTAGCTCACTACTCTTAATTATTTAGATAAGATCTACATTGTATAACGTAAAGCTTGAATCAAAGGACAATTTTGTCCTTTGATCTGAATTAGCCATTTTTGGCTCTTGAAGCAAGCTGCAATTTTGCAGTTTGATCTGCATCCTGCAACTTTGGCGGATTTAGCACCGGAGGCAATAAAACCAATTTCCAACCGTTGACCGAGACCGAATAAAGTGGTCGATTTTGATTTAGCCTGGAACTCGAACATTTTTTGATTAAATGCCTGGCTAACTGAAAAACATCATCAGGTAAGCCGGACCAATTCATCTGGATACCCCCAAATAAACATGCCGATCAGCATACTTACCTTTATCCCGTTCTTTTTCCCAATCTCGCATCGCTTGGCCGGCAATTAGTCTGTTGCCCAATAATCTCTAGTTATTGTCTCAATTACTTCCTGACTTTCCAGTTCAACACCAGCATCAATTCTCTTTTGAGTAATATCTTCACGTTTCGTAAGCACTTCAAATTTCGATGGGTCTTTGACTTCTGTAACATCAAATACCTTAGTTTCGTCAGAATTTGTTCCTGCCCAGAGAACTTTTATACCTAATTCGTTTAAATCGGGTTCAATCTCTTTGTACATTTTTAACCAAGCATCAAATCCTTGGGTAATTTTAAAGGTGGATAAAAATTTCATTAGATAATCCTTTGATGGCAAATATTAGCAATTCTAGATAACTAGACAGAGTCTTAAAACTCTACTCAATCGAGTATGTATGTTACGTTGGTTACATATGCTTTTGCCAACTTGGGTTTTAAAAAATATTAATCGTCTCCGAAATCCCAGTCATCACCCCAAAACGATCTTCATAAGGATCTAAATCTTCGGCCGGAGGGATTTTTCGGACAAAAAGAGTACCAATGCCCAGCCAGGTGAGGAAAATTGTGATCCTAAGTAGAGATCAAAGTTGAATCATTGGAGTTTGAAGATCAAATTACGGCGTCTCGTAAACGGGTTTTAAAAGGGTTATAAAATGGTTTTAGTGGTTAATTTAAGTTGAATCACAAATCAAGCTATAGTTGGTTAAAAGTGAGAAGAACGAGGTTTACCCGAGCGATTACGAGGTCGAGTAATGGGTTGGAGCGAACGAGGATGAGGAGCGGTATTTTGATGTTGTTGCCAATAGAGGGGCAGAAAGTCGAAGGTATTGGCCCAAGCCCGCTTGAAGAAGGAGTCAGAAATGGAGAGTAGGAACCAGCCGGGACGTCCAACCGGGCGGCCATTACCACCAGTTTTAGGCATGATCTTAATACATTCTTGAAGGAGCTGAAGGGCTTGAATGGGGTTAACATGAGGGCTTAATTGGCAAGCCTGAGAGACGAAAGCATCGATACCCAGAGGGTGATCCTGTCGCATGATCTGATAAAGATCAGCGTTGGAAGGCAGGGGGTTACCCAGTTTTTGATGTTGATCCTGCCAGAGTTGAAGAGTTTGGAGTTTAAGCTGTTGGTAATGCTGATCAGAGTTACTCAAATCAGTCTGAGAGGAGAAGAGGGTGTGTTGGTCATTTGAGGTATCTGTATAAGAAGAAGAAGTTTCTGTGAGATTGTTTCTATTAATATTGAGAGTGGACACAGGTGTCGTGTCTGGACTGGACACTGATGTCGTATCCGGGATCTGATGGAGTGGTTGAGCCAGCTCAGTTGGTGCCTCAACCTCAATGACTTGGTCTTTCTCCTGTCTCAGTAAGCGGAGTTTATTGTTCCGTAGAGCAGCTTGCTGGATCTGGAACTCACGTTGAACGGCGTTAGTCTCATACTCCTGGATCTTCTGGGTCTGATGAAAGGCCATCAGGGTGAAAGTGCAGACGTTGCCCCAGCCCTTCTCGACTTCAATCAACTCAGCCTCGACCAACTCAGTAACGTAGCGTTGAACAGAGCGAGCAGATTTCCTTCCGCCATAGCAGTCGTCAGCGATAGTCTCATACTTCTTAGCAAAGGTACGACCCAGTAGATACTCGCCGTTGCTGCGCGTCTTCTGTTTCAGCCGCAGGTCAACGTGTCGAGCTAAGTAGACATAGAGTTTGATGGATTCACCCGAGAGGTGGCGAAACTGATCAGAGTCAACGATGTCCCAGGCAATGGCGGCGAAGTTAAAGGGTAGCTTGGAATGGGCTTTGGGAATGTAATCTTGAGTCGAACGAGGGAAAGAAACCAGTTCCTCAGGCGAGAGAGCCTGTAATTGTTGAGCAATAGCCATAAAAAAATCTCCGAATCAAAAGGTGATTGATTGGAGACCCTGAATCTGCTATAATTGCGGTGTCACCCTGCAATTTAGCGACCAAAGGTCTCTTATTGTTACCGCCTCTGCCCTTAAGCAGGGGCTTTTTTATTGTTTAAATATAATTCCTGCCTAATAAAACCGATTTTATAGAATCGGGAACTACCGAGTCAACACTCTATCACAAACTCATGCCTTCTGCAAGTCTGACTCCCGAAACTTAACCCAAAAATAACTCGTTTATAACTCAGTAGAGACTAAAAATTGACTGAATCAACATGAGTCAACCTGAGTCAAAACATAGTTAACAACGAGTTAAACAAGAGTCAAAGGTGAGTCAAAAATGAAAGCATTCAGTGTCCGCCTCAAAGATCAATTACATGAAACAGCCAGCCAAAAAGCGGACGAATTAGGGATACCGATAACCGAACTGGTGCGTCAAGCACTTGACTCATTCTGCAAAACAAACAGTGTAGATGAGTCAAAAACGAGTCAATCTAATCCAGAAACGATACTAAGAATAAAATTACTTGAGTCACAACTTGAGTCATCCATGCAGCAAGTGTTGACTAAGGACAAACAGATCGAAGAACTACTAAAACAACAAGACCAAGGGCAACAATTGGCAGGCATGCAACAAAAAACTATTGATAAACTAACTGAACAGAACCAACTACTACTGGAATCCAGTCAAGAGAAAGAAGAAAAGAAAGTCGGCTTCTGGGGACGATTAATCGGTCAACGGGCCTAATCCGTTTCTATTTCCGGCTAATTCATCACCTTTGATGGTTTCCGTTTGATTCTTGAATTAATCTTAATCCTAGTTATCCTATTATTCGGCTAATATTCGCCTCTTATAATCTAAAATATTCTACCCGTAAAATCGGCTCAAATCTCCATCTGCCACAAATACCCAGGCTGAATTAGACTCAAACACTGTCATTAATGCCTAATTGGCCGACTGTTAGAATAATCCCCCTTGATGACACCTCATCTCCTTGGATTCATCCCATTCGAGACTCAATAACCCTCTGGTCTTTTTGGCTGTCGATTTAGCTCCACAAAACCCACATAACCTCCACATAACTCCAGCTGTCATTCAGGTGACACTCACATAAATTCACTAGCAGTTTTTTTACTTTTACTGAATGCTGAACAACCGCTTAATAAAGACATTCGGTATTATCTCAGTTTAAAGTACTCAAGTTGTTCATGCTTTAAATAGTTATCAGATTCGTTTCTTAGTTAAAAAAATTGTGTACATAGCTGGTGTTTCATGCTACCTTTACCCCGGGATTACATCGCATTGTTTTGTTTTTTTACAAATCTTACGGAGCGCCTCATGACCTTCTGGAATCAGACATTTGTCTTCCATTCAATTGACACCAATCAACTAACGAGGAAACCAAGGAGATATGGTGTTTCACTTTTATTTACGTTTGGGATTTTGATGCTAATTGGATTATCAGTCAAGGCCGATCATGAAGAATTATCTGGTTGGCCCTTTCCCGTGCCTGAATCGATAGCTATGATGAAAATAAACTCAACGTTTGGAGTTGGTTATGGATCAAACGGAATCTCCGCACAAGACTTAGTTGAGATCGTGAGTGATAATACCAGTATTGAAGGCTTAATCTATTGGCCAGGTGTCACTAGTGCGATCGAAACGATTCTTGCGACGAGTGGTTCCCCTGATCCATCTCAAGTTAAGCAAGCGTTGGTTCGTTCGGAGCGGGTATGGGAAGACCCAGATGCTTTGGATCGAGCCTTGACTTGGTTGAATAACCCAATGAACGACGGTTCCTTTGTTAATAGCTTCACAGTTGAGGATATTCATCAGCTAGTCATGCAAAATTATTCTGTAGATTCAGCTTCTACGCAGTGGGGTTCGATTACGAATGATCTTCAGCATTCTCATGCCAACACCAGTAGTTACAACTTTGATTCCGCTTTTATGGAAGTGGAAATCCGTCTGACCTACGATGCTTCAACTTGGCCTTTTTCTGCTTCGGTGGACCAAGCCTTAGCCGAGATTAACGATCCAGATAATGATCCCAGTACCCCTAATAACGATCTGACAGTGGAAGAGCTTATGTATTTGGTCGAAGGACGTATTGCTCCACAAGGTTCTCCATTTTTGCCAATCGTGGATTGGCAAATGGTGGCAGCTGATATTAACAGTTCAGGTGGAGCGACTGGTAGCCTATCGCCGGGTCGGTTATTGCATGCACTAGGAATTCTTTACTGGCCACAGAACTGGGCACCGCAAGAATCTGCTTTAGGCTATCTCAACGATCCTGATAATACGCCTGATGATCCGTCTGATGATAACAGCTTTATTGCGGAAGAATTGCTCTACCTACTGTACTCTAGTCTTACGGGGTCGGAGGGGACAGTAAATTGGGCTGATATTTCTGGTTACCAGTATATACTAAATTCATGGCAGATACTGAGTCAACTTAATTCTCAATCTAGTAGCCTAATCAATGGGGGCCGAACCGAGGGTAACAATTTTAGCTGGGATGACTTGAGAAATATGCTAGGTTGGGATCCCTTTCCCGATAATGTTTTGGAATATATTAATGCTAATTCGTCTGACTCAATTAGTTCGGCTGACTTAATGGTTGCCTTCTCTCGAAATCACATGGCAGGTATTATTGGAGGCGCCGGATTCGTGAATTTTACCGACTGGGCTGGAATGGCTGATCAATTGGGGATTACCGAAAATCAACTCAACAATGCGCCGGGTAGAGAGGTTAATTGGCCGTTTCCAGTGGAGCAATCTACCGCTATGAGTATCTTGAATGATCGCAATAGCGACGGTCAACCTGACTTTTTTTTCAACCCGAGATTTCTGGTCCAAATTGTTAAGAATGATAGTAACCCCGGTGATTATGGGGTAGCAGCTGATTGGAACATCGTTAGCCAAATTTTGAGTGCTCCAACCTGGGACAGATCTACTACTGGTGGCACTATTTCAGAAACGACACCTTGGAATCCGAATGGGCTTTCGCTGTCTGCAGACGAAGTTAAGAGTGCGCTACTGGGTACTCCCGAAGAAACTAACCAGCCGCTTTGGTTATTTCCGGTATCCTCAGAACAAACCCTGTTATTTCTCAATGATCCCTACGGTACAACTAGTGATTCTAGTGATGATAACACTTTTGATGAATCTTACTTGATAGTGACTGTCAGCGATAATACTACTGAGGGAGCCCAAGGTATACCTATCATAAATTGGGCTGGCGTTACCTCAAGCCTCAATACTGATTCTACTAGTTACCAATTCACTGTAGGCGAAATGATAGAGGCTTTTGGTTTATGGGAATATCTGGGTCAACCGATTCCAGTGCCTCCAGATCAAGCCTTGAGCAATTTGAACGACCCGGACCAAGATCTGAGTACTTCCAACGGAACACTGACTATTGAAGCACTAAATGGATATATTTCGAGCAGTATGATTGCTAATAGTATGGATTGGTCACAACTAGTTGGAATCCTACAAGCCAATGAGTTGAGTGGTGTAGAGTACAGATTCACGACAGATGGCCAACCAGTGATCTTCCAGTACAATCAGATTTACCTCCAGGCAGCCTTAGGTCTATATCCTTGGGACCATGGTCGTACACCGATCGAGGCACTGGCAATTCTCAATGATCCCGACTTCGATGGAGCAGACGAAAATAATTTCAATTTACCCTGGCTTGTGGCTAATTATCACTATCCACAAGCTGCTATTTCTCCAATCAACGATCCAGATAGCAATGGGGTTAATGACAATTACTGGACTGTGATCGACTTATATTGGATATTTGGCTGGCAACCACAGAATTTGCCTTGGTCCTATTCAATTCCGATAGAGGAAGCTCTGTCTCAGTTAAACGACCCTGACCAGGATGATCAATCTGTAGCTAAATTTACACCTGGCAGCTTATATGGTTACGATATTCCATCGTTGAGGACACTGACTGTTGAGACTGTCAGTGGTCCAGTGACTAATTGGCAACTGTTGGCCCAAAAGTTATCTGAGTTGGGCGCTGATGGATACACTGTTGCAAATGTTGTCAGTGTTCCGTCGACAGCAGACTATATCATCACAGTGGAGCAGTTGAAGGAGATCTTTGCTCAGCCAGATACGACTGGTAGAGGTTGGCCAGAGAACTTTCAGTCAGAGGAGCTGGCGATGGACGGACTCAACGACCCTGATAATAACGGTACGAACGACAATAATTTTACGGTTGACTTTGTCTTGGACTTGATCGAAGCGTACAGCAGCAATGGTATAACCGATTGGGTGGGGGTCGCTTCAGCCCTGAATCAGGATGGTATTTCGGATGGAACAATAGACTTCACCCCCGATAATAACTTTTCTGGTGATCCCAGTATGGCGTTGTTTTTACCATCCATTTTGACAGGTGAACAGAGTGGCCATCTGGCACTAGAATCGATTAGTATCTGGGCATTTCCAGCCGACGAAACCGAAGCTTTATCTAAAATCAACCAGGTTAGTCGAAAGGTAAATGGTATGCCTATTGTATATGAGGATTTTACCGCTTATGACATTATTTCCTATGTCAGTCAATCTACCGGTTCGTTAAGCCAGCAAACCGATTGGGAGACTGTGGCTGTTCGATTGAACCAATACGCGAGCGCCCCACCAGAACTTGTTTTTAACGACTTTACAGCGAGTTTTGTTAAGTCGGCCTTGGGCTTCTTATCCTGGGATTTTCCGGTGGTCGAGGTGGAGGCTCTTGCCCGTCTGAACAGTATCGGTTCACTAAGTGGTGAAGCTACCAATACGTTTACCACGCAAGATGTCTTATCTGCTCTGGATCATTATGGTTTTACAGCCGATCATGTGGTCGAATTTGATTTCCAATTGGCGGCTGACTGGCTGAATGGTCAGGAGACCGACAATGTTGGCCAAATAAACGAGAATCAGCCACTAGATAGCCTTTTCACTGCCTTATACTGGAACTTTCCACCTCATCCTGTCCAAGCGTTGGAGTACTTTAATGATCCCGATCAGGATGGCAACCAAGACAATTCCTTCGATCTAAAAGACTTACTTCAGGCGGTTAACTTTGAATCCTGGTCAGATATGATTGATTGGGTAGCAGCAGCCAACCAGCTCAATGAGCTGAATAGTAGTGACAGTAGTAACTTTACTGCTGAGATGGTTAGTCTGGGTTTTGAATTCGGTGGGGTTGGGCCTGATTCAGCAGAATCTGCAGCTGATTCTCCATTGGGAACGGCGGTTGTCAATCTTATGCCCGGCATCAACATGATTAGTCTTCCTAACCAACCAGAAGACCCTTATACGGCTCGTTCCTTGATTGAGCTGATTCATCAGAGCAAGTATCCACAAGATGATGGCGTGAATCTGGTTCCTGGTGGAAACGTAACCGATGTTAATTGGCTAATTCGTTACGATCTGGTTGATCAGAAATTTCGGTCCTACGTTTGGAGCATCGATAATCTGCAAGCCGGTTTTGATATTGAAGGTGGACAAGGATACATAGTTAATGTCTCTTCAGCTCGATCGGTCCAATTTGTCGGTACTGTTTGGGACGGAATCTTAAACCCATTAGCCCCTAGCTTGGAGCCAAAAAGACCTCAGACTTGGGCCTTTATCCTACTGGGCCAATTGCCTCCACAACTCACCAGTCAGTTGGATAATCATTCGGTACGGGTGACTAATCTGCAGACCGGTCGTCAACTGGCTGAGACCACCGGCTTACAACCCCAATTTCGTCTACCGATGGTCGACTCGCTTCAACAGAGCATCGTTCATCAGGGTGACCTAATCCGAGTCGAGGTTTGTGAACCATCGGGCCAGAGGGTGGCTGATGCTGAGTTTGTCATCGGAACTGAAGAACTAGCCACCGCCTATCGACGGGTGAATTTACAATATAACCCAATACCCGATTTGACTCGCTTGCGACAAAACTATCCCAACCCGTTTAACCCTGAAACTTGGATTCCATTTGACCTCAGCCAAGAGGGGGAGGTCAAGATAACCATTTATGATCTGACCGGTCATCAAGTGCGGTTACTACCAATGGGGCGTAAACCGGCCGGAATTTATCATAGCCAGCAGCGTGCGGCTTACTGGGATGGAAAAACCGAGACAGGGGAATCGGTAGCCAGTGGGATCTATTTTTACAGCATACAAACTGAAGACCACACAGAAACTAGGCGGATGGTGATTTTAAAGTAAGAGGTTCTCTGTATCTTCTGCTAGCACCTAGTTAATAATTAATTAGTTGTGATTGGGTCTTATTGCTTTTGAAAGGATGACTTAAAACCATCCAGTAGCAGATCGATGGTGGAATCCTGACGGACGGCTAGCCAACAAACTAGAGCTAGATTAGCAAGAGACCAGCTATTGCACCACCGCGGCCGAGGCCATCTGCCGAGATGGTAGTAACCGCAATGGTTGCTTTGATCAGCTAGAACCACGAGGTCTCGTCAAAGATTGGGGCTGGTGCCCCTGAAGTAGTCTAGGAGTTTGAGCTCTGAATCTAGGCCTTTTCAATCCTCCTACTATGCCACTATGACATAGGTTATCGGACATTTATTTTGGAGATTTGGATCTAAAAAATGGCAGCCTTGGTACTAGGGATTGTGGTTGGAGGCTGCCAGTCGGACAGATAAGGTCCGATAAGGTTCATTATCAGACATTATTATCTCCAAACAAAAAAGCAACCTCCGTTGACCTAGGTGATCCGCCCTTTTGTAGTCAGTTGGGGGTTGATATCGTTGGCTCATCGCTATACAGATGAGAGGAAGACTCAAAACGTATATCCGATTCCAAGTCCAAACGATGGGCCAATGCCACCCTCAACCGCTTCACTAGCTGTTCCATCGCTAGCTTCGATTTTACCTATTCCATAATTTATCCCTATATAGGGGTCTAGAGTAAGACCAAAGTCCCAACTCCATTTGTATCCTAGATTTACTGTTGGCCAAAATATTGTCCCAGTCACTGTCTCACTAAGTTTTGTATAATCCCAATTAAAGAAAGCGAACCCGAGGCTAGCCTCATAAAATATTCCCTTACCTGTACCACTGTGATAAAAGCGGTATCCTGGAGCAAAGCCAATACCAGAAATATCATTCTCTTGGTCTACAAAAGCGAAGGCTCCAACACCAATCTCGTTTTTCCCATTGTTATGGATAAGTCCATAATAGCCCACACCGGCAGTAATGTTTTCGTTCAGCAAGGTGAAAGCCAGTGGGGCGAGATCTGTTCCAATAGTAACTTTCTTTTGGGGTGATTCTTGTGCAGATAAAACACTTGTAATAGTAAGTGATAAAACTATGGTTACAATCTTTTTATACATTTGGAAATTCCCTAATTTCTCCATCGTTTTGGTTCATTTCTGGATCAGGTTTAACTGATTGTAGCAATGTTGAGCAATATCATCAAGGTGAGAGGTGGTGCGGTTCACCCTGTGGCTAGCATTGCAATGCCGACCGAGACCACATTTCGGTTTATATTATGATGTCCGATAATTGCCATTATCAGACGTTGACAATTCCCCAGCTTTTTACTATCTTTTTTTCAGAAACTCCAACATCGTCAGGAAATTGACCAGGGGCTAGTCAAACCAATGCCCGATAATCTACAACAACGGATTCATCGGTCAGGTAATACCAAATGGTAATCGAATGAAAAAGATAGAGGAATTGATTATGAAAAAGATTAGTTATTGCTTTTTGTTTCTGTTGGCATTTTCTGGTTATGCTCAAAAAGAAAAGTTACCCGTTATTTCTAAGACTGAACAACTGAAAACTGTCAAAGCTAAACAGATCATTTGGCAGAAAGACGGGGCCAAGATGGTCTCAGTTCCTCAGCAATTTGAGATTGTTCCTGCTGAAACAGTTCCTGCCGTATATGATGAATTTGGTGATTTGGTAAAAACGGAAACTATCATTCCAGAAAAGACAGTTCAGATTGGTAATTCTTTCTTTATGGATGCTTATGAGGTTACGGTTGGTCAGTTTAAGATTTTTCTCAAATCGTCGGGTTATAAACCTGATGAACCTATTAATTGGAATAAAGTTTATGAGATATCCCCCACCGAAAAACATCCGATGATTTATGTGACTTGGCATGATGCTACGGCTTACGCTAAAGGAGCCGGTAAACGTTTGCCAACTGCAAAAGAATGGGAATTTGCCGCTCGTGGTGGATTAGTAGATAAAAAATATAGTTGGGGTGATGATGTAAGTGTAGCTCGCGATTATGCTAATTATAATGAAATTGATGGTAAAGATAAATGGGATAAAACAGCACCAGCAGGTAGTTTTAAGCCCAATAGTTATGGTCTGTATGATATGGCGGGTAATGTCTACGAATGGTGTCAGGATTGGTCTGACAGTGATCAAAAATATAAGGTGTTACAGGGAGGTTCTTGGCTCACTAATATCAATGACCTGCGGGTAGCGAACCACGCCTACCACAGCCCTCCGGTTGATAGGTCCGGCAACGACGGATTTCGATGTGTGCTAGGATCGCCTTAATAATCCTTTACCCCTCCACACTTGGTAATAACGTCCGGTAATTCTTATTATCAGCCGTTTTTACTACACCTTCCATTTTTACAAAGACGTTCGTTTTTTGTACAGGATTTGACCATTGGTCTGTTGGAGGAGTAAAAAGACGTTTACAACTGACCCAGATTCTTGTTATGTTTTGTCAACATTCAAGTCCACAACACTCAAACGAAATTACAAATGACGGTCAATAAATTCTTCTCTTTATCTCTGACTTTACTACTGTTTTTGGTTTTGATTGGTATTCCTCTGGACCGGGCTGATGCTGAGGAACTAGATTCTACTGCTGCCGCTACGTTGATCACTGACCAAGGAACTGATGTGGTGATTCCTAACACCTATACTTCCATTGGTATTTATGCCTTCAAAGATAGTGGACTAACTGGTAATCTAACCATCCCAGATTCGGTTACTACTATTGGTTATGGTGCCTTCTATGGTTGTAGTGGACTAACTGGTGATCTAACCATACCGGATTCTGTTACCTCCATTGGTATAAATGCCTTCCATGGTTGTAGTGGACTAACTGGTGATCTAACCATACCTGATTCTGTTACTTCCATTGGTAATTCTGCCTTCTCTGGCTGTAGTTAACCATACCGGATTCTGTTACCAGCATTGGCAATTATGCTTTCTATGACTGTAGTGGACTGACCGGTACATTAACCATACCGGATTCTGTTACCAGCATTGGTGATCATGCCTTCTATTACTGTAGTGGACTAACTGGTAATCTAACCATACCTGATTCAGTTACTACCATTGGTGGTTCTGCCTTCTATGGTTGTAGTGGACTAACAGGTACGTTAACCATCCCTGATTCGGTTACTGAGATTGGTAAACGTGCTTTCTTTAACTGTAATGGACTAACAGGGGACTTAACCATACCCGATTCAGTTACTTCTATTGGTGATCGTACTTTCAATGGTTGTAGTGGACTGACTAGTTTAACCATCCCTGATTCGGTTACTACTATTGGTAACAATGCCTTTTCAAACACAGGATTGACTTCAGCAGTTATTCACGTTTCAGAAGAGAATTATCCCGACTTTTCATCAAGTTTCGTCAGTGGTACCGTCTTTACATATCTGACATCCAAAGCCATTACCAATCTATTACGAGGTGCTAATATGATTGGTCTACCGTTGAAACCGGGCCTACCTTACACCGCTAAATCACTGTCTCAATATCTGGCTGGCAACTCTCAAAATACCAAAGACGATAATACTGATGTTACTTGGATCGTCCGCTATGATTCTCAGAATCCTGATCCAAATCAACGTAACTTCCAGACCTATATTTGGGATCTTGATAATACTGAAGATGGTTTTGATATTCAGGGTGGACAAGGTTACATCGTCCATGTTAGTTCTAATCGAGCAATCACTTTTTGGGGACAGCCGTGGACGGGTGAATTAAACCCTGCACCAAGTTCAATAGTTGAGAACAATACTTGGGCTTTTTTGTTAGGTGGTGATTTAACTTCACAAATGGTAGACGAGGACGAAAACTACCTATTAAAGGCCACTAACCTAACCAGTGGTAAGCAGTTGGCTGAAATGGAACATCAAGGATATAGCTTCCGTCTACCCTTGATCGACTTCAACCGTCAAGAGGTGGTGGCTGAGGGTGATTTGGTAGAGGTGGAAGTAATCGGCAGCAATGGTAAACGAATCGCCAATCGTCAGTTCAGAGTTAATCAACAGGAACTAGCAACGGCCTACCGATTAGTGGAAATCGAATACAATCCAGTACCCGATCTAACCCGACTGTTACAGAACTATCCAAATCCCTTCAATCCAGAAACCTGGATCCCATATGAATTGAGTCAAGACTCGGCCGTCAAGGTCTGGATTTATGATGTGGGAGGACAGCTGGTCAGGCGGATGGAAGTAGGGTTTCAAGAAGCAGGCATCTATAGCCGTCGAGAAAAGGCCATTTACTGGGATGGAAAAAGCCAAGATGGAGAACAAGTAGCCAGTGGAGTCTACTTCTACAGTCTGGAGCTGGGTGAAGAGAGTCAAACCAGACGGATGGTAATTTTAAAGTAGATTTGGTCGATAAGTCTGGTGATGTTGACTTTTTCTTTCATTTAGTAAGTGATTCTTTCTCCATAGATCGACCTATTTACCAAACTAGTAATGTCTCGTAGGATTCCTAGGCTATATATGCACTGTAAATCTACAGCTTTCAGGAAAGATGATCTATTCATCAAAAACAGTATCCTTACTTAATTGGCTTAATTGGCTTAATTGGCTTAATTGGCTTAATTGGCTTAATTGGCTTAATTGGTATAGATTATCTGCCAAGGACTCAGTTTTTTCATAAATAAGACTATGAACATCCTTAAGTGCTTGATTGTAGTAAAGTCCTCCAAAATTTTCTGTGAAAAAATCTATTAAGAACTCAGTATCTACACTACCTATGTCTTGGTCAAGATTATCTTGAAACCAATCTTGCAAATTTTGACCAATTTTATCTTTATTTTTTCTTGATATGCTTATCATAATACTTCCTTATTAAATCAGGTCGTCAATCAAGCTTCCGTTTCATTCAATCCAAACAATCTTTGGAACCAAGTCCGTTTAGATTCCACCAATAACTTCTGTTGGTTCTGGTTCATAGACATGATTATCTGTTGATTTTGGTCTTGCTGTCGTAGAAGTTCATTAATTTGTTCGTTTTTCTCTGCCAATTCTTTTTGTAATGACTGAATCAAATTATCTTTTTCTGATAACAAGTCATTGATACCAACACTACTACCAACATTGGTATCAACATTGGTACCAACCTGATAATCAAAAATTAAATACTTTCCCTTTTCTTTTTCCCATTCAACTTTACCTGACCGAATCCAGTTTCTGACTGTTGAAGTAGAAATACCGTTCTTGATGGCATAATCTGTAACTGAGAGCTTTACCACTTTCTCTTTACTATCAACATTAGTATCAATATTGCTACCCATCCCCTTTAATCTCCTACCAATTGATACTAATAAAAACGACTGTAAGAACAGATTGATTTCAGGAATTTAACCTATTCGGAATATATTTTATTAACATTTCAGACTGTTGACAAAATCGAGTAATCATTACTAACAAATGTGGATGGAAAGCTGACGAAAAGGAAATATTTTCCGATGGTGAAAGTAGTGAATTGTTTATTAGAACTTCGGTATTTTTTTCAATCTACCCTCTAAACTTTCAATTGACTGAACTAAAATATTCAAATAGGGATAGGATTGGTTGAATACCAAATAAAATCAAAAAAGTTCCCAAACCACCAACAAATATAGCAAGCAAAGTTATAACAACAATCATTACCCGCAAATCAGAGATTACCCACCACCAATTTCTCCTGATTATTACTTCCCAAGCAGGGATCATCGTTGACAGTGATCTTAGAACGTTTTTCACTTATCCTGTTTGAGAATTAAAAACCTTGTAAACATTAATAAATAACAGGTGACTTTACACACCTGAAGCCAGTGTAGTTTCCCCTAAAGTTTTTAGAACCATAGGCGCGGTAGGATAAGTGCAAACTGCTTGTACCATTACTCCAACCGCCCCCACGCAATGTTCGTTCATCTTGATCACTGTCATACGAATCCTGACACCATTCGAAAACATTCCCGTACATATCGTGCAAACCATAACCGTTAGGCTTAAAGCTACCCACTGGTGCTGTAGTTTTGTCCCATTTATCTTTACCACCTGTTCCGTTATAATTAGCATAATCTCTAGCTAAACTTACATCATCCCCCCAACTATATTTTTTGTCTATTAAGCCACCACGAGCGGCAAATTCCCATTCTTTTGCAGTTGGTAAACGTTTCCCCACCCATTTGGCGTAGGCAGCCGCATCATGCCAACTAACAACAACCATAGGATGATTATCAGTGGGCGAATAATGATAAATATCATTCCAACCAAAATCGTCATGTTCTATTATGGGGTGCATGACGTGAACATTCAGCAAAGAAAGTAAACTAAATTTAAGTTTGTAACCAGGCGAATTCAGAAACTTCTTGAACTGACCGACAGTGACTTCAGTAGTATCCATCCAAAAAGGTTTGATGGCATTCGAAGCCGGGATCAAGACCATTTGAGTCCCGTCTTTTTGCCAAATCATCTGTTTAGCTTTAGAAACAACTGGTAACTTTTCATCTTCAGGTAGATCAGCCTTTTGTTCAACTTTAGGCTGATCTTGACATCCAACAAAAAAGACCAAAATAAACAAAAAACAATAACCAATCTTTTTAATTATAAAAACTGCCTTTCTTTCTGAAGCTAACCTTAGACCATCTCACTGGTATAGTCCATCGATGTACTTGATTCTGGGACTCCCAAACCATTTAGACATCTTAATCTCGGATACCCCCTCAAATCCTTTCCACTACTGAGACAAGACACTGGTGTCCACTCTGGATGTTGATAAAAGGAAGGATTGTTAGACACAACAAGAACTTCACACAGGGGGTAATCATAGCCATCGCCTCAATGGGCTATTTAGAAGTCTTGGCTACTTCAGAATTACCATCTTGCGAGTTTGGGTATAATCCCCCGCTTCTAGCTGATAGAAGTTACGTCTGACATAGTTTGATTTGTTACCTAGCAAGTAACTATCAATCCAAGACCCCATACCTCTCTTTTTCCTCTGCTGTCAGTTGGCGGGTCACTCGGATTTCAGCTATTTGCAGCAGTTCTTCCATGTCTGTGGTGTAGATTTGGACAATACCATACCTCCCTGCAGTGGCAATTCTTTTTCCATCTGGACTATAGACGGCTGACACGACCGCACCATCATGGCCTTTCAGCGTAAACAATTCCTTCCCGGTCTGAACATCCCACACCTTTGCTGTCTTCTTATTATAACTCCCCGTCACAATCCGCTTCCCATCCGGGCTATAGGAGACTGAAAAGACCCAACCATCATGTTTCAGAGTCAACAGTTCATGTCCAGTCTGAGCATCCCATATCTTGGCTGTCTGATCGTGACTAGCAGTCACAATCCGCTTCCCATCCGGGCTATAGGAGACTGAAAAGACCACACCATCATGTTTCAGAGTCAACAGTTCTTGTCCAGTCTGAGCATCCCATATCTTGGCTGTCTGATCGTGACTAGCAGTGGCAATTCCTTTTCCATCTGGACTATAGACGGCTGACACGATCACAACATCATGGCCTTTCAGAGTAAACAATTCCTTCCCAGTCTGAGTATCCCATATCTTGGCTGTTTTATCCGTACTAGCAGTCACAATCCGCTGACCATCTGGGCTATAGCCCGCTGACCAAAGCAAATTATCATGGCCTGTCAGAGTCAACAGTTCTTGTCCAGTCTGAGCATCCCATATCTTGGCTGTCTGATCCTGACTTCCCGTTACTATACGCTGGCCATCTGGGCTATAGCCCGCCGATATGACTGGCATATCATGGCCTTTGAGAGTCATCAGTTCTTGGCCTGTATTTGCATCCCAGACCTTG
>JACLAC010020056.1_pt1 | contig 16313 bp, 8 predicted proteins | sample 8027881 | NCBI WGS metagenome assembly JACLAC01 (sample SAMN15725517, study PRJNA655200) | protist metagenome | isolation source: fluorescence activated cell sorting (FACS) single amplified genomes of... | place: Spain: Blaines Bay Microbial Observatory, Mediterranean Sea | collected 2016-01-19
TTCATTTTTAAATAGAGTTGCATGTAGACGACTGACTTCTGTATTTATAATGTACAATACTTCGTATACTACTGGTACTATCAAGTCTTTTTTTTAATGCTTCGTTGATTCGGTTTTTACCTGTACGTACCGTCGTAGTAAGAACGACAACTAGTTTGGCTGCTTCTAACTATTACAACAAAATATAAATAATGAAGTATATTTATTACATACTGTGTACACTGTAACAGCTCGCTAAGGACGATTAGTTTTTTAAATTAAAAAAATAATATAATAAAATAACGTTTTCCCTATTCTTCTATTTATTATATCCTTCCTATGTACCTATAATTTAACAACATTTCCTTCAAATTCAATCCACTATGCTGTCTATATGTTACAGTCGTCTTTTTTTTTAATTCTTAATTTTTTTACAATACTACTACTACTAAGAACAAAAAGAAATGATGAGGAAGAAGGCTCGATCTCAAAGTAGAGCGGTATGAGTGGGGAACGGACGGAGTGCGAGTGCCGCGATGAGGACGTTAGTGAAGTGAGTTTAGTTTGAAAATATGTAAACACCAGAGGCACATTTAGAAAAGGAAAAGGCCGAAGCTATTTTGGAACGAAGACCTGTTTGCTTAACGATTAACATACATTTTGAAAATAGTCATTCGAAGAAAGAAGTAAAATGTCAAGTTCAGGAGACGAAGGAATGTGGGAAGGGAAAAATGCAGAAGACGACCTGGAGAACTTTAGCCACGTGAACACGAAGTTTGCACAGCCGACCATTGCGAATAGCAAACCGCACATCAAAGTTGTTGACGGTGCTATGTATAAATCAGACAAAAAAATGGTCCCTCACCTGGACATAAGCGAAAATCCTGGTGAAGTATTTGTCACAAGGTTTTCCCCAGACGGCGGTCTCTTGGCTGCAGGGTGCGGAGACGGTGCTATCCGAGTATTTAAAACGGAGACGGGACGGTTGAGTTACAATCTAAACGTGACAAACGCATCGGCATTGCCTACGACTGCGATTGCTTTTCGCCCAGCCAGTGGTGTTTCGAAAACCCGAAATGTCCTCCTAGCTGTCAACTCCGACGGGAGTGTCCAGCACTGGCACGTTACTTCCGGGCGTTGCCTTCACGAAATTCGCGACGAGAAAAACCCCTTGTTGACCGTGGACTACAACCCAGACGGCACTAAGTTTGCCACCGCGGGCCGAGATGCTTGCATACGCATCTACGATGAAGCAACGAAAACGCAAATATCAAAAATGCAAGGTGGAATGATGTCTACGCAAAAACCTTTGGACGTCTCGTTGGGACACTCTAACCGTGTCTTCTCGTTGAAATTTTGCAATTTTGACGATAATTTCGTTGTAAGCGGTGGCTGGGATAACACGATTCAAATCTGGGACACAAGGATTGAAATGGCAGTGCGGAGCTTTTATGGCCCGCATGTGTGTGGCGACGCCCTAGATGTCAAGGATGGCAAGATCCTGACTGGGTCGTGGCGACAGGACCACCAGTTGCAGCTGTGGGATTTTGGGACTGGCAAAATCATTGAAGAAATCAAATGGGGCGGTGAAAACAGTAAGAATGATTGCATGCTGTACTGTGCCAAATTCAGCAACGATGCTTCCTTGATTGCTGCCGGGGGCAGTGGTAAAAACGAAGCAAAAATATTCGATCGAAAAAATAATTACGCGACTGTGGGTACGGTTGCAGGTCTCAGTCGCGGTGTCTATAGTCTTGACTTTAATTCAGATGGATCAAAATTCGTTGTTGCAGGCGGCGATGCCACCATTAGAATCTTTAATATTGAAAATAAGAACTCTGGTGCGGACGAAGAAAAATACAAAGAATGAGTTCGGCTTTTGAGCTAACTCTGCGCATCTATGCCTCTTGAGTTTAGGATTACAATGGCATTAGTATTGCGTACTTCGTACAGGTACTACCTGTACCAGGCACGGGAACAATTTCTTCCTTCGGCACGATCTGTTTGTTGGCCGGTACGGTACCGTACCGCAAAATGTGTAATAAAAAAAATATTTAAATACTACCGGTACGGGTGGTATATTTTAACAACCCACAAAATCTTCTATAAATCATTCTCTTCTTCTGTGTTAAGTAAAAATAAACTATAATAGTTCTAGTAATATCGGAGCAACTCTTTCCTTTCAAGCTGGTTGTGCTTCGCCAAAAACCTTGTCATGAGGCCCTTCCATCTCATGGTCATGAATAGTTTTCCAAATTTCAACCTGGCATCTTTGCGGGTTTCAGCGTTTAAGTTCCAATCTTCGTTGACTTCTTTCAATCGTACAATGTTAAAGAGTCTTCGTACCATACGACTCCATCTAAAGTAAATTGCCAAGCCCTTCATTTTTTGCAATGCTATTGGGACCGTTCCATTTTTGTCTAATTTCCAGTCATCTTCAACACGAGCTTTGTGCGCTTGTTTCGCTCGCGTTAATGTCCTCTTGGCACGCTCTTTGTCTTCCAAATTTTCTATAGAATCTTTCAACGCCCTTTGAGCTTCTGTGCTTGCAAGAATATGCTGTTCAACTTTCATGCAGCGGGATCGAAGTATGCCCAGCTTGTCTACCAACCAACTCTCCTCCGTTTCCTCACCTTCCCTCATTTCTCCCTCCACCGTGCCTTTCTTTCCTGCATCTTGCGCGTCGCCGTCCGCCATTCCTTGATCTTGATCGTTTTTTTTACGGAGATTTCTCGGTTTCACGACGTCCACATTCATTAATATTATTCTATCATCTTCGTTCGGGGGCATTATAATTCGAACGTAACCTACCATGATTCCTTTTCCTTCAATTGAAGCGTTTGTAATTTTTAACAACCTTTTGCGCTGTTCTCTATACGCTACTGTTGGTAGGTGAAAACACGGCCTCTCGCTTGCCACTTCTAGTTCTACCATATGCGGCTGCACTAATTTTTGCAATTCGAGGAAGTCCCTGTTTAATTCCTCCTGCCCTACATCAGAGAAAAATGTAGCTGCCTTCATATTTACCATCTTTTTGTACACTTTCATGATCGGTTCGCAAGACTGAATTCTAAGCAACAAGCCCGATTGTTCATCGCACGCCGTGGCGAATCCCAAGCGACCAAGATCGTCTATACCAACATGTTGTCCATAGAGCAGCACTACCTTTCCTCCCGGAGGTAGCTGGGTTGCAATAGCTTTCATCCCTGTTATTCCTACAAAAGGGAGACCACCTAGTCCACCCAATGCAAAAGGGGCCCTCCGATTATTAAAGGCGCGATATTTTTTTGAATCGTACGCCTTGACAGAACCAGGACCAGTGCTGCACAAGGATGTTGCATATGCACAATAATGGGGAATGTGGCCTGTTTCTAGCAAATATTGCTGGAGTTCCTTTTCAAATACCTGTAGGCTTATTGTGTGCCCGTACGATTGCCTCAAGACTTTTTGGGGTACAGATAGAAAGTCTGGATACTTCGAATTAATAATTTTCAATTTATGTTTGCTGATCCCCTCCTCTTTGTTCGCGACAACAGTATCAGCAGGTTTGTCATTCTTTGTCCCATGTCCCCATCGGAACGAGTGCCTTGGAAGTGCAGGTGTACTCTGAGTTTCATGCAGCCGTTCCGTTAGGTTTTTAGGGGCTTTGGATTCGAGCAGCTTGTTTATGAAACTGTTTGTGATGAATTTACCCGTCGAGTCCGTGTATGTTGCGACGATAGAGTGAAGTTCCTTATGCAAACGCCCCCCATCAAAGGTTGTGTCTTTCGTGTTTCCAGCTGTTGGACTATTGGTTTCAACAGTATACTTTGACCGTCTTCGACGCCCCTGAGGAACCATCCCTGCTCGTGTTACTTATGGTGGAACGGATCCCGGAACTACAAGTGGTGCGTCAAAACTATTCGCCACCAACGGAGTATTTGCGGCGCTGTCTTTTCCCCATTTTTTCATCACCATAAGAGTATATTTTTTATACAGTTTTTACTCACTTATAATAATTAAAAAAAAGAGAGAATAACGGTCATAAATAATATATATAGAAGAAGAAGAAGAGCAATATATAAAAAATAAAAAAAAAATCACAAATAATGGTTTGTATATATGTTAGGATTAGGGTTAAATATGTTTGATATCTACAAAAAAAAAAGCAGAAAAGAAAAAAAAAGATATTAAATTTTGTGAGATGAACTTTCTATTTTGTGGCTGGCCTGCTACTACTATGATATTAAATTATGCCAATATTCGATCTTTTTTACGACAAGGAGATACAATACAATTTAATTTGTACATTGACATAGAGATTAAATAAATATCCGACGATAATAGATGTCCCTTTTGTAGTGAATGAAGCAGCACGCAGGGAGCAGCATCCAACAAACCACAATATGGTACGGTAGGAACAACGGCGGAAGGGAAGAAAAAAAGAGAAGAAGAAAAAACAGGTAGTACCGTACCAGAAGAAGAAGAGGAACAACAAAGAAGAAAAAAAGTTCAAAGTCAAGTGTTAATGTCACGATATCCATTGCGGAAGTACAATGCAATATATGGCATGGAAAGCTTTGCGCAAGTTTACAAAGTTGTCAACACGTAAGGTAGTCGACGGGAATATTTTAATTCACAGAAAATTGTAACTATTGCGCGGTGGTTTAGTTTTGCGGTTGATTCTTGAAGAGCAATAGCGAGTATCTATGAGCGGAGTCAGCAGTGGTAGTACAGAGCCTCGGGCTTTCCAGGCCGGTCCCACACAACAGCAGAGGGGCGGGGAGGGAGACGGTTGTCTGCAAGAAAAAGGAGTCATGGCTACATTGAGAATTAGCAAGCCTCGGGGCACTTCAAACTTACAAGAGAAAGCAAACCTATCTTCTGTAGAATGCAAGACACCGAAAGATCAGCAACAAGCTAAGAAGCACACTTCGAGTTTAACAGCTGCTACGGGAGGAAAGCCTAGTACAACAGTTATAAATATGCAAATTAAAAGAACGGGCGAAAAGCGGAAGTTGAAAGAAGGCCAGGCGACCAAATCCACTGACTCCAAAAGGCAGAAAAAGGGCGCTGACAAAAAAAAGGTAGCGAGTAAGAAAGCCCTGAAGAAGCAGGAAGGGGATAACCTACTGGAAAAAGTAGGGCGGTGGACGGATGAGGAACACAAAGCATTCAAGCGGGGTTTGGAATTGCATGGGAAAGAATGGGCGAAAGTCGCTGCCTTGGTAGGAACCCGTTCTGTCGTACAAACCCGCACCCATGCCCAAAAATATTTTCAGAAACTTCTTAAAGCAGCAAATTTGGTAGGCATGAAGCACGACCAGGACAAATTAAAATCTGCAGGCAACGGACTGAAGCTTAACCAGCCATTTGCACAAAAGCTTGGACCAGGGTCGCTGGCACTTTTGGCGCGCACATCTGCAGGCGCTGAAGGCGTTGTCAAACGACTTTCCGATGACACAAAGTACCTTGAACTTGCCCTGAGTGGGACCGCCAGTACGTCAAGGCTATCCCGGGCGAAAGCAAATGCCGCAGATACCGAAAAACTCAAGTCAGCAAAAAAGGGGAAGGTGAAAGTGAACCGTAATTCAACGAAAAGTTCGAAAAAGAAAAGTGCAAAGAAACTGAAGGCAGGCCACAGAAGGCCCAAACCGACCTTAGGCGATTTATCAGCAGCGATGTTGGAAGAAAAATTTGTCAGTAATGCCCCCGGGACGCCTTGGGCCGGTCACATTGATTTGTTACGGGAAGGGAAAAAGAAAAGTAAATCTGCATTGAGTCATTCGGGTGCTGGATTGCGTAAGATTACCTCTTCCGCTGCATCGCAAAGCACGGCAGCTACCCAGAAGTCGCTGAGGTATTACCCTGCGCAGAGAACGATAGTGCATGAAGCCGTCCTGACAGGTGATTTAGAGTACTTAGCAAAGGTATTGAAAGATCTTGCGGAGGGTGGCATGGATGTGCGCACCAAGCTGGAGGAGAATCCAAAAGCCTCTACGCTTTCCAAGCAGTTGTCAACACTGCCTCCTCGACCCCTGGTGCACCCACCGACTGCACACTCGATCTTGGAAAACTTATCGTCGCAAACAGAGAAGCGCGGCAGCGGTACAGAAAATGCAGACAAAATGGAGGCGGCGGCTATTGTTGGGCATACAAGCACAGTAGAAAGTAACTCGGGGGATAACAAACCTGGTTCAAGTATGTCCGTTGACTCTCCCGATGCCGAGCCAAAGGTCGCCGCTCCGGCTGCTCCACGGCCAACAACATCCAAGACTAGTTCCCATAATCCTTCTTTAATCATTAAAAGGAAAAAGAGCAGAGCAGTGAAAAAGGGGATATCGTCTATTTCCGTCGCTGAGGCAGTAAATCACCCGGACACGTACGGTTATACACCCCTCATGGTAGCTGCAGCATTGGATATCAGTAAGCTTAAGACAAAAAAACGGGTAAAGGGGGACGATGCGAAGAGTCTACCAGTCAAAATGTGCAAGTTACTATTTACGTACAAGGCGCAAACGAAGTTTGTAGATAAAAAAGGGTACAATTGTCTGCATTGGGCTGCTGCGAAAGGCAATAGAGATATTTTGCCCATGTTTCTTCAACGAGGTTGCAAGAAAGATTTTCGTAGCAAAGCGGGAAACACGGCGCTTCACCTTGCTTCTTGCGAAGGGAAAATTGAGTGCGTAAAGTATTTGCTGCAGCACAAGGCTGATATGCATATTCGGAACCAATATTACAAGACTGCGATGGCTGTTGCTGCCTCTGAGTTGCCCATTGGCACCCTTTCACAGAGAAAATCTGCGGAACGGTTGCGGGATGAAATCAGAGAGGTTTTTTTCAACGCCGATTCTTCAAGGAAAACTTTGATAGTCCACCACGAAGAGTGCGAAGAGCACGAACCAAGAAAATCTGATGAATGGGAACACCCAGAAAGAATACAAGTTATTATGAAGGAAATGAAGGAAACCAAAATGTTTAATCCAGAGAAGTCTCTCCAGCATACCTCTTCGTTTGACCGTGCGACTGTAAAAGCACTACTTAGAGTACATTCGCCCGCATACATTCGTTTTATTCATGACCTGTCGAAGCAAGTTATAAAGGATAAGACTGTGATTCCCTTCACGCCAAAAGTTCAAAAAAATCTGGGGGTTGCGGATGCAGAAACGAAGGAAGATGATATTTGCGATACATCGTTTTCCAGTGGCTCCCTTCCTGCTGCTCGCCGGGCAGTGGGGGCCGTATGCCATGCCATCGACGTGGTTCTGAGTGGAAAAAATCGTAATGCATTTTGTGCCGTGCGTCCGCCTGGGCACCATGCTGGAACAAATGGTTTGTTAAAGAATGCAACTTCCTGTGGCTTTTGCATTTTCAACAATGTTGCCGTGGGGGCCATGCATGCTTTAGACCACCATAATCTAAACCGGGTAGCAATAATCGATTTTGACGTCCACCATGGAAACGGGACCGAAGAGATCATTTCGGGGATAAATGACCCAAATAAAATATTTTTCTTCTCTACACATTTGTTCGACCGTTCAAAGTCATATGAGTTTTATCCTGGAACTGGAAAGGTAGATATTATTGCGAAAAATATAAGCAACGCGCCCATGAGGCCTCTGTGGCGCCGGGACAGCAGCGGGTCCGTGTCCATGGGGCGGCGGCGAGTTTCAAGTGCACCGTTGCGACGGGGGAGGTCTTATTTTCGGCAAGTTATAACCCAAAAACTGATTCCGGCACTCAGGGCTTACAACCCTGAATTAATTTTGCTCTCTTCCGGTTTTGACGGTTCAGAAAATGATGTTGGAAATTGCAATCACTCTGTAGGTCGCAGCAGTTGTGGCCTTGACCTCCGGCCTTCGGATTACTTTTGGGTAGTTTCAAAAATTCAAGAAATAGCATCTATTTGCTGTAATGGTAGATTAATATCTGTCCTCGAAGGTGGGTACGGGCAGTACGTTCGGAACAAATTAGAACGAAAGAATTTAGCAAAATGTGTTGTTGCTCACGTGGCGGCGCTGGTGGACCATAACAAAGTCCCTCTGTTTGAGTCGAATGGGGACGATAGTGACGATACGGACGAGTCGGGAGAAGAATCGTCTCCTGAGAGTACGATCCCATCTCCGGATTACCCATCCAATGTTAAAAGCCGAAAGTTACAAAGTGATTGAAACAAAGAATTTGGCTGTTATTTAAGTATCATAGTTAAAATTTATCGTCTTCGCTGCTACAAAGAGCCAATTTTTTGTTTTTAAAGTTTTACTTCTTGAGATTTCCATTTCATCCTTCCTTGCAATGCAATTTGTTTTTGTCACAACGCAATCATCTTTTATTAATCGTTTTTTCGTTTTATTTTATTTAAAACTTATCTGCACCCCCTACCTTTTTCAAATGGCTAATGACTGCTGTACATACCTGCTTGGCGGTTTTCAATGAGGTCTTGTTCCGTCCACGCCCAACCTCTCCATTGTCTATATATTTTTGCAAAAGACCTGATATGTCGTACAAATCGTACATTTCTGGCAGCTCAGGCCGTTCACGCAACAGCCCGTTTTCGCCCTCAAGGGAACGTCCATACTTTTGAAAAATGTTTTCAAGTTCTTGCCTTCGGTCGTAAGGTGCAAAAATTTCGGACACAACAGAAGATCGGTTCAGCAGCCAGTATTCCAGCTCTTTGCCAGCGAGGGGTTGAGTGGCTCTCGCGAAAGCCACTATCAAAGGAGAACTCTCAAGTTGTGCCAACCTACTGGGCTCCAGAGCACACCTAATTGCAGTGGCAACGTCATTTGGCGAAGCCCGCTCGAAGCGCGAAAGTACAAGCTTCAATTTTTGGTCCATTTTGCTAAAGAGTGCTACTTGTGCTATCATCGAAAGGGTCATCATCGCCGTGTGAATATTCCCAGCAGCAACCTTTGCGCCATTTATTGACACAATGACGTCCCCTACGGCGACTTTTCCAGTAACTTCCAAAGCCCCCTTCTCTCCACCGGGTATTTTTACAAACTTTTTGATTAGAATTCCAGTCGGGTGCACCATTGGCGAAAATTCTGCGCCCAATCCAAACGTGCTTCCTCCAGGTACTGTCGCGTTGATGGAATATTCCACCCATTTTTCTCCGAGTTTGCTCCTTTCGCTTAGTATCAACCGATCCTTTATGGCACGCTTGATTTCAGTCGTCCTTTGCTGGACGGTTTTGTCGCCCTTAACCAACTTGTCTATGGCTTGCAAAGACAATACATCGCCCGTTTCAGAAAGGGCCTGGTTTTTTATGTATTTTTGGGCAGTAGCGGTACGCGGCAGCCAGTCTAAGCTCTCGGCACTGACCTTTCCTTCCAGTTGCTTTTTCAACTGCTGCACAACGCGCTCCTCTTCCAAAGCCCGTTGCTCCAGCTTTCTTTTCTTTCCTCTTTTCTTATTCTGCATTACTACGATGACAAACAGATTGCCGAATTAAAATATTTTATATACAAGCACGACTCGCTAATTGTTTCAGACCTGTCCTACCCAATTCTCGTATGGCCGCTCTTCTCAAAAATTCAACTATTTGCCATTCAACAGGTACTTGATACTAAAACAATGTGCACGTTACTGCTAGTCTAAGTAATTCATTCAAGATTGAAATGCATGTCTGTTAATTCTCATTCTTCAATCTATTATTATTAGTCTAGTCGTTCTTCTCTAGTTATATAGTAGTAGAATTTATACCGCGGTACCATTGGAGTGAATTATAATTAGTTGTTTGAAGATGAGGAAGAATCAATTTCTTTCTTTTATTACCTCTATTGGTATTATTATTAGTACTTACAACAAACCCATCTATTATTTTCTTTTCCTATTATTTAAATACTACAATCATACTATTTTGTATGTGAGAATATTATATTTTCAAATGGATATACAAGTATAATACATTTTAAATATACTTTTAAAAACTATTATTACTATCAAATAACATAATTTTTGGATATTTATTATTTTTTTATTTTGGCAAATCAGATCTTCTGATTTTTTGCCAACCAAAAAGTAACTCGGCGGACTAGCCAATGTAAACTCTCGATGAGGACTTCGAGTTTTGCTGCTGTTGCCTGGCCTGTTAGCCATCTGTTAAGTACAAGTTTTCACTCTCAGCATTGTTGTGTTAAATTAATACAAATTTATTGTACTTATTAATTCCCTATATGAACACGAACACATTATTGAATCTAACAACACAATTGAAGAAAACAATTATTATTAATAATAAAATTATTATTATATTTTATATGGGGAAAGGGAGAAATAGTACCGAGTGCTTCGTGTTCTACAATTGATTTCAACGATTCGTTTTGCATTATTGCCTTCCTTTGGTAGAGGTTGTCTTTTGTCTTTTGTTTGATGAAGACGAAGGGGCTTTGCTGCTAGCGCTTTTCTTAGGCCCTTTCAAAGAAAATTTAATTGACGTTGAACTCTTTCTTTTATTGGTGCCGGACGATTGTTTCCGTTTGTTGGGTTTGCTATTATTGGGTTTTGGGTTTCCGCTTATGACTGGTATCGATTCGTTAGAAAACGATGTCGAGGCGATGGGGTCTGTGGCACCCGCAGATTGTTGCCCGTCCAAGAGGCTACTGGAACTGGGCTTGTTCAGTTCTGCAATTTTGATCTTTTCCTCGGGTGGGATCTTGCGTGAAACGGTTTTCCGGGGGACGGTGGTCGACGATTTTAGCTCTTTCTGCGCTTCAATTAAATTCAGGATATCTTGGCGAAGTTGGTCGTATGCATCACATACACGCTGCGTCGGTAGGGGGTGGGCCGGTACGCTCAATTCCCCAAGTACCTTGGACATCTTGCTCACTATCCTAGGCCCAAAGTACTGGCCCGCGCCAACGTTTGCCAACCTCCAGCTGCGCAAGTAAGTGTTTCTGTCATCTGTGGAAAAAATTGCGGCTGGTCCCACCGTCGGTCTCGGCAAGGCTGGCATTGGGGGACGCAAGCCTTTTGAAGATGCAGACGTGGCACTATTCCCGGAGGGGTTGACATGTTCTCGCTTCAGTTTGCGGATTTGAATATCTAGTTTTTTGCTCAGTTCCCGCAAGCGTTTTGATTCGACTTCGTCGTGTTTTGTTTGGCTAAGCGCTGCGGCAGCGGCAGCGACCCTTTCTCGTTCCTTCTGCCCGTCCCATTTCAAATCAAGGAGGTTTCTTGCGTTTTCGCCTTTCGGTTGCGGGACTTCGATCGTGGTTTTGTCAGAGGTCGTCAACGGGACGGAGTCAATTGCCCCTCGCCGGCCAGGCTCAAAACGGTCAAATCGATACTTCAGGATGGCTTGGGCGGTATCAAAGTACCTGGTCTTTAGCTCCTCTTCTGACCGGTCGGTTGATCCTGCCCACCGATCGTGTATCAACGGCCAGCGCAGGTCGTATTTCTGGCACAGCTCTAGCAACAGTTTGGTGTCCTCCCCCTTCCATTCAGCACTTTCGGGTACCTCGGATGTTTCTTCCTCGGTCGGGACTACCACGGCGCACTTCTCGTTAAATCTAGAGAACTGGTAATCGGCCGCAGTTGGTGTGTGGCTGGCAGTCCAGTGGCTCAGGTTTGATTTATCGCCCCGGGCAGAGATTTGAAAAGGCTTCCAGAGCCAGGTGACCTTGGCAGCAGCAGAAGGGAGCACCCTTCCCTGTACGGAATTTTCCAGCCCTCCTTTCTTTCCCCGATACGTATACGTTGGAGCTGTCGAAATTTTAGACGTCGCACGGGATCCAAGCTTTGCCTTGCTCGTGGCATTTCCTCCCCGTTTCGACTGACCGCCCTGGGAAAAGCCCCCTTTGGCCAAGCCTAACATATCCCTTAAATCTGACATTGCACAACTCAACTCCCACGTAAGATTTCCTGAACGACAACGCTTATCTTGGTTCCTTAACTTTCTGTGAGTCCAATCAGAAACGTTCCTTTCACCGTTGTGCATCAATTTGCATTGTATACATTTCTTCAGATGTATGTATTTGGATTTGTACAACCACCCATCACGGCTATAAATAATAATTGAATTTTTTAATAATAATAAATAATAGTAGAGAAGAGGAGCTAAGAAAGAACAAGAAGATGAAAGAAGATTTTTAAATAATTGTTAGTTTATATAACTAGTAATAACAGTACGTATTTAGTATACATTTATAATATCCTATTATAAAATATTACATACATATAGCAGGAGTTAGAAGTCCGTCCGATCAAAGCTTACGTATCCTCGTACGCGTAGCCATAGCCATCAACAAAAAATAAAATACTAAAAAAGCAAGTATCAATAATAATTATAGGGTTCAATATATACTTAAATTACTATTAACACTACTAATATAATAATATTTAGCCCCCCCGCTCACCATCCAGCAGCACGCGCACCACCGCCGGACCTCGCCCCATTTCTCTTGTTGCAGCTTTCTATCTACCACGGGAAAATTTAACACCTTTTTATCTGGAACATCAAGGCACGAAAACAAAAACAAAGTTAATTGATTGACAAATCGGTAACAATTTCGATTTTTTTTATGCATATAACCGTTTTTGTTCGTCCTGTAACTTCTCTTACTCTTTGTATCAGGGCCTTGTTTTTCTGGCTGCCATGGTGTTGCTTGCTCTCTCTTCCATAGACTTGTCTTTTGCTGATGGTAACGAGAACGTATTGATTGGGATAGCAATCGCAATAGTCGTTGTTCTTTTGACATTGCTTAGTTCTAAGCGAAAAACGTTTGGTGCCTCAAGCGTGGGTGGGAAAAAAATTTTGTTCGTTGGCAGTTGTGGTGCTGGAAAAACTTGCCTGGCGCAGAAAATAGCCACTGGGACATTTCCCAACACTGTAACCTCTTTGGAAGCTTACGAACTGCACGATAAAATTGGGAACTCGATGATAGACTTTCCTGGTTATCCTCGTTTGCGTGCTTCATTAGAGCGCTACATCCCTGATGCGAAGGCCATAGTTTTTACTGTAGAGTCCCGGAACCAAACAAGAGAAAGCATCCAGAGCAGCGCCGAACTCTTGGCTCACATTCTCACTAGGCCGTCGTTTATTTCAGGAAAAATCCCAATTCTGATCACCGCCACGAAATCAGATATGCACGGTGCAAAATCGAGTGCAGAAATTTATCGAAAGTTGGAAGTGGCCTTGGACAAGCTGAAAGACACCCGATCTGCGTTAATGGAGACTGATAACGGGATGGATGCCGATAATAACGAAACAATGCTGGGGACGGAAGAACGGTTCGAGTTTGACGTTGATGTTGACGCCGAAGTGACGCACTGCAGTTGCTCTGCAAAAGACGGCAAATTGGATGACGTGGTTGATTTCATAAACAGTGCGTAATAGAAGGCAAGGCAAGCACTTTCTTCTTTTATTCAAATAGTTCATAATAATACGCGAGAGACTACAAGTTTGTATATCGTCTTGTGTACTTTGAAGAGAGCATTGAGCGTTCCCTTTTTATTTACTGTAAAATGATTAGTGTAAATTTAGTTTTTATGTTAATCAACAGCCAATTTTCTTGTTTAATGTTAATCATAACGTAATGCGAGTCGTTCTCAGTCGTCGTCTAAATGGTGTCTTGGACGCGGCGTCCGCTGTATCTTTTCTCGGCACATATTTAAAAAAAAAAATACAAAAAATTGGTCTTATTTATTTAACGTGATTGAAATTTATCTTCTTCGTAATACTGCGAAGTTATCTCTGCTCCTGAGATTTTAATAATCACAAATTAAATACCCTTGTCAACACTTAGTCTTGATTATCATTTTCTATATATAAATTTGTTTTTCATTCTGTACTCCATGCATGATCCGAATCGGTGTCGCATATTTTTAACTGATTTTTATAATTGCATTTCCTCCTGCAAATGATCACACTTATTCGCCACCGCCTCTCATTTCGATTTCGCCGCATTAAATGCCACTAATGCATTACGAACATTCCACCGAGATTGGGGTCGTGTAGATAACCCGACCAACATTTTTCTAGTCCTTGGGTTTTCAAAGTAAGTGCACATGACGAAGAGTATCTTGGGATATTTTTGTTGGTATGATATGAGATAATAATTAACAAGTTTTTTGGCATTAATCTTTCACGGCTACTGAATCGTGGACTTAGCAGGGACCGATAATCAGTTCAATTATTTTTTTTAAGTAAATAAAAACTTAAGAAGTTACGAAGTTGTATTAATAATTATACACTTACTATATTAACATGTTTTTTTTTAAAGATAAATTTTTATTTTTTTTATTCATATGATATGTTTTATATACTTTTTTCGCCAAATGAGTTGTACGGATCCAGGCAATCACAACACAAATCTAGCCGCTTTTCGAGTTCTGGCAATAAAGGGATGATTGATTCTCCAAATGACTCTGATGAGTTCAGCGAAGAAGTGATCTACTCACAAGGGTCTCCAAAGGTGGGTGATGTTTTCACGGACTACGACTGGGATTTGGATCGTTTTGTTGAGCTCAAATCGCCTTTAACAAGAAACGAAATATTATCACCTGGTAATAATTCTTCTCATTGGAATAGGAACAAAAATAATTCCTCTGTGTGATGATGATTGACAACCATCAACGACGAAACGAAATTAAGAAATTAAAAAATCAAATCAAAACATCAAGATAGGATTAGGGCTGGAACTGAGATAGTAATTGATTTAAAATGAGAGTCTTACACCATACTATATAATTTGTTTTTTTCATTAATTTTTTCACAGATGAAGTCACCACTGTCATAATCTTACCCCTTAATGTTACTGCTTCCCTCCCCAATCAAAACTGTTCTTCCATGGCCATGTTTGCCTCAAACGCATCATCGGCATAGTCATCAAAGGCCCTGCCACGTTTCTTCATAGCTGTAACAAAAGGAGCACTGGAGACACGCTTAGTTTTGTCCTCCAAAGCTGGATCTCTGGACGAACGGGCAATTTTCCACAATTCTTCGTAGGGCGTTCCGATCGATATCCCACCTTCAAACTTATCAAGCTGTTCTCGCCCGCCAGCGGAAAATGGCTTCGGGGACAAACGTCGCAACCGGGAAAACTTTTCCTCCCACCGCTGCTGCTCCTTTTCCACACCATATTGCGATCCTGCTCTAACACTTACCCGGCTTCTACTGCGCACCTTGGAACTTGCGGTGGTGCTACGTCGAGTGCTTTGGCGCGATACTACTTGGCCACTTGCGCCCCTGTTTCGATCGGTGGATCCCTTCCGACGCATGGTATTACTTAAATATTTTGACATTCCCCGCTTCAGATGGTCTTCTACTGGTACATTAAATGCTGTAGGAACGTTTCCTTGCAAGTACGGCGAGTTATAAATTCCAGCCTGGCTGGAAGTGCTCAGCAGATGGTGTAAATTTTCAGTCACTTTCTCAAATTCCTGTCGGGCGTCCGTTTCGCGCTCGGCGGCCTGCTTTCGTTCTAGGTTCGCCCGGTGCTCTTGCAGCTGCTTCTTAAGCGCGTCGCTCTTGTGCATGATATTGCTTATGTATGCTTTTCGAGCGTAGAAATCGTGGTAATACCGCCTACTATAGTAACCACGAAAGCTTTTTTGAACAATGTGGGCTTGGTAGTGGAAGAAACCCATCCTAACAGCAGCACGCTTTGCCTCCGCAATGCGATCACACCTTAACCTAGCCAAGTGTCCACGGTACACCCTCTGTATCGACCGGCAACACTCGAATTTCTGCGTTCGTTTGGCCCGAACCAAGCTGCCTCGAAAAGTGCGCTGTATATTTGTTGCTGCAATATTTTCAATCTCTGCGCTGTCCAGCGCAAGTTTACATGCCTCATCTAGACTATCAAAGAGTTCGCTATTCTTGTCCAAGATAGTTTGGTATTCCGTCATTGCTGTGAGTGTCCAGCGCGGTAGGAGTATGCTGTAAGAAAAAGTTTTCAAAACAAACTCACGAAAAGCTTTCTTCTTCTTGCTCAATCCAAACGGGGCAAGGTATATTTCAGTGGAACGTGCTGTGCTGTGGAAAAAAGTTGACAACATGTACGGTCGTTTGACTCTCTCCCAATAAATACCATTTATGTTTACCGTGTGAAGTGATTAATGTTTGTTGTATTGCAACCACCACAATCACACCAACCAACCATGGTAATGCCTGTATTATAACCGAGTGATAACTTCTAATATTATAATTAATATTTCATTATTTTTTTTTTTAGAAAAAATTGATCATCGATAATAAATAGATATAATAATAGCAAGGTGGTATAGGAATTAAAAATTATTAAAATTCGACAGGTAAACTTACACACACACAACGCCAACAACACAAACACCACTACCGTATAAAATATTTTATTTATTGTACTTATTGTAGTAGTCGTTCTAATCCAAAT
>JACLAC010022613.1_pt1 | contig 16312 bp, 10 predicted proteins | sample 8027881 | NCBI WGS metagenome assembly JACLAC01 (sample SAMN15725517, study PRJNA655200) | protist metagenome | isolation source: fluorescence activated cell sorting (FACS) single amplified genomes of... | place: Spain: Blaines Bay Microbial Observatory, Mediterranean Sea | collected 2016-01-19
GTGATACATCGTTATTCTCGTATTCAATAATCACACCTCCTTCCGCGGTGAAGGTTAATGTTACATATACTGACAGTGTATTCACGGCATATGATTTTTGTGCTTCATCAGTATGAATAAACGATAGATGCACATGTTCAAAACACCCGGTTTTTTCCCCCGTAATGTATTCAATATATACACCGTCTTGTATTATGCTGTTGTTATCATTAGTATCGTCTTGTAGAAATACCTCTGAAAAATTATACATCTGAACATTCTTCCGTCCCTTGAGCCAATTTGAAAACGTATCACTTTCTTTTTTCGGGTTCCATACAAACAAAAATTCAGCAGTTTTCATTGTAAATGTTGTCTGAATAGTACGAGGATCACCGTTTTGATTTTGTTCTACGTATTCTACTAGAACAGTCGATTTCGTAATTTTTTTTATTATACACGGTATGAATTCGTTAGTGGCAACTTGGCCTACAAGAACTTGAAAACTAATTTGACTCACTTTGTGTGTATGATACTTTGTTCGAGATGTAATCCACTCAATCATTTTCTTTTTGTTTGCTCCATTTCCGAATTTTGAACGCCTTTTCATATCCGGTCCAAAGAACATAAATTTTTGTACACTTTGTTTTGGATCAGAATAACAGGAAGCAACTACTTGTGTAGAAAGACAAAACGTATTAAATATACGATTCACATCTTGTTCTCGTAGTGTAAATGGTGAACGGAGAGTACATGTCTTCATATGAATGTTCTGAGACACTGGTATTTGATGTTTGGATTGAAATATACTATTGATGACGCTAATATCCACCTCATTAGAGTCGTTTGTATCTCGAGTATCCTCAATTGTTTTCAAGAAAGAACGAATTGCAGCGATGCTTGATTTTGACTTACTTGAATGATGAGTGATTACTGTTTCTTTATCTGTGAAAAAGACGACGGAGGAACGTAGTGTTCCAGGAACATTATGGGTTGATTTCAAACGTTTTTCAGAAAGTGTATGCACGAGATTAATTGCGTCATGATCAAATAGAGATGTGGTCCGCCCAGTGTCTAGACAAACATATGTGAACTGACGTCGAGCAATTTCTTGTACAATTACATTTACTGATTTTTTACCAAAGAATGACTCCTTTGACGGAACATGTTCTGGAAGTTTGCTATTATATGGAAATAATAAGGATTGTTTCAATAGATTATGACTTATAATTCCATCACCTGTAAATGCAGATTCTAGTAGTCGCTTTGCTTGAAAACTCGCGAGTTCGCGAGGTTTCTTATACCAAAAGTACAATTGATTTTTACCCGAGGTCTTTGTTTCTCCGGAACCAATTATAAATTGTTCACATATCTTACGAAAATGAGTATATGATATTCGAGGATAGATGTCAACAAAGATGGGTACGATATGAACTGTTTCTGAAGAATCATGAGGATGAACAAATATGTCTGAAACTATGGAAGAAGTAACACTAAAATATCTTTGAAGCAGTGAGATTGAAGATTGTGATAATTTTTGATCCAAGAATTCTTTACGCAATGTTTCACGAACTTCTGCCGAGTGTTGCGATCCAACGAAGGAATATCCTTCCAATTTTTCAGGGGAGAAACCTATGGATTTATAAAGACGAATACATTGCGGGCGGGACACGTTCCCCGAAACAATTCGGTTCATTATGTTTAAAACAAGAAATAAAATGGACGTGAAAAAATAATAGTTTATTTTAAATTTTCGCAGAAGGGACTAAAACACAATATTGCATCGCCTTTAGAATCCTCTTCTCTTCCTCAACATAATCATCAATATCAAAACGCTCACATACCTCAGGAAACTCTTCCGCACACTCTTCAAGGTCAATCTTTTCCTCTTCATAGACCTTAATCGCCATGATCACACAATTTACCCATTTTAGTAACTCCGTGTCTCCATTTTTTGTACAAGGATCACCATACGTTGCACTAAAGTATGCACATGCCGCTATGGGAACAAATTCATTCTCCACCCCGAAAGTTGAACACACTTTTCGGCACATCATTGGACATATTGAAAGTGTTTTTTTTCTTTTCACATTCTTCTTTTTCTCCGAAACAATCCTTGACCGTGTCGCAAAGAGTCGTGGTTCTTGTTGGATAAGACCGAGTTTCGGATTGGCGAAGATGGGTAGACACAGAGCTTCGCGTGCAGTTACACGTTTTCTAGGATTTTCTTCTAAGAGACGAATAATCAGGTTGGGAATGGGTTTATTTGGCAACTGAGCCTTCAATTCTCTTACCTTCTGAAATGCTGCCTTATCCCGTTCGCACTTCAATTCTCCCGTAAACATCTCTAAGAGAATTATACCAACCGACCAAATATCTGCCGCAATTCCATATGGTTCTTTTGAATAAACCTCTGGGGCCATGTAACCGGCTGTCCCACAGTCTGATGTATGTGTAGCACCATAGCGACCGTAACCGTTAATAATCTTGGCAAGACCAAAATCAATCAAGACGGGAGACATGTCTTCTGTAAACATAATATTCTCTGTTTTGATGTCACGATGAATAATATCATTATCATGTAGATGGGCTACCGCAGAGAGAATACCATGAGCAATACGTAACTTCAACCCTTTCTGGTTCAACGCCTTTCCAGCAATCGCACCTTTCAAATCACATGTGAACTTCGGCATCACCATACATAGTTCATCTTCTACTTCACATAAATCGGTTAAACCGACGATGTTTGGATGTTGATTCGAACCCTGCATAAGCCGGAGCATTGCAAGTTCTCTGAGAGTTTCCAAAGCCAACGTACCATCATCTTCGTCCGGTTCGAATGATTTCATTGCAAAAACCTTGCCGTCATCGTCATAGCACATGTTTACCGCACCACACGCTCCGTCGCCGAGACGTTGAGCACGATGATATTCCTTCCATAGAATGTTTTGATAAGACGCCGTCATAATGCACGTTTATTTCTGTACTCAGTTTCCATTCCTGTGATATTTCACTCATTTTTTTAATTATTAATAAAGGGACACGAACCTTTCGTTGTTTTTGTGTCCTTTTAGTTCGTGTCCCTTTATTGAGTTTATAAAAATGAAGCATAGCAAACTCTAAAACATAAAGCGTAAAAAACTTTATTGTTATAATGTTTAGTTCTCATCCTTTTGTGCAATTTTTACATGTAATGAAACTAGCTACCTTAGAGGAATGCGATAAATATATTACAATATATAATGGAAAAGTTCGTGCAAATATGTACCTAAGATTATTTGAACACTACAATAGACGAAGAACAGCACCTCCTCTCAAATTCAAAGAGTGGCAAGATTCACAAACTATCGAACCGTACAATCCAACCAAACACTTCTCATGCACATACAAGTGTAAAAATCAACATATATACAACCATCATCATTATTTATTCTTGCTGTCGGGTAAAGGTCCTGTTGAGTATATCAAGAGTATGGGATTACAAAGAACGGACAAAAACGTGAAAGAATTAGGTAACGTTCTTTTACGGGTAAAGCGTGCACAAAAAAGAAATTATATGAAAACAGAAAAGAAATGGACAGATATCGAAAAGAACATCTTGATTCAATGTATTAAGAATGATAAGAAGAGACACAACGGGAGTTTTAATTGGATTGCCATTGCCAAGAAAATAGGGAGTAAAACAAATATGCAGTGTAGGGTGAAAATGAACAACTTGAGAATGAAAGGATGTATTTAAAATAAATTTTTTTATCTCTAAAAAAATGAGTTTAAGACAATATCTTTTCGTATGAATAATAATAATGAAATTAGTGATAGTCGAGAGTCCGGCAAAGTGTGCAAAGATCCAACGCTTCCTGGGCGAAGGGTATCAGGTTGAAGCCAGTTTCGGTCATATCCGTGATCTGGGAGAAGGATTGGAAGCAATCAACATCACTTCATCTTCAAAACAATTTAATCCTCGGTATACGATTACCAAAAAGAAGATTGTTACTAAATTGCGTAAACTTGCTGCATCGGCAGAGGAGGTTATTATAGCATCTGATTTAGATCGAGAAGGAGAAGCAATCGGATTTCATCTTGCGGCGGTCTTGAAGTTGCCTCTTTCTTCCACGAAACGTATAGTCTTCAATCAAATTACCCCAGCGGCAATTCAACATGCTCTTCTTCACCATCGTACTTTAGACAAGAATATGTTTAATGCACAACAAGCACGTCGTGTTCTAGATCGGTTAATTGGATACTCAGTATCGCCCGTGCTCTGGAAGTATGTGGCATCAAAATTATCAGCAGGTCGTTGTCAAAGTCCGGCAATTGGATTATTGTGTGATCGTGAAGATGATATTGCAGCATTTACGCCCTCGGCATCGCACTCATTTACAGGAGATTTTCTAGTCGATACTTCCCCATTATGTGCCACATTCACTCATACAGAGACAGAACGACAATGTGTCACTGACTTCATTTCCCGTTGTCAGACGGCCTATTTTGAAACAGGAGATAGTAAAATTAGTACCCACACACACAATCCCCCACCTCCCTTTACAACATCATCATTCCAACAAGCAGGTTCTAAATGTGGTCTGTCTCCGAAAGCAGTAATGTCCATTGCACAGAAACTCTATGAAGCAGGATTGATCACTTACATGAGAACCGACTCTATACAGTTATCAAAAGAATGTCGGACTGCCTGTGCTTCATTCATTTCGAAATCATACTCTGGATATTTACAAACACGCGCCTGGACGAAAGGAACACAGAAAACAAAAAAGAGACACACAGGAAAAAAGGTACAAAAGACACAGGAGGCACATGAAGCAATCCATCCGGTGTACATGGAGAAGCTCTCGTTACCATCGTCGTGGGACGCCAGAGCCCAACGTGTATATGAAATGATTTGGAAACGGACGATTGCGAGCCAAATGAAGGCAAAGTGCAGCAAAAAATGTAGACTAACAATTCTTATGTATGAAAACGAAGAGCGGGAAGGTGATGAGGACAACCGGGGTAGTGGGGACGATGAGAATGAAGAGGAATATACGCTATCTGAAGAACACGCTCATTGTGAAGTAGATATGGTGACATTTGATGGATGGACAATCTTATATGGAACTACTCAGAATGATATGGTGCTCTGGAACATGGTAACCAACGCAAAGAGCAGCACTGAATGTGTTTGCCAATCGATTACGGGGACTGAATCGTTCTCTCGTCCGCCCTCTCGATATTCGCAGGCACAAATTATTAAGAAGTTGGAACAGTGTGGAATTGGTCGTCCATCTACATTTAGTTCTATATTATCGACCTTAACTGAACGAAATTATGCGGTAGTACAGAATGTCGAAGGAGAGACGCGAGATGTGTCAATTCTCTCATGGACACGTGGGGTACCTGACATTCACACAGAGACGAAAGAGGTTCAAGTAGGAGGTGAGAAGAATCGTTTATGTCTAACTGAAATTGGGCGGTCTATTGCGGAATTTCTTAAGAAACATTACCCTTTCATGATGGATTACACGTACACTGCCGTGATGGAGGAAGAACTAGATAAGGTCTCCGAGGGTATCGTGCCATGGAAGAATTGTGTGGAAAGTGCATACACGCAACTGAAGACATGCGAAGGAAATTTGGCATCCTGTTGTGATCCACAGCACACAAAATTATCTAATAATCGTAAATTGATCGGTGAACATCCGCATACACAGAAACCAGTGTATATTTTTACCGGAAAGAAAGGCACTATTGTTCAGCATGGCGAGGAAACCGATTCGGATACAACCTATTCAGTTCTCTCTAGGAATAGGAAGAATAACAATAAGAAGAAGAAAAATAAGCAAAATATCACAATCACACTGGATGATGTCATTGATATTATCCCACGCAATTTCGGTATACTAGAAGGAAAGGCTACAATGGGATTGACTGGTAAACACGGAGCGTTCATCAAACATGGAAAAACGTGTATATCCCTTCCCAAAGAATGTACACTGAGTACTCTAACATCTGACCAATGCTTACAAATCATACGTGAACATTCGGCAAAACCGGTTACAAGTTCAGTTCTACGAAATGTAAGTTCTGGTAAGAATCCTATAACGATTCATAGTGGTCCGTACGGTAAATATATTCGCCGTGGTCGTACGATACGTTCTTTGCCTCAAGGTACAGACTATCTAACAATTACCAAGACTGCGTGCTTAGCAATACTGAAACTTCCGAAGAGAGGAAAACGTTAAATGATCCTAAATTATCCATTTAGTTTTTTCATATAATTCTGTAATCCTTTTTAAGTCACTAGTTTATAATGTTTTTATTGTTTTGTTTTAGTTTTTTGAAGAAGGTAAATGAAGTGGTAATGGCTTGAATTTATTGTTTGAACATATGGGTATCCATTCGTCGTTCTGCACAGACAATGCGAAACACTAGGGTATTATCCGGAGCAATTGTAGGACATGTACAGGTGTCATCTACGGTTGCTGGATCTTGAAGCAACAGTTGTTGTAATTTACTGTCTAATTCTGTGGTAGTGGAATCTTCTGTTGACGAAGTCACATTTAAAGGTGTTGTATTCATTTCTGTTCCAAAATCGTAGAGCGATCCATCCGGGCACCTAAAACGAACAGTCATGCGATTCAGGGATATGCGAGGATGGAATTTTTTAATGAAACGTTCGCCACCATTCAGTGTATACTCTTTAAAATACCCAAGATCGGTCTGGAAGCGTAGCTTGGCAAATGCATTCGTCACATGTTCATTCGTTCCGTCATAAATTCCACCAAATTCGTCAATCTCTAGCAACAGATATGGGTAATTATTTATGTGGTCACCGGTTGTAGAGAATTTCGGCACCACCACGGATATCAATTCTACGGATTCTATATTGATGTAGACGCTGTTTATGTAACCATCTCCCGAAGGTTGAGAACGACTGTTGTGGATGCCACCAAAATCAATACAATACTCGTGCGGATGGGGCCATTGTTGAATATTACGATCTTTACTATCGATAGAAACAAAGTACTCCTTTGATTCCGTCTGTGTGTTAAACGTACTGGATGGTAATCGGGGTAAAGTTCGTTGTTGTTTCTGTATGTTCTCAACCAAATCATCAATGATATAGGTCAGTAGGGTTTTGGATACATTTTGATCGGTTACTTTATACTTTTTTGAGAAATCTAAAATAAGGGTATCGGCCACATCACGTTCTTTCAAGTAGGTAAATCGTTTGAGGAGATGTTTACGAATCGCAGGTATGATTTTGGTATACGTCGGTAATGGTGTATGAACAACTATTGTCGGTGTCTTGGTTTGTTGAATTTGAGACGACATTATATTATTAATAGAATTGTTTTATTTAAACACTTTTCCGCATCATTTCTTTTCTTCGTTCATACTATATATCCACATCCATGTTTCGCAGTGTAAACAGTTTTGAAGAACGCTGTGCAGAAGCAGACAGAATTATTACAAAATACCCGGATCGTATTCCGGTCATTGTACAAAAGAATACAAATTCCTCATCTAAAACGCTCCCTGATTTAGCAAAAGCAAAATTCTTAGTTCCGGATCATATCTCATACGGTCAGTTCTTGTATATCATCCGTTCCCGTATTAATCTCCCAGCAGAAAAGGCACTATTCCTTTTCATCAATAATTCTTTACCAAACGCGAGTTCTGATTTAAAGACGCTGTATGACCAACATAAAGATGACGACAAATTTCTCTACTGCTTTTATGGAACTGAATCTACATTTGGGTCTATGAAGCAGTGAATATTATGTTGCTTGAAAACATAGATGGAACAATATTTAACACCTCGCGATATTCTGTTTTTTATTACTTCCTTTGCGTTTGTCTTTGTTCTCTTTCGTCATTTTCCAATCGTTGAAGTAAAGACAACATTATGTACAATCGCTGTATTATGGGTGATCTGGCACTGGCATGTGCATGCACGTAATAAATCGATGGACGAGATGTCTTCCGAAATCGAGGAATTAAAAAATGCCGGGATGCCTCTCCGTTCTATTTTAGAAATGAACGATCCAAATCTGATTGCAACTGTCCATGAACTGATGCGCTTTGCTCCATACAATTCGGTTGAATTTGAAAATGGTATCACACATATAGATAATTTTTTACGTTTATACCTCGATGTTACTAAACGCGGCGTCGTGTACAGTGCTCACCATACGGAAAATGCTAAAATTCAGAAGAAAAAAGCATTAAATTCATTTATGGGAATTATGTCTTCTCTACCCATGAATACAAACGAAGAGTTAGGTCAAAATTATGATATTCTTCAGAACCCACTTGATTTGGCATTATATCGCATTGTACATGCTCTTGATCATGTTCTAGAAGAATATCTTCGCAAGATGGCTCAGAAAGCAACTAAAGAATGGAAAAATAACCCTAATATCCGTGAACAACCTGTATATCTGAAACGTCCAGAACCAAGTGGTCTTCCTGTGGAATTGTCTTCTGATGTTTTTGTATGATTTCACATATCAAAAACAGAGAAAAATTTATCTAAATGGTGAAGCACACTTTGGTCTGTATGCTGAGGTTTTTTATTATGGTATTGTGGATTATTATACAGTTCATTCTCCATAAATAATTGAAGGTATGGATGTTCTGAATGTTCTGGAAGTTGATGTTTCTTTGTGATATGTTCATGTTGTGTTGGTGGTGTTTTTGTGTTGGCGTTCTCTCGGAATTCAGAGGACGTACGGTCAACATCTGCATAGAGTAAGTTTATATTGAGGTCGGACTGGATGATGATTGAATATTGTGTAAATACAGACTGATTAAAACGTATTTGTGGAACGGTGTCTAAACATACTAAAATCGCATGTTGAAGATACATCATGTGTTTGGAACGTTTACTGGTTGTATAATTACGGCAAAATGTTCTAAATAAACACTGGCAGATGATATTTCTATTATTGTTTTTCAGACCTTGATTCGTTTGTAGAACGATATTCCACAACAACCACACATAATCGGATGCAAATTCCTTCGTTATGAATTTATTTGGACGTGATGAGAAACATGTAGTTCGGTTTTTCTTTATTCGTTTTGATGTGCGCCATCGTTTTGATTCTTCCTTATCCCAGTTGCTTATCCATAGAAACCAAAACATAACATGTTTCTGTGTATCTACTGTATGATCTTGTTTTGATAACTGAAAGGCTAATTCATTACATGCTGTACGAATCTCAAGTAAATCGTCGTCGCGCCAATTTGTGACGAAATCCATGGATGGAGCTACAAGATGTTTCTTATATTCATCTGTACTATTGAGTTCTGTTTTCTTAATTGTTGGAAGTTTGCATTTATGCGAAAGAGTCAGCACCGCAGTTATTTCAGCAATACGATTCCGACATTGTTGATTGTTTTCCGGTTCTTTTTCTGTGATTTGTTCTAAATAATATGACCATTGACGTTCCATGTATACCGGCAAGAGGGGATTTTCCCTGTGAATGTGTTTGGACATGATTAAGAGATATACATTCCACAATTCTTTGCTACATCGTGACATGTGTAATTCTACCGCCCATTGAATACTACGACTAACATCACCATTCACAAGTGATTTTCGAAGTGCTGCAATAACTTTAGTTTTCTTGTAGCCACTTATGGTCTTCTGATTTGTCTTCTTTCGTGATGGTAGTAAAACCTTGTATTGTTCTGAAACATTCATAGAAATATTATAGGAATGAATATTATATATAATGGGTTGTTATTTTTGTCGTCTCCTTTTTCCACAACAAATGCCATTAACTGAAGAAAACTTATTTCATTTTTACTATCGTTGGAATCCGAAGAAATTGAGTGACCCAAATTTCTTATCACGCATCATTACAATTTACTCTAAAAACAAAAAAAATATTTTTCTTGACTTGGAAGAAAAATACGGAGTGTATCCAGAAGTTTTCGACGAAACAATGTATACGCGATATATCGAACATCGTCTCTATAATCTGTATAAGACACATACAACGAGGATAGAGGATGAAGGAATAGAATTCATTCCTCAACTAATACAACAACATATTCCAAATGTTAGCATTCTTATGAATAGAGTCATAACACAGTACGGTTTAGAGAGTGTTTCAGTGGATTTCCCTCTTCGTCCGCTTGTTAAAATTTATGAAGATGATTTCGAAACAAAGAAAAATAAAAAAGATAAAAATAATGGAATACCCAAACAAAGTGAAGCAATTACCGTTGGGATGTACATGGATACGGAATTAGTAGAAGATGTTGTAGATTTCGGCAATATTGCAGATATAGATTCATCCAATACGGAAGAATATTTTGATGGATGGGATGTTGTTGATTAAAGAATTGCCTTTATCATTTTATGATCGGATAATTCCCCGGTGTGTCCATGTATTGACCGAACATTACAATGTTGAGATGAAGATATAATGTAATCAAGAATTTCATTATTAAATGTAGTGTCCTGCGTATTTTGTAGAGCTGTTGGAAACAGAAGTGCAAAGATCCTTGCTACTCTTTTTTTTTTGTGCACATTTATATTGAAATCACCACATATTATATATTCCATGTCTTGATGGAACCTCGAAATATATGTGAAAATTTGAAATAATTGTTGAATCTGTATGTAAGTGATACGTTTTCGTAATGATGCATTTGTCCAGTGTGGATATTTTGCCTGGAGGTGTGTCGCTATGACTATGCTTGAATGGAGAGTATGTTTATGACGAATATTGGCAATGAAAAATCCTTTATCAGCAAGTGAATCAGGGAAAATAGAGTGCGTAAATGGTATGAATGTAGAGGATACTATTTCATATATCGGAGACACAGCTATTGCTAATCCGGTATTAAGACCGCTGTTTGGAAAGATGAAGTTGTATTGTTTTTGTTGAAACAAACATGTCATTCTTTCTATATTAACTTTTCCGAATATTTCAGCAAACCCAATAATATGTGGTTGATGATACAACATCGCATCCACAATTCTCGGAATACGACGTAACTGGTTATCTGCAAAGAACCAATTGGGATAACGGAGAAAACAGTTTAAAAATAGGATCACCTTGGACATTTCTAACTAGTTATGATACGGAAAAAAAAATAACAAAAATGACGAATTACATTATGTTGTACAATTTAGTAAATCTATGAGCATATTTAAAAAAATGAAGTGTAGTGAATACGAAAGAAATAGAGTAACTATGAGAAAACACATTCACTCATCAAATCAAAATGGATATAATCTGGTCAGACGAAAGTCACGGAAAAAAAAGGAAAAACCCATTTGTGTTGTGAATTTGAACACAGATAAAACTGCCTTTGGTAATTTTAATACCAAATCATCAAAATACATTGAGCGGTCTAAAATTAGATGCGGTGGTATTCTCTTCACTAAAGATTTTAAGGCCATTGTTATTGTTCAGAACAAGTATGTGCTCAATGAAAATAATAAGATACTCTGGGGACTCCCAAAAGGTCACATCAAAGAGAACGAATCGTTTGCCCAATGTGCAAGTCGTGAAATTTATGAGGAAACTGGATTGGTCTTAGATGTTCAAGATACATCACCAAAAATTCGCATTAACAAAACATATTATTTCCCTATACTGCTCAACTATACATTAGAACAACTACTAGAGAAACTACATGTCATTGATGTTATTGAAATTGCTGATGTATGCGTACTACACATTGACAAACCTGAAATTGCTAGAGCAAACTTTAATTACGAATTGAAATTACTCCTAGGACATTACTGCTTTCGGAGACAGACCACATTTAGAACCTGCTTGTTGGAATGATGATGTTGTAAAGGGAGGTGGGGGATTGTGTGTGTGGGTACTAATTTTACTATCTCCTGTTTCAAAATAGGCCGTCTGACAACGGGAAATGAAGTCAGTGACACATTGTCGTTCTGTCTCTGTATGAGTGAATGTGGCACATAATGGGGAAGTATCGACTAGAAAATCTCCTGTAAATGAGTGCGATGCCGAGGGCGTAAATGCTGCAATATCATCTTCACGATCACACAATAATCCAATTGCCGGACTTTGACAACGACCTGCTGATAATTTTGATGCCACATACTTCCAGAGCACGGGCGATACTGAGTATCCAATTAACCGATCTAGAACACGACGTGCTTGTTGTGCATTAAACATATTCTTGTCTAAAGTACGATGGTGAAGAAGAGCATGTTGAATTGCCGCTGGGGTAATTTGATTGAAGACTATACGTTTCGTGGAAGAAAGAGGCAACTTCAAGACCGCCGCAAGATGAAATCCGATTGCTTCTCCTTCTCGATCTAAATCAGATGCTATAATAACCTCCTCTGCCGATGCAGCAAGTTTACGCAATTTAGTAACAATCTTCTTTTTGGTAATCGTATACCGAGGATTAAATTGTTTTGAAGATGAAGTGATGTTGATTGCTTCCAATCCTTCTCCCAGATCACGGATATGACCGAAACTGGCTTCAACCTGATACCCTTCGCCCAGGAAGCGTTGGATCTTTGCACACTTTGCCGGACTCTCGACTATCACTAATTTCATTATTATTATTCATACGAAAAGATATTGTCTTAAACTCATTTTTTTAGAGATAAAAAAATTTATTTTAAATACATCCTTTCATTCTCAAGTTGTTCATTTTCACCCTACACTGCATATTTGTTTTACTCCCTATTTTCTTGGCAATGGCAATCCAATTAAAACTCCCGTTGTGTCTCTTCTTATCATTCTTAATACATTGAATCAAGATGTTCTTTTCGATATCTGTCCATTTCTTTTCTGTTTTCATATAATTTCTTTTTTGTGCACGCTTTACCCGTAAAAGAACGTTACCTAATTCTTTCACGTTTTTGTCCGTTCTTTGTAATCCCATACTCTTGATATACTCAACAGGACCTTTACCCGACAGCAAGAATAAATAATGATGATGGTTGTATATATGTTGATTTTTACACTTGTATGTGCATGAGAAGTGTTTGGTTGGATTGTACGGTTCGATAGTTTGTGAATCTTGCCACTCTTTGAATTTGAGAGGAGGTGCTGTTCTTCGTCTATTGTAGTGTTCAAATAATCTTAGGTACATATTTGCACGAACTTTTCCATTATATATTGTAATATATTTATCGCATTCCTCTAAGGTAGCTAGTTTCATTACATGTAAAAATTGCACAAAAGGATGAGAACTAAACATTATAACAATAAAGTTTTTTACGCTTTATGTTTTAGAGTTTGCTATGCTTCATTTTTATAAACTCAATAAAGGGACACGAACTAAAAGGACACAAAAACAACGAAAGGTTCGTGTCCCTTTATTAATAATTAAAAAAATGAGTGAAATATCACAGGAATGGAAACTGAGTACAGAAATAAACGTGCATTATGACGGCGTCTTATCAAAACATTCTATGGAAGGAATATCATCGTGCTCAACGTCTCGGCGACGGAGCGTGTGGTGCGGTAAACATGTGCTATGACGATGACGGCAAGGTTTTTGCAATGAAATCATTCGAACCGGACGAAGATGATGGTACGTTGGCTTTGGAAACTCTCAGAGAACTTGCAATGCTCCGGCTTATGCAGGGTTCGAATCAACATCCAAACATCGTCGGTTTAACCGATTTATGTGAAGTAGAAGATGAACTATGTATGGTGATGCCGAAGTTCACATGTGATTTGAAAGGTGCGATTGCTGGAAAGGCGTTGAACCAGAAAGGGTTGAAGTTACGTATTGCTCATGGTATTCTCTCTGCGGTAGCCCATCTACATGATAATGATATTATTCATCGTGACATCAAAACAGAGAATATTATGTTTACAGAAGACATGTCTCCCGTCTTGATTGATTTTGGTCTTGCCAAGATTATTAACGGTTACGGTCGCTATGGTGCTACACATACATCAGACTGTGGGACAGCCGGTTACATGGCCCCAGAGGTTTATTCAAAAGAACCATATGGAATTGCGGCAGATATTTGGTCGGTTGGTATAATTCTCTTAGAGATGTTTACGGGAGAATTGAAGTGCGAACGGGATAAGGCAGCATTTCAGAAGGTAAGAGAATTGAAGGCTCAGTTGCCAAATAAACCCATTCCCAACCTGATTATTCGTCTCTTAGAAGAAAATCCTAGAAAACGTGTAACTGCACGCGAAGCTCTGTGTCTACCCATCTTCGCCAATCCGAAACTCGGTCTTATCCAACAAGAACCACGACTCTTTGCGACACGGTCAAGGATTGTTTCGGAGAAAAAGAAGAATGTGAAAAGAAAAAAAACACTTTCAATATGTCCAATGATGTGCCGAAAAGTGTGTTCAACTTTCGGGGTGGAGAATGAATTTGTTCCCATAGCGGCATGTGCATACTTTAGTGCAACGTATGGTGATCCTTGTACAAAAAATGGAGACACGGAGTTACTAAAATGGGTAAATTGTGTGATCATGGCGATTAAGGTCTATGAAGAGGAAAAGATTGACCTTGAAGAGTGTGCGGAAGAGTTTCCTGAGGTATGTGAGCGTTTTGATATTGATGATTATGTTGAGGAAGAGAAGAGGATTCTAAAGGCGATGCAATATTGTGTTTTAGTCCCTTCTGCGAAAATTTAAAATAAACTATTATTTTTTCACGTCCATTTTATTTCTTGTTTTAAACATAATGAACCGAATTGTTTCGGGGAACGTGTCCCGCCCGCAATGTATTCGTCTTTATAAATCCATAGGTTTCTCCCCTGAAAAATTGGAAGGATATTCCTTCGTTGGATCGCAACACTCGGCAGAAGTTCGTGAAACATTGCGTAAAGAATTCTTGGATCAAAAATTATCACAATCTTCAATCTCACTGCTTCAAAGATATTTTAGTGTTACTTCTTCCATAGTTTCAGACATATTTGTTCATCCTCATGATTCTTCAGAAACAGTTCATATCGTACCCATCTTTGTTGACATCTATCCTCGAATATCATATACTCATTTTCGTAAGATATGTGAACAATTTATAATTGGTTCCGGAGAAACAAAGACCTCGGGTAAAAATCAATTGTACTTTTGGTATAAGAAACCTCGCGAACTCGCGAGTTTTCAAGCAAAGCGACTACTAGAATCTGCATTTACAGGTGATGGAATTATAAGTCATAATCTATTGAAACAATCCTTATTATTTCCATATAATAGCAAACTTCCAGAACATGTTCCGTCAAAGGAGTCATTCTTTGGTAAAAAATCAGTAAATGTAATTGTACAAGAAATTGCTCGACGTCAGTTCACATATGTTTGTCTAGACACTGGGCGGACCACATCTCTATTTGATCATGACGCAATTAATCTCGTGCATACACTTTCTGAAAAACGTTTGAAATCAACCCATAATGTTCCTGGAACACTACGTTCCTCCGTCGTCTTTTTCACAGATAAAGAAACAGTAATCACTCATCATTCAAGTAAGTCAAAATCAAGCATCGCTGCAATTCGTTCTTTCTTGAAAACAATTGAGGATACTCGAGATACAAACGACTCTAATGAGGTGGATATTAGCGTCATCAATAGTATATTTCAATCCAAACATCAAATACCAGTGTCTCAGAACATTCATATGAAGACATGTACTCTCCGTTCACCATTTACACTACGAGAACAAGATGTGAATCGTATATTTAATACGTTTTGTCTTTCTACACAAGTAGTTGCTTCCTGTTATTCTGATCCAAAACAAAGTGTACAAAAATTTATGTTCTTTGGACCGGATATGAAAAGGCGTTCAAAATTCGGAAATGGAGCAAACAAAAAGAAAATGATTGAGTGGATTACATCTCGAACAAAGTATCATACACACAAAGTGAGTCAAATTAGTTTTCAAGTTCTTGTAGGCCAAGTTGCCACTAACGAATTCATACCGTGTATAATAAAAAAAATTACGAAATCGACTGTTCTAGTAGAATACGTAGAACAAAATCAAAACGGTGATCCTCGTACTATTCAGACAACATTTACAATGAAAACTGCTGAATTTTTGTTTGTATGGAACCCGAAAAAAGAAAGTGATACGTTTTCAAATTGGCTCAAGGGACGGAAGAATGTTCAGATGTATAATTTTTCAGAGGTATTTCTACAAGACGATACTAATGATAACAACAGCATAATACAAGACGGTGTATATATTGAATACATTACGGGGGAAAAAACCGGGTGTTTTGAACATGTGCATCTATCGTTTATTCATACTGATGAAGCACAAAAATCATATGCCGTGAATACACTGTCAGTATATGTAACATTAACCTTCACCGCGGAAGGAGGTGTGATTATTGAATACGAGAATAACGATGTATCAC
>JACLAC010003826.1_pt1 | contig 16308 bp, 9 predicted proteins | sample 8027881 | NCBI WGS metagenome assembly JACLAC01 (sample SAMN15725517, study PRJNA655200) | protist metagenome | isolation source: fluorescence activated cell sorting (FACS) single amplified genomes of... | place: Spain: Blaines Bay Microbial Observatory, Mediterranean Sea | collected 2016-01-19
CGAACCAGCATCCTTAACTTATAGAATTTCGCTTGCTGGGGAATTGGCTACCTTGAAAACCGTAGTTTGTCAAGGGAGTGACACACCTCTTCTAAAAAAAATTGTGGCTGGCTGGTTTGTTTTTGCTTACTGAATTTGGATACAAGGAACGGAGATTTACGAAAAATACGCCCGGTGGGTAACCCCGGATCGGAGTGTTCTGCGCAAATAGGTCGAGCTCATATATTTGGATACAAGGAACGGAGAGAGAGAAGAGAGGAAAGGGGTCGTTGTCTTGAAATGGTGATTCGCAATGTTGTCAAAAAGGGACCTCCAGTTGGAGATACTCACGTCGGGGAATCGCGGGGTGCAGTTGGCTTTGTAGGTTTGCTGAATCAGGGTGCGACATGCTACTTGAATTCGCTGTTACAGAGCTTATATATGACCCCGGAGCTTCGCCGCGGTGTATTTAGCATTAATCCTCTTGATCTTGGTGTACAGTACGTAGATGAGTACGAAAAAGAAGAGAAGATGCGCAAGACGGTCGAACCTGATGAAGGACTACTCGACACTCTCATGCAATTCGGCTTTAACGAGCATGGGGCTGCCCGCGCTTTAATAGCTGTCAAGAACGAATCTGTTGATACAGCCATAGAGTATTATAGCTCTCATAGCGAAGACCCTGGCTTTTGTGATGCACCAGTAAGCGAAAGTAAAGCGAAGAAGAGAAAGCCGCGTCAGATCCCCCTTGAGCTGCAGCAGCTCTTCACGGAAATGCAGCTTCTAGACGAGCGCGCCTTGAGCACGGCAGGCTTGACCCAAAAAGGCTTCCAGTGGCAAGGTATGGATGGCAGAGTTCAACACGACGCGCACGAACTAAGCCGTCTACTTGTGGATGCCCTCGAGCGAAGCCTGAAGAACTTACCCGGTAATAGCAGCGCTGAAAGCCTTGTAAGCAGCTTATATAGGGGGGAGTTAGCCTATCGCACTGTCTGCGAAACCTGCAAAACAGTAAGTGATCGCACTGAAAATTTCTACGACTTGCTCGTCCAGGTGTCAGGCCATCCCGACTTGGTCAGTAGTCTGACTGACTACGTCGCAGTGGAGCGCCTGGAGGGCGAATCAGCATACCATTGTGATGTATGTGCACAGAAAGACCCCAGCGCATGCAAACAGCCTGCTTCTCGTGGAGTAGTGCTCAGCCAGCTACCGCCCATATTAACGCTCTCATGTTCGAGGTTCAAACTAGACCGTAGCACAAATTGGCAAAGAGAAAAGGTTGTTGATCGGTGTGCTTTCCCTTTAGTTCTAGATATGAGCCCGTTCTTGGATGACGGAGATGGTGTCAGTGTACACCGCCCTGGAGACAGCGGTGCAGACGAAACCCAGGATACAGTATCCACTGCTTTGGGATGTGCAAGAGGCAGCCAAAGGTGGCTGAATGACGCGGTAGCTTCGGCGAAAGACCTTGCATCGCAACTCGTAGATGCACATATATCATCGGGAAAGCTTACACCCCGCTCTGGGGATGAGAATGTCGATGATATCAAGGAAGGTGGCGAAGATGCCGTTGGAAAGCTGCAATGGGCAATGCTAACTGAAGCAGAGCAAAGAATAATCCTGGCAAGGATGAGTAGCTTTCGTGCCAATGGAAGCGCCATGAACAATTTGGAATATGAACTTCATTCAGTAATCATGCACCGCGGATCCGCACATGCAGGACATTACTTTGCTTACATTAGGGATAGTCTGAGAGAAGGATCGTGGGTCCCTCCAGGAGGAGGGGGCTCGGAGCGACAAGTTGGCTCAGGGGACGCCAAAGACCCGACCACATATCTACTCCCAGGACCAGGAGATGTGGATAAATCATTTATCATAGCGAAGGAAAGTGGTCTCGGCAATATAATAACGGCAATGAAGCAGCCCTCTAGTCGTGAAGGGGGGCCAGTAAAACCGTGGCAGAAGACTAGGAAAGCCCAAGTTCAAACTCAATCTTCCAGCGTTGCAATGAATGGTATCAATGTTGACGATATCGGACGGCAAATGAAGCCGCTTTTTGGTTATACATGGACACAAGCTTTCAAGTCCAGCTTCGGCAACATGATCGAGTTTATGCGCACTCCAGCATTGAGCAACATTTTCTCATTCAGTGGGCCAAAAAACAGGGTTGCTCATCTCAATACTAGCATCACCATCAACTTAATAGATCCAAACGAATTTGCTAGAGCTAGAGCGCAGTACTTGCTGGAGAATCTTCAAGAAAAGCCTGGCGTAGGTGTCGTGGACACAGATCAAGATGTAAGCAACGATGAAATGCTCGCAAAAGCTTTGTCAGATAGTTTGAATTTCAACATCGACGCGAGTAGCAGTACTGACGACAATAAAGTTGGCAGCCACGTCAACGCAGCGAATGAGAGTGCAGGAGACGATGGCATTTGGAACTCTGTCGGAAAGAAAAGGCAGAAAAACGCTGATAACCGTGGAAAGCCAAACTCTCGGGGAAGATCCAATTCACCACGTGATTCGAAGCAATCTTCGATAAAAGTGCAGTTTCCTGCCGATCAAAGGGCTGCTGCAAAAGAGCTGCTCTCCATCGAAATCCTTTCTAAAACAGTAGGGAATTTTTTCGAATTTAATGACAGCACGGTAACGCCTATGCACCTCCATTCCATTGAAAAGGCTTTTGAAGGCAGGGAAAGTGCCTATATTCTGGTTTACCGTCGCGTTGATTCCGTGTCTGATATCAACAAACTGTCGGCTAATCTTTCTGCACCGGAACCTCCAGAACACTGGAAAAGTAAAGTTGTTGAAAGGAATGCAGACTTGCGGGACAGAAGGGAGGCTAAGGCGCTTAAAGAGAACACTGTCACTGTGCGCGTTCTCTTGCCGTGGCATGTGAGTGGATGTGATGGGGACCCAATGCTCAGGTACTATCCACATAAACTGTCAGCAAAACTCAATGAGCCTTCACATTTAGCACTTGTACCCCCATCCTCTGTGAAGGTAACGTCTACTTTGACTCTACTGGAAGAGGGTGGCTATGTGGATATAGAACTGGACCGACGAGTCACACTTGGTGAAGCCAGTGAAATTGTAGGTACTCGTGTGCTACAGTTGTTAGGAGAAGCAAGTAATGATGGCTTCAATGTTTCGCTATCTCAAGTGCGAGGATGCCAACTCCAGCCGCTAGTGTCCCACGGAGCCACTGCATGGCTGCCGCAGCAGTTGCGTTGCTCCCGAAACAACTCTCTGTTGGATGCAATATTGGCTAATTCAGATGCAACTTTAACGTGTCTTTTCTGGAATGGAACGACTGTAGGCGGCCCTAGGGGAAAGAAACTGCTGTGGGGCGCGACTGCACAGCTCACAGATCAATCGGCAACCAACCCCTTGGGAAGTGTAGCCATCAGCAACTGCCACGTCTTTCTTTTGAGAAAGGCGGGTAATTCCGTTGCTACTGATTTTCACTGGGCTTACCCGGGAGAGACGCTATTGGCATTATGCGAGCGCGCTGCTAGACGCGTCAATGCAGACTTCTCTCTGGCTTCCATACACGTGATCAGCAAAAAAGATGGTGGAACCTCGAGGACTTCAGGTACTGTCAATCAGGGCCAGTTACTCTGCTTTTCGGGTAACACTGTAATACCAGATTATCATGCGTTTCCGTTGCTGCGCACTAGTGGTGCTGTAATTGTAGTGGAAGAGGTTCCGATGAACAGCATCGAGAAAATACGAAATTCCCTGCACCATACCTATCCCAACCATGAGCGACCAAGGGGGTCTCTAGGATTAGTTCTGCCGAATAGCTTGGCTTCTGAGCATCTGCGGAGATGTAACAATTCCATTAGATTCACTGTTGAAGCAGAAATGCCTGTGCCGAAATACTGTGATGTTGGGAGAGGTATAGCCACACGATGCTTCCAGTCTAGTCCAGGGAGATCGCCCTGTGCTCTGGAGTACCCTGGCCTGTTGGGTATGGGTATTGAAGGCAGATCCATTCCAGGGGCACTTGACCTTCCCCCTGATTTCCGTTCAGTGCAGAAGGAGAAGCCCGGTGAGACCCTGGCGGGCTTTGAAGCGCTGCCTATGTTCGATCCGGACATCGATCCAGAGAGCGCTCCTACCGCTTCTCCTGCTTCGAGCTCGTCCTATCGATCTCGAGCAAGGAGCGGGAGTTTTGTAGCTCATACTTTCCATTCATTTTGGGTAGAAGCTGATGGTGACTCTCTAGTGAATGAACTGAAAAGATCTATACTGTTGCGCATTGGGGCCAGAGTAGTTCCTTGGGCTGCGTCGACAGTCACATCGCAGCCGCTCCCACCACTGTCGTCTTACAAATTGTCTTGTGATGCACCAGTTGGAAGAAGAACTGTATACGAGGAAGAAGAGGGTGAGACAATCAACTCTATTATAGCTAGGCTTAAAAGTGAAGACTGCTTAAAAGTGCCTGTTGGAGACAGAGGAGACAGTACCACGAGCGCGGTGTTTACACTTGAAGACTATTCTGTGGATCCACAAATGTCGGGAGCGAATAAAGCCAATTCAGTGCATGCCTTCTCTGGTGCTCAAAGCAGCAAACCAGTCAGAAATTTAGAGATCACAGTACGCGTTGCGACAGAATATGTGGAAGCTGAAGCCCGCAGTTCTTGTCATGCATTAGCTTCTGATGAGGTTTCAACTTCAGAACGCTCCACTCCAGGCCTGCCTATCACCCCTGAACGACAGAGTCGAGTTGGTAACTCAGAAGTGGAAGTAATTTCTCCACCAAAACCACCAGATGCCGATGCCGATGCCGATGAAAGACCCTCGTATAAGGAAATCACAGTAGTTGTCTCCACGTACGAGACTGTCCAAGCCTTCAAAGATAAACTCGGCGAACAATTGCTGCAACTCACCACGGGTTGGACCGAGGGTGATGATACGAGACTGCTGCAGCGAATGCGGTCCATAGGCAGCATCACGCATGGTGAAAGCATCAGTGGCAATGGCATTGACGATGGCTCAGCTGGAAAAGGAAATGTGTCGTTCCAGCGTTTCCCAAGCATGTCCAGTTTTGCGAGCGGCATGAGCGTAGACAGTGAGTTGGACTCGACTCCAGTTTGGCGCCTTCGCGAAATCAGCCCCAACAGTGGTGAATCCAAGCGCCACATTGGCGAGTGGCTAGTTGACGTCGCAGCGAGTGTACCCAAGAGCCAGGCTAGTGATGGAGACGTAGACATCAAGTTGACAGCATGTACAATTGCGGAGAGTAAGCTCACCAACGGTAGTGTCGTCGTTCTAGAGAAAGGTTACTGGTCTGTGCCGGGCCTGCTGACATTCCCTCTCTATACGTGGCCCCTTAATTTCGTCAACACTCCAGCAAGTCCGACCGACTTTGATGATATCGCTCCGGATACGGCCGAAGAGCCCGCATCCTTGGATACTCGCAGCTGGATTGGCACAGTGCTTGCTCACGAGGAGTTCCCCCTGTGGGCACTCTATCGGGGTGCTTTTTCTGTTATCAATAAAAATTCACAAAAGGCTGCACTTGAAGGCGCCAAACTTGGTCCGACATTCGATAAAGATATGTCAAATCCTGAAGCTCTACAGAAAATCGATATACCTGAGCAGGTCCTTCTTCGCGAAGTGCGCACTGACTGCTTGCCTGGACGATGCTTGTGGATTGAGTCGAGGCCAGTGGATGTATCGGCCTGCACGAAGGACTTAATTTCGTCGATCGGCAAGGTACTTCCTGGTGCTAAGAAGTCAAACCCATCCGCCAGACACGAGGAAGCAAATGCTTCACTAAAAAAGTATTCTTTCCATCAAGGGAGTCCTCACCCACTGATAGTGGAGTGTCCCATCAATGCGCGCTGTGTTGCTTCGCGTCGTTCCTTGCGTGATGATTGCTCGGCAGATGAGGAGGAAAATAATGCGGAAAAAGTGCCTTTATCCAGGCAATCTGAGGTTCGACCGGCTCTTGGAGCGATGCGATGTTGGTTATATCAGCTTCAGACTCCCACAGAGGCCACGCCTGAGCAACTGCAAAGCTCACTAAGACATGCACGAATGACTCGTCCCGGAGACAGCTCAAGCATATGGCCCCCTATGGAGTTTCTGCTTGATGTGGGTCAACGTCCAAGTGCAGGTCAACTGAAGAGTGCAGCTGCGAAAGCCATCCAAGAGGCTAGCCTTTCGACTGCAAAAGAGTCAGCTCCTGATATAAATACTGTGCGTCTGCTTAAACTGAACTTTCAAAAGGCTACTTGGCTTGAAATCGCCCCAGTCTCGAAGGCCATCGTTGACAAAAGCAAGAGCTCAAAAAGTCAAGTGCTCACGTTTGATATGGGCAACAACGGTGATAGTGGAAATAAAAGCGCTTCGGCTGCTGCCAAAAAGCGTGCAGACAGCGCGAACGTCTGTGCGCCCCCTATTTCTTTGGCAGAAGGTGACCTTCTGTGTGCCGTTCTCAGCAACGAAGAGTATCTCCCTACGAAGTTATTAGAAGATTACATGGCACGACCTATCGACTCCGCTCGCCAGCAGCTTCTCACAGCAAATCAGGAAAAGAAGGCGCTGAAGAGAAAGGATGAGGCGGAGAAGCGGAGAGAGGAGTTCAAGCAACATCGGGCGGACACACGAAGCATTGGCGGTGCAGCAGCTAGTCGTAGGGATGGAGTGAGTTCCAAAAGGAGGAATATCGAACTCGCTTTGAGTATCGGTGGCACTTTAGACTTCAGTGATGAAGAGAATTGAGCTAGTAGTATGTATTCATTTGACTTCAATAATGTATAATATCTTTATTGATTTAAGAGTTCGTAAACTTCAACTGGCTGTTTCAGCTTGTCGAACTGGTCAGTAAGTTGCGCCATCAGTTCTGCCGCTATTTCCGGTGTCAGAGCAGCTCGGTGTAGATTCTTACTCAGCAAGTCATCAGCGAGTGTGGTAGCATATATTCCATAATCTGAAGTACCCTTTTTGGCACCGGCTGCCAATAAGGCAGAAATATACTTAAAGGCTTTTCTTTCATTTCTCGCCAATTCGTGCTTTGGGTTTAGCGTTGCTGCTATCGTCGGAACCAAGTAGCTGTAATCGAATTCAAGGGCAAGACTAAGGGCCGAATCGTTTTGATTGTCTTCGATAAGAGCATCAGCGCCCCTGGATACCAACATACGCGCCAATGGTGCATTTGCAAAAAGAAAGTGTAAAGGTGTACACCCGTTTTGGTCTTTGCAATTGACATCTGCGCCTAGATCGTCCGTTAAGAGCATGAGTGTTTGCATTGGTTCATTCATTTCCTCGATTCTTTGACTCAAACGCAGCAACAATCGCGTCGCCTCTTCAGGGGAAGGTAGAGCAATATCTGGAGTGGCTCCCCGGCTCGGGCTGGAGGCAGGGCGACGGCTACTGAGCGGGCTCCCACTGCCGCTGTGTGAGCGGCTTCTCCTCCTGAGAGCACTCCTGATTGCTCCTATATTACCGTCTATCAGTAATCCTTCCAAACTCTCACTTGTTGGTGTTGCTATTCTACCACCTGTTCTCATCGGGCTCATGGTATTAGAAATCTCTAGTTCTGCCATCTGGGTTTGAGGTGTCAGAACTTGTGTCCATGTGCGCTCGGCGGATACAGTAGAATCACCTGATTCTGTTGTCCCAGGCACTCTCGCCGTGGTTGCAGCCGGGGTTTGAGGCGCGCTGCGCGATGCAGTATTGCCCAAATCCGCCAGATCTTTATTTATTTCGCGAATTTGCGAATTGATACTTGTTTCTATGCCATCGTCTATGCTGATCTCCTTCACATTTGTGTCTTTGAGATTCGGAGCCATCGGGACTTTAGCGGCACTGTCAGGACTCGCGCAGGCAATATCAACACCGACAGATCGACCGTGTCCCATTGGGAACTCCTGCAACAACTCCCCTCGATCAGCGCTAGTGCTCCGAATAGAGTCGCTCGTGTGTACAACACTGATTGCACTTATAGTGCTGCTTGGCTGTGATCGAGCGACGCTAGATTGAGGAGAGGGTAATGCAGGGGGTAGGGTCATTATGTTGTCTAAATGCCTTCTCGTCTCTTCATCGTCATCTTCTGATTCTGCGGACGAAGTTAGAGCATCCACTTGTTTCTGTTCCACACCAAGCGACTCCACTTGATCTGCTGCATTTGATTCGTTGTCAAGTTTTCTATTGACTGGTTTCAACCTTTGTGGTGGGCTATCGTGCTCAAGAGAGAATTTAATCAACTTTATGTCTGCTGGAAGGTTTGCGTACACAGGGTTCCGAAACAGCTCCGGTGACAGGGATCCGGACTGTGCCTGTTGAGTTAGAATCGACAGTTTCCGAGATAAGTTCTGTCGCCACTCCAGTTTGACACCTTTGAAGGCTTCTATTGATAGCCAATATTCCAGCGCACGTAGCTCCGTAATGTCAAGATAGTGATAGTCATATCTGCTGCGCAATTCATTCACATGTAATTTCTCGAGATCGTCAGAGTGGAAACATAGCAACCACAAGGCTTTCTGGGTCCATAGATGCTTTGCAAGATTCGCTGGGAAGTTGTTCTTGTCCCTCAGTGCTGACAACGTTGTCGTGCGAATGTCTTTGGGGATATAAGAACGCATTTCAACATATGCTTCCTGCAGCAGTTTCTGATTTTCTGCGTGCTCTGCGTGTTTTGCGTGCAGTGCTGACTCAGACCCAGATTGAGATTCCGCTACTTCCGTCTCTTCTCGGCGTATCTCTACTCCTGCATTTGCATCCAGACTGCCCGCAATCATTGATACCGATGCATCTCGTTCCATGGGCGTCGCGGCTGTCGTGGCTGCTACTGGCTCAGTCTTTGGCTCAGTCTTGGCAGGCCCAATGGAGGGTGTGCTTTCCTGTTGAGCACTTTGCATGTCCGCATGGTCGTAGTACTCTCGAGCTTGGCGCATGAGGCATTCCCCAGTCCACAGCGACAAGTGTGCACGCACGCCTGCTTCCAGTGCAGGTTCGTGCAGCAGACCAGCTACCTGTCCGAGTAGCACACTAGCGGGTATGAAGGTTCTGAATCTAGGGCCAGAGCCAGGGTTCTCGGGGTCCTCTTCGGTCAATGTCTTGTATTGCTGACCGCTTTTATCGATCAATGAAGACAGAGATGGGAGGTTATCACTCCCCATACGTGAAAGAGGCATCAGATCGTATAGAGTCTCCACTGCTTCCTCTGCGCATAAATATATCTCTTTTGGGCTGCGCATGTCCTCTTCTCTACCCGGGAAGATGTGCTCGGCATGCAGAGCACTGACGCTGTGCCCTAGGGGGAAATCGTATCTAATGACAAAGCTAAGTGGAACACTCTGCAGGCCATCAGCCCCTGCGAAAGTGCCACGACGTCCCCTGCTCTGTTTAGGTGGAGTGAAAAGTGTTCCTGTGCTTGAAGCATCTCCATCGGCATCTGTCGAGGATGAACTGAATAATCCTGAGAAAATTTCCATTACTCTTAATGGGATTACAAAATTAAAGCCCCCTAAATTTCATTGAATAATGCATCATTTCCGCTGAAATTATACGTTCTTAAGCCGCCATAAAATAGTTTTTCTCTATTTTGAACCCTCTCCGGTGAAAGGTTCCAACCTTTTAATATCAAAGGGCGGGAAGAAGTGACGAATAAAAATAAAACTCCAAACTCAATTCGCACCTTTACTCCTTGTAAACCTAGTAGTTAGTTAACAAGAGAAAGTCGGAAAGAATGTTTTTACATTTCTAGGTTTTTTTCTCCTTATATAATCTTTTGCTATATATCTGGAGGCTTAATTAATAAAATTATTCCAGAAAATTTCCATATCAGCCCTCGATCCCAGATGTGGTGCCTACTCTTGCTTGTTTTGTTGGCAAGCATCGGTATTGTGTGCGGATTGGATGGTATTAGTTTGAATCGAACGGTAATGGCATATAATAGTTTCTGGTTTCACTATGAGGTGATAGGCTTCATCTTGGAGTATGCCAATTCGAATAACCTGCACATAGATCTGGTACAGGAAGTTCCCAACGATGGTTGGGATGAATTGTATCACAGCAAATTCAATTATACCAGCTTGACCACTATCCCTGAAGCAGATGTGTACAGCAAGTACCAAATGGTCTTTCTCCTGACGGACGATGATGCAGGCTTTCCCGACAAGCTCGTGGACAACCGCACGGTGTGTCTTGACCACTACTACGAAAACCGCAGACCAGTCATCCAGCACCACATCCCCATCAAACCCTTCCCCAACAAACACAACGGCATCAACTGGGCCCCCTATGTTATCCCCGCCTGGAGATTCGTGAGTCTGCAGCAAAAGCTGAAGCTGCTGGAAGACACCGTGCAGACTGGATCGCGTAAGCCAGTGATTGCATTCCTAGGTAACGGGCATCCCAAGGACCCCCATCTGATGGTGAGTGCCTTCAGCAATGCGGCTGATTTCGAGATTCGAATCATTGCCCACAAGATTCCCCGGGCACCATGGCATAACGTGGAGAAGACGCACGGCCTGACGGTCTCCTTCCACCAATCCGTATCAGCTCTGGAGATGTTCCAATTGTTGTCTACTTCACATTACGTGGCCTTTATCAATCATCATGACGACAAGCATGGAGAAGGGAAGAGCTTGACCTCGTCCATCCCCAATGGTTTCACTGCAGGCTGCAAGCTGGTGTTACCAGTTGGTATGAACAAGTTTTTGGGGTTAAGAAGTGCTGTGCTGTTAGAGGAGGGTAAGCCTGTTTTCCTACCAAACACCGTAGAAGACATGGATTTACCGTACGTTTTTCAGGAGAGGGAAAAGTTGATAGAGATGCGCGACAATGCTCTCAACCAATTCAGACTATAGACTATAGAGGCTAGACTAATAGCTGCTAATGCTAAAACATAGTGTAATTTTGTAATACTTTGTCGTGAGCCAAGAATCCCTTCGCTCTTCTTTTTAGCAAATTCGGAAAAATTGGAAAATCTTCTTATGTAATAGATTCTTCTTATGTAATCCTCAACCAGGGGCCCCGTAAGGCCAATTTTTTGTTCCATTTTTTTGTCGAAAAAGAAACAGCTACTTGATGTTTGCGCCTGTTTCTGGTGGTAGGGATAGATTTCCAGGATTTATGGGGAAAGCGTAGGAGTTGGTTTCATTTTCAAGTGAAGATATTTCCCTTTTTCAGTTCTTTGAATAGAGATTCAGTTCTTTGAATAGAGAGATAGTGCAGAAACTGGGCGCGTAGTTACAATTATGGCGTATAGTGACCCAGAAGACTATGAAGTGGATGCAGCTGAGATCTTCCGATCTGATGTTGGTAATTTAGCTCATGTGAAGGATGTTAGTGAAGCACTAGCCGAGTATGGCTACAACACTGACGACCGCATCGGCAGACGGGAGATCTGCAAGATGTACGGCACCGTGAAAAATGATATGGAAAGCGAAATACATAGGCTTGCGCATAGCAATCAGTATGAGCAGGCAAAGCTGTTACGTAAGAGACTGACGGCTTTGCGCGCAGAATTCGACAACTTACAGACTTCTAAAGTACGCACAGAGCACGCTTTACAGGCTGAGGCGTTTACGAAGGCATCAGAGAGACTTCGTGCGAATGTACAGAAAGATGCCGATGCAGCGAAGGAACAGACTATGGAAGAATGCGAGTCTCTCCAAGATGATCTAGATCTTTTTCACGCAATACAAACGGAGAACCTAGAGCTACAAATTAGTAGAATAGATAGGCCACGTGTGAAGTATAGCAAGAGGGCTATTGAGCTGGTGAAAGCAGAAACAGAGCTTATTCGACTTGCACAATATGACGATGCGCGTAAAGTGCGCAGAATGCTGGAAAAGCTTTTACCAGTTGAAGAGAAAAAATTCTACGAGAAATTTGACAAGACTGTTGCAGATAGGCGTGTAAACTTGCAAACCAAGCAAAGTTTCGATAGGATTAAACTTGAAGAGAAAATCAAGGGCTTGCGTTGGAATGATCTGCGTAGACGCGAGAAAATGATCAGCATCGGAAACCAGCGGATAAAGAATCATGAACACGATATGACGCACTCACATTTGGCGGAATCCAAACTCCGACCAGAAATGTCTGTCAAACCGTCCGCTCTTTGGCAGAAACGACACGGCTACATGCGAACTTCCGCTGCTATGAGAGGCGCCCAGTTGCTGCAAATTGCCATGACGGGAGAGGCAGCGAAGCTTCCAGGCAAAAGCCAAGAAGAGGAAGCACCTTTTGTTTTTGCCGCTAAACTCACAGACAAGCATGACTTCGGCGATACTCCCCTCCAAAGTGGTACATACACTCTGTGAAATACACTCATATTGTACTATTCTTAACAAACAAAACACAGTGCACCATAATTAACCGCTATCTATTTTCACAAATTTCCTCGGCGATTCGTCTAAGAACTTCAAAAGGAAATATGTCCATGTAGTAATCATCGCTCCAAACAAAAGATACACCATAATTTCCTTTAATGTCGAAGCTTTTTGGTTCGATATTTGCAAACTTTTGTTGCAATTCTGAAGCAGTAAGGTTTCCTTCCCCTTCCGTGTCAAGTCTCTTCCCAGTAGCTGGGTCTCTTGACCTCAGCTCCCACACCGGTATGTGATACTCCTGTACCGCCGTTGCGCTGAAGTATCGCAGCGATACTCCTTGATCAGAAGAGAAATTCAATGATGGCACTAATTCTGCATTCATCTTCAATTGAAAGATTTCCTTAACTACACTATCCGCCACATCAGAGTAAATTCTGGCTGGCATAGACTCGGGATTGCGCAGGCTAATTGGCCCAGGGTTGGTTTCAGTTGAGCCTGGACCAGCCCATAGCTCCGACCCCGAGGATATGTCCTCGCATAGCGGCAGTTGGTGCCATGGGGACTTTTCGATAGACGCTTTCAATGCACGAGCCCTTTCCTGTCTAGCGGCCTGTAGGCGGTTTTCCGGAGAACTAGGTCCACTGCTACGCTCGTCTCCACCCTCTCCCCCATGCAGCATCCGCAATGCCTTCAGCATATTCTGCTTCGCCCCTTTGCCAAATGGATGATATCGCGTCCCGTCGTCTGCATCGAAATAGGACATGTTCTCTACGAGAGCAAGTATCGGTACCTGTAGTTGATCAAACGCTGCCACTCCCTTGACTGCGTCTGCTGCACTCAGAGCGTGCGGTGTAGTTACTACCACCGCACCGCTAAACGCAATCGCTTGCGTCAAAGTGATCTGAATATCGCCAGTTCCAGGTGGCATGTCGACGATGAGATAATCCAGACAGCCCCATTCAGTGGCTGCGACCAACTGGTTGATTACTCTGCTTGCAATAGGACCGCGCATGACCGCTGCTTCTGTGCCACCAGATCCTGGTGCTCCTGATTGCGGCGAAACGTGGCCAAAGGACAGCATGGTGAGATTGGGCTGACCTTTCACCTGCAGGGGAAGTACACTCCCTTGTCGCTCTTTACTTCTACGGACGGTGTTGTCAGCAGCTGGCAGAAGTAGTGGTACTGATGGTCCATATATATCAGCATCTAGTATACCTACGCGCAAGCCCCGAGATGCCAGGCTCATCGCCAAATTTACTGCGACAGTAGTCTTGCCAACACCTCCTTTGCAGGACGACACAGCGATACAGTGCTGCACATTTGCTAGAGCGGGTTGAGTTGTATTGACACCTCGCGGGGTATTTGGGAGAGAAAGGTCGGTGAATGTGACGTCCTGTACCCAAGAGAGCTCTTTCAATGATGCCGTGCAGGCGTCCTTGACAGCGGGCAGCATGGGATGTCCTGGTACCAACATGTCTAGCTCCACATGCACTGATCCCATGCTACGATCCGCACTAAGACCACGTAAACTACCTAATGATGTCAGTGATCGGCCAGTTAGGGGCTCGTTTACTAGGCGCAATACAGCCTTGGCTTCGGATTCCGCCTCAGGATCACCCCGTAGGCTCGTGACCACATTTCTCCCCAAAGCTAGCGAACTTTTGCATCTACAGGATCTTTTTGCAAGAGAGAGAAGCATTCTTGCGGAATAATTCTAGGAAATTACCTCCAAAACGTCCCCCTTCAACCATTTTTGAAAGGGAAAACCAAATGGAAAAGAAATCCCTCTGAGAATCTCGACGAATTCCAGGAAATTGTGGATTTTCATCTCTCTGGTGAGGTTAGAGGAATCTTTTTGGTTTCAGTGATACTGCTAGCAGATTTTTTGCAAATTTTTATTTCTCGCTTTTTTGGAAAATGGTTACAGCCAAAGCTATTTCACGTGGCTTAGTGGCTATCAGAGGAAGTGAGTGGCACTTCTATTCGCACAGGTCTCGTGGAGTTTACTGACAAGTTCGACACTTCGCTTCTCGTGAAGAGCCTTTCCAATGGCTTGCGCGGCAGGTATGCTGTAGCTGAGGTCAGGGGGAGCAACAACCAACTTGCAAAGGAATTTGGCCTGGGGGCACAGCCGCAATATCCCATTTACCTCGCCCTGTGTGCGGAGAATGGAAAGCTGGCTGGATTGAAGTACTCAGGGCCTTCGACAAGAGCCAACATCGAGAGGTGGCTCGACAAGAACTTCCTCGGAGAGAAGAGGGTGAAGACTTGCAAGAAGCTCCGAAATGCTGAAGCGATGGAAACTGCCCGCAGATACAAGTTGTCTATGTCTGCAATGTCCATGAGCGAGGCGCAGCTGCAAGGCATGAGAGTCAAGCAGCTGCGTGAGGTCGCGGAGGACCTGAACATCAAGACTGAGGTCCTACGCGAGAAGCGGGACTTCATCGAGGCAATTCTCGAGATGTCCTCAAATACTCAGGCTCGCGAAGCGAGGGATGAGCGGCTGCGGAGGACGACGGAAAAGATACTGAAAGACACGAGACGTACGAGAAATGGGGAGCTATGAGGCGCGAAAAGAAAGAGTTGCCATCCCCCGTAAGATATTTGTAAATCTGAGTTCAAAGTGTATATTCACAGGAAGTTTAAAAGAGGCAATCTTATTTCTCATCGTTTATTTGTTCACATAGCACTACAAACTACACAAGGAACAAGGAAGCTATCACGCATTCTTCTCCGAGAGAGGTCCTTTTTAAACACCAAAAGGCAATTGACCTCAAAACTTCTACAGGCCAAGTCAACCACTGAATTAGTCATCGGTTGCCTGACGAATCGGAAGCATTCGCCTTTGCTCTATATTCAAGTACCAAATCAGCAAGCGCCTCTGGATGAACACCGGACTCCACAAGCTGGAGCAGCACCGCAAGAGTACGCTTGTCCAGGCCACACTGTAGCAATGTACTCATGTCAAAGAGCACTTCTACCTCATCAGATCGTGTATCCAAAATATCATCAGCTATGCTACTCATTTTATTTACCACAACGACGATGTCTCGGGTATTTTCGCGAAAAGGTGGTTTTGAACTTTCTGAACCCTTTCATAAGAAAACCACAGAAATTTGAGTCCCGCCCGGCCTTTATGCCTTTTTTGTAGTTAGTTGTAGTAGTCGTCTTTTGTTTTCCACAGCTCAAAGCCAGTAACGAATAGTATTGATAAAATATTCGTGAGAAAATTTGTTCTTCCCCCCAATTTTATGTTCCGAGTGAAGAGCAGGATCTTACTGAGGTGTGTTTTGGCATTTTCGAAGAGAAATATGAGTGGATTTGCAAAGGATTCTCCTCCGTTGAAGCCATGGCTCGATAGATTGAAAGCAAGCATCAAGAAATCGCACGATGTTCGCGGTGGTAACTACATTCAACTGGCCACTGTGGATAACAATCGGCCTCGTTGTCGCACGGTAGTCTTCAGAGGATTCCATGGCGAAGATAACCTAAAAATGATCACCGATATGAGATCTGAAAAGGTTTCTCAAATTAGCGCCAACAATGCGTGCGAAATATGTTACTGGTTCAACAAGACAAGCGAGCAGTACCGTATCGACGGCACAATCCACCTCGTGGACTCCTCGGAACAGAACGAGGTGCTGCAGGCAGCGAGAGTCAATCAATGGAAAGCGTTACGCGACCAAGCAAGGGAGCAATTCTACTGGGACGCACCAGGGCCGTATCCCGTCGAGGACACCCTCGGCCTCGGCCCTTCTGCAGCACCTGCAGCACCTGCAGCACCTGCAGCACCTGCAGTCACAGCTCCGGGCATCCCAGTCGGTGGTCGCTCTTGCGACGGCACAATTTTGGACCCACCTGACGCATTTGCACTGATGCTACTGCACCCACAGCGAGTTAAGTACTTACGACTGACGGACAACTATGCTCAACTGGACGTTCGTGCGAGCGAGAAATTACCTGATGATGCGAACTTGTTAGAAAATCCGTGGACCATGGTCAGAATGAATCCCTAGCTTTTGATATCTCCAGCTTT
>JACLAC010007377.1_pt1 | contig 16306 bp, 7 predicted proteins | sample 8027881 | NCBI WGS metagenome assembly JACLAC01 (sample SAMN15725517, study PRJNA655200) | protist metagenome | isolation source: fluorescence activated cell sorting (FACS) single amplified genomes of... | place: Spain: Blaines Bay Microbial Observatory, Mediterranean Sea | collected 2016-01-19
CCAAAAAAAGTTCTATTTTATTTTCACTCTACGCATTTATATAGGAGATTGTTACAAGTACAAAAAATCATTGAATTTTATCTTTTGCTATTAAGTAGTACGTAAATGAATAAGAAGACTATGCCGGGGTGTCCCGTCCCTTCCCGTCCCTTCCCTTCGAACTTCCAAGAAGGGTCGAGGTCGAAGAGCCGGAAGAAAAACCGAGGGAGGAGGATACATTATTACATTGTATTATTAGACGACTAAATAAATACGAAGAAGAAGATTTCGTTTTTTGGTCTTTTACCAACACTCTATAATATAAAATAATACTAACTTGGCAAAGCCAAATAAAATAGAACAGAAGACGGAGGAACGGAGGAGGAGGACGAGACCAACTTGCGAGGATGATGAGAAAAAATAATTATTCGTTTTTTATGCGACTAAAACATAAGGATATATTCCCCTATGGAAATAATATCTTTTTTTGAAATATATAGATAAGATTATTACTAAAACTCCCAAGAGAACGTGCCTTAATAATCCATAATAATAATAAACAATAATAAAAAATAATAATTATTAATAAATAATAATAATTTTTTTTTAATTATTAATTAAAAGAATCATCATCATATCAACAAGCAATAAACAGTGAAGGATTTGGCAAACGGCCTCAGGCAATGAATCCACAGCTCACAGTTGCATTTTTTTATGCAGTTGGAATATTAGAAAGCTTTGATCGCCTCACACTTATAAGACTGCAGCAACCGAGAGCAAAGAGTGCAAAAGGTCAATGAAAATGGAGGATAATGAGCTCCCTGAGGTGCCAAATCTTAACCCGTTGCACCAGTTGGACGACGCTTCGGAATCAGAGCACAGAAAACGGGTTGAGCTTGCAAGACAAAACTCTAGGCGTAAATCAAGGCGTCGGTCGAGCGTGGACAATTTCAAATTGCGAAGTCATTTTCAAATGAAACGCTCAAGTGACGTCGTTGACATTGATGAATGGATGGACGATGCGCTTAGTACGTCCTGCATGCTGTGCGGCAAAGGGTTTCGACCAAACCGCTGCAACCTGCAGTGTCGCACGGGGCGGCACCACTGCCGTTACTGTGGAATTTTGGCGTGCGGGGAGTGCACCAAGTTTCGGCTGCACGGTGTGAGATGCTGCTCTAACTGCAAAAATTACGGTGGAAGCGTCCATGAAATACAAGACAAACTGTCCATGTCGTTTAGTCAACAGCGTTACGCGTTTGCAGCTCAGCTCTTCTGGACGAAGCAAATCATAGTGCCCGAGCTAGGCCTTTGGCAGGCGTGGGACTTCTTCATTCTGGTCGTCATCGCCTATTCTAGTATAATGGTACCTTTGCAAATCAGTTTATTCCAATTGTTTGAAACCCCGGAAAACCCCTCTCTCAGCACTATCATCATCGCGACAGTCGATTGGATCGTCTCAGGCATATTAATGGTGGACGTAGTCTTGAGGACGCGAGTCACGTACTACGACAAGTACAGCCATGAGTTCTGTTCGGACCAGGGAAAAGTATTTAAGATGTACGTGAAGGGTTACTTTTTCTTGGACATTATATCTGCATTTCCGTTCGAAATATTCGAATCAGGCTATAAAGTATTGAAACTGCTCCGATTAGTGCGTTTGCCTCAACTGATCAGAAACGTTGGGAAACGATTGCAAAATTTTAAATTGTTGAAGCAAATTTCCCGTTCCTTAGAATTGTTTTTGTACTTTTTCCTACTTGCTCACGTAGCCGCATGCCTGTGGTTGTGGTGCGGCTTAACATTGGACGAGACCGGTCGAGCTCACCTACAGGGGTGGGCTCTAAACGCCGTAGCGGGTTCCATATACTACGACCCATACGATTTGTATATTAAAAGCGCTTATTGGGCACTAGCCACCATAACGACCGTTGGCTACGGCGACATTGTGCCTGAGTCCAACATGGAGCATGTGTGGGCCTGCACGGTGATGGTGGTAGGAAATATTCTTAGTGTGTTTATTTTAGGAACGTTGGCCGCTGGGCTCAGCGATTTAGCAGAAGAGCATTCTAAGTGTAGCAGCAAACTGGACAAAGTCAGCCAGCACTTAATCAATTGCAACGCTCCAACAATTTTACGCGAGCGGGTGCTTGCGTACTATACCACTCAATGGGAGGTATACGGGTCATGGGACCAGAACAAGGCAGTTACGGACGATTTGCCGGAAGAATTGAAAGCAGAAATAAGCAAATGCCGGCACCGCAACATGTTAAGGAGGACTCCTTTGCTACTCTTTTCAGAACAAGTGGACCACGGAAACATGCTAAGTAGCATTTCCAAATCATTCAAGAGCTCCCTTCTGATTCCTGGCCAAGCCGTTTACAGCTATGGCGACTACGGGACAAGCACAGTCTTTATTCGACGCGGGCTTGTCCAGCGCTTGCATTTTCAGAACCACACTTTGCTGGGGCAACCGCTGACAGCAGGCGATTATTTTGGGGACGCTCACATTATAGCTTCCGAGTTTGTTCAAAAGCGATTAATAAAAGAGAGAAAGGAAGAGTGCGAGGCTCTCGGGGCTCAAAAGTGGAAATTGCTTGTACGGGGGTCATCCAAACGGATGTGTTCAATGATGGCAACTTCAGTGACTGAGGTGGAAACGATATCAAACGTTCAGCTACGGCGCGTCTGGGGAGAGTTTTCATCTTTGTACCCAATCATGAGCTATATTGCAGCCCAACGAAGGTTTCTTCTGATAACCGATTCTGATGATTTCAAAGAGAAATTTCAAATTGATCGTGAGCTGTTGAGGGAGATTAGCGGTGGAGACTATGTGGAGGTGAAGGAGGACGGAAGCGGCAAAACAGTTTCGGGGGACGACACCTCGACGCAAGAAATTGTTCCTGGCTCCGTGATAACGTTGACTGTCCCCGAACCCATCATTACAGCTGGGAAAAAGCGATGGTCTACTGCAAAAGTTTTGATAAAAGAATCTGAAAAGAGTCTGAAGTGAACGTTACAAAGCTTGGTATTACGTTCTTTTGCGAATACAGAAAATAAAGTCTCTATATCTACTACGTTATTATATACACTGCTGGAAATCTTGTTTTAAAAAAAAAAATTGTAAAGAAGTTGAAGAAGTTAATTTTTTCTACTCTTTTTCTTCTGTTTGTTTTGTTGCTCTAGACTCTAGATAATATGCAAATAATAATTTAACTTAAAACTCTAAATATTAATAATTCAACATCGTATTATTTAATAAAACAAAACAATATCATGTTAATCCATCTACGGTACGGTACCAGGTACCAGGTACAGGTATATTACCAGGTACAGGTACCAGGTACGGAACTGATTCAGATCAAAATGGAGGAGTGAGTACATCTGAGCATCTGAGAATGATAGGACTACGTAGTCAATGTAATACTAATAAGTGAATGACAACGGTAGTATAAGTTCGCAGTACATTAGACGACTAATTTTAATTACTTATTAAAATAGTCTAGCAACCAATTTTCTTGTTTTAAAAAAAAATAATATGGACGACTATGGCGATGCGCGAGGAATTCACACTACTACTACTACGGTACTATCTTCTGATTATAATTTAAATACGAAATATAGTAGTGTAGAATATTAAAAAAATTATTAATTAGGCTAAAAAAAAAAATATTTTTAAAAAAAAAATAATAAAATTTCCACCCTCTCATCATCATCTTCTCTCATTGAAGAAGAAGAAGTTGATCGATCGTCATGAATATATTATTGTGTACTGTAATCTTATACATGTTTTATTTCCAACTCGTATGTATACTGAATACGATTTTCAAACAGTAAAGAATTGGCAGAGTCGAAGAGAATGACACAACGCCCATATTAAATTTAATTTTTTCAAGAGAGTACTTACATTTATAATGGATCTGGTTTACAACCCAAAATACGATGCGCTCGTTAAGTTGCTGTTGATCGGCGACTCCAGTGTCGGCAAGTCCTCTTTGCTGGTGAGGTTTGCAGACGACAAGTTCAGTCCTGACTATATGTCAACGATTGGTATTGATTACAAAATTAAAACGTTTAATATTGGGGAGACGCGCGTTAAGATGGAGGTATGGGATACGGCAGGCCAGGAACGATTTAGAACTATTACCAAGGCGTATTATCGGGGGGCCATGGGCGTGTTGTTGGTGTATGACGTAACTAGCGAAAAGTCGTTCAAACAAATACAAGGTTGGATCAACTTGATAAAGAAGCACGCAGAGAGTGACGTGTGCGTGCTGCTGGTGGCAAACAAATGTGATGCTGTGGATTCTGCCAGGGCAATTTCAGAAACGAGGGTGAAGGCTTTTGCGACCGAAGTAGGACTGAAAACGATCGAAACAAGCGCCCTCAGCGGCCTCAACGTAGAAAAAACTTTTGAAATCATAGGGCAAGATGTCCTGGATAAGCTTGCAGAGAAGAAGAAAAAGGTAGGGGGTACTAATAGGACGGTGTCTTTAGGTAACAACGGAAAACTAGACGATGGAAGAGCTGAAGAAAGGGGCAGTGGCCCAAGCTGTTGCAACAAATGAATGAAAGCCACTTTTTCATTTGTTATAAAAACACGATCAAAACGCTGTTAATGAATAAAGGGGAAGTGCCGCCCTCAGCACAGTTTCCCCCTATTTAATTAATCTCTGTTAATTTTAGAAGAGAGAAGCATTTCACATCAAAGTTTTAATTAGTGCATTATTTTGTGTAAGTAATTTTTAGTGTGTGTGGTACGTTTTTTTGGCAGCTTTTAAAAATTTGAGAATTTGTGTCGAGTGTCAAGAATCGTTGACTTTGATACGCATCAGTTCGTACTTTGTACTTAGTAATTTGTAAGAATTAGGATAAATGGTAAATCGTAGAAAAGTACATTTGTCCCGCGCACTGTGCACTCACTCACTTCGGTTTCACCAAGAGACACTGTCTTGCCTTTTTTCTGCTATGCTCTGAAGCCACTGGGTCTCCCGCCTCTTCTTTTCCTCTGCCTGCTCCAACGTCAACAGCTCTTCGCGTTCTTGCAGTTTTGCTGTGCGCATGGTAATGGATAATCTATACTTTCGATTGATTTTCGTTGACGACTGGCAGATGCCACTTGCTTCCACATCCTCGCTCTCTAAATTGCAAATTTTACTGTTGGTTCCTCCGATATTATCGAATTCCCTCGTTGATATACCATGCCATAGTTCTGTGTACGCCTTTCCTTCAAAAACAAGTAGGCTTCTTGGCATTAAAAGCACACTTTCCAACACTTTATCCGCCAAACTATGTTTCCCCGCACCTTCCTTCGAGTCCTTCCCCTCAACAACATCTTTCAAAAAGTCGATCACAATCGGCGACACCAGAGATAATATAGCTGCTTTTGGGTAGTAAAGTTCGCCGTCTTTGTGCGGTGCAATCCCCTTCGTTCCGGTATATTCGTTCAGTAGAATATGGTTGGGAAAATTATGTTCCCCTTCAAATATCTCGTTTGTGACTAAACTTCCCATCAATGAATTCAAAAACGGTGGTAGAGACTCTCTTAGCATACCGTTGGGGTGAGGGACGCCGCCCCAGTTTTGCAATCTTCTTTGGGTTAGGCTTACCCATGGTTTCGATTTTTCACTTCGTTTTATATCATCAAGTATCTCACGCTCATCATCACTATTAATGTAATTTGGAATGTAATAAAGTTTCTCTAATGTTCCTACTCGGTAACTTTCTAAGCCACCTATTACTCTCAGCTTCGGTTGGTGTTTCGCATTGTTTGGGGGTGTCACTTTCCGCTGGTTTGAAAGTTTGTCGCGCTCCTGTTTCAATAGCGCCTGAAAATCGATCGACGTTGCCATAAGTGAATCAACCGCCTTATAATTTAACACTATCGTTGACTAAACGGTTTTTTTACAGCTTCTCGCACAGTTTTCCTGTCGATTTTTGTTGTATCAATAATAATAATAATAATAGGAATTCAATAAAAAAAGTTGCATGAAATAATCGATTATTGGTCGTCGAGCGAGAGAAATAATAATATAAAAATATAAAAATTATTTTATGCTGATGCTATGAGCTATATGTGAGCAAGAAGAAAAGGAGCGGATTTATTATTATTAATAAACTCAACTACAAACTACAGGCCCAAAACCGAGGAACCATCGGTAGAAGATATAGAGAATAGGAGATGATATAATAATTAATATTATTTATTATATTAGTTATTTTTTATATTTATTTTATTAATATTATGATTTAAAATGACGTGAGATGTTTGAACGTTCAAATATATGAAATGCACTTCAAATCACTGTTTTTTTCTCCAAAGAACTTTGAGCTGCGTTTTGGTATTCCTGCGAGGAAGCCCCGTACTGTTTTCTGATAGAACGCAAGTCATCCAAACCGCCGTTTGCTCCCTTTTGTGGAGCAGGGACAACACTCGCGTTACGCAAACTACCTCCTTTGGCCGCTTCTTGCGCCAATTTTGCATTAATATCAATGCTTACCTCTCTTGCTATCGTTTGAACTTCATCGGCTTTCACCCTGGCTTCTTCTGCGCTTTTGATTGCTTGCTCTGCCTTTAGCCTCGCGTCTTCTGCATTCTTTCTCGCCTGTTCAAATTATATAGTATGCATAATTTGTTTTTTTAGAAAATGTGCAGTTACATATTTCTATCACGCGTCCTATTTTTTGTTGGCACCAAGCCATTATCATTACCGTACCTTTTTAAACCCACCCCAATTCTTCATACGCAGGTTTGTCGCTCGTTACTGCTCTAGTGCCATCTTGATTTTGTACAGGATCATATCTTTTGTCATCATTTTTCGTAGAATTGTGATCATCTGTTAACGAAAAAGAAATGTGGGTGGACAAATCTGTAATGGTGCCACCGTTTATCCCAACAAGAACATTGCAGGGCCCAATCCTAGTTAATAAAAATACCGAAACTCAATGTGCAAATCGCTAATGTTTTGGAAATTTACAAGAGCACCAAAATGCCTGCTCGCCTCTAAAAAATATTTAATAAGAAAAACCAAAAGATATACACAAACTTTAGGATTAATATCATATCTCTAATAAAAAAAAACTAATGATATAGTATGTTTTAAGACTCTCACAAGATTATCCCAATTGATAATAATAAAATAACGAAACGAAACTAAAAATCAAATTAAAAAATCAAGATAGGATTAGGGTTGGATTTGAAGTAGTAATTGATTTAAAATGAGAGTCTTAAAACATACTATTAAGATATATAAAAACAAGAAAATTGGCTGTATATAAAAAACAAATTATGGCTGTATATATATAATTTGTTTTTTAAATAACAGCCAATTTTCTTGTTTTTAAAAAACAAATATAGTGATGCAGAAGAAGAAACGTACGAATAACAACACTGACGCGCAAATAAGTTTTAATTTTCATGATATTGATAGTCAATACTAAGTGACAAGGGTATTATATTGTTTAGTTAAATTACAGGAGCAGAGATAAGTTCGCAGTACATGAAGGAACGTAACCTTTAATGGACAAAAGGAGCAGATTCATTTTCGCGGTGTACATGAGGAAGATAAATTTTAATTCCTTAATAAATGATAGCCCATTTTTTGTTTTTAATTTTCATAAAAAGAGTTAACCTCTTTTAGAGCTCTCTATTCCACCGATCCGAATCTCCCCGACGCTAACTTCCGAACTTGTTTTTGTGCCCCACGCCTCAAGAATGGGCTAACATTTTTTTTCTTGCCTGCTGGAGAATGCCCCTCTTTACCTTGCAATAGCCCACTTTTCCAATTTGGTGAGTGCCTTAACCCTCCGGCAGGTTTCCAATGCTTTCCACCACCGGGTGAATACTTTCGTCGCTCGCGCTTCAAAGCCTCTTGCGCAATTGCAAACCTGCGGCGGGCATCGTCCCTTTCGTATTCTAATTGTTGTACCACATCCATAAGCTCGCTCGTTTCTTCCACGCTTTCATTGGCAAGAGCGGTAGCTTCTCTTTCGTACGACAAGGCTTCTTTTGCTAACTCAGCTTGGCGCTCGGTCAAAGCGTTCTTCTTTTTCAATTCCCCAGTTTCGATTTCTAGTTCTTGAACAAGGGAAAGAAGCTCAGACTGTTGCTCTTGGGCTTCCCGAACTTCAGTCTTTCTTATCTCTAACGCTCGCTTTAATCTATCTTTCTCTTCTCTTGCTTTTTTCTCAAATTCTTGCCTTGACTTAGAAAACCTGTTCTGAGCACGTTTCATTGACTCTTCCGCACTTTCTTCTGTTCGCTCGATCACACCATTCATCTGCTCTTCCCAGGCCTTTTGTTTCTCATCGAGAGCTTGGGCCGCCTCCTCTTTGATCTTTTCCTCACGGGCAATCCTGGAATCAATCATCTGCCTCTTCTGAGATTCCAGCAATGCCTCGTATTTCGCCTTTTCTTCTTCCACAGTTCCATTATGCCTTACCCTTTCCCACTCCAAGACCTGTAAAATATCTTCACGCCGCTTCTTTTCCTCTTCCAATTTTACCAAAGCAGAACTTTCTTCCAGAACCGAGAGAGCCGAGGAAAAATGTGGGGGGGTTTGCGCAGACGTGTCGGAGTTTACAGGAAAGCGGTAATGTTGCCTCCTTCTTTCGGCCGCAGCCACGTCGTCATTAGTCGATAATTTGCTACGTTTGCTTTGTTGCGAGAAGAAAATACGAGCCGACCCGTGAGGGTGAGCACGATGATGGCTGTCTCTTTTGTTGGGCAAATCTGCGGGCGCACCGAACGCCAACCGACTGCTGGAAGGGCTGCTTTTTTTCCTGACTTTACGGGGAGACCGACTTTTTGGAGTCAGCCTTTTCTTCTCAATTGTGCAAATGTCTCGCGGCTTCGCCAAAATAATGCGAATATCATTCATGTCTTTCACTACCAAGTCATCTACATTTAGACCCTCTTTTGCAAACGGAGAAGAGAAATCAGTATCGTTGTTTACACTAGCGTCGGACGAACGTGTAATGTAGCTGGAGTTCATTGGCGAAGTGGCTGCCTCCGCCGGCTCAAAGGCCCTTTTCTTTGGCGATTTGGGAGATGCCGGTCCACCCTTTGCCGATTTATTCATTTTTGCTGCTTCCGCGTAAGAAGATATTCCAAGCCCAAAAACCCTAGAGTTTGTTCCAGCAGAAGGAAGGTGCTTTTCAACTACGGTCTGGTATGGGCTTACTTGTTTTTGTTGCTTTTCCTTGGCCTCTTTGTCCTCATCAAACGAATCCGACAAACGCACCGGATCCTGAGCTTTCCGCACGAGTAACAAATTATTGTGTTCTTTCTTTAGATAAGATATTTCGCCCAGCGCTCTTCGGTACTCAATTTGAATCTTCTTAAATCTTCGTTCCATTACATTCAATGCACTTTTTAAACGCTCTACGTCTTGGGCCCATATTGAGTTATCTTGGTGCAACGCCTTGATCGTTTGCTCTATTTGTTTCTTTTCTGCTTTTACTCTTGATAACTCCGACCTGGCCTTTTGTGACTGTGTCCGAAAAAACAACATAGTTTGACTTGTATGTTCATCCCGGTCGTGTTCCTGCTCATGCTGCCGTCCACGGGGGGATCGCTTCGCTCGTCGATGGTATGCGCTTCGCTTACCCGTGCTGGTAGCATCATGCAGTCTACTCCTTTTTTTTTCTGGTGTACCTTCTTGAGAGAGTCCATGCCCGTTTCTCACCATGTCAGCACTGGCAGACGAATCTTTGAAGCTTCGTACACTGCTTTTAATATAGTCTTCCAGGGTTTTGACCGTGCCCTTAAGCTGCAAATTCTCTCCCTTCAGTAGAGCAAGTTCGTCTTGCCAGGACTCTTCCCTTGCTTTCATTCTGTCCTCGTACGTTTGTATCTCTTTCGCCCGGCTGTTGAGGCCTGGTTGCTTATCGACAAGATCAGCGAGTCGCGACTCGAAATCTTTCTTGGCACGCTCAAGCTGCTGTACAGCTTCCGAATCCTTTTCCTTCAGTTCGTTTTCGCACTTTTCCTGCATGAGAACACGAAGGTTCGCCATTTCTTTTTCTGAGTTAACTTTGGCTTCACGCATACATTCCATCAGCCGCTCTTCATAGTCAACCCTTTGACGATCTAACTTCTCTTTAAATTTTGCATCATTTTCTGCAATCAGCTCTTTATGGCGGCCGTTTTCCCATTCAAGCACTTTCATGGCATCCGAGCGCTTTTTTTGTTCTTCCAGCAGCATTTTCGCCGCGGTTTCTTCGTTTCTAGAATAAAAATTCCGGATCTTCTCCACTTCCACCACGACCTTCTCCTCAAACTCTTCCCGTTTCTTCTTCAAAGTCTGCTCGTGTTTTGCTTTCAATGTCGCAATCTGCTGCTTCAGTGCATCCACTTCGCGGATATTAGAGTGACCCCTTCGAACCCGATTGAGTTCCAAACCCAAAGCTGCGACTTTCTCTCTCAGCTCATTGTTTTCCTTCGACTCTTTCTGAAGTTCGTCCTGTAAGTCGACGATTGTCCTTTCCGACAGTGCCTGGGTGGCCCTGTTTTTATCTAGCTTTGACTGGAGCACCTGGATTTCTTCGGATGAGTTGCCCTCAAAATGCTGCACCTGTGAGCCCATGTCTTCCTCTGATCCTTCCCATTGCACCCCGGGGCTTTCAAATATAAATTGTTCCCCGGCACTACGAACAATTTCCGGAGGGAGGTTAGCACCTTCGCTAGCGTCCATATTCAGCTTGTCTATATAAAAGTCCTTTGAAGTATATCCTATTTGGGTTTGTAGAATTCTATGCGCAACACTTTCTGATGCTCAAGGTCTTTGCCTTACTAAAAAAAAGGGGGTGGGTATTCCTTTTGCAACATTTGGGAAGAAAATCCTTTTAAATAACTATGTAAATCTTTAAATTCTATATGTAGATTTTTTTTATGTAAAAATATTGTCAAAACGATGATGATGGTGGTCAACTTATTTTTTTATTTTTTTTTCTTCTTCTCCTCTCATTACTTACCTGTTGTGATGCGCTTATTATTTGAAGATTATATTATTAAAAGATCCATTCAATATTTGTTAAGGATAATATAAGGGTATATACTATTATTAATATTAAAACGAAACAACATTTCCTTAAATGGTTTGCACGATTATTATTGTTTTTTTGGAAGAAATTCAAAAATATAACCGCTGTGTGTTTTGGTTCATCTGGGAGATTTAATTACAATTGTATTGGATGTATTAATAAATCCTATTTCAGGATAGTAGTGTAAAACAAATATAACTATAACACTATATTTCTTTTGCACTACTTCTAAAAAGTTTCGTTCTCTTTTGTCCGTTGCAAATTACAAGGGAATACAACCATTTGTCTGGGAGAGGAGTACGGTATAAAAAAATGGACATCTCTTTTTTTAAACAATCACCGCCACCTCAACAGCTAGTACGATTCGTGTGAGTAATATTGAAGGAGGGTTTCATTATTCAAAGTTGTTTCATATGGTCGTGCAAAATGCAACTGCTCGATAAACACCAAAATAATTTTAGGCACAAAAATAGCAGAAGAAAAACAAATGCACATTGCGGAAATGAAAAAGGCGGTGTTGAAGATTGAAAAGCTCGTAATTGGGAGGCGGGCAAGGCGGCATGCACACTATTTATCAACAAACATAAGGCTTGTACTAGAGAGAGAAGCTCTGAAAGGGTTGTACACGGCAAATGACTTGGGTGCTGATGGTTGCCATTCACTTTCTGAGTTTTCTGACATGATGGCTGCCATTGACCCCTCTCTATCTCCCTCAAAAATAAATGACATTTTTATGGAAGAAGTTCTTTACTTAAAAGAGAAAAAACGACAGTTAGATGGATATGATGACGAAGATGACCAAGAAGAGAAGGCATACGAGGACAATGACGATGTCGACCTGGCAAGTGAATTTAGTGACAGCGAGGAAAGTGGGGAGCTCAAAGATGGAAGTTCGGGCGAAGACGACTCCATGGCTATTTCAAGCGAGGCGTTTGTGCAATTGATATGGCGTTTAGGATACATTCTAAATAGCGCAACAAAGAAGTGGAAGAAGGAGTAGGCATGCAACAAAGAGGCAATTACGCATTTTGGTTTCTTTTGTTAAATTATTATATGAACTACCATTCGTATTCCTAATTCTTAAGATTCTAAAATCTGCACCCTTTCCCGGCCTTGGCCAGAGCATCGAGTGGATATTTAATTAATAGGCTATTATAAGTACATTTATTAGTATACTATACTATGATTCTATTATTTTTTCTAGGGAGACATTGCGACGAGAGCAAGGATGCAAGTATCTTTGGCGCAGAATTGAAAAATGGTAAACAACTTTGTGCTAACTATTTGAGGCAACGAGATCTTTATGAATAAAGGATAATTTTCGCAAATTGAAAGTGTCAAATGTGCTTTTTGATATACAAAATTATGCCCGTACAATTCGTTTTCCCAACACCAATGTTTGAACAAGTGTTTGGTCGTGTCCCGTTTGGTCAAAATCGTTCATTTCCGAAAAAATTGTCCCTAGGAACCGCATTTCCAAGTCAATTGAGGGCAAACAATTTATAAACGTTTGTTGATGGTCGAATACTGTGAGCGCAATGATTATCTGATCTAAACTTATGCAGTTATGCGTTCTCCTTGCTTTAGTTTGTAATTTTCTGGCCGAACGCTTCCATACTTTGAAAATCGAGTTGGATTTTTTTTCGCGCCAAGGACACCGAACACTTTGTTGAACAGGTGTCTATCAAAGCCTTTTACTTAAAAAAAAACAACGACGGTCGTGTTTCTTCTGTTTTTAAGAAAATGGGAATTTTGTCATTTTTTGTTGTAAGTTTGTGTTGAAATAAATTTCTTTCATTTTTACAGCGAAAAGAAATGTTAATTTATTCTAATGAATACTGTGTCTATATAAAATACCGATATGAAAAACAAAAACAGAAAAGAAAAAAATTGCAGAAGAACAATTGTTGTTGGAACCGTTTATTGTTTCATTAGTGCTGTGTAGATTTAATTAACTTTTTTGTAACAAAGAGAAATGTTTCTCTATTTGAGGAAATGCTGTGTCGTCTGTGTGTATAAAATATAATACTCAGTCTACCTCGTAAGCAAAAGAAAAAAATGAAAAAATTGCAGAAGAACAATTGTTGGTCATTCATTTTATCCACAAATCTTATCTATTAAGAGGGATAATTTGTCTCTTTAACTTGGTAAGCTTACGACAATTTCGAGTACGCCTCGTTAATCAAAACGAACATTTTTTGTGCACCGTCAGATTTGTTCTTGTCCGGATGAAAAGTTAAAGCTAATTTTCTGTATGCCTTTTTTATCTCTTTTGCTGTCGCATCTTTTCCTACGCCAAGGATTTCATACGGGTCTATGTACGTGTCATCCTCTGCGGCAGCCTCATGGGGCTTACTCTTGTCCTTCTGTTCTTTGCTACTATTACGTTTTTGATCTTGCTGTTGCGGCCTCTTTGCCTGTGGCACAGGGGTTGGCTTCGACCTGGCTTCATCTTGCGATGATGTCCGTTGCGAAGTCCCGTACCGTCTTTCATGCGGCATGGGAATGTGTGCATTTCTTTTCTTATGTTCGCCTGCGAAAACACCATGCTTTAATTTTTCCTCGTATTCTTTTCGCCGAGACGCCCGACGTTCTTTTGAAGCCTTTACTCGTTTTGCCTTCTCCAACTCCTCGGCAAGTTCCCTCTCTCTCTTTTTTTCTGCAGCAATTCTAATTTGCTCTTCCCTTTCACGTTCCAATTGTTCTTTCAGCTCACGCCGTTTGCGGCGGCCTTCTATCTCACGCTCTTGCATCTTCCTTGCCCGTTCTGCATCTGCTTCCCGCTTCTTTTTTGCTCGTAATCTGGCGCCACGCTCCCGCTTCCTTCTCATGGTTTCCTCTTTGCTGATGCTGTTGGAGACAGAGGACACGCTGTTCTCGCAAAGACTTTTTGACCTGTTGGTGTTGGAGGCAGAGGACGCACCGCTTTCGCGCATGATTTTGGACCTGTTGATGCTGGAGGCAGAGGACGCACTATTTTCGCGCATGCTTTTGGACCTCTTTCCTCTCGGCTTAGCAGACTTTACTTCGCCTAGCGTCTTGTATAGATCTTCCCAGCCTCGTCTTTCTGCACTCATTTGCTTACTCATATCTTTGGCTAAAGAAAGTAAGCTTTGGCCAATTTGTTTTTTTCTTTGCTTTTTAAGCCCCCTCACTTCTGCTGCAATGCGCCCAGCGAAGCCTAATCTATCATGCCAAGTTTTTTCATATGACAACATATCCACTGCACTCCCGACTTCGGGCAACACATGCGATCCCCAAAACTTGTTTATATTGCTAACATTTTTCAAAATGTCGGAGGCAGATTCATAATGCACCGACTGAGTTTCTTCAATATGCTTTCCAAATATATTCCAATACTCACCACCAAATTTCATTCCAACCTTTTCCCCAAACGCAATTGCGTTGGCGCCCATTTCTTTACATGACTTACCGCAGAGCAAGGACGCTTGTCCACTGTCTTTAGCTTTCTCTCCCAGGCGTTGATGATTTTGTCCCAGCTCTTCATCTATGTGGTAGTTTTTTAATAGATTAGAAATTGATTCGTTCGTAGCAATTTCTGCATGCTGACTAGTGAGTGAGGCTTTCATCTTCAACATTACATGATCCGATGACATCGGTATCTCCATGGTGAACGTAGAACTCAAAAATGTCCGCAAGTCAAGTGAGGTTCCCAAGAGTGGGTGACTTGCAACAAAAATTAACCAGCTATTCAATTTCGTTTGGCGAGAAGATAACCAATCAGGATCAAACGGTTCAGCACTTATATTGAATAACCCACGTTTTCGAGGAAGTGTCGGGACTATTGCACCTGAAAACTGCTGCTTTAGGCGACCGTGTAACCATTCAAATTCCCTGAATCTTCGGAAAATTGATGACCTTACTTGCGCGTCGTTTTCCTTTGAAGTATCCAACTCTGCGTTCCACGATACGTACTGACCGTCTTCGTTCCCACCAATATTGCTCTTCTCTTGCAATCGCACGGCAATCTCGTACCCTACGTACGGGTTAGAAGCAACGTCAAGCTTGCTCCAGCTGAGGATAGCAACGCGCCAGAGCACAGTATTTTTCTCCGCCTCGTGTAAATGTGAATGGACTAACTCTAGCCATAGGGGCGGCAGCTCAATTTCTTCCGCATCCAATCGCACAGGGCGAGAGGCAGGTGCAAACGTTTTTGAAGAAGCGCTGAGGGCATTTTGATCGCGCTGAACTGGTGAATCGTGGAAAATAACATTTTCAAACGGAGAGGTGTTCTTACCGCCAACCCGACCAGCGGTTAGCTGCTGCACACCGCGTTTCTTGCTCTCGGCGAGTTGCTGTTTCATGGCAACTAAAGAAGACCGAAGCTCTGTCTTTTCTGCGACATTTTTGTGCAGCTTTTCTTCCATTCTACTTAACTTGGCTTCGAGAATACGAACACTCTCACACGAACCATCACTATCACTATTAAATTTCTTGGAAACCAGAATGTCCCTAAATGTTGCGCGCAAGGAGTCGACAACCTCGTCGCCCCTCCAGCGCTTCTTTTCCTGGGAGGAGTCGCCAAAACTTTTTTTCAGTACATTAAATGTCTGCTCAAACAGGGCCTTAACCTCTTGCTCTGAAGTTTTTGAAAATTCATCTCTCGTTGTTCCACCTGCCCCCCGACTTTGCTGTAGACCCTTTTGATACCCCTCTTGGAATTTTTGTTCGCATCGCTTTAAAGCTTCCTTCTTGTATCGGGAGCGGAGGGAACCTATCGCCTCGATTGCAGCGCGTAGTTGCGCTCTACTGTCCACACCTTTTCGCTTTGCCTTTAAATAGCCCTCTTGGTATTTTTTCTCACCCATAGCCAGAGCGTCCGCACGGTACCTCTTCTTTGTGTCCGACAAAACCTTTTCATGTTCGGCTATCGTCAGTGAACTCATCAGGCAACACCACCAGCTACAAGCGAAAACGTGCACCAGTCACAAATACTCTGCTCCACTTGTATGTTTAGTCCATTTATTATCAGTATAAAAAGTGCAGCTGTTGATTAATTAACGATTTTGCAAGCCGTCCGCTTAAATTAGCATTTGCATCTGCGCAAGCAGTACATAATTGCCATCCTTAATCTTGTTTGTAAATTGAATTGTATGTTCTCGCGCACCACCTTTTCTATTATTAACTACTAAATAATTGGATTCTATTATTGTTTTTTTAATAATAATTCATTGGTATTACTCTTTACTACTGGGAACAACATGTTTGTTCTGCTGCTGAATTTAATACGTAATAAGTATAATAAACTACACTCTAACACACGATA
>JACLAC010010929.1_pt1 | contig 16306 bp, 15 predicted proteins | sample 8027881 | NCBI WGS metagenome assembly JACLAC01 (sample SAMN15725517, study PRJNA655200) | protist metagenome | isolation source: fluorescence activated cell sorting (FACS) single amplified genomes of... | place: Spain: Blaines Bay Microbial Observatory, Mediterranean Sea | collected 2016-01-19
GGGGCAGGCGGCCAACCGACTGCTGTTTGTCCACGGGGACCAGTCCACAGGCCAGGTGAGGTATCGGGTCGGAGCGAGCACGGACGACGAATCCGAATTGGTGACAACGACCGTCGAGAAGACTGTATTGGAAATCCGCAAATTGAAAGCCCGGCGACAGGAAGTCTATCAACTCCAAGCCGTGGTAGAGGATCGTGCCAAAGCCTTTCGCCTTTACTTGCGCGATATGCTGGAAGGCGAGGAATAGTGCATCTCTTAGCTCTCGGTGACCAAGCCCCTGCTTATTTCGGCTACATTGTCTCGCTGCGCAGCAAAGGCTCGCTTGAGGCTTTTATAGGCGAGCCACGGGTCGATATTGCTGCCACAAGTAAAAAGATCGATGGCGGCGTAGCGGCGTTCGGGCCAGGTGTGAACGGCCAGATGGCTTTCCTGCACGACCAATACCCCGGTTACGCCGTGCGGACTGAAACGATGAAATACGGCGCCGAGGATACGAGCTCCGGCGGCTTCGGCGGCCGTTTTCAATTCGGCTTCAATATAAGCTTGGTCATCTAAAAGCGACTCGTCGCAGTCGTAGAGGTCGATGAGCAAATGTCGGCCTAATCCATTCATGCGGCAGCCCGTTTGATGACCAGCACCGCGATTTCGGACGGCGCACCCAGTCGCAACGGCGGTCCCCAATAGCCCGTTCCACGGTGCACGTAGATCCAGCAGTCGAGGTATCTGTGTAGGCCGGCGACGAAGGGTTGTTGCAGTGGGATAACGAAATTCCAGGGAATAAACTGGCCGCCGTGAGTATGGCCCGATAGCTGTAGATGGCATCCGGCTCGCTGTGCGGATTTTATAGTGCGCGGCTGGTGGGCTAGCAAAATCCGCAAATCGGCCTCGTCGACGTCCGCGAGTGCCTTGGACGGGTCGGAAGTGTGCCCGGGGGCTATTGCATCGGCGCCATAGTCGGTGACACCCGCCAGTCCGATGGTGCCATCCTGATATGTTAGTAGTCGCCCTTCGTTGATAAGTGCGTCGAAGCCAAGATCACGGGCTCGATCGGTCCAGGCATCAACGCCCGAGTAATATTCGTGGTTGCCGGTAACGAAATATACCCCTAGAGGGGCGTCTAGTTCGGCGAGGGGGGCCACGTCCAAGCCGAGTTGTTCGGTGGCGCCGTCGGCGAGATCGCCGGTAAAGACGATCATATCCGCCCGCAGGTTTGTGATACGGTCGACTACTTTGCGGACGAAGGGGCCTTTGATGGTCGGGCCGACGTGCAGATCGCTGAATTGCACGATGCGCAGTCCCGACATAGCCGGGGGCAGGTCGGCGATTGGCACGTCGACCTCGACGACGGCGGGTATGCGTCTGGCCTGGAAAAAACCCCAGCCGGAGACTGCTATCGCTAGCGCGAAAATCAGTAGGTCCGCCGTCGCTGTCGCTCCCGGGGCCAATGGGCTGAACAGATCAATTATCAGCCCAGCCGCATCCCTCAGCAGCAACAGAGAGGTGCTGACCACGAAAAAACCCATCGCCGTATAGGTGACCCAGGTTATCTGGTCGCCGACAGCCGTCAACTTGGGGCGTGAGCGCAGTTGGAATAGTAATAGCGGCGAGAGCAATAAGAGCATCAAACAGAATATCGCACAGAGATTCCAGGGAGCGGGCAAGTAGGGTACGAGGCGCCAGCCGGTATACCCGTACGTTAGACCGAGCAGGCTGAGAAAAATCAATCCGAACATACGTCTTTCTCTTAAACAATGGGGAGGCGATTTTCGCCTTTCAAACATAGTCTAGTGTAGGGGCAATTTACGACCCTTGCAAGTCGCAAAAAGGAAAGATATATAATGCTAAAGCAAGCGAAGCATCTTCTATTGGCTGCGGTACTCGCAGGGGGGATAACGACGGCTGCGGTTGCAAAGGAGCAGGGCGAACATACGATTACCGTTATCGGTGAAGGACAGGCCAGTGCTATACCCGATAAGGCGCGGCTTTCGGTCGGTGTAAATACTTCATCCGTTAATGTGGGCGAAGCGGCTCAGGCAAATCGCTCGTCGATGCAGAAAATGCTGCAGGCCCTTACCGATCTTGGCATTGAAGAGCGGGCGATGGCTACCAGCAATTTTTCAATCCACTACGAAAAACCGAGGGAGAAAGCAAAAGATCGCGAGGGTGTTTACAGAGTCTCAAACATGTTGCGGGTAGAGCTGGATGAATTGGAGCAAATCGATTCGGTGATAGAAGAGGCCGTACGCGCGGGGGCCAATCAAGTGTGGGGAGTTGAAATGGTGCTTTCTGATACAGAAACGTTGGCCGCCAAGGCGCGAGGACGAGCCGTCGAACACGCACAGATGAAAGCCGAGGACTTAGCTCGCTTGCATGGGAGAAAGTTGGGAAAAGTACTGCGAATTTCCGAAGAGGGCGAAGGACGGCCACGCGCCAAGATGATGGCAATGGAGTCGGGCGGTGGCGTGCTTAAGCCTGGTGAGCAAAGCGCGACGGTCCGTTTGAGGGTCGTTTACGAGTTGCAATAGAGAAAGAATATAAAAAACGCGAGAGTGGAGTGGTCTATGAGTACTCCACGATATCCGTTGGGAGGCATTTGAGGTCCCTGCACATATTGGATAGAGTGTAGGGGTCCATATCATCGGCGCCTTGGTCTATATTTTTTTTGATGTGCTGGTAGGTCGTTAGGTTGATATCGGGTTTGCGGTCTTCGAGAATTTTTTCGATTTCTTTTTTGAAACGGATCATGCCGAGTCCTTGTTGTTGTGCTGTTGCGATAACCTACCACCATAATAAAATCAACGGCGTGGCTGCCGTCAAAACATATGCGAATATTCGCCACATCTGATCTGCACACAGATTTTTCTGCTAACGAGGCCTGGTTAGCGAGTCTATCGATCGATGATTATAGAGAAGACGCGTTGATTGTCGCAGGCGATATCGCACACAGAATAGACCGTGTCAAAAGTACGCTTGAGAATCTCCAACAGCGTTTTCAGTCGGTGTTTTTCGTACCCGGTAACCACGAGTTGTGGGTCCGCGGGGAGGCTGGCGATTCGCTGGACAAGTTCGAACGGATCATGGTCCTATGTGAAAGGATGGGCGTCCTTACCCACGGGCAACTGTGTGGTGAATGGTGGATTGCGCCGCTATTTTCCTGGTATTGCGCTCGTTTTGATGCCGACAGTCGTGGCGATGTGTCCGCCTTGAGGGCTTGGGGTGATTTTCGCTATTGTCGATGGCCGCAAGAGTTGGGTGAGCTGGATCTTTTTTTTGCCGGTCTGAACACAGAACAAACACCGCCCGAATCCGCGAGAGTTGTGACTTTTTCCCATTTTGTACCGCGGATTGAGTTATTGCCTAGTCAGGCGCGCCTTCGGTTCAAGGGACTGCCGAAGGTCGCGGGAAGCCCTGAGTTAGAAGGGCAATTGCGGGCCTTGGGTGCAGAGGTTCATGTTTTCGGACACAGTCACATTCCATGGGACGAGACGATAGATGGGGTGCGCTATTTACAACAACCGCTGGCTTATCCCCAAGAGCGCCACGGTCGGGAATATGCTTTCGCACAAATTGTCTGAGCGGTTATTCGTAGCGCAATGCATCAATTGGATTGAGGAGGGCGGCTTGGCGGGCTGGATAGATGCCGAAGCCGATGCCGACCGAGGCCGAGACCCCAAAGGCGAGAATAATGGTCCAAGGCTGGACTATCGTGCGCCAGCCGGCGTAGAGCGTGATGATTTCGGGCACTGCGTAACCCAATACCACACCGATAAAACCGCCGAGCAGGCTGACTAGCAGCGACTCGACGAGGAACTGCGATAGAATATCGTGGCGGCGTGCTCCGAGCGCTCTGCGGATGCCTATTTCGCGCGTGCGCTCGAGTACCGAGGCGAGCATGATATTCATAATGCCAATACCTCCCACCACCAGCGAAATCCCAGCGATGCAGCCCATGACGATATTAAAAATCTGCTGGGTTTTCTGACTTTGCCGCAATAGCTCTTCGGGGATCGCAATCTTGAAATCCTCGACGCCGCGATGTCGCCGGTTGATGATAGTGCGGACGATCGCTGCGGCTTCTTGCAACTGCCCCGAATCGGAGATCTTGACGGTGATCTGGCTCAATTCGGGGTCGCCTGCTTCCCAGTGGAAGCGCGATAGCATAGTCGTCAGCGGCATATAGATGTCCTCGTCGGTATTGCGGACTTCGAGTACGCCGCCGATTTTGCCGCCGGCCGCGCCCTTGTCCGCAAGCACTCCGATAACCGTGAACCATTGGTTGCGAATCTTGACCCTGCCGCCGAGGGGGTCGTCGAAGAAGAATAAGGCTCGTTTTGCATCGGCACCGAGCACACAGACCCGTTTAGCTTCGCGTAGATCTTCTTCCGAGAAATAGACTCCGCTGCCCATCTCGGCGTCGAGCACGGTCAGGTAGTCGGTCGTGGTGCCGACAGCCATGGTGCGGAAGGTATTGCCTTGGGTTTGGGCTTTGATCTTCAGCTCTCGCTGTGGAGTGACGTAGTCGGCCAGCAGACAAATGCGCTCAATCGAACGTGCATCGTCCCAGCTCAATCCTTGCGAGCGGTTGTTATCGGTGTCGGCTGAATCCTCCTGTTCGTCTTCTTTGTCCCAGTGCTGAACGATTATATTGCTGATGCCCATTTGGCGGATCTGTTCGAGTGATTCTTGTTTGGCGCCTTCGCCAATCGACAGCATTGCGATAACGGCGGCCACGCCAAAGATGATGCCGAGCATGGTCAGCAAGGTGCGCAATTTGTGCGACAGCAGGCCGATAAGACTGAGAGAGACGGTTTCGCGCAGGTCCAAGATTATTGCACCTGCGGTGAAGCCGACTTTACAGTATTGTCCATCCCACCGATGGCGTCGGCGGCCCGGGTCGGGTCGCGCATGGCGATGCGGTCGTTGGGGGCGAGTCCTTTTTCGACGACGACAAAGTCCTCGTTTTTCTTGCCTAAGGTGATTTCTCGTTCTTCGGCTTGGCCGTCGACAACCAGATAGACGAGTGTGCGCCCGTCCTTTTCGAAGACGGCGTCAAGCGGGATATAGATGGGCATCGGAGCCGTTTTTGCTGCCACCTCACCGGTGGTCAGTGGTTCGATGGAATCGGGTTTGGCCACGGCTTTAGGGGGAATGGTTTCGATGATGACTTCTGAAGTCGCGGACATGCCGGGCTTGAGTCGTTCATCCTGTTCTTCAATCTCGAGGACCACGTCGAAGACCTTGACGTTCTTCTCGCCTTCTTTTTCGCGTCCAAGCGAGGCGATGCTTTTGATTATACCGTAAAAAGTGGGCTCGGGCAGCGCGTCGAGTTTAATCGAGGCAACTTGGCCGGTTTCGAGTTTGTCGACGTCGACCTCGTTTACATAGGTCTTGACCTGCATATGCGAGAGGTCTGGCAGCGAAATGACATTGACGCCGCCCCAAACTTCGTCGCCGACGCGTATCTTCTCGGCCCGCTCGCCCTTCCATACTTTGCCGTAGACGACCAAGCCGGGTTTTTCGGCGTTGATGATCGTGCTCTCGAGCTCTGTGCGCGCTTTGACTGATTCGCGTTCCTTGCGCTCAATCTCGAGCTGGCGTTTTTTGACTTCGGCGCTGTTGATGATTTTTTGTGACTCGAGTTTTTCCAGGGCTTGCTCGTTACTCAAGCCGGCTTTGTGGGCTTCGATTTCGGCTTCCTCCTTCTGCACCGTCGCCTCAAAGGCCATGCGCTCGACCTTCAGTTCGGCCAATCGCAGATTGGCTTCCGTATTTTTTATATCCGATTCAAGTTTGGAAATTTCGGCCTTGTGGGTGGCTTGCGTCTTTTCCATGTCGGCCTTGGCCGATTCGACCTGCTGCTCAGCATCCATGACCCTTTTATTGAAGTCGGTCTGTTCAAACCGTACGAGTAGATCGCCAACCTCGACCAGTTCGCCCTCGGGGAAGAGTTCGACGATCTTAAGTTGGCCCCGTACTCTCGGCGCGACGATGTTTTCCGCCTCCACCGCTTCTAATTCTCCACCTTTAAGTTTGAGCGAGATGACGAACTCTCCCTGTTGTACCGGATAGGAAGAAAGGGTCGATTCCGTCGGACCGATGAATTGATCAGAGGCGAAGAATGTCCCTGCCGCCGCGACAACGAACAAGGTGCCGATGAACCACCATTTGCGACTGCCTCCGTTGTTTTTATTTCTGTTTTCGGTTTCGGTTTCGGTTTCGGTCTCGGTCACAACTACCTCTTTATTGTGGCACTGTCGGATCTGCGAGGGCGATTATATCACCCTCGGATAGCCCCGTGGTTACGATGACCGCGGTGGCGTTTTTCTCGCCTAACTCAACGGCAATTTTCTCGTAGTCGCCGTCCTGCAAGCGGAAGACAGAATAGCCCTGTTCGCCATTGAAAAGGGCGGTAAGCGGAATCGAAAGCACATCGGGCATTGCTTCGAGTACAATCTCGACTTCGGCCGACATGCCCGGTTTGAGTCTGTCGTCCTGTTCATCGATGTCGATTACTAATTCGAAGACCTGGATGTCGGGCGAACCGGGTTGCGCCGAGGCCATCGTCGCTAGTTCACTCGTAACGCCGCCGAATACCGGGCCGGGGAAGGCTTCTAGGCGGATGCTCGCTCGCTGGCCAATATGGATTCTTTCGATATCCATTTCGCCGATCAGACAGACCACTTGCATCTTGCTCATATCCGGAATTTCTAGCAGCGCGCGTCCGCCCCATACCTGGTCGCCTATGGCAACCTTCGATTCCTGGTCTGTGCCTGGTTTCCAGATCTTGCGGTAGACCACGATTCCGGGCTTGACTGCGTAGACGCTGGTGCGATCGTGGTCGCGGTGGGCTCTGTCGTAGCGCTCTTGATTGCGGGAGATGCTCAATTCGTGTTTGCGCAAGTCGACCCGATTGATCACCTCTTGGGCGATTGACTCCTGGCGGGCTTCCTCGAGCGACCGGGCTGCCTTTTCTAGATTGATCTGGCCGCGTTCGCGGTCGATGTTCGATTCGAATTTTTGCCTTTGTTGATTGAGTGCTGCGAGATCCCGTTGCGCTTCCTGCTGTTGGATCTTGCGTTTGATGTCCGCTAATTGCTGGCCGCGTTGTGCCTGGGCCTTAGCGAAGTTGGACGTGGCCTGCTCGAGCCGGCCTTCCCGATCGAGCATTTCCCGCTCGAATTCGGCCGGGTCGAATTGCAGGATCAAATCGCCGATATCGACTTTTGCGCCCTCGGGCCATAAGTGGACGATTTTAAGCCGGCCGCCGATGCGGGGCGAGGAGACGACTTCGCCGCTAGCGGCTTTAATCTCGCCACTTTCGTAATGGGTGATGCGAAACTCACCGCGGGTCACCTCGACGGTGGGCAGGTCGGTAGGAGCCGAATGGCAGGCGCAAAAGAGCAAAAGACACACGAACCTGTTCACAGCGCGGTTCCCCTGGCTACGGAACGGTCACTTTCGATCAGACCGTCGCGAAAGCGGACAATGCGGCGACTGTGTTGGGCGATGTGCTCTTCGTGGGTGACGAGAATGATCGTATTGCCAACTGCGTGCAGTTGGTCGAAAAGTTCCATGATTTCATCACCAGTGCGGGTATCTAGAGCGCCGGTAGGTTCATCGGCGAGGATGATTGAAGGGTCGTTGACCAAGGCACGGGCGATCGCGACACGCTGTCTTTGTCCGCCGGAGAGTTCGTTGGGACGGTGGTCGGCGCGATCTGCCAGACCGACCGATTCGAGTGAGCGGGCGGCTCGCTCGCGTCGCTCGCGCACCGGCATTGCGCTGTAGACCAGGGGTAATTCGACATTGCCGAGAGCATTTGCGCGTGGCAATAGGTTAAACGTCTGAAAGACAAAACCGATTTCCTGGTTGCGGATGCGCGCCAAATCGTCGTCGTCCATTTCGTTGACGATATTGTCGCTGAGCACGTAACTACCCGCGGTGGGAACGTCGAGACAGCCGACGATGTTGAGCAAGGTGCTCTTGCCGGAACCCGAAGGCCCCATAATCGCCACGTATTCACCCACTTCAATGTCTATATCAACCCCGCCAAGGGCGTGGACCTGGTTAGACCCCATATAGTAAGTTTTTACCAACTCGCGAATTCTAATTACTGCGGACATGTTGCTCGTCAATGTATTGGATTTGCTGACGCCTCAACCACCCGGTTTCTGTAGTAGAAGGCTGGCGGACGCGCAGCCAGTCAGCGTATTCTTCTTCGATCAACAAAACCGTCCCATGCTTGATCAGGGCGAGGACGGCGGCATCAGGTGACATGTGTGCGCGCAATTCGATATCGGTGGGCGCGTAGACCATGCGTTGCAAAAAGTCGTCAACGGTTTTTCTGAAGGTGGCCATCGCGTCAAGCGCGAAATCGCCGTGTGGGGTAATTCGGGTGGCGGCTAATGTGCTGTAGCGCCAAGTTATGCCGGAGGCGGTTTGGCTCTCTGCGCGGAATTGGCGTATTGCGGCGTTATTCGTCGGTTGCATCTGGCTTTTAGCCGTAAACACGGCAGTGACAAATGTTTCGGTCTCGGGATTGAATGGACTAGGCTCGGCTTGCCATCGTAGCAGATGGCCACCGTTGTATACTTGTAGTATATAAGCCCGAGTAAGCTCATCGAAACTCGCCGAAATTCCCCGGTATTCACACTCTGCTCGCTGTAATTGCTCGATGTCTCTGTCCAAATCGCGTTCAATAACAGGCCTTGGGGCTGGTAGCAGAATGGCGATGGGGACGATGGCTATTTTTAGTATGTGACGGGCTAAATACACGATAATAGTGTGTTTCTGGGTTTATAAACAATGCTAGGATAGGTATTTATCCTTGTCAAGTTGTAAAATTTCAAATAAGTCCGATATCAGCACGGTTGAAACTATGAGGGCGAGGCAGGGCGAATCAATTAATGGCGATGCCTCATCCCCGCGAAATGGGCCGACGGTGGCCACATTGACATCGGATGCGAAGTTCCAGTAATTGTGCAGCGCTTGGGCACTAAAATAAACGGCTGGGGAAGAGGCGTTGCCAACTCCAACGGGGAATTGAGATTAGTATGCGGTATAGGACACTCGGCGATACCGGTTTGGAAGTCAGTGAGCTCGGGTTGGGGACCTGGTCTTTTAATTCTGCGGTATACGGGCCGGTTGCCGCAAAAGATGCGGAAGATACAATCCTGGCTGCTCGCGATGCGGGCATCAATTTTTTCGATACGGCACCGCTCTACGGCGACACAGAACGGGACGGAGTAGCCGAAGAAGCGCTGGGCGCGGGTTTGCAGGGATGGCGAGAGCAAGTGGTCATTTCTAGCAAATTCGGCCGCAAGCCGACCGAGGACAACAAGGCCAGTTTCCACGGTGCCTATGCGGTGCAGTCGGTCGAAGAAAGCCTGCGGCGGTTGCGGACCGATTATATCGATGTGCTCTTCTTTCATTCGCCCTTTGCGGCCAGTGAAATCCACGACGACGTTTGGGCGGCACTCGACGAGTTGCGCGCCGCGGGTAAGGTTCGATTTATCGGCCACTCGATATCGAAATTTGCCGATACGCAACATATGGCACGCTCATGGGCGAGCGAACGCAAGATCGACGTGGTACAGGTCGTATACAGTTTGCTCAATCGTGAGGCCGGCGCGCTGATTGGAGATTTAAGTGAGGCTGGCATCGGAGTTGTAGCCCGTGAATCATTGGCCAATGGTTTTCTCGCCGGGACAATCGATCGCGACACAGTTTTCCCGCCCGGTACCCTCAATGCCCGCTATTCTCGTGAGCAGATCGTCACGCGGGTCGAACAAGTCGAAAAAATGTCTTTTCTAGTGCGCGGACAAGTGCGCTCTATGGCGCAGGCGGCGCTGTGCTGGGTACTCGCTGAAGCGGGGGTCTCGCTGGTTTTGACCGGCGCCAAAAATGCGGCGGAGGTGGCCGATTGTGCGGTGGCCGCCAATTTGGATGGCTACAGCGCTGAGGAGTTGCAACGGGCCGATGAATTGCACCAATGCGACTTTCCAGCGGCTTAAAATGTACCCGGTCAAAATAGCGATCGTCGGCATGGGGGGCTTTGCTCGCACGTACTTGCGCGATATCGAACGGGTCGAAGGCTTAGGCCAACATGTGGCACAGGTGGCGATTGAAGCCGATCGCCGCAGTTTTCCCGGTGAAGTCCAAGCTTTGGCCGATAGGGGGGTCAAGGTTTTTTCCTCGCTGCGGGAAATGCTAGCTAGCTACCGCAGCGAGATTGATTTGCTGTGCATTCCAACGGGCATCCCTCTGCACCGTGCAATGACGGTAGCGGCGTTGGAAGCGGGGTGTCACGTGTTGGTCGAGAAACCCGCTGCAGGCTCTATACAAGACGTCGATGCGATGTTGGCGGCTCAGGCACGGTCGGGGCGAATGTGCGCCGTTGGATATCAACACCTGAGCAACCCCTCCTATCAATTCGTAAAAAACTGGATCTGTGCTGGCAATTTGGGCCGCATCCACTCAATCAAGGGTTTTGGATGTTGGCCGCGCGACCCGGCGTACTATCGCCGCAACAGTTGGGCGGGTAATTTGGCGACCGTCGACACTTGGGTCCTCGATAGCCCACACAACAATGCGCTATCCCATGCCGTAAATTCGATGTGTTTTTTAGGGTGCCAACAACCGGCCGAAGTCCTGCAGCCGGTGGCGATCCAAGCCGAACTGTACAGGGCCAATGCGATAGCGTCGGCCGACACCGCAGTCTTCAGGGTTGAGACAACGGCCGAGGTCGAAATCTTTTTCGCTGTCACCCATTGCAGCGAAGAAATGCTGCATCCGCAGTTTGAGATTGACGGTGAAAAGGGTCGCATTGAGATGAACTACGAAGGCGAAGCCAAAGTGGTATGGAATGATGGCCGTCGCGAAGAGCTTGTGGTGGCGAAGGGGGAGAGAGGGGTCATGGAAGACGCTGTGCGGGCGATTTCTATTGACGGCGGAAGGCCCGCTGTGTCCTTGGCGATGGCCCGAGCGCAGACGTTGTGTGCTTGCGGAACCTTCGAGTCGTCGGCCATCGGTGAAATACCGACCGAACTGCGCCGCATAGAAGCGGATAGTGGGCGGGTCAAGGTTGTTGGGATGACGGGGTGGATTCAGGATGCCTATGCATCGGCGCGACTTTTTTCTGAATTGGATATCGGTTGGGCTGTAGCCGGGCGGCGCATCAATCTTGAGGGCTACGATTATTTCCCGAGCTTTCGTTTAGATTCGTCGAGTAGTTAGCGTAGCGGGGGATTCAGTGAGTAGCGGGCTGTGCGATTGCTACAAATAGAACAGGAGAAAACAAGATGCCAGTGAAGAAAGTGAATGTCGGTATTGTCGGTATGGGTATCGGCAAACCCAATGCGCGGGCGATGGCCCGTCACGCACATGGGCGAGTCGCCGCGCTATGCGATTTAGATGAGGGGCGCATGGCTGAATTTGCCGCTGAACTACCCGGCGAAGTAAAGACGTATACTGATTACAGAAAAATGTGCCGCGATCCCGAGTTAGACGCCGTTTTTGTTGGCACCCCGAATCAGTTGCATGTGCCCGTGGCTCTGGAGGCCGTGCGATGCGACAAGCACGTAATGGTCACCAAACCCTTGGCCGATTCCGAACGGGCTGCTCGGCGGTTGGTCGATGCAGCCGAGCGATCCGGCGTTGTCAATATGATGTCGCTGTCTACGCGGTTTAGTCCGGCCTGTATGTACCTGCGAGAGCAAGCTCAATCTGGAATTTTTGGCGAGTTGTATTACGCAAGGGCGCGCAGTATTCGCCGCAATGGGATTCCGGCATGGAACATGGGTTTTATACAGGAGGGTGGCGGAGCATTCCGCGATATGGGTGTGCATGTGCTGGATGCGGCTTGGAGCCTACTAGATTTTCCGCGTCCGGTGTCGGTTACAGGCGTATCAGGTGCTCGGTTTGGTCCTCAGGGCAAGGGCTATAGCCATCCGGTGACTCGCAAGACGTACCGCCAATTTGCCGCGGACGACTATGCCGGTGGTTTTATCCGTTTCGAGGGCGGACAAGGGTTACAGGTGGAGAGCTTTTGGGCTTCGCACCAGCCGGGAGAAATGCAGATTGATCTCTTTGGTGATGAAGCGGGAGCCTCGTACAATCCCCTTAAAGTATACCGGACGATAGACGGAGTGGAGCAGGATACCTCCATAAATCTGCGTCGCCAACCGGAAGCATGGGATCATATTGCGGGTCATTTCATAGACTGTGTCCTGAATGAGAAAAAGTCTTCCGCTCCCTTGTCGCACGGTTTACGGGTCCAGGTGATGATGGAAGCATTACTTAAGAGCGCGCAGGAGGGGCGGGAACTTCGGATTAGGACGGGATGAAACTTTACCAACTCGGACAGACGCCGAGTTGTGCATGAGTCTGTTGGCGACCAATGTCGCTGATGCGGATTCCGTTTTCGCCGAAGTTGATAAAAGCCAGATTTTGCCGGCCCATCTTTGACTCGGTGAGTTCGACTGTCTCGCTGAGCAAGTTGTGGTCGTGAACTAGCTTGATAATGATTAAGTCGTAAAGGGCCTCGATCATATTGCGCCGCTGCACACGAAGCTCGGTGGATTGGTAGCGCTGTGCATGTTGTTTTAGTAACTGCTTTTGCTGCATATATGTTTTCTCCCGCGAGTCGGACAGTACTTCACAGGAGAAAATCGACCAATTTAGCTCGGGACTTTCTTGGAGAAAAAAAGGCTCGTTGCGCAGTTTTAGGACAATCTGCTGCACGTTTTCAAAAAAATGCGGGAAGCTGCGCACCAGGTTTGCGCCGGTGACCTTGAATAGTTGGCCTCCGCGGACATAACGGGGGAGGCGGGGCACCATCGCCAAGGTCAAGCCCTCTTCTTCCGCGCCCTCCAACAGGGCGCGAACCGGGGGGTCGGCCATCTTCTTCGCGAGTTGGTTGTCGAGTCTCGCGCGATCCTCGGGAATAACGTGCATGCCGAGTTTGTTTTCTAAATCGTCAAATGAGACTTGATAGGTGATTTTAGATAATAGTTCTGCGGTGCTGACCTCATCGGTCGCAGTCTCTTTCTCCTCCTCTTTGGTCTTCATTTCGGTTTGACGCCCTTTTTTCCAGCCTTCGAGCTTTTCTTTGGCTATGGCATCGCGTTCGAAAGCCTCTGCTTCACTGTTTGCGGCTGTTGGAGCATGTTCTGTTTGCGGCTCTTCCTCCGTTTCGGATTGTTCCGATCTGAGTGATTCAGTTGTTGTTGAATCTTGTGAAGCTTTTTGCTTGCCCTTTATGCTTCGGTGTTGGTTTGCTTGATTATCCCCTTTTTTTCGTTTGCCTATCTTACTCTCTTTTTGTTCATGCCCCTTTGTGGGGTTGAAACCGGGTGTTTCTTTTTGTTCATGCCCCTTTGTGGGGTTGAAACCGGGTGTTTCTTTTTGCTGATGTCCCTTTATAGGGGTGAACCCCGGCGTTTCTTTTTGTTCGGAGCCCATATCGTATGCAACCCCTTTTTTCCCTGGAATATCTTCATTCAAGGGACCTTCTGCTGCTATGTCTTCTTCACCTTGATCTTCAGAAATTCCAGAAGAATTGTCGCTTTCACTACCGAAATCATCACTGGCGTCGCCAGCAAAATGATTAGCAGGATCATCAAAATCTTCATTCTCGCTGTTTTCTTGGCCAAAGAGGCGCTCTTTTTCTCTGTCTGCGACGTCTTCGGCATCATCAAACTCAAAAAGGCTTGTCCCGTCTTCGTCTTCCTCCTCCTCGTCAACCTTAAAGAGGCTCATCTCCTCTTCGTTGTCCTCTGGTTTCTCAGTGGCAAAGAGGTTGCTAGCTTCGCTGGGTTCGTCGTCTAGTTCATAATCCTCCTCTTCGTCGTTTTCGTTCTCAGGGGCCTCAGTGGCAAAGAGGTTGCCCGCTTCGCTGATTCCGTCGTCGTCATCTAAATCAAAATCGACCTCTTCGCTCCCTTCGTCGTCGAGATCTTCATGATCGAAAAGTCCCGTGGAGTCTTCTTCATCTCCGCTCTCTGCTAAAGAATCGCCAAGATCCGAGAGGGCGGGTATGTCGAGGGTGGAGTCTTCCTCGATGGAGGGCTGCTGTAATTCTCCGACATAACCGTGTGATTGCAGTAAGTCGGCAATGCGCGATGCCAATTCGGCCTCCGCATAAGGTTGGGCGACAAGCAAAGATTCTACGATTTTCTCCCCCAACTCTCCATCGCCCTCAACCTGTCCAACCAAGAGGCTGGCATAGTGCTGCATAAGGAATTTTTTTTCTTCCTTAACGAGGTTTTCAGCCCAAGAACGGATGGCGGCGGCGCTCATAGAATTTCTTCTTCGGCCAAGAGCGATTTCTTGGCGATAACAGAGGGGTAAACCCCCGGCCAAAGGCGTTTACCGGCTTTCCAATGAGGTCGGCCATTCTTGCCGTGGATGGCAATTTTTTGATCTTTCTGCACGATGTAAACCATGCGTGATGGACCGCGATTGCGGTGTCTGTAAATTGTTGAAGTGCAGGCGTTGCAATTTTGTTCGAATAGATGTTCCTGCAAGGCTTCGCCACTGATAACGCGGTCGTAAATATCTTCGAGTACTGATTTCTGCCGCATATAAGGTGCAGGCAGCGACCAGCGTCGGGCATAGCTCAACAATTGGCGTTCAGGGCGAAGAAGGGTGCAGTTGAGAAAATCGAAATCACTTAAAGTCCAATGAGGAGTATCAATCGGGGCGGTATAAAAGTCCTGAGCCTCGTACCAATTCGGCGTTTTCCGTCGTTTGTAGAAATAGTCCGGATGGGCTAAGCGCAGATTCTCGAGATTGCAGGGCCGTTGGCCCTCGACATCAATCGTGGGATGGCGAAAAAGTATCACAGTCGAAGCGAACCTCTTTTGCAAGGCGGGCAGGTCGGCAGCGGTTAAGTGCTTGGCGACATGCGGTAGATTAAACAGCAACTCCAATAACTGGTTCAATTCCTGCAGATAGGTTTCGCGTTCGTTTTCGGTAAACTTCAGGCCGAGGATGTTCTCGTGCTGTTCTAGGGAAATAAAACGCTCCATGAGTATCCATCGAGCTTTGTCTTCGACCGACAGCGTCTCTAAATCAGGGGTCGAGCCATCGAACGGAATCGTTTTTTTTATTGCACGGCGTGGACGATTTGGTCTATCTTGGAAACTGGTGAGTTCGGCCTGTGCGCCGAGAGCTTTGATGTCGAATTCAGCGGTAACCTCGTCACTGCTCATGCGATCGATTAACGGTTTGACATGATGAGCCAGTTGGTAGGATAGTTGAAGATCCTCCAAGCGTTCGACACGTCCTTTTTCCAGATCCAGGATGGTCTGGGCTAGATCGTCTTGGTCCATTTTCAGGTTGTTCGGGTCAGTGTGGATTCATCGTTCATTTCGTCGTGCGCTCACCGGCGGGAGAAGCTTAAATTCCTTCTGTTAATTTCTCTTCATCCACCTTTATATTAAACTACTTAAAACTACCCAAATCAAACTCTAAAGTCAACGAATTTAGCAGTGGTCCTAAACTCTCAGACTGAAAAGTTAACTCCGCGCACGGCAGATGTATTGCTGGTGGATTTTCTCAACTATGCTCATCAAGCCGAGTATGGAGATGATTTGCAGGTCGATTTGCGTGGGTTGCGTTTTATCGATCCCTATGGTCTACTTTCCTTGTGCCTGATGGCTCGTTATGCCCGCACTTTGTCTTCCCGTGTGGTGTTTCACCTACCGCAAGCCTATGCCCTGCGCAGCTATTTGGGCAGGGTGCGTTTTGCAGAAGCGGTCGACGGTATCGATTTGGCGGGACCGACATTGCCCGTCGATCAGGGGCGCGAAAAAATCGACAGTGAAGCGCTATTGGAGATAACTCGTATTGAAGAACGCGTCGATGTCGAAACGGTATTGGGCCATATTGGCCAGCGGGTGGAATCCATCTTAGCCGAGGAATTGCGTTACGCCGAAGTCGAGATCAATCAATTTAAAAATGTTGTTGCTGAACTGTGCCATAACATTCTCGATCACAGTGAGAATTGGGGGTATCTGACGGCACAGCGTTATATGGATTCTCGAGTCGGCAAGAAGTATGTTGTCATTGGCGTCGGCGATTTTGGCATCGGGATCAAGAAGAGTCTTTCCACGGGCCACGATACCGCAGAATGGTCCCATGGTAAGGCGATACTCAACTCGTTGCGCAAGCACTTTTCCCGCGATGAGTCTCGTGGGTTGGGGCTCTTTATCGTAAATCAGATTTGCAATCGATACAATGGCTCGCTGCATATCCGCTCGGGCGATACCCGCGTCTATATACGCGGTCAGCGTCATTGGGAGCA
>JACLAC010002739.1_pt1 | contig 16305 bp, 6 predicted proteins | sample 8027881 | NCBI WGS metagenome assembly JACLAC01 (sample SAMN15725517, study PRJNA655200) | protist metagenome | isolation source: fluorescence activated cell sorting (FACS) single amplified genomes of... | place: Spain: Blaines Bay Microbial Observatory, Mediterranean Sea | collected 2016-01-19
TAATAGTAGTTTCACCACGTTCTGTGGCATAATCACGAATAATGGAATATACTCTAGTTGTGACATCTTCACCTATAAATTCTTCCTCTTCCATTAATGCTGATTTGCACATATGTACTAAACGTATCGCCTCTTCTACATCTTCATGGCTTACTGCTTTACTGAAACGTAAACGTGCTAATGCTTGTGCTAAACGTAATATCGATAATAATTGACGTGCTGTCATGACACTTTGTTGACCTGCATCACGTGCATTTTCCGCATCTCGTGCTCTCATATCGACATATGCTTGTACGATGTATGATGTTAATGCAGGTGGTATAGATGGTTGTAATTTCCGTGCTTGGGAGATATATGCACGTATGAACTTGGAACTTAAAGGTTCAAAATCTAATTCTGGGTGCATACTATTTTGATGTACATATGTTACATGCCGTGCTAATGACATGTCGGAATCCATATCTGCTTTATCCAAAATTAAAAACAATAAATCAAAACGTGACAACAATGCAGCAGGTAGATTAATATTTTCACTAGGTGTTTTACGTCGATTGTACCTACCATACAATGGATTTGCTGCTGCTAAAATGGCAGTACGTGCATTTAACGTCGTCGTAATCCCTGCTTTTGCAATGGATACCGTTTGCTGTTCCATAACCTCGTGAATAGCGGTACGATCGCCATCTTCCATTTTATCAAATTCATCAATGCAACAAATACCCATATCTGCTAATACCAATGCACCACCTTCTAATGCCATTTCCCCTGTGACAGGATCTTTGCAGATAGCTGCGGTTAAACCTACACCACTACTACCTTTACCAGTAGTATATACACATCGTGGTGCAACTTGACAAATATGTTTTAATAATTGTGATTTTGCAACTCCTGGATCTCCCATTAATAATACATTAATATCCCCACGAATTTTCATTCCATCTCTCATTTCTTTCGTCACACCACCAACTAATTGCAATAACAATGCTTTTTTAATATCCTCATGTCCAAAAATTTCAGGTGCTAATGAACGTGACAATTTGGAATAAATATTCGGATCCTCCGATGCTGCTTCGACTAATTCTTTCATTTCCTCCGTCAATTGAAAATCATCGTAACTTTTTTTATCTAAATCAATATCCATCGCTTCCAAATACGTATCTGCAATTAAACCAGCGCGTATGGCACGGACACCAGTAAATGGTGTTGGTAAAAATATACCACTAATCGTGGTTACCTCTCCAGCATTTACTTTACGGGTTAAATCCCCTCTTGCTATTACGGTCATGCTGCGTGGAATATGACCAACTGGAACTTGATTTGGTAATTCTTGAATTTTAATTTCTTGATAACGTACAAATTTAGATCCACGTGTTTGCATATATAATTTACCACTTGAATTATTTGCTTGGCATTCTTGTGAAGGACACATGGCACATGGCATGAAATGTTTACCAATCACTTCTTGATAAATTTCATAACCACAACTATCACACGTATACGTAGCAATTGATACCATCGGTTTGACGCCTGATACTCGGGTTACAATACCTTTAATACGCACACTACTTCCTATTTGGCTAGCACTTAATTTTCGTAAAGAAACTGCACTTGTTTTAAAAGGTGGGATAACATTTAACTCATATCTACGTGTTAGTTCCGGTGGAAAACTTGGTCGTTGATGTTGTTGATTGCCAACACCACCGTTTAATCCATCCATTTGTTGCTCGTTCAATTCTGCTTGAACACGTGTTGCTTGCAATGTATCAAATACATCTTCCACGATATCAATCCCGTCACTAGGTTCCATACCAACCATTAATTCATCAATAGCATTTTTAAATACTTCCAAATAACGATGTGTATTTCGTTGAATTTTATCAACAAATTCTGCATCACCAGTATACGTCATAACATCATCTAATTCAACTATCACACGTTTCCGCCTTCGATCTGCAACGTCTTGCAACATATTCATATATTTATGTATATGCGTATCTGAAGTAATATATTTTTCCAAAAATTCCACTGCCCTGTTTTTATCATCGTCATAATCAATAGTATTCCCAATACCACTACGATTTTGATTATCCCCTGGATTGCCTAAATCCAAGTCTAAATCTCCAAATGCATCCATTGTTCTATATTATTGTCCTAATAATAACACTACTACTAATTATTATCGTTGTTGTTGTTGACAATGGTCAATATTACAACATATATATATTGAACTAATTTGATATTATTTTGGTTCGTATTGATTCTGTTGTTTGTTCAATTATTTACCACTTTTTTGTGTATATTTTCTATGTTGTTTGTTTTAACAAATTTGAAATTGATATTCAAAACAGAACGCGAAATATGACTTAATTGGACGATTTCCATGTTATGAATAGGGTTATGATTTGACGCAAATAACATTGTATATCATTGATAACATTGTATATTATAGATTATGATGAGACGTAAAAATTATAATATAAGGAAGTTTTCGAAGATATTTGTTTTTGTGGGAAATGTTTTTACAGGTATATAGCACTACATAGCAGTAATTAATACTTTTAATAGGAGAATAGCATTGGATATAGGAGTATTGTCTTTTTAATTAAAACTAACATTATCGGGTATTTGTGTTACATTGTCAATAAGCTTAAACATATCTATTTTTCCCTTCTAATTACGTTTAAATATTTGTTTCATTTCTTTCATTTATACTATATAGAATATTATATCAAAATTTAATGTGTTATTTGTTTTGGATATAAAAATACCAAAGTAAAAGAATATTCAAGAGGTAAAAATGGGAATAAATGGTTTATAATCCGATCATGATAGAGTATATGTAATATATAAACACGGATATTTATAATACCATATGAATATTTATGGAATATATAGCATAAATAAAAAACAATATTACAACACTCATCTTCTTCTTGCCCTGTACAATCATATATGACATGATCATAAATATGGTCTAATAAACATTATTATAGCTACTATATATTTCTTGACACACAATTGGATTTTATGGCCCTAACAAAAGTCCGTCGAAGTCCGAGATCCCATATATTAGAGTTGTCGATTTTTATAGTGCTGTGATGCGCCTGTTTGTTTTGAGTACGGTCAGTATTACCGTTTGTTGCGTTTCTTTCTTTTCGCGTTAAAAAACATAGAATTTTCTCCATTTTTAATGAAGCAACATGGAAGAAATACATATTGTAGAAGGCCAAATACATTGTAGAAAGCAAGAAAGATCAAGCAAGTCGTAATATATTTTCGTTTCATCTTATACATAGATAGATACATATCATAGTATATTTACTGCATTAATAACATATTCTATCATATATAGCATTACATTACCATGTCTGGGCAACATATATTTAAATGTGCGACACAAAATAATCCAAAAAAAATACCTGATAAAAAAATTACTTTAAGTTTTGGTACGAAAATTAATGGAAAAGTATTAGTATCTAAAATCAAACATGCAGATGTAGAAGTGCGATTGAATGCATTGAAAGCATATTGTGATCAAATTAATATGCCACAATTTGCCGTATCGTTTCTATCCGCTGGCGTCGTTCCAGCATTATATAACCTTGTAAAAGATGAGTCAAGTGATATACGTGCATTATTGCCATATGCTATTAGCCAAACAACAAAATCACCAGGTGGTGTTTCAGAGTTGGTTAAAGGTGGAATGGACAATATGAAACCATTGTTGCATGATGATGTAGAACAAGTGCGTTCAAATACATATAAAGAATTGGAAACCATATTAAAAAATACATTGTGTTTAAATGCATTAGTTGCAAATGGATACATTGATGTATTAGTTAGTAGAGCTAGTAATGAAATACCAAAATTTCAACCTCGTGCTTTAAAAATATTGTATATGTGTTTATTATGCCCTGATACGACTGGTTTGTTATTGGCGATTGATGCAGGTGCTGTTGATATTGCCATGTTGCATTTGAAAAGTGAAAATAATCAATCGATTGAATATGCTACGAAAATTATAGGTTTATTATGCAGTGAACAAGGACCATTGCAAAAAGTCATTAATTCTAGTGATGGTATACCTACATTAATGTCATTATTAAATGGTACAAATGTAGCAACTATTGCTGGTAGTGCAGCTGCATTGATGGTTATATTAAGTGATGATCAAGCTAAATTTAAATATGTCGATGCAGATGGCATACAAACCATTATAAAATTAATTCAACATACAGATCGTGCTGTATTGCTACATGTGTTGAAAATGATTAGTGTGCTAGCACCACATCCTAAAGCAAAAATTGAATTAAATACACCTGTTGTTATCAGTCGTTTGGAAAGCATGGAAGTGGATACAGTTGATTTATTAGTTGGAAAATGTGCACGTATTGCAAAGGAATTGATTTTACGAATGCCATGATGAACTGAATGGTAATGTGATGAACAGATTTGTTTTGCTGTGATATATATTGGCGAATGACGAGATGGAGTGTGTAATATATATGTGTATAACATTACGATATATATTTTGTATTTTTTAAAAAAATGCCATATACACAATCTATATTCAGAAATATATATATTTTACATTGTAATTTTTGCATGCACATTTCCTTCTTTTCTTTTCCATTTCCCGAAAAAATAACAAAATATCAAATGACCAATAATTTGTACTTAAACGGGAAATTAGAATACCAGCTCCGGTTTTAGTTTATCAGATTTTAGCCGATTTTTTTCAATGCTGTGCCTTTATAAATAAAATTTAAAACAGCACAGTATTGGATCAAAAATCTGATCGAACCTTATTCTCAGTACAACGACGTAAAAACGACACATGGAGGAAAAAAATTATTATTGGGAATTTAAAAATTGGAAAAAAAAAAATATATATATATATAATATATATATATACATGGAAGAGAGAGAGAAAGTGATAAACAACACATGAAACAAAAGAGAAAACGATTAATGATATAATTCTAACGTTATTTGTGTCAGGAAAAATACTGTATAATAATATCACACTTATTACATATATATATATATATATAATATTACACCATTGCAACTATGTCACGCGCAAGATTATTTTTATCACGTCATTTTACTGCAGCAACAGTAGCAAAAAAAGGAAGAAGTGCATCACGTTCTGATATGTACCCAGGGGATGGTGAAGGAAAAATTACTTACTTACATACCATGATACGTGTTTTCGATCTTGATAAATCGGTAAATTTTTTCAAAACATTAGGCCTTATTGAAACACGAAGAAGTGAAGTCCCTCCAGGTCGATTTACGTTACTGTTTATGGCATCAGAAATGGGAGCTCCAGAAATTGAACTAACATATAACTGGGATGAAGAAAAAAATTATACTGAAGGTAGAAATTTCGGGCATCTTGCTTTCGCTGTTGATAATATTTATGATATCTGCCATGAATTACAGGAGAGTGGTGTACAAATTGTTAGGCCACCACGTGATGGTATGATGGCTTTTGTTCGCTCGCCTGATAATATTTCCGTCGAATTGTTACAAAAAGGAAAAGCATTAAAACCAGAAGAACCATGGACATCGATGGAAAATTCACCACCATGGTAAGATGCATTTTTTAAAATATTTATTTAAAAAAATACGCGAACGTATAAAAAATATTTAATCTTATATAGTCGTCGATTACATTTAAAAGACAGAGGGTATGTGTATATAATGTGGAGGAGAAAAATAGAGAAATTTACAAATTACAGAAATTTCGTTACACACGCTACACGTTTTATTAAAATATTTTTTGTCTAAAATAAACACATCTCAAGAGAAATAAAAAAACAATACTTCCAAAATTTTACAATACCCGCGTATTTTTTACAACATCGCACATCGCACACACACATGCACATCTATATTATATCTCTCTTTGTCTCTCTTCTTCTCTCATCTTTCTTTTATTTATTTATTTCATTTTACCACTATTAAAATATGCTTTCCAAAATACATGCCATTCTCCACCTTCCGTTGGTTTACGTAATACAGGTAACTTTTGATCATTTAAAATACCTAAAGCAGATTGTGTTTGAGGTTTACAAAACCATTTATTCAGCAATAAAAAGCCTGGAACGACTGGAATCTCAACACCATCTTTTACTTCTTCGACATTTTTATTCTTCTTACCATCGGCTATTTTTTCTTCTTCTTTTCCATCTTTGTTTTGCATCGTTTTCTTCTTTTTATTTTCACCACCATCATCATCATCCATAGAAAAAGATTTAGCAATTAAAAACTTTCTTCCATGAAAACGAAAGATTTCAATACGTAACAAAGCTTGTAGCAACAAACCACTTTCATTTGACACTTTATTTGAAAAATTCAAAGCAGCATCAACTGGATTTTTCCATGCAGACTCAAAACTTTCTTTACCATTTAATATGATATGATGTGCTAACATTTCAAGTGCAAAAAATGAATTATTCGATATACTTTGTGTCAAATTTAAATGCAATTCATTTCCATATTTTGTATTTTCAACACCACCTTCTTTAAAATATATGGGCATCCATTGTTTAACAAGTGCATATGATAAACGACTTAAGATTAACTCCAATTTATACAATTGTTCCTTCGTATATTTTTTTTTCATCATAAATGCACCATTAGACAACCATTTAGGATCTGCTTCATTCATCATGGAAAGATCCATACATGACTCTTTTTTTGGCATCAATAAAACATCCGAATATGCCGTGCAAAAATCACCAATCCAATTGTTCCAAAATAAATCTAAAACATCTTCTTCAACAATAGATATACCACCACAACGTTCTTTGGAACTACCATAATTAATACATATATCTACGGAATTTTTAGCAAGTTGAATCTTTTTCAACAAACCAATGTTTTGCTTCCAAGATACGGTTGAATCTGCGTGAAATAATTCTGCAGGTGGATTCCAAAACTTCTCATCATCAATATCCTTTAATGTTGTTGCAGGTATGTGTTCCCCTACTTTTTTACGTGTATAATATTTATTCATTCCACTATTCCACCATTCTTTCATGGTAGTTGGATAATAGCAATACAAGGAAACACGCATGGATGCGGGTGGTTTCTTTTCAAAATCCGGAAATGGATTATATGAGAAAAAGCAATTCGATAGATCTTTCACACCTTTACCACCTTTTAACAATCGAGCCATTACACGCAATAACATAGGTGCTTTAGGGGAAAATCGATGTGGTATACCAAGTGTTACGGTGCTTAAATAATTAGAATTATCCATCCCAACTGCATTGTAAAAAACGGAGTGATCGATTCGTGGATGATGTGGAGCAACAAATGCTGGTGGTGGCTCATTATCATATCCTTCCTCATCATCTACCCCATCATTTTCCAATTGACCACCATGTGAACTCATAAATCGCCAATGGTATTTTTTCCATTTTCCATTATGTGCTTTGCCTTCAAGTACAACTACCCATCGCAATGGTGGTGCACTAGTTGGTGGAAATACACCATACGAATTTACAATTTTAAATGGAGAAAATATTCGATAGAAATTAACTAAATAGCCAAGGAATCCTTTTAAATTTGCTACAACTGGCCAATCCATCCATGAATTATTGCACCATGAATTAAATACAAAATATCCACATCCACCGATCAGAATAAATACATATAAGATTGGTATGATGTAAGTATTAATGGTAAACATCATTGGGCTCGTTATTGTTGTTGTTGCCGCCATACTACGTTCCATTAAACAAAATTCTTTCCAAGTTAATATTGAATGTACATCTAACGTTTGTATGGACATCATAGTTGTAAGTAAATTGAAATATCCAAAATTACCTGTAATTTGGATGCCAATCATTAGCGCAAAAAAAGATATCCCAGCACTTAATTTATACAGTCCGCCAACATATAATAAAAATGGCATAATCATTTCTACTATGAACATGACAACCAATGCAAATTTATGTACAGCTACTGGTAAATGATACCCTAACCATCCTAATCTGGTTGGTATTGGTTGCCCAATTAAAAATCCTTTAATGTAACAATGGTGTTTAGCATTTGTTCCTAGAAATTTTAATTTTCCAAAACCAAGCATTAATCTACCTAATAAATATCTATATAAAAATTGCAATAATGGATCTGGTAACTCCGTGATTGAAACGCTACTATTATTATCACTACTATTATTCATAACATTTACCAAAGGTGGCATAAATATATTTAAAAAGCTTGCTTCCAATAAAAATGCATCCCATGGAAATGTCAATCCAATTGCATAATTTAATGATAAATATATCATCCAACCTATCGCAAATAAAATACTGTTGTAGATTCCACCTAAACCTAAAATAGCAGCAAATGTTGCAAAAAATCCACATGCAACCGTTGCTCGTAATGCAAAATCACTGGAGCCAATCAGCCAAAAAATAGTTGGAAATTTGAAAAAACGAGAAAAAGAAGATGGAAAATCTTTTTTTAACGCTTTTAAAAATAATGTTAAAGGTGTAACACCATTTTTTCCTGCAAGAGGTACAATTTGAAATGAAATAGAGACATATGATAAACATAAGACAAATCCAACACCTCGTAAAAACAACCCCCATATCATTAATCGTTGCAGAAGAATTTCATTTATATTATCAATGCTATTATTATTGTTGTTGATGGAACATTCTCCATCCCCACCACCATTTTGACCAAACATATTCATAGTATTTGGTGTATTACATGATTCTGCGGATGATGGGTCATTCAATCCAAACATGGCATTCATGTTTATTGTTATTATTGTCCTTTTCGATATTCAAGTGTCTTCCTTTCAATTATATACCACAGAAGCTACTATGCAATATATATATATATATATCTTTCTCTTTTTGTCCATTGATGCACTACATATATCCGTATGCACGATTTTGTTTTGATTTATACCTTTTGTTTCTATCTATTTATTGTGGTTGTGAAAGAAGATGAACGAAAATGGAGCATGCTGGATGGGTTAGGGTTAGGGTTATATTTCTGTACTATGAACATATAATGGTATAATATATATCCTTAATATAATAAATGATGATTCATTAAATTGTATTTATATATGAAATAAATTTAAGGCCATTCAAGTATAATAATATAATTATTCATCAGGTTATTTTAATTTGCAGGTATCGCAAAAAGAAAGAAAATAAAGTTCTCTCTCTGATACAGGAAGTACTGTACGAATTTAATTAGATTTAACATTATTATTGAAAATTATACAGGAGTATTTTAATTTATATTAAAATAGAAAAAAGTTGACTAACAACAGAAAATAATCCACACCACTTTCACATATGCCAACCTGGTAATTTCTTGTCCTCTAGAACCACTTTTTCGGCAATATAATGAGTAACATTAAAGTAACTTAACAACATTGCACAAGAAAATGCTATAAGATGAGGTGCCAGAATGTATGGCATTAACTGAGTAATCGTAAATATGTTAAAACTGTCATTAATATATGCCGATAGTATCGAAACAATAATTGATGCAACTACTATCCTTGGTAACCAAGATAATACATATGAAAATGGTTTCTTTGTATTTACAAGGAGATAATACACATAACCTCGACACATAGTACGTAGTGACACAGGTGAAAACATTAATGCACTAAGAAATGGCATTGCTTTACTATTATGTGTTCCGTAATTTTTTATTAACCATGGATACATACTGAAGCGGCATAATTCCAATAAAAATGTATGGGTTGCTTTATATTCTAAGCGATATTTGGCATACGTTTCAATGCTCCAATTTTGCTGTATATAAAATTCCGTGATATAAACCAAAACTCCAATTGTGATTAATGGTATTGAAAATGTTGCAGCATAACCACGTAAGTACCAACTAAACATTTCCAAGAGTATAGAAATGTAAAAAAGGAAACAATTAATACGGTCTCTTTTATACGGATTGTCATAAGCACTAAAGTTTGCAATTATGCAAATAAAGAAAAGCATCAAACTATATATGCAATGTTCAAATTCTAGGGCATATGGTAAAGGTTCTCGAATTGTGCTGAAATAAGTGCCTGGTGATTTATTTGAAGCATGTGAAAGCAGCAGATTAGACAAATATGTAAATTTATCCCTACATAATCTTTCATTTTCAAAATACGAACATAATTTAATCGAAATATCTGTAATTCCAAATTTTTCAACATAACGTGCACTAACAGATACAAGGGGATTATGTTCATTTATAGCTAAGAGAGTGAGGCTGCCAGCAACGCTTAAAAAAAATGCAACAGCAACAATAAACACAGCAGACTGTTGATATCCTAAATGTAAAAACAAATTGTTAAATTTTGCTAAAATCTGATGATACCAACCATTATTAATCAATTCTTTTTCCGTATTGATATCCAATACATTTATAGAATAACCATATTGAACACTATTGCCATTGTTGTTATCATGCTTGTTGTTTCTGTGATGGCGACGACTCCTGCTGCTGCTATTACTACTACTACTGGTATAATTAAAACCATCGGTATTTTCGGGTTGATTATTGTAATTTCCAGTGTTATTATTATTATTGTTGTTGTTGTTGTTATTATGATTATTATTGTTGTTGTTGTTGTTGTTTCTATGATGATCAAAAGAATTTTGTCTTGATTGCTGCTTACTGTCAGTTTTTTCTTTTTTCAAAATTACAAAGTCAAGATCATTTGATTCCCCAATTTGTGAATTGAAATCATTATTGGCAATTAATTTAAATTTATATCGACCAACTGAAAATTCTTTTAAATCAATTGCAAAATATGCAGACGTGCCAGACCTTTCATTCAAATGCAAGATATCAACAATTTTCTTTGTATTGGGTAATAATAAACCATCGTCTAAATCGATTCTTTCCAACACGCCATGAGATATTGAATCACTATCCCAAATACCTTTTATAGAAATTAAAAGATTTTCAAATTTTAAATCATTTTTTTCAATTATATTTGGCGTTATGCTTTCAATGTACATATCTGATAAACCATCATAAAATATTTCATTTTCTTTACCTTCAATTGACATTGTAGTAGTCATTGTTATATCAAACGGGGCAGAAATACTGCTACTATTATAATTGAAAGAGTCATTATAATTGTTATCATCATCATCATTATTGTTATACCGAGATGATACGGTTGAATACATTCTCGTTCCTTCTTTCTCTTCCTCTTCCTCTTCTTCTTCTTCTTCATCATCTGCATCTTCTCCTGCTTCCGTAGAACTTGATGGACAGCTTGATTTGTCATTTATTAAAGACCTAACAAGACATATTACCTCATGTGTATGGCTTCGCCATTTACAACCTTTTTCCACATTTTGCAACTCAGTATATTTTGAATTATTATATTGAAATTCACCAGTAGGAGTTATAAAATTGTGTATGACTTTCATCAAATCATTAACATTAAAGTTTGACAAATCGTATTTATTGTAAAGTAAAGAAGAGCTATTACTACTATTCTCTTTTTTATTATTTATGTTTTCATCATCATCATCCTCATTATTATTATTAATAACAATATCAAATAAAGGGTCAACATTCGATGGTATACATAGTATGTTATTAGCAATATTTTTTGATGTAATGATTTCTTTTAGTTTGGAATCAATAAAATGTGGTCCACGATTTGTTTCTTTTTTCTTTCCTTCCTCTTTACTTTTATTTTTATTATTATCAGTACTACTAAAATTAAATGATGATGCGATATAATCATCATGCTTCTTTTTCCTCTTACGCTTTTTCGTTTGCCTGCCTGCAAAGTCATCATAATCTATTTCTTTATTACTATTATCATTATTATTATTATTATTATTATCATACGTCTTGAGGTCACCATTACTTGCTTCTTTAACAAATGATGATGAAGATGCTTTATTAATATTAGATTTTTTTTTCAAACCATTTCGTTTATTATTATTATTGTCAACACGTTTTGAGTTCCATTCTTTTAACCAGTTGGATAAAAATTGAACAACCTCCACCGTATCCATAGTTGAAGTAAAAGGTAAGTATCTATTTACATATATGCCTTTATATTTTTTCTCAAAATTCTTGGAAAAACACATATTGCCATTTTTTTCATCAATATATGCAATCTTTTTGAATATTGATGCAACTATTCCAGCATCATGAGGATTAGCATAGGCAGAACCGATTCGTATTGATAAATTATGAAATCGTATTTTAACACCATATCGTTGAACTGCACCACCAGACCTTGTTCTGGTAACGTTGGACGGCAATTTCACTTGTTCTTGTTTCTGAATACCATCCATGTTTTCACGTTGCATCTTCTTCTTCTTCATGTTAATGTTGTGATTTTTAGATCTTAAATATACACTCAAAATAGAACAACTATATTTTGACCAGTTGCAAACCTGAATAAAAGTTCAAATATTTTAATGATGTTACTTTTAAAGTTAATATCCACTATTATATATATTTGTTTTTCTATGATTTTCAAACAAATGGAGTGAACATATATTCTTTATTGTCGTCTATATGTTGTGGATATAGATATAAAAAAAAAAAATAGTGTGAAATAAAGTGTGACACAGCAGAGAAAACAAATAATGTAAATGTGCAAATCCTGATCCGGACGTTTTTTTGGCTTGGATTTATTAGAATGTGCGAATGGACACAGCCTGGACAGCTGGACAGCAGGTATTTCCTTTTTAGTCGAATGGCCACTTTTACTTTAGTAGACTAAATACTACTGATTACCTATATAATACGATGTAATGTGCTATGTCATGCTACTGGAAATAGTTAGACCCATTTTCCAATAGTTTGTATCGATGTAATTTATTGATGTTTTTTAGCCCATCCTGTTTGTATCTGGTACGGCCAATTTTGAACTTAGCATGGAATAGCATGGAATAACATAACTAATGGTGTGTATATGCTAGCAAATTGTAGTGAGTGCTGTGTCATGCTAGATCGTGGCCATTCGACTACCCCTACAGGATATACAGGATATATATAAGTTAAAGTCTAGAATAAATAATATTTTGAATAAAATAGTTAAATTATATAATTAATGTAAAATGTGTCAGAAAGAAGAAGTACAACAAATACGAAAAGAGAAGACAAAGAGTATATCTATATAATCGATAGAATTACTATCTTGTATACATACATATATATATATTCATATATAATTTTTTTTGAAGAAACGCAAAAAAACATATACATTACAGTTTCTATAACCATGCCAACTCCTACCAAAGTATGTGTGAAAAGATTAAATAAAGAATTACGTAATATTATGAAAAATCCAATACCACAGTTAAAAACACGTCCTTTAGCAGAAAATATATTGGAATGGCATTATGTGATCTATAATTTAGACGGTTGTTATAAAGATGGTATATATCATGGTGTGCTGAAGTTCCCGTCTGATTACCCGTACAAACCACCATCGTTGCGTATGATAACACCAAGTGGTCGTTTTCATATAAATCAAAAATTATGCTTGTCTTTTACTGATTTTCATCCAGAGTCTTGGAATCCTATGTGGAGTGTCTCAACAATTTTATCTGGTTTAGTTTCATTTTTTTTAGAAGAATCATCTCATACGTATGGCAGTATGTCTGCGTCTAAATTACAGCGTAGGAAGTTTGCTACCAATTCCTCGACATTCAATCTTCGTGACAGTGTATTTTGTGATTTGTTTCCTGATATGGCAACTGTTTGTAAAGAAAATATTTATAAAAGTATCAAAGCGAACAATGATAATAATAATAGTAATAATAGTACAAATAATAATAATAATAATAATAATAATAATAAAATTTATAATAATAATAATAACAACACAGTTCGTCGTAGAGGAGGGGCAGGACATTTAAATAATGATATTGGTGGCAATGCAACACCAGCAGCATTGTTTAATAAAAATAATTTACGTAACATGAAAAATAATATTGATGGTGTCAATCGTTCTGGAAAATTTATCGAAACAGTTTTTCTTGTATTATTTTTAATTTGCATCTTTGGAGTAATCAGCATATTGTTCTATTTACAACAAAAGAAGTAATATAAACAACATGATGGGCCGCGTTATTTGGATTTGTGGAGGATGTGCTCGTGTTTTTGCTTTTTACAAAGAAGTGTGGTGGGGCAACTAAAATATCAGTATGGTTTATAATGAAGCGGACGGGAATCTCACACAGTAATATTTAATTTAGCGTGCGTACTATCATATGCATACTACTGGGTGTATTTTTTAAAATGAATATATTATTAAATGATACGACTGATATTTTATGCATTTATAAAAACAAATTGTCTTTTTACATATCATAACTCCCTCATACCTCATACAGACTTGACGACTTGACACTACTAAATCTCTAACTTCTCGCTTCTCAAATCACTCTCAGTCAATCATACAACACGTCGACAACATGAACTCCATCTTCCTTTGTAATAAATTTAATTTGTGTAGATTTTTGATCTAAATTCAATGTATAGACACGTGGTAATGTATCGTTGCCATCGCCAATTTGTTTTGTCAGTTGCATTTTGTTCGTCTTTTCTTTATTAACATCTCCACGACCTTGATGTTTACTTCGAATATCCCATCGTAAAACTTCTTTAATTGTATTGATAAATTCATTTGCTTCATCTGCTTTCCACCATATACTTTTATCATATTTCACATAATTAATTAATTTATCCAATACGTTTTTCTTTCCATTATTATCAATTGTAACGTTTAATGGTTTAAAAATATCATTATTATCCACCCACTTTGGTACTTTTAACATGTCTCGATCAACAACATCAAATGGTAAATATGGTTTGATATCTAATATAGTTGTATTATTAATTATATCAATACCATGCAATGTAATTTCTTTTTTATCTTCATTGACATTTACAATTTTTGCAACACTTAAACCAATATTATTTGGTCGATGTGGTGTTCGTGTCGCATATAAACCAACTTTTTTTCCATTTAATTGTGGTGGCTTTACTTTACCTTTAATCGTTGTCTTTGGCTTACCTAATGATGTTTTTTGATGCATATTTGTATTGTCATTAAATACAAATAAAATCCAACAATGTGAAAATTGATTTAATTCATTTACTGAACTTGCTGGTATATGTTTTGATAATTTCAATGTCGCTCTTCCTGATGGTACTAATTGAGGCTGTCGTGGTGTCCCATTGCGAGTTGGGTAGCATGATTTCAATGTACCTATTGAATGATACACGTATCCATCTTTTTCTTGCTTTTTTAAAACAATTTCTCGTAATGCTTGCTCTGCTTTGATTCTACCACGTCGTTCTTCCTCACGTAATTGGTTTAATTTATTGATTTCATTATTATTATCATCATTGTTATTCTGTGATTGTAAATATTTATATGTACAGAATGATGCAATGCATGATGAAATTATTGCTGTCGATGCGATTAATTTCATAATAATAATATAATTTGATATATGTTGATATATATATATATATGTCTTGATAGAGATTCATATCAGTTATCAAAAAGCTATAAGTGTATGTGTAATAAATCTATATTTTTACATGTATTTGTGATGGAACAAAGAAGAATTGTTGTTTGGTAATGCTGTGACATGCTATTAATATCATCAAATAGTAGGTAAATAGCATTAGAAACCATAATTGGAACATGAAAATAACTTTGCCCCTTCACGGCGTGGCCAAAACATTCAAATTTAGACATAGGAGTTTTGGTGTACTTCCACTGGAAAACTAGTAGTCTTTTATGGTTTTTCATTTGGGAAAGGAAACAAAATTGGGCTTCCCAAAAGCGCATTTTGTGAATACCTTGTAAATTAAAATGAGCGGCGGATCTCAAAATTAAAAACGTTGGGTTGGTGATTTAGTATGGGAATAGCAGGTGTTATAATTTAATGCTGTGTATATATTATTGCGATAGACATACTTAAATTACTAACCTGATAGCATAAATTAACCATAGTCTTTGAATATTAAGTACGAAATATACACACATATCACACATATCATCCTCTATAAAATGTTAAATTCAAATTTGAATAAAATTAATCACTAATATCATTACTTTATATCACTCCAAACAACGTCTCGTCCTATTCCATACTTGGATGCATATTTGGTATGTGTTTAGTCGTCATTATCAAATAGATATTATGCTTTGTACTTGTTAGTAGTGTTATTGATAGGAGATAAAATGTTTGACGGTGATTTTATTTATTTTCAATGCTATCCCATGCTAATTCATATAAAGTATGC
>JACLAC010003314.1_pt1 | contig 16301 bp, 11 predicted proteins | sample 8027881 | NCBI WGS metagenome assembly JACLAC01 (sample SAMN15725517, study PRJNA655200) | protist metagenome | isolation source: fluorescence activated cell sorting (FACS) single amplified genomes of... | place: Spain: Blaines Bay Microbial Observatory, Mediterranean Sea | collected 2016-01-19
CTCGGCGAGGCGAAGCGGCGGCGCGAGCGGCGGAGGCTGCTGGTCGAGCAGCGCCAAGCGCGCGACGACCTGATCCGGCTGGCGGCCGAGCGGAAGCGGCTGAAGCGGCGCTGGAGGCTGCGCGTGCTGCCCGGAATCGTCGCGACCTACGGCAAGCCCGGGCGGCGCGAGCGGCGGCGGCATTTGCTCGACACGCTGCAGAACATGCGACAGACAAAGGCGGCGACCGAGGCGCTGCAGCGGGTGAAGCGAAGGAAACGGCTCTACCGGCTTTTGTTAGGGCCGTTCAAGAAGAGTAGACCTATAACTTAGATACGTAGCTCGTGATCGGTCATCGTCAGGAAGCCGACGCCGCGCAACGCGTCGTAAAGCTGCCGCCAGTCGGCGTCGAAGCTCGCGCGCTCGCCGACGCCGCCACCTTCGGCGGCGAGGACGGCGTCGCGCACGCGCGCGAGCGGCGTCCTGCAGTCGAGGCGGCGGAGGATCGCCGCCGATCGCGCGGGCATCCGCAGCAGGAGCGCCTCGCCCTGCAGCTCGGTGCGCACTGTGAACGGCCGCCCCTCGCGCGCCGTCAAGAGCGAGAGCGTCGCTTTGCTCATGTTGAGTGGGCACGGCGCCGCCTCGTCGTCGAGCGCGTCGGCCGCCACTCGTACCGCCACCTCCGCCGCGGGGTGCGTGGAGCGGACGAGCACGACCCAGTGCTTCCTCGCGTGACCGCCGAGGAGCTCGGCCACCTCGGCGCGCGCCTCGGGGTCGAGGGAGGCAAGCCGCCGCATCAGCGAGCCGTCGCGCTCACCCACGCTCACCGACGCGCTCACCCACGCTTCAGGCTCATGCAGCTTGGGCGTGAGCCAGCCCGAGGGACGCAGCCCGGCGCGGGCGGCGAGGCGGAGGAGCTGTGGCCGCGTGTACGCTCGGTCGACAGAGTGGAGGAGGAGATCGAAGAGGCCGGACGATCCCATCCGCCCCTGCACCTCCTCGCTGCTCCATATCGGCCGGTTGCGCCGCAGCGGGTGGGCGTCCGGCAGCGCGGCCAGCAAAGTGCGTGCGTCCTCCACTCTCGCCTCCTCGGCGAGCGTCGCGCCGCCGTCGCTAGCGTTGCCCGCCGCGTGGAGGAGCCTCAGCATCGCCTGGGTCTCGTAGACTCCGGCACGGCCGAGCGATCCGTATACCATCAGCGCCAGGCCGCCGCCGGGCTTGAGGGCCGCCGCGAGCGCACGCAGCGTGGCCAGCGGATCGCGCGTGTGGTGCACGACGCCCACACAGTTGATGTAATCGAAGGCACCGAGGCCGAGCCGCGGCAGCTCCTCGAGTGACGCCGACACCAGGCGCACGCGAGGGCTCGCGCCGAGGCGCCGCTCGCGAAGGCGCGCGGCGGCGACGCGCGTCGACGCAGCTGAGAGGTCGAGGTGGACGACGGTCGCGCGGTCGAAGCCGCAGTGCGGCGCGCGCGCGTGGGCATCGGCGAGCTCTTGCGTCAGCTGGACCGTCACGTCGCCGGTGCCGCCGCCCGCGACGAGTGCGCGGAAGGGCTCGGCGCGACCGCACAGCCGCCGCCGCAGCCGGCCGCCAAAGACAAAGTGGGAGACCTCGGCGAGCGAGCCGAAGGAGGAGCGGAGCAGCCGCGTCCGCTCGTCGGCGGGTCGGCGCGGCGGGAATGGCAGCGCCTCGTACTGCCGACGCACGGTGGCCGTCGCCGCCTCGGGCGCCAACGCTTCCAAGACGTCGGAATCCAAGCGGCCCGCCAGCGCGCGCGCAAAGGCGGCGTCCTCGGCGCTCGGCCGGCCCGGCTCGACGAGCGCGACGTGCTGAAGCACGTTGCCGAAGAAGAGCTCGACAAATTGCGCGCGTGCCGCGCCGCGCAGCGCCGAGATGCGCCGGCGCAGCCGCCGGCACGCGTCGTCGCCGCACGCGAGCTTTGGCGGCGCCGGCGCGGAGGGCAGCGAGCGGACGCGCAGCCCGGCGCGCGCGAGGAGCGAGACAAAGCCGGCGAGGTGGAGCTCGGGCGTCGGCCGCGGCGCCCAGAGGTCGGCGCGCGAGCGCATCGCCGGATTTCGCGACAGCCAATTGGCCGGCGGCAGCGCGCGCAGCAGCGCGGCCTCGTGCTCCGTGCCGAGGACGCCCAGCAGTGATCGGAAATGTGATATTCCGGCGGTGGCGACCGCTGCGTCGCAGCTCACGAGCAGGCGGCCGCCGGGAGCGAGGCGGCGCGCCGCGGCGAGCAGAGAATGCGACGCGTTGCGTCTGTCATGGAAATGCGAGGCTTGGATGGCGATCAGGTCGAATTTTGATGGCTCCGCGTCGAGGCAGCGGCCGCCGTAGTGGGCGGCCTCGGCGCATGGCAGGATGGCGAGGCGCGTGGTGGAATTGACGAGCGGAGCGAGGAGCGTCGCGAAGTCCATGGCGCCGCGGCTCAATCTCGCTGCGCTTCGCGTCTTCGAGATAAAATTTACTTCAGGCCTCGCTCACCACGGCGACACTCCCTCGAACAGCGCGCCGGGTCCCGGCAGCTGCTGGCACACGTCCACCCCGAAGCACGCGCCCTTCGCCGCCGGGTCGTTCGGGTCCTTGCAGCACCGCCCGCTCTTGCACGGCGGCGCGCAGTCGTCGGCGTCGACCCACGCATTCTTGGGCCAGTGGCACACCACGCCCGGCACCGCCACGAACGGGTCGAACTTGTGGTCGGGCAGGCCCTGCTTGAAGTTGAGCGAGAACTCGCGGATCCCGTTCGCCCAGTACTTGTCCTGCCCCATGCGGCGCACCTCGTGGATGAAGCTCGTGCGCAGCACCATCGGCTTGTCGAGGCCGGTCGCCGCCGTCGGCGCGACGTGCACGATCTTGGTCTCGTTCGGAGCGCCTGGCGGGCCCGGCATCGGCTTCGTCTGCGACCAGACCTCGACGCCGTCGAAGCCGTCGAGGCTCTCCGTCGCCGACTTCGTCGCGGCCGGGTCGATGCCCACCATGCTCCACGGCATGGTCGTGTTCTGCGCCTGGCCGGCGGCGTACTTCTGCACGCAGTTGTAGCCGCCGGGCGCCGACTTGTTCGGCGTCATGATAAAGTCGTGCGAGCCGTTGAAGATGTCGAAGAGCTCGCTCGCCGTGTGCGTCACCGGGTTCATCAAGGCCATGTCGTGCCTCGCATACCGAAGCTCGTGGCCCGGCGGGCCCGTGTCGTCGAGGCAGAGAGTGTACGGGTCGGTGAAGTTGGCGTACGGCGGGATCGGATTCGGCACGGCGGCGATGCAGGACGCCTCCGACGTGCAGTTGACCTTGAATTGCGAGATGTTCGTGCAGAACTGCATCAATGGCTGCGGCGTGGTGGGCGGCGGCGCGTAGCCGAGCGACAGCGAGAGAAACATCGTCGTCGGCTGCTCCGAGGAGGTGTGAAAGCGCAGCTCGTGTGAACGCGAAATGCTGGCGAGGCTCGCCGTCCGCCGCACGGCGCCGGCCCTCGCCCGCCGCCTCTGCTGCCGCGCGCACCCGCTCGCGCTCTGCGCCGCACGATTACCACCGCCGCCACAATACCGGGCCCAACCGCTCCTCACAGCGCGCCTGGCCGCAATTTCACCGCCGCCGACGCCGCTCGCGCTGTCGCCGCCCAAACCGCTGCGGCTGCTCGGCCGCGCGCTCTGGCTCGGCCTCGTGCTGCTGCCGCCGCTCGCATTGCTCGCGATATCGCTGCTCGTGCCGTCGCGCTGGCGAATATACCTCACCGAAGCCTTCGAGGCGTCGCTGCTCGCCGCGCTCGAGCGCGGCGGCGCGTGCACGATCAAGCTCGGCCAGTGGGCGTCGACGCGGCCGGACGTGCTGCCGCTCTCGCTCTGCGTGCGGCTCGGCTCGCTGCACGACGGCGTGCCGCCGCACGCGCTATCGCACACGCGCCGCGCAATTTCCGACGCGTTTGGCGCGCGCGCCGCCCAGCTGGAGTGGGTGTCGGAGCGGCCCGTCGGCTCGGGCTGCATCGCGCAGGTGCACGAGGCGCGCGCCGCCGACGGCTCGAAACTCGCGGTGAAGGTGCTCCACCCCGGTGTCGCGGCGACGGTCGCCGCCGATCTGTGGCTTCTCGGCGCGGCGGCGCGCCTCGTCGAGAAATGCGTGCCGCGCGGGCGATGGCTCTCGCTGCCCGACGCGGCCGACGAGTTTGGCGCGTTCATGCAGCGGCAGCTTGACATGACGGTCGAGGCGGACAATCTGCGGCGCTTCCGCGCCAACTTTGCCGCGGATGGTAACGCTGGCGGCGTGCGCTTCCCGCGGCCGCTCCTCGAGGAGGGGCTGGTGAGCGGCAGCGTGCTAGTCGAGAGCTACGAGGAAGGCGTGCCGATTGGCAAGTTGCTCCGCGAGGGCGGAGAGGCGGCGGCGGCGCGCAACGCGAAGCTCGCGCGCGTCGGCCTCCGCGCCTTCCTCGCGATGCTGCTCCGCCACAACTTCGTGCACGCCGACCTCCACCCGGGCAACATCCTCGTCTCTGGCGGTGGCGGCAGCGGGAGCGGCGGCGAGGCGTCGCTCTGCTTCCTCGACGCCGGCCTCACCGTCGAGCTCAGCGCGCGCGACGAGGCGAACTTCGTGGCGCTCTTCACGGCGATCGGCCGCGGCGACGGCGCGCTCGCCGCCGATTTGATGCTCGCGAACGCGCGCGAGCACGAGTGCGACGACGCCGCCGGTTTTCGCGAGGGGATGCGGCGGCTCGTTGCGAAGGCGCGGCCGACGGACGCTGCCTTTTCGCTCGGCAAGGTGCAGATCGGCGAGGTGCTGCTCGAGGTGACGAGCCTCGTGCGCACCCACCGCGTCAAGGTCGAGTCGAACTTCACCACCCTCGTGATGGCGATCGTCGTCCTCGAGGGCCTCGGCCGCCAGCTCGACCCGACGCTCGACCTCTTCTCGGTCGCGCTGCCGATGCTCGCGTCGGCGGCCACCGCGCGCGCGCTACGACGAGGGCACACGTAGAGCTAATTCCTTGCTAGAGAGATGAGCTAGACCGTACGCTCTACCGAGTACCGTTCGGCCAGAGTGCAGAGACGATCGCACTCTCTGCATGCCCAGAGATGATTCGCGACAATGTCGACGGCCTCGGCAAATGCTCGGCGGCGGCGGCGGCGAGCTCGGCCTCGGTGACCGCCACGACGGCGGCCGCGGCGTGCGAGCACGGCGCGCCGCCGGGCGGGCAGCCGAGCGTGCGCGCGGCGGCCTCGACGCGGCCGCGCTCGTAGGCGAGCGCGGCGAAGCGCGATCCCTCGGTCTGGCCGAGGTGGGGCACGTGGCAGAAGAAGTAGTCGTGCGCGCAGCCGGCGTGGCCGTCCTCGCAGCCGCGGCGCACGCGCTTCGCGCCCGGCCCGTCGCACCACAGCGAATTCGCGTCGAGCGTCGCCACCGCGCGATTGTACGTCGCGTTGTGGCCCAAGAGGTCCCAGAGCGCCGACTGCTCGCGCTTGCCCACCACGCCCAGCGCGCCGCGCGCGTACTTGCCCTCGGCGTCCATCGCCCACCACGCGCGCAGAAGCTCGAGCGCGCCGTCGACGTTGCGCCACACCAGGTTGCCGGCGCACGGCGCGTTCGGGCTCCACCACGAGTTGGTGTGCGCGAGCACCGCCGCCTGCGCCGGCGCGCCGACGCCGCGGCCGCCGTGCGCGTGCGCGTTGATCGAGCGGAAGCGGTGGAGCACGCCGAGGCCGGCGTACGGCTGGTGCACCGCCGTGTCCGAGTCGAGCGCGGCGACGACGCGCCACCCGGCCACCAGCGCCGTCGCGACGACCACCAGCCGGCACCACGTCGGCAGCCGGCGCGCGGTGCGCCCGGGCGCCCGGCAGCCCGCCGGCGGCAGCACCGCGTACACAAAGTCGTAGCCGTGGATGTTGGCGTAGAGCGACGACGCCAGCGCCGCCTCCACCCAGTACGACGTGTTGCCCGCCGCCACCGGCGGCCGAGAGTCCGTCATCAGCACGAGCGAGCGGTTGCCGCGGTGGTGGGCGTGCGAGACGTCGGCGGACGACGTGGAACCGGCGTCCGCCAGCGCGTGTGCCAGCCAGGCGCGGGATGGCATGAGACGGACCGGCGCGGCAGTTGCAGCGTGAAATCGGCCGATCATGTCCGGCAAACCGGCCGGCGCCGAGGCCTCGACCGGTGCCGAAGGCATGCTGAAAGTCGCGAGATTCGCCGCCCGAGGTCGAGCCGAAGAACACAACAACTTCGCCGCGGATTTTGGCTGCGCACCGAGAACAGCGCGCTGTCGGCGCTGTAGCAGCCGTTCACGATGCCGGAGGAGCCGGCAGAGCCGGCAGAAATTGCGCCAACCGCTGGCGACGCGGGGCCGTCCGACGTCGTGGTCGATGTTGGCGATGCCGGCCCGTCCGAGCCAGCTCCCGCACCCGCCCCTGCCCTCACCGACGCCGAGATCGCCAAGAAGCAGCGCGAGGCGGCGCGCGAGGCGAAGCGCGCCGAGGTCGCGGCGAAGCGGGCGGCCGAGGTGTACACCGGGAACGCCGCCAAGTTTGACGACTCTGCGTTCAAGAACGAGACGGGCATCAACTCGGACCGCGAGCTGCTGCGGCAGCTGAAGGAGGAGGACCGCCGCGAGGCGAAGAACAACCCGGACCTCAAGGACCGGCCGGGGAAGAAGATCGAGCGGCCGATGCCGGGCGACGGCCGCGCGCCCGGCGCGACGCCCACCAAGAGCCGGGCGGGCGCGGTGACGGCGACGCCGGGCGCCGCCGTTAAGAGCCCGGCGTCGCGCATCCTCAAGTGGGGCGACGCCGAGCTGAAGCTCGACGTGGCGGGGCTCTCGGCGTTCGAGGCGATGAAGGCGACGATGAAGGAGCTCGGGTTCGACGAGGACGCGCAGTACGAGGACGACGACTACGAGGGGGAGGCGGAGGAGGGCGAGGAGGGCGCGTCGCCCGAGCCGGCGCGCAAGATTCTCAAGTGGGGCGACGCCGAGCTCAAGTTGGACGTCGAGGGGCTGTCGGCGTATGAGGCGATGAAGGCGACGATGAAGGAGCTCGGCTACGACGAGGACGCCGAGGAGGGCGAGGAGGGCGAGGAGGGCTACGAAGACCCGAGCGACGAGGAGGCGGGCGGCGGCGGCAGCACGCCCACCGCCACCAGCAGCGCCAGCGCGAGCGCGAGTGCGAGTGCATCGGCGGCGCCCTCGCCGTTTTTGCACGCGGCGGCGCCGGCGCCGGCGTCGGTGCGGCGGCCGCTCTCGCCGAGCGACCAGCTCTCCACCGGCGGGCGCGAGTACAAAGAGGAGGAGGCGAACAAGAACAAACGGACCCAGAATCTGGTCATGGCGGCGGCGATCGTGTGCGTCATCGGCGGCGTCGCCACCGGCATCGCGATCTTCATGGTCCAGGACCGATAGGCACTTGTTAGGTAGGTAGAGTGTGTGCTTGCGTGTGGTGACCCTATCTGTATACGCTAATTATTGCAAAACCGTGTAGTCGGCGGGCGGCCGCGCGCGGCGCTGGGCGGCACACGCCGAGTAGAGCAGCCAGCCAGAAACGAGGGCGACACACCCTTCGGCGGCGCCGAGGAGCCATCGGGCCTCCACCTCCTCCCAAGACCCGACGACGCCGCCAGCAGAGAGGAGGGCGAGGAGGGCGGCGGTACCGCCGAGCCAGCCGACCAGAACTAACACCAGCCGGTCGAGGGCGTCGTACCGCCGCCACTCGATCGGAGCGAGCTTGACGACGAGGGCGGCGGGCGGCGGCCGTCCCGACAGGTTGGCCCCGAGCCCGCCGATCCACGAGCCTGGCGCTGCGAGCGTGAGGAATTTGCGCGCACTCCGCGACGCGGCGAGTGCGGCGAACAGGAGGGCGGTCGTCAGGATCGACTGAAGCGCCAACTGCACCGCGTACGGCCGCCGAGCCTCGCAAATGTCGGCGGCGGCGGCGGCGGCGAGCGGCGGCGGCAGCGCCGCGGGCGGCGGCGGCGACAGCGCCGTGAGCGGCGGCGGCGCGACGGCGGTGCCGGGCGGCGCGCCCGGCGGCGGCCACAGCGGCGGCCACGACGGCGGCGGCGCCGGCAATGGTGGCGGCGGCGACGCCGCATCCGGCGTCGCGGCGGAAGCGCACACAATGTGAACGGCGGCGGTGTGCCAGAGGGCGAGCGCAGCGAGAGCGACGACGGCGACCGCGCGGTGGCGGAGTGGCTGCGCGCCGCGCTCGGCCGTGAGGATGGACGGCGCCCGGCAGCCGGCACCGATGGCGAGGCGTGCTGCGGAGACGCCGACGAGGGCCGACGGCAGCTGCGCGGCTAGCTCAGCGTAGGTGGCGCGTCGCCCGAGCTCGGCGGCACGCAGCGCGTCGTCGGAGCGGAGCACGTCATCGCCGGCGGCGGCGTCAGCGGCGCGGAGGGCGTATGCGTAGACACAGACGAATGCGAGATGGCAGAGGGCGAGGAGGGCAGCGCACATCGCGGCGAGTGCGATCGAGTACAGCTCTGTCAGCGTCGTGAGGACGAGCCACATACGCTTCAGTTCGGCGTCTGACTCCGAGAGAGCGTCCGACTCGAGCGTCGAGTGCGACGGAGGCGCCGACGATGGCGGTGCGGCCGCCCGCCCTTTGGACTCGCCGTCGTCGCTGTCGCCGTCAGACATGGGCGGACTCTCGGCGAGCGTAGGCGGCGTCCGCTTCGGCCGCGGCACCCGCCCTTGCGACCAGTCGCGGCTCGCGCCGGCGACGAGCGGCGGGGCGGGCGCCGCCGGCTCGGCGGGCGGCGGCGCGGTGCTCGGCGTCGGCGGCGCGCCGCCGGCTCCGGGACGCGTCAACCGCCGCCGGCCGCTGCCCCAGCCGCCTGGCGGCGGAGGCTCCGGTGGCGGCTCCGTTGGCGTCGCCGGCGTCGGCGGCGGGCTGCCGCCGGCCTCGTCGACGCTCGGCGGCGGCTGCAGGAGCGGCACTTTGCGCGACGGGCGGCGGCCGCCGCCCCATCGGTTCGCCGCCGCCGCCTCCTTCGCCGCCGCCTCCTTGGCCGCCGCCGCCGCGGTCGCCGCCGCGGTCGCCGCCGCGTGGAGGTCGGCAGCGTTGGTCGAGAATCGGAGAGTTACCGCCGCGGACGCGTCGGCGGAGCGGAGCTCGAGGAGGTCGCCCGAGCGGAGCTGGCGCGTCGCGTGGTGGACGAGGTCGCCGTTGACGTGGGTGCCGCGCGCCGACGCGTCGGCGAGGTAGACGTGCGTGAACACCGACTGCGCGGAGCGCACGCGCAGCAGCGACAGGTGCTTCTCCGAGACGAACGCTTCGCGCAGGCAGAGGTCCGACGCCGACGACGAGCCGACCGACGCGCAGTCGCCGCGCAGCGCCGCGCGCGCGCCGCCGTCGGCGCCGAGCAGCGCGCCCCACACGCCCGACGACGCCGTCGCCGCCGCGGACTCCTCCTCGAGCGCGGTGCGGTGGCGCGACCACGTGAGCACGCGGCGCGGCTGCGCCTCCGCCGAGAGCACGCCGCCGGACGACGAGCGGCGGCGGCCCGGAGAATTGGTGCCGCTGTCGCCCGACGAGGTGCGCTGGGCTAGCATCGGTGTGCCGATGCTGAGCTCGCCCGAGGAATTGCGCTCGGCCATAGGAGGTGCTGCTGCCTCAGCTGCAAGCGTCGGCGGAAGGCCAGGTGGCGGTGTGACCGTTCTGGCCGACGAAACTCCGGGATCAGCCGGCGGCGTAGGTGTTCGAACTGTTGCGGCTCTGAATAAATTGCTCGATGACTGGCGTCGCGGCTGCGAGGGCCGATCGACGCCGACGGAGCGGGCCGACATCGTCGGCGCCAAGTTCGGCGTCGCAACCTCGACGCGCGAGCTGAATTTGTGGCGTCCGCTCGCTTCGCTGTCGTCGTCGGACGCTCCGGTCTCGCCCTTTTTTCACGACCCAGCGGACTCGAGTTGACGCTCGGCCGGCCGTGATCAAGTCGCAATTATGGCCAAGTCACTTTCCTCCCGCCTGACGCCCACCTCGCGTATTCCGCGCGTCGTCGTCATCCTTCTCTGCGCGTCGAGCATCCCACTCTTCCTCACCTGCGGCATCAAATTCCTGGGCAACCTGAGCCTCGACATCTCGCCGCCGTCCGACTCGCTCGCGGCGCTCGCCGACGCGGACTACGACGCGGCGTTCCCGGCGCAGAGCCGCGGCGAGAAGGACGCGTACCTGCTGCTGCTCACGCTGCGGTCGGGCGCGCCGATCCTCGCCGAGCCTCGCGACCGAACGTCGGCGCTCGAGCCGACGTCCCAGAATTTCTCGCGCGGCGTGCAGGCCTTCGTCCGCGACTTTGCGGCGGCGCACGGCGGCGACGCGTCGTGGGCCGAGTGCACCGACGGCCTCTTGTCTTTCGAGTGCCTGCACGAGCGCAACTTCTCGCTGCTCGAGGCGACCACGCTCAACACGCGGAACCTGAGCGCGGCCACCGCGACGCTGCTGCGCATCCAGCCGCCGGACGACGCCGTCCACACCTTTGGCGCGGCGCTCGCGGCGCACGTGGCGGGTGCGCCGTCGGAACTTCTCGTGCAGACGGCGGGGCTGCCCACCTTTCTCGCGGCGGCGCAGGACTCGGTGTCGACCGACCTCCGCTTCATGGACATGGTGTCGCTGCCGCTCGCCCTCCTCGTCCTCGCGCTGATGCTCCGCAACATCCGCCTGCTCCTCATCCCCGTGCTCTCGATCGGCACCGCCGCCGCCACCTCCTTTTCTCTGATGTGGCCCGTGTCCAACATCGGTGCGGTCTCGTCGGTGGTGCCGTCGATCATGCTGTCGTCAGCGCTCGCCATGTCGATCGACTACTCGCTCTTCCTGCTCTCGCGCTTCCGCGAGGAGGTCGAGGGCGGCGCCACGCCCGACGCCGCGGTGGCGACGATGATGGCCTCTGCAGGCCACACGGTGTTGGTCTCCGGGTCGACCTTGACCCTCTGCTTCCTCGGCCTCCTCCTCTTCCCGGTCGAGTTTCTCGGCATGATGGGTTTGGGCGCCGCTTTCTCCGTTGGGATGTGCGTGCTGGTCAACCTCACGCTGACGCCCGCCCTCCTCCTCTCGTTCCCCGCCTTCTTCACCGCCTTCGAATGCGGCGGCTTCGGCTGCCTCCGCCGCGGCGCCCGCGCGGGCGGCGGCGCGCGGACGGCGCCGCTCCTCCCCGCCGAAGCCGCCGCCGACGCCGCGGCCGCCGCCGACGACGACGCGCCCAAAGCGGCGGCGGCTCGAAAGCGGCGCGGCTGCGGCTGCGGCTGGCTGTCCGTGGCGGAGTGCACTCAGCGGTGGGGCGCCGTCGTCATCGTCGCCGTCGTCGCCGCTGCAGCGCCGTTCATCGCCCAAGTGCCTCAGATGACGACGACCGCCGACTTTTCGGCGATGGTCCCGCGCGGCGCCACCGCCTCCGTCGCCTTCGACTCTCTGATTGACGACTTCGGGTCGGGAGCCCTCGCGCCATACCAGCTGCTCCTCCACCCCGCGCCCGGCGCCAAGATCGCCTCGCAAGACTTCTTCCGTGCGGCCAACCACCTCCTGCGCTACCTTGCCAACCAGACCGCAGCGTCGACGGGGCGTCCCGTCCTCAACCTCTCCTCGGTCGCTGCGGTCACCGGCTGCTACGACTGCTACCTGAACCTCACCGCCGCCGCCGCCGACCTCCCGCCGTCTGCGTCGTGGTGGCGGCGCGAGCTGAGCGGCCTCGACGGGTGGGAGCCGTTGCCATACGAGCTGTACGCGTGCGCGCTGCACGGCTGCGGCGGCCTCAACGTGTCCGGCGCGCCGTGGGCCCAGCTCCGCTACTTGTGGGGGATGCAGGTGAGCGCAGACAATACGACGATGGCGCTCACGCTGCGGCTACCCATCGACCCCTTCTCCCACGCGGGCACCCGATGGCTCGGCGATTTCCGCGCCGCCATCACCGCCGCCCAGGCCGAGGCCGACGTGGAATACGTCCGAGCGGTCGCGCCGATCGACCTCCCGCGGATCGCCCTCGCCCTCGGCGCGGCGAACGTCCTCGATGCTGAGGCGGCGGTGATGGCGACGCTCCCTCTGATGGCCGGAGTGACGCTCGGTGTGGTCTTCATCCTCGTCACTGCGGCGTTCCGCTCGCTCGTCGTCCCTCTGCGCGCGGTGCTCTCAATCTCGCTCACGCTCGCATGGGTCTACGGATTCCTGGTGGCGGTGTACCAGCACGGGCTGCTAGCGTGGACGGGGATACCGGCGTTCCAGCCGGCGCCTCAGGGGCTGTCGTGGATGACGCCGGTGCTCTCGTTCGCGGTGATGGTGGGCCTCGGGCTGGACTACGACGTCTTCCTGCTGACGAGGATCTATGAGGAGCGGACGAATGGGATGGGCGACCGCGCTTCGATCGTGCGCGGCCTCGTCCACTCGGGCAATATCATCACCGCCGCCGGCTGCATTATGGCGATCGCGTTCACCGGGCTGCTGATCAACGCCACGCCCGCCCTCAACCAGCTCGCCGCCGCCCTCGTCGCCTCCGTCCTCCTCGATACCTTCGTCGTGCGCACGCTGCTGCTCCCGTCGGTGATGGGCCTGCTAGGCTCGTGGAACTGGTGGCCGCGGCGCATGCCGCCCGTCGCGCTCGGCGTCGACTGGGCGACGAGGGCGAGTGTCGCCGAGGGCGACCCCGGCGCCGCGCCCGCGGCGGCGGATGCGCCGCGGCCGATCAATGACGCGTGACGTGCTGTACAGTCGATGTGTCCTGATGTGATTGTGCCGTGTTGAGATACAATTGCTTTATGTGTTTCTACGGAAGCCCTTTATCACTCGTCAATATTCAGCAAATTCACTCGAGGGATCAGTACACAGATGCGGATACGGAGGTCGGTCACAGAGCCGAGTGCGGGGGGTTGTGGGTGGGGCGAGGAGGGGTCATTTCGTGGGCACACGAGGCCCCAAGATGCAGCATGGATGCGTTGTACTTGCTTGTAGAAGGATCGATCAGAGGTCGCGGACTCGCGGAAGATCGACAAGAAGACCTTCAAGGAGGGCGTCTCGTCGCTCGCGTTCGAGGACGATATCTTCGTCGACCGCGTCTTCGCGCTCCTCGACGAGGACGGCTCGGGCACCGTCGAATGGGAAGAGTTTGTGAACGCGGTCAACTCGCTCGAGACGGGCAGCACGTTCGACAAGCTCAAGTTCTGCTTCGAGGTGTACGACCGCGACGGCAACCAGAGCATCGAGCGCGAGGAGCTCCAGGACATGTTCACCTCGATGCTGTTGAACGGCGAGTCGGTGACGATGGACGAGATCTCGCCGGAGATGCGCGAGCTCATCGTCGACTTCGTCGACGGCATCTACGACACCTTCGACGCCGACCACAGCGAATCGCTCGAGTTCGACGAGGTGATGCAGGCGCTGCAGAAGAGCCCGGAGATCGACGTGTGGGAGGTGTTCGGGCGCACGCTGATCAATTCAAGCTGAAAATGAGTGCTCTTACTTTGTGTCAGAAAATCGTGATGGTGAGTCGTCGCAAGCGTGCAGCAGCCGCGCTCACTTGGTGTCGTTGTCGATGATCAATGGGCCGACGTTGTCGCCCGTCTCCTTGTTGTGCTTGACGTGGGAGGCGTCGCACAGCGGGAACGTGCCGGATTTCCAGCAGCGGCACATGACGGCCTTCTTGCCGACGCCCAAGGCCTTGACCGTGCCCTTGTCCTCGAGCAGGTCGGTGACCGTAATGATGTCCACGCGCTTCGGATTCTCCTTGTCAATGCTATCGTTGATCACGCCCATCCGCGGCGCCGGCACGCGCGGTGTGATCAGCAGCGCGTCGCACGATACCGCCAACAGCGCCAGAACAATGGACCGAAGCATTGCTGCAGTCGACGGGACACTTCGCTGGCACCCAGACGATCTCCGACGCTCTCGCTTCAGCTCACGACGAGATGCGTGCGTGTAGCCTCCCGGGACTTCAAGAGATCGCAGCCAGCTGCAGCCAGCCATGGTCGCCACGCGCTCGCGGCGTTCCAAGTCGCCGGCGCGGTCGTCTCCTGCGCGCACGTCACCAACAGCACGCGCCAAGTCGCCAGCCAAAACGTCGTCGAAGCGCAGTGCGCCGGCCGCACCCACATCTTCAACGGCAACGTACCAGCTCACGCTCATCTACCTCGCCTGCTTCCTGGACTATTTCGCCGTCGCGCTCGTCGTGCCAAACCTCGTGCACCGCTGGAAGGCGCTGGGCGTCTCGCCAGAGGCGCTGGGCCTCGTGCAGTCGATCTACTCGGGCAGCCAGATCGTCGGCGGCCTGCTGATCGGGTACCTCGGCGACCGCGGCCTCGGACGGAAGGGCGTGCTGCTGCTGTCGTTCGCGGGCGCCGGCGTCTCGTACTTTCTCGTCGGCTACGCCGACAGCGTCGCGCTTCTCGCGCTCAGCCGCGTCGTCGTCGGCCTCGTGAAGCAGACGCAGACGTGCTCGACCGCGCTCATCACGGCGATCTCGTCGGACGGCGACCGCGCCAAGGCGCTCGGCCGCCTCCAGTCCGCCTCGACGCTCGCGTTCGTCGTCGGCCAGAGCTTTGGCCAGCTGCTCATCGACAACTTCGGCCGCTCGATCCCGTGCTACTTTGCCGCCTCGCTGTACATCGTCGACTTCGCCGTCGTGTACGCGCTGCTGCAGGTGCCAAAGGCGGCGGCGCCGCCGAAGAAGAGGGCGGCGGCGGCAAAGGGCGGCGGCCGCCTCAGCGGCGTGCGCAGCGCCTTCCGCGGCGAGGGCGGCCGCGTGCTCGCCTTCCGCCTCGCGTACGCCTTCCTGATGCGCGGGACGTACATGGGCCACGCGCTGTACGAGAAGGAGCGGTGGGGCTACTCGGGGTACCTCGCGAGCTACAAGACGGTGCTCGGCCTCTTCGTCAACTCGCTCGTCGTCGGCCCGCTCGCCGCCGCCTTCCCCGAGCGCGCGCTGCTGCTCGGCGCGCTCGCGGTCGCCTGCCTCAACTCGGCGAGCGAGGCGCTCCACTCGAGCTACATCGCGTACGTGGCGGTGAACACGCTGCTCGCGACGATCCTGTCGGCGGTGACGCGGATCTCGCTCGCGTCGCTCTTCTCGAAATCCGTGCCCAAGGAGTCCATGGGCCTCGTCCTCGGCGTCTTCGACGTCCTCTCCTCGGCGTGCGGCGTCGTCGCGCCGCTCTACGGCGGGATCGTCACCGGCCGCGCCGGCTACGGCGCGCAGCCGCTCGTCGCCGCCGGCCACTTCGCCGTGCTCACGGCGCTGGCGACGGTCTTGGTGCCAAGCCCGAAGGTGAAGGCGAAGCGGGAGTAATTAAAAATTCATATCTGCCCGCACGCGGTTGGCAGCGTCTACCATGGTCGCCACGAACGACGGCTCCGGCCGCATCAGGTGCGCGACGGTCCCGTCATAGGTGTTGGCCGGCCCACCGCCGTTGAACCGAACGGTGACCTCGATGTCGCCGGCCTGCGTGGTGATGACTTGCTCGCCGTCGACGCTCTGCACGTTCTGGCCAGGAGCGACGCTGCGGATGGAAGCGCTCTCGAAGACGCCGTAGGTTTGGCCGCCGCTGCCGCCGGACCCGTAACCACCACCAAACACCGCGTGCTGGTGCGCTGCCCACGGCTGTTCCAGGCGAAGTTCTTCAGTTGCGCCAAACCCGACCGAGACGTCCACAGCAAAGAAACACTGCTCGCCACCCCGTCCGACGCCATTAAAGATCTCATCCTCAGTAATGGCCTCCGGGATACCGCTGAACGAGCATGCGTTGCCGCCCCAAGAAAAGAGCTGGAGAGAGGCGGTGCCCTCGTCCGGCGCGATGTGTCCGGTGTCTGCCTCCTTTGCCATGATCGTGTAGTAATGCGTGCTGCCAGGCAATCCATTCGTCATAGGGAGGGTAGCCCAGTCGGCGCCGACGCCGCCGCCTTGCGCCATGATGCGTTTCGCCGCGCGGCCCGCGCGCGCACACCGCGTTCACGAGAATGTAGCTTTTACTTCACAGCGAGGCTACACACACCGATGGAGAACCCAACACAACGCTGGGCTGGTGTGGCGGGCTGTGGCCCTAGGTTGGAACCGGTCTCACAGACCTAAGGGCGGAGCCCAATGGGCACAGCTCTGTGTCATTCACACCGCGGGCCGACCGCGTGTGGCCACGTCGACGATGTCCGAGGTCGAATCGCACGCCTTTCCGCTCACGGGCCGCGGCCTGCGCTGCACTGGCGCCGTCACAGCGGGCGAGGAGCTCCTCGCGGTGCCACTCGACGAGTGCTGGCACGGCGAGAGCGCGCGCGCGTCGGCGGTGCTCGTGCCCGTGGTGCGGTGCGGCGCGGAGCTCAGCGACACCGACGCGGTGGCGCTGCAATTGCTGGCGGAGCGCCGGCGCGGCGCGACGTCGA
>JACLAC010022752.1_pt1 | contig 16299 bp, 11 predicted proteins | sample 8027881 | NCBI WGS metagenome assembly JACLAC01 (sample SAMN15725517, study PRJNA655200) | protist metagenome | isolation source: fluorescence activated cell sorting (FACS) single amplified genomes of... | place: Spain: Blaines Bay Microbial Observatory, Mediterranean Sea | collected 2016-01-19
GTTGCCGAATTTATATCGGAGCCATGAAATGTCACTACAAGAGGCAATGATGTTTTCTCGATAAGCGGCAGCCACTGTATGGTTTGTTTGCCATCCTGTGCGTGAAGAATGTTTGGGTTACAATTTCTTAGAAACCGATTCCAGATGCGTGTTGTGAGCTTTTCTTCGATGTTGCTTGCGAGTCGGCCGCTTACTCTTCGTGAGAGGATGGATCGAATTTTGTGGGATATCTCTCGTGAGTAAACAGCTTTCGTCGTGGGGGGCGTTTTGCTTGAAATTGTATTGCAAAATACAGCATGCGTTAGATTATGTTGGGTATTGTTGCAGATGTGAGGCAAATAACTAGAGCCGGGGCGCCAAGCCTCGTTGACGAGATGGCCTATGCATAGGTTCTCGTTTGAAGCCATGCTAGTTGGTCTCCGAGGCACGCTTGTTGAAGACTGCGAGGATGTTTAATCCTCGCCCCAGTGTAAGTGATACGAATCGATCCATTCGTGAGCGGATGTGTCGTCCGCCATGGACGGAGTCAATTCGACGCCTGGTTGAGGCTGCCCAGTTGTGGCGTGAAAAGAAATACTCGGGTCCAAAAGTCCTGATCAACTGTTTGCTGAACCACTGGTCGCAGAGTGTTTCGAGTTCAGTTGCAGTAAGCCAATCCTCGACTGGTTGTGGTTCCATAGTGGGGTGGTCTCTAAAGTATGTGTCACGATAAAGACCATTTGGCGTTGTTAGAATCAGCGTACCGTCATTCTTTAGTGATGATGCAATCTGTGAAATGAATTGTGATTTATCGTGCACATGCTCGATCACTTCGCTTGTCACGATGAGGTCGAACTGCGTGTGAAAACTAACGTCAGATAATGTACCGGTTCTGATGTCTGCGTTGGGGACGCGAATCGTGCTGTTTCTTGCTCCACTGCCTGAAGGTTCTACGCCGAATAGAGATGCATTTCCTTGAGTTTGGTCGTTGATGGACTCCAGGATCCATCCGTTGCCGCAGCCGACGTCCAGGATCTTAGGGCAGTCGGATTTCAGTACGGAAGATACTGTCTCAGACACGATTCGGACGCGGGCAGATGCGGGCGGACGATCTGATTGGTTCTCGCAGTCCCAGCGTTTGTTGTAATACTGCTGTTGCGTTGTCATTACGCGCACTTTCTTGGCGGGATTTTCTGTGTCTCGACGGGAGTTGAGGTCCGCGTGATCTCGGAGCAGACGTGGCACACGCCATGAGCTTGCCTGAATGGGTGGGAGGCACCTGACAGGATCTTCTCTGTGACAGAGAAATTGCCAAGTCCTTCGGCTTCCGCGTGTGTGCCTTCTCCGCTTACGAAGCGGAGTGTCCAGCTGTAGTCGCCGGGCAGAAGCGCCGCTTGGTTTAGGTTGCAGTTAAGTTCGTGGGTTCCGGCATCAAGGCTGCCGCACTCGATTTCTCGAGTGGTTATGCTGGCAACGCGGAGCTGGTCGGAAACTCTGGTGAGGATCATCAAAAGGTGGAGATCGGGAATCTGCCTGTTGACTGTTACTGACGTCTGGAGCGAGAAAGGCTCGCTCATCGTAATCGTGTTGGTGGAATTCTGATTCTTGTCTTTAATGCAGAATTCGTTGACTGCAAGGTCTCCCATTTCGATTGGCATGATATGCCCTGCAGTCACTGGTCCAGCTAGTGCGTTGTATTTGGTGATGCCGTCTGCAGTGGGGCCATTAAATGCAACGGTTCCATCGGAAAGAACGACAGTCCTTGTGCAGAGTGATGAGACTGCTGCCATATTGTGGCTAACAAACAAAACAGTGCGTCCTGAGGCAGCGACGTTGGACATTGTGCCGAGGCATTTTTTCTGAAACTCCATGTCGCCGACGGCCAAGACTTCATCAACGATTAGAATTTCTGGTTCTAGAAATGCAGCTACGGCAAACGCCAAACGCACACGCATGCCGCTGGAATATCTTTTGACCGGTGTGTCGAGAAATTTTTCAACGCCAGAGTAGTCCACGATAGCGTCGAACTTGGCGGCGATTTCTCGTCGACGCATACCAAGGATTGAGCCGTTCAGGTAGATGTTTTCACGTCCCGACAGCTCCTGGTGGAATCCTGTGCCTACTTCAAGCAGGCTGCCGACTCGCCCAGACAGGATGGCCCTTCCTGTTGATGGAGGTGTTATTCCGCTTAGGATCTTAAGGAGTGTCGATTTTCCGGCTCCGTTCCGGCCGATGACTCCGACAACTTCACCGTCGGTGACGTCGAAGGAAATGTCACGCAATGCCCAGAACTCATGTGTATGTCCAAGTGCCCCGCCTGCTCGCAACATTCGTAACGGTGCGGCTAGTCCGTCGGTAACGGCTTCCCGCAGGGTTCGGTAGCCCTGGCTCTGGTCTGCGCCAATGAGGTATCGTTTTCCGATATTTTGAAGTTGTACCGCATTGCGTGTCATAGATGTCGCGCTTCGTTTGCATGCGTGGATAGAGGCGTAGTTCTAGACTATGTCGGCGAACCGGGCTTCGAATCGTCGGAAGATAGCGAGGCCAACGACAAGGGTGAGGATCGCCGTAGCAGTAGCTGTGATTAGCATTGTTCCTGGGACGGGGAGCCCAAGTGCAGTTGCCCTGAAGGTGCTTATGATTGCGGTCATGGGGTTGCAGTAGATTATGGCAGATTTAGCTATTCCGTAAGCTCCTGATGGTATGGATGCGGCGCGTTCTGTTGCCAGTGCCATGTAGATTGTTGGTGTGGCGAATAGCCAGATTTGTATCATGAATGGGACTGTGTAGCGAAAGTCGCGGTAAGACACATTCAGTGCGGAGATTAGGCAGCCGAATCCAATTGCAGTGGCCATGCACAGTGCGATTGGTATTGGTAGAAGCAATAGCTGCCAGGTTGGCAGTATATTGTAGTAGAGCATTAGTATGACGAGCATTCCGCATGCCATTAGAAAATCGATGACCGCTGTTCCCATCGCCGCAACTGGAACTATTAGGCGAGGGAAGTATACTTTCGTAATAATTGAGCCGTTGCCAACCACGCTGTTGCTGGCTGCTGCGAGTGCTGAGGCAAAGAATTGCCAGAGCACCAGGCCAGAATATACGAATACAGGGTAGGGCGTGTTGCCGGATTGTATCCCGCCAGCTCGGTTGAAGAAGATGGTAAATACTATCATCAGCATGAGTGGCTGCAGGATTGCCCAGAGTGCTCCCAATGCGGTTTGCTTGTATCGGACTTTGACGTCGCGCCATGCAAAGAAGCAGAGCAATTCTCGGAACTTCCAGAGTTCGCGAGCATTGATCAGTTGCCAGCCAGTGACTGGCTGGTAAATTGTTTTGGATTCGGTTGGCATTGTCAGCCTGCGTGGGACATTGTGGGGTTGTAGAGTAGCTGGTTTGGACTGAGTCAGGCTGCCTGTTTTGTGTAATCGGTGGCGATAGAAATTGTGGTGTCTGTTACGTGGTGTAGTTGATCGTCGGTGAGCATCGGGTCAATGGGAATGGCAAGGGTTTCTTTGGATGCACGTTCTGCGACTGGTAGTTCTGGTGTGTACCGGTCATTGGTAGTGAAGCATTCCTGCATGTGCAGAGGCCTCGGGTAGTAGACAGCGTTCCCAATATTGGCAGCTTTCAGTTTGGTGATCATGGTGTCTCGCGACTTTGTTCGGATTATGTATTGATTGTAGACATGTCTGCCGTGCTGATGTGTTGGCGGTGAGATTTTGCTGCAGTCTGTGAACGACTGATCGTAGAATTTAGCATGAGTCTGTCGTTGATTTGTCCAGTCGTCGAGATGTCGTAGTTTTACGTTGACGATTGCTGCGTGGATTGTGTCGAGGCGAAAGTTTCCGCCGATTATCTTGTGGTAGTATTTGGGCGATGAGCCGTGAGCTCTGAGTGTGCTTAGTTTTTCTGCGCGTTGGGCGTCGTTTGTGACGACCATGCCACCGTCGCCTGCGCATCCTAGATTTTTTGCAGGAAAGAAGCTGAAGCAGCCGTAGTGGCCGATTGAGCCTGCTCTGCGATTTTTGTACTCAGCGCCAATAGCCTGGGCAGCGTCTTCAATGACTACAAGATTATGCGCATTGGCAATATCCATGATCGAATCCATGTCGGCCATTTGCCCGAACAGGTGGACGGGGATGATTGCTTTTGTGTTAGGTGTAATTTTTTCTTCGATGAGGTTCGGATCGATATTGAATGTCTCCGGATCGATGTCGACGAACACGGGTATTGCTCCGAGCCGGGCTATACAGCCAGCTGTGGCGAAAAAGCTGTAGGATGTGGTGATGACTTCGTCGCCAGGTCCGATGCCTTCGGCCATGAGCGCAATCAGGAGTGCGTCAGAGCCGGATGAGACTCCAACACCATGGTCGCATTGGCTGTAATCTGCGATTGCTTTCTCGCACTCTGCCACCTGTGGACCCATGATGAAATGCTGGCTTGTCATGACCTCCTGGATAGCTTCGTCGATCTCGTCTTTGATTGACTCGTATTGCAGCTTTAGATCGAGAAGGGGGACGGCGAGTGTCATTGTTTGCGGTTCCGTGGTAGCGGTTGCGTTTAAGTGGAGCAGACTTGCGGATGCGGATTATGACTGTGTTGCGTGGGTACTAACCTGCAAAAAGACGGGCTTTGACTGTGCGACTTTGAACCTCTCGATATTGGACAGAGCCTGATGCAAGTTCGGATGGCAGCGGGTCGGACTCTGAGATGTCCAGGCAGGTGAGCTGTCCAGCGGCGTTCTCTTTGTATCGAAGGCCGCTTTCCGGGCACGCAAGTATCCCGCCGGTACCGGCTGGCAACTTGTGCCCATGCCGGCTCATCCATCCGGTTTGTCGTGCGGGGTTACCTACCATGAGTGCGTAATCTGGTACGTCTCTGGTTACGACTGCGCCTGCGGCAACGAATGAGTATTGCCCGATTTCTGTTCCGCAAACGATCGTGGCGTTTGCTCCGATCGTTGCTCCTCGGCGGATGGTTGTGGTTTCGTAGATTGACTTGCGACTGACCTGCGAACGTGGATTGGACACGTTTGTCAGGACACAACTTGGCCCGAGGAATACGTCATCTTCGATTGTCGTACCTGTATAAACCGAGACGTTGTTCTGAATTTTTACCCTATCGCCAATCGTGACTTTCGGGGAGATGCAACAGTTTTGTCCAATGCTACAGTCGTTGCCGATGACTGCTTCATCCATGACATGACTGTAATGCCATACAGATGTCCCAGGGCCGATAATTGCGAGATGGTCAACTTCGGCTGTGCTGTGGATTCTTGTGGCTTCAGTGTGCGGAGTCTCTGTGGGAAATTCTTCTGTGTTTGGTTTTCTGACTGGCGACTCGAGTTGCTTCTGGCTGGCGGCGAGAACCTTCAGAACGCGAAGTCCTTCTTTGCCGTCCGTTAAGGGGGCGATTCTAGTGTTAATGCTTTCAAGAAACGCTTTGCATTCCTGTTTCAAGGGCTCAGATTTCGGTAGATCAATTGCTACTGCATCGGCTTTGACTGCCGTCGGGATTCGGTCCTGCCAGTTGACCTTGTGTGGGTAAAGGACAAGCTTGTCGTCGGCAGTGTCGTCGAAGACTGCCATCTGCTCTGAGCCGACGATGACCAGTCGCTGCTCCTTGAATGGGTGGAGCCAGCTGACATGAATGTGAGCTTTTGCGCCGCTGCGGAACGCCATTTGAGTCATTGTGACGTCGGCGATGTTGCTGCTGACGTACGAAGCTCCCTGGCAATCGACTGAGTCGGGCTCTTCGTCGAGAATGCCAAGAATGACTGATATATCGTGGGGGGCGAAGCTCCAGAGAATATTTTCTTCAGTTCTGAATTTTCCGATGTTTAATCGGTTGGAGTAGATGTAGTCGATTCGCCCGAGTTTTCCCTCAGTGATCAGTGCTTTCAGCGCGATAATGGCAGGGTGGTAATGCAGAATGTGGCCGACCATCAGTATTCGTTGGTGCGTTTTCGCAAGGGCAGTGAGCCGTTCTCCGTCTGGCACTGACAGTGATAACGGCTTTTCGACGAAACAGTCTTTTCCAGCAGAAAGAACCTGCTCTGCAAGGCTTGCATGGGTGACTGCAGGAGTCGCAAGTACGACCGCGTCGATTTCGCCATCGGCTAAGACGTCATCAAAAGATGTCGTGAATTGGACGCCAGGGTACTGGTTTTCGACGTCAATCCGCCGGGTTTCGTCTGCGTCGCAGACAGTGGCGAGTGATCCTAATTCGTAGAAATTTCGAATTAAGTTTTTGCCCCAATACCCAAATCCAACGACTGCAATACGAGTCATAATCTGTCAATCCTTTGACGTTTGTTACTGCTTCACGTGATATTCGCGAACGTTGGAGTGCACCAGAGAAGGCAGCGTTCCTTGCTGCTGTTGGCGACTCTAAACTGCAGTCTGTAGCTGTTAGCGAATCAGTTGATTGTGGTGGCTAATTCATTCCGGCTACTTTTGCGGAGTGATAATTCTGAATTGTAATTTCGTCAATAGACGATTGAGTGCGTTTGACTGTTTCGAAGCTGGCGGCTCACATGAATGGCGGTGCTACGCGGCTGGCTTGGAGCGTTTCGTGTAGTTCTCGCTCAGCCATTTCTGGTGTTGCTCTGTCTTGATTTCTTCGAGCCATTCGGAGTTTTTGAGGTACCAGTCGACAGTCTTGCGGATGCCGGTGGCGAACGACTCGCTCGGGATCCAGCCGAGTTCGTTGGCGATCCGGCTGGCATCGACAGCGTAGCGACGGTCGTGGCCAGGGCGATCTTCGACGAATTCGATCTGCTCGCGGTAGCTTTTGGTGTCATCTCGTGGTTGCAGTTCGTCCAACAGGTCGCAGATAGAATGGACGATGTCCATGTTCGGCATTTCGTTGTTTCCGCCGACATTGTACGTGCTGCCAAGTTCGCCGGCGGAGATTACTTGCCAGATTGCTGCACAGTGGTCGTCGACGAAGAGCCAGTCTCGGACTTGTTGACCGTCGCCGTAAATCGGAAGGGGTTTGCCGGCCAGGGCGTTCACGATCATTAGCGGGATCAGCTTTTCTGGAAACTGAAACGGGCCGTAGTTGTTTGAGCAGTTGGTTGTGATGACCGGAAAGTCGTAGGTGTGGAAGTACGACCGGGCCAGCAGGTCGGAAGACGCTTTTGAGGCGGCGTAGGGCGAGTTTGGTGCGAACGGCGTAGTTTCAGTGAAGGCCGGATCGGTTGCCGACAGGGTTCCGTAGACTTCGTCGGTTGAGACGTGCAGAAAGCGTCGCGACGCCAGGTTGTCGCTCCATACGGATTTGGCGGCGTCGAGGAGTCGGAACGTGCCGACGATGTTTGTGTCGATGAATGCTTCCGGGCCAGTGATTGAGCGGTCGACGTGGCTTTCAGCGGCAAAATGAACAACCGTGTCGATTTCTTTGTTGCACAGGATAGTTGTTACAAGGTCACTGTCTGTGATGCTGCCCTGGGCGAACTCGTAGCGTTTGTCATTTGCGTAGCCAGCGAGTCCCAGCAGTGAGCCTGCGTATGTCAGTGCGTCGAGGTTAGTAACCGTGACATCAGAGTTGGAGCTGAGGATGTGCCGAATAAAGTTGCTGCCGATAAAACCGGCTCCACCGGTCACCAGAATGTTGCCGGGTGTAAAACTGTCCATATGAAGTCCATTTCTGCGTTCTGTTGTTCACGAACTTGTCCGCGAGGGTGGCCTGTCTGGTCCCTCAGGTGGTCGAACTACAACATCGCTGTAGATTGGACAGCTAATTCATCGGGGGCGTCAATGGGGCTTTGCGAAGCGGGCGATTTGACGCGGTATTCGAGACCCGGATGGCAATCACTTTCTGGTTCGACGCAGGCTTGACGTGATATCAATCGATTCTGGCGGCGAGTGTTCTCTCGCTTGTCAGTGGCGTCGTTACAGCAGTTCGTCGATCGGTTTGCCGCCGGGCAGGATTGGGATTGGGCGGCCCGCGTTGGTGACGGTGTGTCCTGACGGATCGATTCCCAGGTGGTGGTACATGGTTGCCAGGACTTCCAGCGGGTCGACCGGGCGGGTCTTTGGGACTTCGCCTTTGGGGGTTGATTCGCCGAGAACCTGCCCCACTTTCAGGCCACCGCCAGCCATCAGAATACTCATTAATGAGCCCCAGTGGTCGCGGCCGCCGGTTTTGTTGACTCGCGGAGTGCGGCCGAATTCGCCCCACACGACCAGCATGACCTTTCGGTCAAGGCCGCGTTCGTAGAGGTCTGTGATCAGGGCGGAGAGCATCTGGTCCAGCGGCGGGCCGGAGATGTCCATTCCACGCGACGGGCCGTCTGACCCGTCGGTTGGCCGGTCGTCGTTGACAATGTTCCGATGCCAGTCCCAACACAGGGAGTCGGGGGCCATGTTGAACGTCACGAAGGTGACGCCCGATTCGACCAGCCGCCTGGCCAGTAGTCCCATTTGTCCCCAGCGGTGTCGGCCGTATCGGTCGCGAGTGGCTGTGGATTCCTGAGTCAGGTCGAACGCTCGTCTCGCCGTACCGCTGGTCACCATGTCCAGAGCCTGGCGGTTGAATTTGCCCACACCGTCGATGGAGCCAATCGATTCGGCGTTGCGGGCGAACTGGTCGAGTTCCTGAAGCAGTGTTCGGCGATTGTCGACTCGATCGATTGTGATGTCGTCAGCAAGATTCAGGTTGGACGTTGCGGCGGTGATCTTTTCGTGCTGGTACGCCGATCGAAACGGATCCTGCAGCAACGTAAACGGACTGTGATTGCTGCCGAGGTATGACGACCCCATCACGGTGCCGATCACGGGGTTTCGCGTTTGCTCTTCGGACAGCAGGACGTAAGGGGGAAGGCCGGGCTGATTGGCTCCGCGAAACTTCGCCGTCAACGCTCCGGACGACGGATGTGTCGTCTTTCCGGTGTCGCCGGAATAGCCTGTCGACAACCAGTGAGCCCCAACGAAGTGCCCGTTCGTCGTGTGCTGGACTGTTCGAATGACCGCAGTTCGGTCGAGTACCTGAGCCGTCATCGGCAGTTTTTCACACGCGAGGATTCCGGGTAAAGCTGTTTGAATGGCGGAATACGGCCCGCGGAATTCCGCTGGAGCGTGTGGTTTCGGATCCAGCGTTTCGAACTGGCTGGGCCCTCCGCCGAGCCAGATCTGGATTACGGCCGTGTCGCGGGTATCGGACGTGGATTCAGCTTGCAGGCGAACAACGTCGCTCAGTGCCAGGCCGGCACCACCCGCACACAGCGTCGATTGCATAAACCGACGTCGGTTTCGCGACTGCATAATTGGCCGTTCTGTTCTCACAATGGCTCCCAGAACTGAGTAAGGAGTTACTCCGAGCAACCGACGGAACTCGCATCGGTGCTCGTTGATCATTACACCCTACTATAGAAGCCGTCCGATTGAAAATACGGGCTGATCGCATCGGCGTCAGATTCATTGCCGGCGACCGATTCAGTGATCTTCCCCACGCTGGTGCTGGTGATGTCTGCGGCGGAGACGGTCGCGGCTAGGTCGGGCCGGCAGAAGCGAAAGTGAACTCGGGTCAGGTTCTGCGAAAGATGTCCGCCACCGGCTGAAACTCAACGCCGCCGTCCAGGGGGAAGATTGGGCGTTTGCAGTTCGTATGCCCGAGGCTTTGCAGGTTGGCACTGGTTGCTCCCGGGCCGTCGACGTTGATCAGTTTTGAGCACCAGTCGGCAAACATCTGCGGCTCGCAGTGCGGCGACTTCACCACCACCAGATCGAACTGACGCGGGTCTTGCCCGTTTGCGTAGAACCACGAACGGTCAAACAGATGGACCGGCCGCGTACCGACGACGATCGTGTGGCTTCCCGCCTCCAGCACCGCTGTGTTGCCCGAGTCCCATGGCCATCCGAATGACTCGCTGCGGAACTTTCCATCCGAAAGTGACCGGACTTTTGCGTCCACTTCGACTGGTTGATACCGGGCCGGGTCGAGGCTTCCGCCGACCTTCGTCCGGATCGTCGCTCCGACTCCGGCTTCGAATGCCTGGCGGACGGCTGCCGGGTCGACGACCGGTGAGAGCGATCGTCCCTGATAATTCTGTCGGATCAATTCACTCAAAATTGAGTTACTGTCGCCGGATGCTCCGGAGCTGGTCGCATCGGCAGCGTCCATCAGGACGACGGTTCCCGAGTCAATCGCTGTTGCGAGTCGAACGCTTTCTTCGAGGCTGGTCAGCGGCACCTGCATCTTCTCGTGGTGATTCCAGAATCGAGCGGCCAGGTCCAGAGCGTGTTGTTTGGCCGCATTTTCGTCGCCGTCCATCACCACGATCGCGTTGGACCGTAATTCCGGAACGTCGGTAAACGGGTTTCCCCACATGACAGCCGCTGCCAGTCCGGCTTCGCTGGCTTCGATCTGTTGTGCGAGACGGATGCATTCGCTGATCGATCCGGATTCGGTGATCAGCTCGTCGCCTCGCGCCAGCGCGGGGATCTTCACCCGAGCCGTCACCGGGCGTGCGCCGCCAGTTGTGAGCTTCATCAGAAGTGATGCGGCGCGAGACCCGGTTTCGAAGAAATCGACGTGCGGGTAGGTGTGGTAAACAACCACGGCGTCACTGTGCTGCAGCATGCGATCGGTCAGGATGCCGTGCAGATCGAGCGAAACGACAAAGGGCACGGACTTGCCAAGAATGCGGCGTGCTTCCTGCAGAAGGAAGCCTTCCGGGTCGTTGTCCTGTTCCGCCTGCATAGCTCCGTGCAGACAGAAGTACGCGGCGTCTACCGGTCCGGCGTCCGACAGGTTTTCCAGGAATTCATTGCTGAGCCGAGTGAAGTCGGCAGCGGCGAGGACGCCTCCGGACGTGATCGAACTGGCTCCGAAGGCGGGAACGCATTCCACGCTGGTATCCTGATCGAAAACGCTCAACGCGCCGGCGACTTCCTCGCTCACGGTGCGGTGGTAGTCCAGCATGGCCTTGCCGCGAACGACTCGAAAGTCCTCGTAGTGACTGGGCACGGGATTAAACGTGGAAACTTCCTGTTTGCATTCCGCAATGAGAACTCGTGGCATGGTCGGGTCACCTGATCAAAAACTTTCGGAGACGCTGCAGTATGGGATGTAGTCGTCTGAGCGTGGTCGCCCGGCGATCCAGTTCGATCTATCCGTGTTGGGCATACAAGACAATAGAAAGAACTGTCAGCAGGATCGCACATCCGGTTGCAACCAGAAACGCCTTCTGAACGCTGCTGCGTTTTGCACAGTATCCGATAAGCATTGGCACGACGGTCCAGCCAATGCCGCCGATGGCGAAAAATACTCCGACAGCGCGGCCGTGCAGCGGCGCTTCGACATTCGTCAGCAGAATGGCAATCAGTGTCGGGAAAATCGGACCGAGTATCAGCCCGGCGGCGATGATCATCACACAAGTGGCCTTCGCTGTCCGGCTGAAAACCAGTCCGAGGGTGAAGGCAATGCACAAGCCGCTCATGACGACCACCAGCATCGCGTCCTGTCCGACTGGTAGCAACAGGGCCGTGGCCAGTCGCGAACCCATGAAGGTCAGCCAGAATGCGGACAACAGAGCCGACGCTTTTCCTTCGGCGACTCCGCGGTCTGTGGCCAGTGTGGTTGCCCATGTCGCCGTCGCGGCTTCGATTGGAACATGGCAAAAGAACGCCAGGCAGCACAGCCACACAATCGGGTTTTCAACGAGTTTCGAAAGTCCGCCAGCAACGCTGTCAGAAGGTTCGGCATAAATCCTGACCCAGTCCACGCCCCATCCTTGCAGCAACGGAACAAGTGCCAGGGCTGCCAATAGCAGGAAGACTGCTTCGAATCTCATCCATCGAACGAGGGCTGCGACCAGCAGCGGCGTGAGAAACGCTCCCATGCCGAAAATGAAATCACCCATGTTCATCGCGTAGGAAATTCGCGACGCGGTTTCCTCGAGCGGAAGAAACGCTGGCGGAGACGTCACGTTGAGCACGTTGACGAGTGCTGACCAGCCGATCCCCAGTAACAGTACGGCCAGCAGAGCGACTCGGTAGGTTTTTAATCGAGCCAGCATGATCAGGCTTGTAATGACGATCAGAAATCCGCCACCGATGACTGCCTGTTTGCCGTTGACTCCGATGAGGTCAACCAGAAATCCCGCCGCAAACACCATCGGGATCAGCGTCACGCCAAATACGCTGACCAGTCCACCGACGCGGGCTTCGTCAATCTGCATCTTCCGAGCGAGCGGGACTTTCACACTGCCCAGCAATGCGTGACACATTCCGGCAACAGCCAGAGCGGAAATCTGCATCAGCGTCAGATTCGTATCCATATCGTTCTCCTGGTTGGCTGTCTGGTTTTCACAGTCTTACGGCCGAGACGGGATATCAGCAATCGTCCCAAAGGAATTAGATCATTCGCTATTCATTCATTGGCTGCCGTGAAATCCCGAGATCCGGCGATGGACTTTCGCGTTGGCGGGCTTTGATGCAGACTCAGCGTTGTGGTCACGTCGTGCGCGGACCGCTTGGATGATGAATTCACCACTTCAGGCAGGGGCCATTTATGACAAACGCCGACATGACTGACGACGCAAACGCGAACGACGAACATAAACCAAAGGCGGCGGGCGGTGGGAATCACACCCTCTACATGATCGCGTCGATCATTCTGGCATTTGTCGTCGCGTGGCTGGCACCGCATTTCGCAGCGTCTCTGGAAGTCGGCGGTGAAGTGTTTCTCCGGTTGCTGACGATGGTGGTCGTCCCGCTGGTCATGGCGAGTGTGATGAGCGGAATTCTCGGGCTGGGCGATGTTCGTAAGCTCGGTAAGCCGGGAGCGGCAGCCGTTGGCTACTACCTGATGACGACGGTCCTTGCGGTCACGATCGGCGTGATTGTTGTCAATGTTTTCCAGCCGGGCGTTGGAGTGAATGCTGAGCAGATGCTGGCCGCCTCGGATACCGAGAGCGTGGACGCTCTCGCAGATTCCGAAGAACACCCGAAGGGCATCAGAGATATATTCAAAAATCTTCTGCTGATGCTGTTTACAGATAATCTGCTCGGGTCGATGGTCGACACGCAACTCTTGCCGTTGATCGTATTCAGCATTGTGTTCGCGGGAATGCTGACGACGATGGGTGAGCGTGCAAAGCTGCTCAGCACACTGGTCACAGGGATCAACGACGCGTTGCTGAGCTTTGTTATGCTGCTGATGAAGTTCGCACCGATCGGAATCTTCTGCCTGGTGACATCAAAATTCGGCGAGGCGTTTGCTCAGGGCACGTTCGTCGAACAGCTCAACCAGCTGTTCTGGTACGTCATGACCGTTCTGACCGGACTGGGCATTCACGCGCTCGTTGTACTGCCGTTCATCCTTTGGTTCTTCACAAGGCGGAACCCGTACGAGTTCATTCGGCAGATGTCCGATGCAATACTGACAGCGTTCTCAACAGCCAGTTCGTCTGCCACGTTGCCTGTCACGATGGAGTGTGCCGAGAAGAAAGCGGGAGTGTCGAAGCGATCAACTGAGTTCGTATTGCCGCTCGGCGCGACGATCAACATGGACGGAACGGCGCTCTACGAGGCTGCTGCCGCAATCTTCATCGCTCAGATTCACTCAGCAACGCATCCCGAGTTTGCTTTCGGCCTGACTGAGCAGATTGTGATTGCTGTCACCGCAACACTGGCCGCGATTGGAGCGGCTGGGATTCCCGAGGCCGGGCTGGTCACTATGTTGATTGTCCTGAACGCGGTCGGGCTGCCAATTCACTATCTTCCATTGATTCTGCCGGTCGATTGGTTCCTCGATCGATTCCGGACTGCAACGAATGCCTTTGGAGACTCTGTCGGCTCTGCGGTTGTCGATCAGACGTTTCCGAAAGATGAGACTGTCGCGGCGGCGTGAGAGTCAGTCGGCAGACTTCAAGGCAACGACGAGGTATCGTGGAGTCCGGGGGTTTAGTATTTTGTTTGTTGCCGTTAAATAGCCGACCGATCTTGACCCGGTTTCCGAATTTTTCGATTTCTTTCGCATCAGTCCGGCTTACTAAGAACGTAGCTCGAAGCCGCATGCGGCGACTGAAATGCAGCAAAAACCAGGAATCGTTGCAGGTATTTTTTCCGGTTTGAGGGACATTCAGCCCGAGCCTGTTGCAAATTGGCAACGCAATCTTGCGGCCAGCCGGAAAAGACGGCTGTCTCGTGAGTCAGGGGGGCAGTCAAGCAGCCAGATTGGCTTGCGTCTCAAGAACTGCCTGTCCTGGGCGGGCCGATTGTTGGTTGTTTCACGCCCGCTGTTGCGGCAGTGTTTGCGGTTCTTTGAGTATCGGTTTATTGCTGCTGAGCATCTGTGTGTTGGCTCTGTTGATGGAGCCATCTATAATCACAGCGACTTACTTAAATTCATTCATCGACTTGTGGAGTTTCCGAATGGAAATGCAAAGATTGTGGCAGCCTGTGATTGCTGGTGTGGTCGCTGTGGGAACGCTGGCTGTCGTCGGTCCGGCATTTGCCGACGAAGTTCTGCTGGGGACTGATACGTTGACGCGAGGTCTGCCTGGCTCAGGGGTATTGACAGAAAATGAGATTGCTGAGTGGTTGGCGGTGCCTTTGAATCATGAGGAAATTAATCCTGTACTTCCATTGGGACTCGCTGCCGGCCGGGCACAGATAGTCGGTCTGAAAGAAAATCCTTTGACAAGGGCGAAGATCGAACTGGGACGGCAGTTGTATTTCGAGACGCGACTTTCAAGTGACAACACGGTCAGTTGTGCCTCGTGTCATCACCCTGACGAAGGCTTCGCTCGGCACACTCAGTTTGGAATTGGGGTGGATGGTCAGGCAGGCGGCCGCAATTCTCCGGTCAGCTACAATCGGATCCTCAGTGGCGCCCAGTTCTGGGATGGTCGTGCAGGCTCGCTCGAAGCACAGGCTGTCGGTCCGATTGCTAATCCCATTGAGATGGGTAATACACATGCCAACGCTGTTGAGACTTTGAAAAATATCGCCGGATACGTACTGCAGTTTGACAGCGTCTTTGGCGAGGACCAGATCAACATCGACAACGTTGGGAAAGCGATTGCGGCGTTCGAGCGTGTTCTTGTGACCGGGCCATCCGCGTACGATTACAGCGAAGCGTTCAAGCGATTCGCGAATCTCGATGATGACACCCTGGAAGGGTTGAGAGAGGACAATCCAGAAATCTTCGCTCGGTATCTTGAATCGAAACGAGCGGCCGCTGCCAATCCAATGACTGAAAGCGCCCGACGTGGCCAGGAGCTTTTCTTCGGCAAAGCCGTCAACTGCAGTGCATGCCACGTCGGCGCCAATCTTGCCGACGAAAAGTACCATAATCTTGGCATCGGGATGGGGGCAAAGAAGCCTGATCTGGGGCGTTTCGCCGTTACTGAAGAGTCCAAAGACAAGGGAGCGTTCAAAACACCGACAATCCGCAATGTAGCTTCCACGGCACCATACATGCACGATGGAAGCCTCAAGACGCTTGAAGAAGTTGTTGAGCACTACAACAAGGGAGGGACAAAGAACGAATTGCTCAGCGACAAAATGCGACCACTCAAGCTGACCGAACAGAATAAAAAAGACCTCGTCAATTTCATGAAGGCCTGCACTGGCTCAGTCCCACGTGTCGAACGGAAGCGACTTCCTGAGTAGTCGCAAGGGGTCATTTGCAGACTTGATGATTGCCTCTTGTCGCTGTACGTATCAGGTTACAGGAACCAGTGTCACCCCGGGGATTGTCGATTAACCAGGCTCACCGTCCGCCTGCGGTTCTTTGAGCAGGATGCGGAGCTTTTCGCGGAGTTCGTTGCGGGCTCGATGGATGCGGCTGCGGATTGTGCCGATCGGGCAGCCGACGGCTTCGGCAGCGTCCTCGTAGGACAGCCCCTCGATTTCTGTCAGGACGATTGCCTGACGGAACTCTTCGGAGAGTTCGCTTAAGGCTCGTCGAATCAAAGCTTGTTCTTCCTGGACTTCCATGCGACCGGACGGGTGAGCGCCGCCTCGTTCATCGATGGGTTCAATGCCGGCGGCTTCTCTGGCGGTCTCGACGGATGTCGTCTTCTGTCGGGTAGCTTTGCGGCGAAAGCTGATTGTCGCGTTGACGGCGATGCGGAACAGCCACGTATAGAACTGTGCGTCGCCCCGGAAGGAATCCAGCTTGCGGAAGGCGTGGATGAAGGCTTCCTGAGAGAGGTCCCGGGCGTCTTCCGGCGACTTCACCATCAGCATGATTGAGTGGTACAGCCGATCCTGATAGCGCACGACGAGTTGGCCGAACGCGTCCGTATCGCCCGCGAGGGTTGCCTGGATCAGTTTCTGGTCGTCTTCGGAAGTCAACGGATGC